>JABAOE010003409.1_pt1 | contig 11027 bp, 12 predicted proteins | sample 7062141 | NCBI WGS metagenome assembly JABAOE01 (sample SAMN14538627, study PRJNA623070) | marine sediment metagenome | biome: marine biome [ENVO:00000428]; feature: marine pelagic biome [ENVO:01000023]; material: deep marine sediment [ENVO:00002113] | place: India: Gulf of Khambhat ...
TCATCATACTCAAAACCTTGAAAAATCCGTTGCTTGGCGTTGCCGGCAAGTGATGCTACCGCAAAGGATTGCGCGACTATACAGACAGGATCTATGGCTGGAACAGAGCAGAACAACCCAGATTCGAAAACCGTCGCTCGCTCGGAGGAACTCGTGGACCGATTTCTCGATGCGATCTGGATGGAGCGCGGCCTTTCGCAAAATACGCTCGGCGCCTATCGCGCCGATCTGATGACGTTGGGCCGCGGCCTGGCCGAACACGACAAGACCATCGACGAGGCGGAAAAGTCCGATCTGCTGGACTTCATAGCCGCTCGCGTCGAAGGCGGCGCCAAGCCGAGGTCGACGGCCAGGCAGCTGTCGAGCTTCCGCCGCTTCTTCCGCTACATCATGCGTGAAGGCGTTCGCGATACGGACCCGACCGCGGAGATCGAGATGCCGCGCATCGGCCGCTCCCTGCCCAAGACGCTCAGCGAGGATGAGGTCGACTCGCTGCTCAATGCGCCGAATACGGACGAGCCGCTCGGCCACCGCGACCGCGCGATGCTAGAGCTCCTCTACGCGACGGGGCTGCGCGTTTCGGAACTGATCAACCTCAAGCAGTCGCAGATCAATTTCAACCAGGGCGTATTGCGCATCGTCGGCAAGGGCGACCGCGAGCGACTGATACCGCTCGGCGAAGAGTCACAGCGCTGGCTGCGCGATTTCATCGACGGACCGCGCATGGAGATCCTGCTCGAGCGCCAGACCGACTACCTGTTCCCGACCCGCCGTGGCGATCGCATGACGCGCCAGGCTTTCTGGCACATCATCAAGCGCTATGCCGAAAAGGCGAATATCAGCAAGAAGCTCTCGCCCCACAGCCTGCGCCATGCTTTCGCGACGCATCTGCTTAATCGTGGCGCCGACCTGCGTGTCGTACAGCTGCTGCTCGGCCACAGTGACCTATCGACAACGCAGATTTACACCCACGTGGCACGGGAACGCCTCAAGGACCTGCATGGCGAGCATCATCCCCGGGGCTGATGTTAGAATCTCGCGCCGGGAACCCTGCTCGATTTATTGGGTCTGAAATGACTGCGCGCAACCGAGAAAAACCATGCTCCCTGCCAATCGATTGACATCTCTATTGCTGCCCGCAGTCCTTATGGTCTGCATGGTACTGACGCCACCGCAGGCTCTAAGTGATGAGGCCGACGAACTGGCCACCGTGCGTGAGAAGGTGTCCGGCATGTTCGAGCTCATCGACCCGGAAAATGTCAGCCCGAGTCCGGTAGCGGGTTGGTACGTGATCCAGAAAGGTTCGCTCGTTGCCTATGTTTCGGCTGACGGCCGTTACCTGTTGCAGGGTGACCTGATCGATCTCGAGCAGCAGGTCAACCTTAGCGAGGTATCCCGCAACGGCATGCGCCGGGACCTGATGGCGACGGTGTCAGATGAACAGGTCATCGCTTTCTCGCCGGCCAAAGTCAAGTATCGGGTGTCGGTGTTTACGGATGTTGAATGCGTCTATTGCCGTCGCTTGCACAGCCAGATTGAAGAATACCTCGCGCACGGCATCGAGGTGCGCTATCTGCTCTACCCGCGAAACGGCCCGGCGTCGAGTGCCTGGAGCACCTCGGAACATATCTGGTGTTCACGCGACCGGAATAACGCCCTGACGATGGCCAAACTCGATCAGGAGTTCGATACGTCAACCTGCGACGCATCGGTCGTTCAGCAACATTTCGTTGTCGGCCGGGACGTCGGCCTGAGCGGAACCCCGGCGATCGTTCTTGACGACGGCACGTTGATTAGCGGTTATCTACCGCCAGATGAACTCAAAGCCCGGCTCGACCAGACGAGCGCCGCGGCGAAGTAGTCACCGGCTGGCGATCGCCAGTCCCGGTGCAACTCAGGATTTAGCCCGCCTGAGTTCGTGGATGTGTACACCGTTATTTCTGCCCCGATCCTCGAAATATTTTTTGAGCGCATAACGGCCGCTATGAAAAGCGATTTCGTCCCAGGGAATGTCCGCTTCGCTAAACAGCTGTACGTCGAGACTTTCGGTGCCGACTGAAAAATCGCTGATCAGTTTCGCGGTAAAAAACAGATGTATCTGCCCGGCGTCGATGACGTCCACACAGGCGAAAAGATGGCCGATTTCAACCTCGGCACAGGCCTCCTCGCGAGTTTCCCGTGCGGCACCGGCGGCGATGGACTCGCCGAGTTCCATAAACCCTGCCGGGACGGTCCAGTAACCGTAGCGAGGTTCGATCGCCCGCTTGCACAACAGGATCTTGCCGTCTTTCTCGGGTACGCAGCCGACGACGGGCAATGGGTTCTGGTAATGCACGCGCCCACAGTTATCGCAGACCCACCGCAGATGGTCGTCACCTGCCGGTACGCGCTGGTTTACCTGTTGTCCGCAATCAGAGCAGTATTTCATCGAGGAATTAAACGTGTTTCGGCATGGTGCCGGGAGAGAGAATCGAACTCTCACTCTGTTGCCAGAACCGGATTTTGAGTCCGGCGCGTCTACCAGTTCCGCCATCCCGGCATGCCGTGAGCGGCGGGGCCGACCAAAGGTCCCGCCGGGAAGGCGCACAGTATAGGGCGGTGCGGTCGCTGCTGCCAGCCGAAAAAAACTCTCCAGCCTGCGACCTTTTTCCAGCCATGCGCATCTAAGATGCGAGATATGAGTAAATTTACCGACATAGACATCGATGCCGGAATCATAAGGCGAGCAGGCCTGGGCGACACCCGCGCGCACGAGATTATCTACCGCGCCTTCGCCGCTCCGGTGTATTCCCTGTGTCTTCGTTTTACGCGGGTCCCGGCGCATGCCGAAGATCTCGTCCAGGAGACTTTCATCGAGATCATGCGCTCGATCGGAAAATTCCGCGGCGAGGCGGCCATCGGCACCTGGGTGCGTCGCATCGCGGTGTCAAAAGCGCTCATGTTTTTGCGTTCAGCATGGACCGCGCGGGGCGAGCCGTTGGCCGACGATTGGGACGAGGTAACACCGGCCGATGCTTTCGGCCGCGCGCCGGACGAGGCGCTCGATCTCGAGGCCGCGCTTTTGCGGTTGCCTGCGATTGGCAGAACCGTGGTCTGGCTGCACGACGTCGAGGGATTCACGCACCAGGAAATCGCGACCATGATGGGTCGGACCGAGAGTTTCTCGAAGTCGCAGCTGTCTCGCGCGTACCGGAGGCTCAGGCCGTTGTTGGGCGCGCGTGTCGAACAGGATGGCGGCATCGCGGCCGTCGCGAGGAGTATCTGAGAATGACCGGCTCGGAAATCGAGGAAGAGATGATTTGTGGACTAACGGCAGACGAACGCGCGGTTTTGCAGCGTGAGCTTGACGACCTGCCCCAGGCCATGCCGCCACGAGCGGTTTGGGAGCGCATCCGGGAGCAGGCTGAGGCCGAGGGCTTGCTGCGGCAATCCAAGGGGAGAAGTATGCGGACCTGGTTTGGCGGTGCCGGACTCGCGGCGACGGTTGTGCTTGCCGTGCTTGTTTTGCCGTCTCTGGACTTTTCGCCGCCACCGGCACGGACCGAACCGTTGCCGATTAGCCAGACGAATCAGCTGCCGCTGACGGCCTTGCAGGCGTTGATGGTGCAGTCGAGACAGTTGGAGAGCGACCTGCGCTCGCTGCCCGCCGAGCCGAGCGTTGTCCGCGCCAGCACGGTCGCCAGCCTTTCCGAAATCGAGGATCGGATTGCGGCGATCGATTTACAGCTCAGCGATGTCGGACTGCGGATGACGCAGGCAGAGAAAGAGCTTTTCTGGCGTGAACGCGTTCGACTAATGCAATTACTGGTTCAACTGCGTTATGCGCAAGCGCAGCGGATCGCTTATTGATCGAGGAGATGAGAGAGATGAAATTCGTAAAGACGATGTTGCTGGTTGCGGCGCTGAGCCTTTTCGTGGGTCCGGCTTTCGCGCAGAGCGACGAGCAGGCGCGCGAACCCGCAATCGTTGCCGAGCGACTCGAAGTCGAAACCCGGGAAGCCGAGGTGCAGCGAAGGCTTGCCGAGGCCGAGGCGCGCATGGCCGAAGCAGCCCGCCAGATCGCAGCGCTGACCAGCGAACGCTTGCCACAGATTCGCAGAATCGAGCGTCACATCGAAGTGCTCGGTGAAGGGCGGCCGCGACTCGGCGTAACGATCGGTGATAACGGCGACAGGCCGGTCGAGGGTGTCCGCATCCTCGGGGTCACGCCCGGCAGTGCGGCGAGTGAAGGCGGGCTGCGCTCCGGCGATATCATCACCGCGATCAACGGTGAGTCGCTGAGCGCCGAGAATCCCGGGGGAGCCAATGAGAAGTTGGTCGACTTCATGCGCGGCGTTGAAGAGGGCGATACGGTAGCCGTTGAGTACCTGCGAGAGGGCAAAGTCGGCCGGGTCGAACTCGAACCGCGTGCATCCGAGTTCAACGTGTTCGCCTTCGACGCAGCCCCATTCCGCGCGCCAGCTGCGCCCGGTATGCATGCCATGCCGAAGGTGGAGGGCGGCCCGAAGCATCACTACTTGTTGGATTGGCGGCATGCGGGCTGGGCCGACATGGAACTCGTCGAACTTAATGAGGGTCTCGGCCGTTACTTCGGTACCGACAAGGGCTTACTCGTGGTCAGGGCACCCCGATCGGACATCCTGCAGCTCGAGGACGGCGATGTCATCCACGAAATCGATGGTCGCACGCCGACATCGGTACGCCACGCCATGCGGATCCTCGGGTCGTACCAGCCCGGCGAAAAGCTCGAACTCGAGATCATGCGCGACAAGCGGCGCCGGAAACTCGATATCGACATTCCCGACGATCTGACCGGCCGTCTAGGTCCGATCCCGCCCGTTGCGATTCGGCCGAGTTCTGTCGATGCACCACGCAAAGCGTTTGCGCCCGTGGGAAAAACCTGAGCCCGGTTTCCGCTGGCGCCGGAGGGCGTGCGCGGTCTGCTACCATGCGCGCCCATGGAAATCGGCGATTTCGACTACCTGCTGCCCAAGGACCTGATCGCTAGGCATCCGAGCGCGCGCCGGCGTGACAGTCGCCTCCTCGAGGTCGCCGATCCTCTTGTCGACCGGCAATTCCGGGATCTGCCGAGTCTGTTGCATCCGGGTGATCTGCTGGTCTTCAACGACACGCGCGTCATACCAGCGAGGCTGCGCGGTCGCAAGCAAAGTGGCGGGAAAGTCGAGATTCTCATCGAGCGCGTGATCTCCGAATGCACCGCCCACGCCCATGTTCGGGCGAGCAAGTCCCCGCCAGTGGGCTCGGCGATAAAGCTCGAAACCGGGGCGCGCGCCACGGTCATCGGCCGCAAGGACGGCCTTTACGAGCTGCGCTTCGACGAAGCAATCCGGCCGCTTCTCGAGCGTAGCGGTGAGGTACCGTTACCACCGTACATCGATCGACCGGTAACGCTTGCCGACCGGGATCGTTACCAGACCGTCTATGCGCGGGTCTCAGGGGCGGTTGCCGCGCCGACCGCGGGGCTTCACTTCGATGCCGAGATGCTTGCTGAAACCAAGGCGGCTGGCGCCGACCATGCCTGGTTGACGCTTCACGTCGGCGCCGGCACGTTTCAGCCGCTGCGTCACGAGCAGGTCGCCGCGAATCGACTGCACAGTGAAGAGGTGCTAATCGGCCCGGAAACCTGCGAGGCCATCTGCGAGACGCGGCGCCGGAACGGCAGGGTCATCGCGGTGGGCACGACAGCCGTGCGGGCCCTCGAGACGGCGGCTGCAGACGGACGACTGCGACCTTTCGCCGGGGAAACCGATCTGTTCATCGTTCCGGGCTATCGATTCCGCTTGGTGGATGCCATGATCACCAATTTCCACCTGCCGAGGTCGTCGCTATTGATGCTGGTTGCCGCGTTCGCGGGACGAGAGCGGATTCTGCGGGCATACGCCCATGCCGTAGAGAGCCGCTACCGCTTCTTCAGTTACGGTGACGCGATGTTTTTGACCCGCGAGGCTGGCCGGTGAAATTTTCGGTTCAAGCGACCGACGACCAGGCACGCCGCGGACTGTTGACGTTTCGACGCGGAACAGTGCAGACGCCTGCCTTCATGCCGGTCGGCACCTACGGCACCGTCAAGAGCGTAACGCCCGAGGAGATTGCCGCCGACGGCGCCGAGATGATCCTCGGCAATACTTTTCACCTGATGCTGCGGCCCGGCACCGAGGTTATCCGTAAACATGGCGGACTACACGAGTTCATGCATTGGACGGGCCCGATTCTGACCGACTCCGGCGGTTTCCAGGTTTTCTCGCTGGCTGCCATGCGCAGCCTGAGCGAGCAGGGGGTGCGGTTTCGCTCTCCGGTCGACGGCGACGAGATATTCCTGACGCCGGAGAAGTCGATCGAAGTGCAGCACGACCTCAACGCTGACGTGACGATGGTCCTCGATGAGTGCCCGGCGTACCCGGCCAGCGAAGCCGATGCCCGTGATTCGACGGAGCTTTCCTTGCGCTGGGCCGAGCGCAGCCGGCATCGTTTCGACGAATTGCGTCAGGCCGATCCTGCGCGCAACGAAGCCCTGTTCGGCATCGTGCAGGGCGGGGTCTATGCCGGCTTGCGCGAACACTCGCTGGCCGGACTTTTGGAACTCGGCTTCGACGGTTATGCCATTGGCGGTCTTGCGGTGGGCGAGTCTGCCGAGGAACGCATCGTCGTGCTCGACAACCTGCTACCGATCATGCCAAGCGAACAACCCCGATACCTGATGGGCGTTGGCACGCCGGTCGATATTGCCGAGGCCGTGGCCCGAGGCGTCGACATGTTCGACTGCGTGATTCCGACGCGTCATGCCCGCAACGGGCAGCTGTTCACTTCCCGGGGTGTCGTCAAGTTCCGCCATGCACGTTACGCCGACGATACCGAAGCGCCCGATCCGGATTGCAGCTGCTATACCTGCCAGAACTTCAGCGTAGCCTACCTCAGGCATCTCGAGAAATGCGGCGAGATCCTCGGCCCGCGCCTCGCGACGATTCATAATCTTCATTATTATCAAAAAGTTATGAAGGCATTGAGGCGGTCTATCGATGCGGGTACGAGCCGCGCGACTCTCGAGGCGCTGCGCCAGACATACGCGCCTTAGCCGGCAGGCGCGGTAACTTGCGACGGGTCGGGCGATTGTCCAGGCAGTCGCCCTCAATCGCCTCGCTATGTGCGATAATGCCGCGACATTTGTCGGCCGGTTCCGGTCACCTTGGACAGCAAAGACGCAAACAATGGATTTTTTGATTCAGAACGCATACGCACAGGGGGCAGCACAAGGCGACCCGTTCGGTTTCCTTTTGCCCATGATCATCGTATTTGTCGCGCTTTATTTTTTGATGATTCGCCCGCAGCAGAAAAAACAGAAGGCCCACTCGGCCCTCGTTGCCGGTCTGAAAGTTGGCGATGAAATACTGACCGTAGGCGGCATCCTCGGCAAGATTACCGGTGTCAGCGATCATTACGTCGTCGTCAAGGTTAGCGACAACACCGAGATCAAGATGCAGAAAGCCAGCGTTTCGGCCGTCGTACCGAAAGGCACGTACGACGAAGCATGAATAAATACCCAGCCTGGCTGAACCTGCTCGTCCTGATCATCGTGCTGGCGGGCAGACTGTTCGCCNNCAGGTCGTACCCAAAGACACCTTCGACAACGCCTGACAGCCCTCCGGCGTAGGCCAATGAACAGATATCCTACCTGGCTCAATGTGCTCGTGCTCGTCATCCTGCTGACGGGGATACTGTTTGCGCTACCGAACTACTACGGCAGTGGCCCGGCGCTCCAGGTGGCGGATGTCGATGGCGGCGATATTACTGCCGAGCGCCTCGAGCGTTACCTGCGCTCACTCGAGAATGACGGCGTCTCACCCGAAGCGGCATACCTCAAGGATGGCCGCGCGGTCATACGCTTCGGGTCCATCGAAGAGCAACAGCGTTCCGGCGACCGCTTGCGCAGTCGTTTCGACCAGGAGGCCAATGTGGCTTTGACGCTTGCGCCGCGCCTGCCCGGATGGGTTCGGAGCCTCGGCCTCAATCCGATGAGCCTCGGGCTGGATCTCCGCGGCGGTGTCTACGTGCTTCTCGAAGTCGATATGGCGACCGCTATCGAGAACCGTATGCGCTCTTATGAACGAGACTTTGACGAGCGCCTGCGAGAGGAACGTATCCGTCATCGGGTCGACCTTGCCGATGGCACCGTCACGGTACGGGTAACAAACGGCGAAGATCTCGATCGCGCACGACAGCTGATCACGACGGCCGATCCGAACGTGCTCGTCGGTGAAGGTCCCGACGGCCGTTCCCTGTCTGTCCGCATGAGCGAACAACAAATCAAGGAGCGGCAGGATTTCGCAATCGAACAGAACATGACGACGCTGCGCAACCGTGTCGACCAGCTGGGTGTGGCCGAACCGCTGGTGCAGCGCGAGGGCGTCGATCGCATTGTTGTGCAATTGCCGGGTGTACAGGATCCGACCGAACTCGAGAAGATCCTGACGGCGACGGCGACGCTCGAGTTTCGTCTCGTCGATCAGTCCGGCGACCTGCCTGGGTCACGCCGGTACCCGGGTCGTGATGGTGAGCCCTCGCAGATGCTAAAGCGCGAGGTCATCGCCTCCGGCGACGAGATCGTCGATGCGAAATCTGGCTTTACGCCGGAAGGCCAGCCGGCCGTGCACATTACGCTCGATTCAGCCGGCGGCGAGCGCATGCTCCGAACGACCCAGGACAACGTCGGCAACCCGATGTCGACCGTTTTCATCGAGTGGCGCGAGGAGATTCGCCGGCGAGGCGACGAAGTCGAACGGCGCAAAGTCAAGACCGAAGAGATCATCAACACGGCGACGATACGCGGTGTGTTCAAGAACCGTTTCCAGATCACCGGGCTCACCCCGCTGGAGGCGCGCGACCTCGCCGTCCTATTGCGCGCCGGTGCGCTTGCCGCGCCGGTCTACAAGGTCGATGAGCGCACGATCGGTCCCACGCTTGGCAAGGAAAACATCGACCGAGGATTTCGGGCGATACAAATCGGTTTTCTTACCGTCATTGTCTTCATGGCAGTGTACTACCGCTGGTTCGGCATGATCGCTAATGTTGCTTTGTTCTCGAACCTGGTATTCATTGTTGCCGTGCTCTCCATGCTTGGTGCCTCGCTGACGCTCCCTGGTATCGCCGGCATCGTGTTGACAGTGGGTATGGCCGTGGACGCCAACGTGCTGATATTCGAGCGCATCCGCGAAGAACTCTCGGCCGGCGCCTCGCCGCAGGCAGCGATCAATTCGGGATACGAGAAAGCGCTGTCTTCCATCGCCGATGCAAATATCACGACGCTTATCGCGGCGGTCGTCCTGCTCGCCCTGGGCACGGGTCCAATCAAGGGCTTTGCGATAACCTTGATGATCGGCATCCTGACATCCATGTTCACCGCGATCATCGGCACGCGCGTCATCGTCAATCTTGCATTCGGCGGCCGCAAACTCGCGAGCATCCCGGTGTAGGGTAGCAGCTGTGCGACTGATCAAAGACAAGCCCAATATTGACTTTCTCGGCGTAGCACGACGCAAGGTCGCGCTGGCGCTGTCCGTAATCGTTGTCACCGCTTCGATCGTGTCGCTGTTTACGCACGAGACGCCGCTCGAGTTCGGCATCGATTTCACCGGCGGCATTCTGCTCGAGGTCGGGTACGAGCAGGCCGCAGACGTGGAGTCTATCCGCGCCAACCTCGCCGGCGCCGGGTTCGAGGACGCGCAGGTGCAGCTTTTCGGTGCGGATACGGATGTCCTGGTCCGGCTGCCGCCCCAGGAGGGTCGGGATCCCGATGCGCTACGTGAGGCGCTGCGCGCTGCGGTTGCCATCGGCGTCGCGAATGTCGATTTGAAACGGGTCGAGTCCGTTAGTCCTCAGGTCGGCAAAGAGCTCGCCGAGCGCGGGGCATTGGCCATGATTTTCGCCCTGATGCTGATCTTCGTCTACGTCATGATCCGCTTTCAGTGGAAATTTGCCGCCGGCGCTGTTGCCGCGCTGGCGCACGATGTTGTCGTCACGGTCGGATTCTTCTCGATATTCCGTTTCCCCTTCGACCTGACGGTCGTTGCAGCCGTGCTCGCGGTGATCGGCTATTCCCTAAACGACACGGTGGTCGCTTTCGACCGGATCCGTGAGAACTTCTTCAAATTGCGCGGCGTCTCGGCTGAGGAGTCGATGAATACGTCGATCAACGAGATGCTGGCGCGCACCCTGATCACCGGACTGACGACGCTGCTCGTGCTCGTTGCGCTGCTTCTGCTCGGCGGCGAGTCGATCGCACCTTTCTCGATCGCCCTGATCGTCGGCATCATCGTTGGTACCTACTCGTCGATCTACACGGCGAGTGCCACGGCGTTGTTGCTCGGCGTGAATGCGCAGGATCTGCTTGAGCCGGTAAAGGATCCGGATTTGATCGACGATCTGCCGTAGCAGGCTCGCGCGCTCAGCGGGCGATTTTTTCGAGGATCTGGGTTGGCGTATCGGTTGTGCGGTAATATCCGTGCCGCAGCGCCATCTGCTCGAAAACCAGATCGCGTTCGGCCTCCGTCGCAAACCAGTGCAGCTGCTCCCAGTCTTCCCCGAGAATACGGCGAAACGTATCGCCCGGCGGCAATGTGACCCGGATGCCGAATGTACGTTTTGCGCCGACTAAATCGGGTTCCACGAGATTGTGCTGGTGGCAGTATTCCACGCTGCTTACTCCGAATTGGCGACAAAGTATACCCGCCGCTCAGTACCTCCCGCCACGATCACCCCCACCCTCGCGGTCGGCCCAACCGAGCAGGCGCCGCGTCACGAACATATACACGGGTTTGACGAGCCGGCGCCAGAGCGTAGAGACTGGTCCGGGATTGTCGAGAATTCCTCGTTCTCGGCTCGTCAGCCGGTCGGCGCAATAGGTTCGTTTGTGCTTCAACAGGTGCCGGATGTCCTCGCGAGCCAGCGTTCGAAACAGGCGTCCGCGCCGGGAGGAATACCACGCGAGTTGGAAATCGATGAATGCCGGCGAG
>JABAOE010007148.1_pt2 | contig 11024 bp, 10 predicted proteins | sample 7062141 | NCBI WGS metagenome assembly JABAOE01 (sample SAMN14538627, study PRJNA623070) | marine sediment metagenome | biome: marine biome [ENVO:00000428]; feature: marine pelagic biome [ENVO:01000023]; material: deep marine sediment [ENVO:00002113] | place: India: Gulf of Khambhat ...
GGAGACCATATAGACGAAGGCGATCAGCGAGATCAGCGCCTGGTGAACGGCCAGTGCCCCCTCGCTGACCCGTCCGGCAATGACGGCAATGGCGGCAAATGCCGTGCTTTCCACGCCCTGGGCCAGACCCATCGGCACGCCGATCAGGAGCAGGCCCGGCAGGATATTGAGCGCTCCGCCGCCGGCCCACAGGCGATGCGGCCGACCCTGCCGCGCCTCGCGTTTCATCAGGACCGCCAGTGCGGCGAAGAAAGCCAGCCAGCGCACGATGGAAGAGGCCAGGATCGCGCCTGTCGCGCCCATTGCCGCAATGCCGTTCCAGCCGAAGATGAACACCGCGTTGAGGCCGATATTGACGATGTTGGCGGCGATCATGATCCACATGCCGACGCGCGGACTGCCGGTGGCTTCCAGGAACATGTTGACGGCCATGAAGAACANNAAGAACAGCATGCCGGGCACGCCCCAGGCGAAGACCTGGGCGACGATTGCCGCGCGCGCCGCCAGATCGCCCGCCTGGCCGGTGGCCAGGAAGAACGCTTCGGCAAAAGAGGCGGCAAGGATGATCAGGCCGCCAAGCGCCAGCGCGGCGGTCAGGCTGGCCCGCAGGATGGCGCCGGTCTCCTGCGGCGCGCCACGACCGAGCGCCCGGCTGGTCAGCACCAGGCCGGCCTGCAGGAGGCCGATGGCAATCAGCATGATCGCCACCATGATCGCTGTGCCAAGTCCCAGTGCGGCCAGCTCCGCAGGTCCGGCCCAGCCGGTCATCACCGTATCGGCGACGAACATCACCAGGATCGCCGCCCGCGCCACGGCGATGGGGGCGGCCAGCCGCAGCGTTTCGCGGACGTGAAACGCAAAGCCGTTGGCGGCATGGGACGCGGCGGCAAGGGTCATGGCGCTCGGCGTGCTGGCGGCAATCGTGCGGCGTGCCCGATGGCAGGCGAACCGCTTGTCTAGCGCAGCCGTCGCCCAATGTCTCTCGGCGATTGCCGGCGGCGGCCTGGCGGGCACTCGCTATCCTCGCTCTTGCGGCGAGGAGCGCGAACCGGCGACGCCGGCGCGATGGTTTCCATGTCCTGTGGCCAGGCCGGCGGATGAGGAAGCGGGAGGGTGTTGGTTGAGCGCGCTACTCCCCGACCGCTCATGCCGGCCCGCCTCTCAGCAGGCGCACTTCTCCGTCACTTTCGCCTTGACCGGTGACTTGGTCGTATCGGTCGCAACCGTCATGGTCGACTTCGCCGGCACGGCCGCTGTCGAGCTCAGCGAATGCGACGATCCGTCCTCCAGCATCCAGACACAATAATAGGTGATGCTGTTTTGGTATGGCTCACCGTTGGTCAGGACGACCTGAACAGTTTTGCCGCTATATTTGCACTGTACCGAGCACTTCGCCATTATAGGGTCCTCCGGTTCGTAGCGTGATCCGGCAGTCTTTGCGCTCAAATTATACGATATTCTCAGGCCGGCGTCGTCCGCTTGCGCAGCGGGCCCATGGCCGAAGATGGTGCCCGACTGGGAAGAAAGGGCGGTGCGGCGACGTTGCGACGACGCCGGTATGGCATTCGATAAAGGGAGAATGACAGTGGCTCGAACCTGGTATGTCTATGTAACGGTCAAGACCAGCCCGGCGACGATCGGCGTTGCCGATGAGTCCTATTCCGTGCCCGACTGGAACCGGCTGGCCGGACCGTTTGCCACCGATGCCGAAGCGTGGAAGGAGGCCTGCCGGCTGCATCGCCAGCCGCAGTATCACTCACCCGACATTGCCTCCGGCAAGGTGCGATGCTGACAAGGACGTCGCCGGCAAATCGCTAACCGGTGCGCCGTCCTAATGCGCCGCCTCCCAGTTATCGGCGGCACGGGCATCGACCTTCAGCGGCACCGACAGCGCCACCGCCGGCTCGGCGGCGTGCTCCATTTCCGCCGTCACCACCTTGATGGTCTTGTCGATCTGCTTCTCAGGCACCTCGAAGATCAGCTCGTCATGCACTTGCAGCAGCATTTTCGCCGACAGCTTTGCTGCCGCCAGTGCGGCGTCCATGCCGATCATGGCGCGGCGGATGATGTCGGCGGCCGAGCCCTGGATCGGNNTTGAAGGCGCGCACGCTCGGCTGTGAGGAATTGATGTCGGGATAATGCGCCTTGCGGCCGAAGATCGTCGTCACATAGCCATTGTCGCGGCAAAACGCCTTTGTCGCCTCCATGTAATCCCTGATGCCCGGAAAGCGCTCGAAATAGGTCTTGATGTAGTCGCCGGCCTCTGAGCGCTCGATGCCGAGCTGGTTGGCCAGGCCGAAGGCGGAGATGCCGTAGATGATGCCGAAATTGATCGCCTTGGCGCGGCGGCGGATCATCGGGTCCATGCCCTCGATCGGCACGCCGAACATCTCGGAGGCGGTCATGGCGTGGATGTCGAGGTCCTCCGCGAAGGCTTTTTTCAGTGCCTCGATATCGGCCATATGGGCAAGCACCCTGAGCTCGATCTGCGAATAGTCGGCCGACACCAGTCTATGGCCGTCGTCTGCAATGAAGGCGGTGCGGATCTGCCGGCCTTCCTCGCTTCGCACCGGGATGTTCTGCAGGTTCGGCTCCGATGACGACAGTCGCCCGGTCGTCGTCGCGGCCAGCGCAAAGGAGGTGTGGACGCGGCCGGTTTCAGGACTGATATAGCCGGGCAGGGCGTCGGTATAGGTCGATTTGAGCTTGGTCAGCTGCCGCCAGTCGACGATTTTGCGCGGCAATTCGTGGCCTTCCGCCGCCAGATCCTCCAGCGTGCGGGCATCCGTCGACCATTGCCCGGTGCGCGTCTTCTTGCCGCCCGGCAGGCTCATCTTGTCGAACAGGATCTCGCCAAGCTGCTTCGGCGAGCCGGGATTGAAGTTCGGCTCGCCGGCAAGCTCACGGATTTCCGCTTCAAGTCCGGCCGCCTTTTGCGCCAGGCTGCCCGACAGTCGCGACAGGATCTGCCGGTCGACCTTGATGCCGCGCGCCTCCATCTTCGCCAGCACCGGTATCATCGGCCGTTCCAGCCGCTCATAGACGCTGGTCATCCGCTCCGCCGGCAGTCGCGGTTTCAGCGCCCGCCACAGCCTGAGCGTCACGTCGGCATCCTCCGCGGCATAGTCCGTCGCCTTGTCGATCGGCACCCTGTCGAATGTCACCTGCGCCTTGCCGGACCCGGCCACCTCTTTGAAGGCGATCGGCGTATGGCCGAGAAAGGTCTCCGACAGCTTGTCCATGCCGTGCCTTGAGCGGCCGGCATCGAGCGCATAGGCGATCAGCATGGTGTCGTCGAACGGCGCCAGCGTGATGCCGTGACGCATCAGCACCAGCCAGTCATATTTCAGGTTCTGGCCGACCTTAAGCACCGCGGCGTCTTCCAGCAGCGGCTTCAGGAGCTTGAGCGCCTCATCAAGCGCGATCTGCCCCTCCACCAGGCCGCCGCCGAACATGTCATTCTCGCCGCCGCCATTGGGGTCGGTATGGCCGAGGGGAATATAGCAGGCCCGGATCATGCCCGCCTCCCGGTCCTCGATCGCCAGCNNGGCTGGTGGTTTCGGTGTCGACGGCAACGACGCCGGCCTCGCTTGCAGCCGCAATCCAGCGGTCGAGATCGTCGGTGGTCAGCACACACTCATAGGTGCTGTGGTCGATCCTCGTCGCCGCCGCCTCCGCAAGCATTTTTTTAGCCAGCTCGCCCGGCGTGCCGAGCAGGCCGCGCGGCGCTTTTTCTTCCGCCTTGCCGTCGCCCTTTGCCGCAGCGGGTGCCGCTGCCTCCTCGGCAAGCATGTCCGGTCCGTGCGCCGCCGCCGCGCCTTCGCCCCAGCCGGAGATTTCGATCGCTGCCGGCTCGATCTCGGCCGCTTCGGTGCCGGTCGCTTCCGCCACCCGCCGTGTCAGGCTGGTAAATTCCAGCGCCTTGAAAAAGGCGACGGCCTGCCGCCCGTCGACGGCGACAACGGCAAGGTCGGCCAGCGGCACGGTGACCGGCACATCCTGCTTCAGGGTCACCAGCTGCCGCGAAATGCGCGCCTGTTCGGCGAATTCGATCAGGTTCTCCCGGCGCTTGGTCTGCTTGATTTCCGGCGCCCGCGCCAGCACGGAGTCAAGGTCGCCAAATTCATCGAGAAGCTGCGCCGCCGTCTTCGGCCCGATACCCGGCACGCCCGGCACATTGTCGGTGGAATCGCCGGTCAGCGCCTGCAGGTCGATCATCTTGTCCGGTCCGACGCCGAATTTGCCGCGCACGAATTCCGCATCGATGAACTGGTCGCGCATGGTGTCGACCATGGCCACATCTTCATTGACGAGCTGCATCAGGTCCTTGTCGGAAGAGACGATGGTCACCCGTGCACCGGCCTGGTGCGCCTGCCGCGCATAGGTGGCGATCAGGTCGTCGGCCTCGTAGCCCTCCTGCTCCAGGCAGGCCAGATTGAGGGCGCGGGTGGCATCTCGGATCAGCCCGAACTGCGGCACCAGATCCTCCGGCGGCGGCGGCCGGTGCGCCTTGTAGTCGGGATAGATGTCGTTGCGAAAGCTTTTGCCAGAAAAGTCGAAGACGACGGCGAAATGCGTCGGCTCGTCGCCCTTTTCCGGCGTCGGTCCCTCCTGCAGCAGTTTCCAGATCATGCTGGAGAAGCCGGCAACGGCGCCGACCGGCAGCCCGTCGGATTTGCGCGTCAGCGGCGGCAGCGCGTGAAAGGCGCGGAAAATGAAGGTCGAGCCGTCGACCAGGATCAGATGGTCGCCGGCGGCAATGGCGGGCTTGCGGATAGCTTTCGACATGCCGCGACCTTTGCCCGCCGGAGCGGCGTTTTCAAGCGCCGAGGCCGCCCTTTGCGCCATTGGCTGGCCAATCTGCGCCGACCGGGCGGTGTCGGCTGCCGGAAACCGGAATATGAAGGTTAACCGACCCTTAAATGGCCAAAATTAAGCTGGAAGAGTGAGCAGGGGCCGGGCAGGGCGAGACAATCATGGCGGGATTGAGCCGGCGCAGGCGCGTTGAGCCGAAGTTCGACGGCGGTTTTGAACGGGATATCCGCCTTACCCCCGAGGACCGCCCGGGCGCGCCGCCGTTGGCGGAAAACCGCAATCAGGCGAAAGCGGCGGCCAAGAAGTCGGCCGCCAGGAAACCTGCCGCCCCGCGCCGCGCGGCAAAGCCGGCGCGCGGCAGGGCGCGCCGCAAGCGTGCCGGCAATGGCGGCANNCTGCAATTGCCGAACGCCTCCACCTGGGCCGTGCCGCAGCGCCCGCCCAATGTCCAGATCCTCGCCACCGACGGCGCACTGATCGGCAATCGCGGCGACACCGGCGGCGAGGCGATTCGCATCGAGCAATTGCCGGCACATCTGAAACAGGCCGTCATCGCCATCGAGGACCGCCGCTTCCGCTATCATTTCGGCCTCGATCCGATCGGCCTGACGCGCGCCATGTCGCGCAATATCCGCGCCGGCCGGCTGGTGGAGGGCGGCTCGACGCTCACCCAGCAGCTTGCCAAGAACATGTTCCTGACACCGGAGCGCTCGTTCAGGCGCAAGGTGCAGGAGCTGGTTCTGGCGCTGTGGCTGGAGGCGAAGTTCTCCAAGGACGAGATCCTGGAGATGTATCTCAACCGCGTCTATTTCGGCGCCGGCGCCTATGGCGTGGAGGCTGCCGCTTTGCGTTATTTCAGCAAGTCGGCCCGTCAGGTGAGCCTGCCGGAGGCGGCGCTGCTGGCCGGTCTGCTGCGCGCTCCCGGCTATTATTCGCCCATTCACAATCCCGAGCGCTCGCGCCAGCGCGCCGCCACCGTGCTTGCCGCCATGCGCGAGGCCGGCTTCATCTCCATTGCAAGGGAACAATCGGCGCGCGCCAGGCCGGCGCTGATTGCCGCTCGCCCGGCGTCGCGCAGCGAGAATTATGTCGCCGACTGGATCATGGACCGGCTGCCCTCCTACATCGGCGCCGTCAATCAGGACATCGTCGTGCAGACCACCGTCGACAGCCGGCTGCAGCGCGCCGCCGAGGCGGCGCTCGTCGTCGGTCTGGAGACCCGCGGCAAGGAGCTCGGCGTCGGCGACGGCGCGCTGGTTGCCATCGACGGCACCGGCGCCGTCCGCGCCATGGTCGGCGGCCGCGATTACGCCGCAAGCCAGTTCAACCGCGCCACCCAGGCCCGCCGCCAGCCCGGCTCCGCCTTCAAGCCCTTCGTCTATCTGGCGGCGATCGAACGCGGTCTGACGCCCGATACGGTGCGCGTCGACGAGCCGGTGCGCTTCGGCAACTGGACACCGCAGAACTATTCCAAGAAATATCGCGGCGCCATCACCCTGCGCACCGCGCTGGCGCTGTCGATCAACACGATTGCCGCCAAGCTCGCCGTTGAGGTCGGGCCGCAAGCGGTGGTCGAGACGGCCCGCCGGCTGGGCATCAATTCCGATCTGGAGCCCAATGCCTCCATCGCGCTCGGCACCTCGGAGGTGACGCTTCTGGATATGGTCGCTGCCTTTACGCCGTTCGCCAATGGCGGCTTCGCCGTCCTGCCGCATGCCATCACGCGCATCACCTCCGCCGACGGCACGGTCGTCTTCGAGCGCCAGGGCTCCGGCTTCGGCCAGGTGGTGGCGCCCGACGGCATCGCCATGATGAACGACATGCTGCAGGCCACGCTTGAGGTCGGCACCGGCCGCAAGGCGGCCCTCGATGGCTGGCCGGCCGCCGGCAAGACCGGCACCAGCCAGGAATTCCGCGATGCCTGGTTTGTCGGCTACACCGCCAATCTGATCGCCGGCGTGTGGCTCGGCAACGACGATGCCACGCCGACCCGGCGCGCCTCCGGCGGCAATCTGCCGGCTGAGATATGGCACGATTTCATGACCGCCGCCCACCAGGGGGTGCCCGTCGCCGCGCTGCCCGGCGCCGACGTGGCGCCGCGTCGCTATGTCCGCACCGCCGACGGCGGCATCGAGGTGCTGCCCGTCGGCGGTGTCAGGAATTCCCGGGTCGGCGGCAATGAGGCGATATTCCGCCAGAGAATGCTCAACCGAAACCGCGAAAACCGCGATACGCTGATCGGCCGCGAGCCCGGCCGCGGCGGCGTATTGATCGGACCCGTCAAACGCGGTCGCAACTTCCTGGACCGGATCTTCGGCCGCTAAGGCGCTCAGCCGGCAGTCCGGCCGATGGCGTGCAGGCCCGGCCCGTGACTTTTCAGCCAGGCGCGGGCCGTTTCGAAATTCGGGTCAAGCCGCGCCACCAGCCGCCAGAAGGCCGGGCCGTGGTTCATCTGGTCAAGATGCGCCACCTCGTGGGCGGCGAGATAATCGAGCACGAAGGGCGGCGCCAGGATCAGCCGCCAGGAAAATGACAGCACGCCGCGCCGCGAACACGACCCCCAGCGGCTTTTGGCGTCGCCGACGCGCAAGGCGTTCACCTGCGCGCCGATCTTTGCGGCATGGCCCGACACGGCGGCGGCAAGATCGCCGCGCGCCTGGCCGCGCAGCCAGTCGCCGATCCGCCGCGGCAAATGCGCCGCCGCGCCGGGCACGACAAGTTGTTGCCCGGCCGCTGCATGAGCAAGCCGGATCAGCCCGCGACCACCGCGATGGACGATGCGACAGGCCTCGCCGCGCAGCGGGAAGACGGCACCATCGGCAAACGGCCTGGCTTCCGGCAGCCGCGCCAGTCGCGCCGCCAGCCAGCCGGCATGTTTTTCGACGAAACGCCGTGCATCGGCCAGGTCACCGTCGGCCGGTAGGCTCAGCAGCGGGCCGCCGCGGGCGGTATCCATGCGCAGGATCATCCGCCGCGCCCGGGCGCTGCGCCGCAACGGCACGATGACAAGCCGGCCGTCGATCGTCAGGCTTAAATAGTCGGCGGCCAGTTCGGAAGCGATTCGCATGGCCCGACTATGGCCGATCGCCGCTCGGGCAGCCAACTGGCGCCCGCCGAAAAAAAAGGCCGCCCCGCAAGGGACGGCCCGGTTTCGCTCAAGGCCTTTCGGTCAGGAGCCGACGACGCGATCAGGCGTCTTTCTTGGTCGATTTGCGGCGCTTGCCGGCACCTTTCGTTTCGCCCGCTGCGGTTTCTTCAGCCTTGCCGGCGTCGGTTTTTGCCTGGTAGGCGGCCATGAAGCGCTCGAACTCTTCCTGGTCCTTGGCGCGGCGCAGCTCGGCGACGAAACCTTCGAATTCAGCCCGCATCTCCTCCAGCTTGCGGCGCTCTTCGGCGAGCCGCTCCAGCTCCGCAGCGCGATAGTCGTCAAACGCTGCATTACCGGTGCGACCGGTGGCTGCCGCGCTGAACGGGGTGGCGCGGGCGGCGCCGCGGAACTGCGCTCGGGCATCTTTGAACATCCGGCCGATCTCGTCGCCCCAGATGATCCAGGCAAGCATGGCCAGACCGAGCGGCCAGAAAATGATGAAGCCGGCGATCATCAAAACAACGTTGAGCGGCGACCAGCCGCGCTGCAGGCAGGTCCGTCGGGCGGTAGCGGTATGTGTCATCTAACTCCCCGTTATTGCGATGGTTTCGATGTGGGGAGGAAAATCGGCGATTCAAGTTTTGACCGGCCGAAACAGACGAATGAGGTATCTAAGACATTGAAATAATTACAGAAAAACCAGAGCGGCAAAAAGATGCACGCTTATGGCTCGAGCCCCATCAGTTGACGGGCCTGGTGAATCCAGTCGTCCAGTTGCGCCTGCGCGCGGCCGTCGATCTGCTCGTGCAGGGCGCGCATGGATTCGGCCGTCATTTCCGCCAACTCGCGAATCTCGAAAATGCCGGCCTCATTGAGCATTTCCGCCATTTTCGGCCCGATGCCGCTGATATGTGTGAGGTCTTCCGTCACGGCCGGCAGGTTTTTCGCGGCCAGCGCCGTAATGCCCATGGCGTCGGCCAGGCGCGCCTGCGGGTCCTTCTCGCGCACATGCGGCAGCGCCTGCGCCGCGCCGTTCGGCCGCTTGGCATTGATCGTGGCGTGCTTGCGGATGAAGGCGGTGACCCGCGGCGCGATCTCCGCCCGGAACCGGGAGCCGTTGAAGACGCCGTAATGGCCGACCCTGTCCTGTAGATGATGCGCCTTCATTTCGTCCGGCAGGCCGCTCAACAATTTGTGCGCCGCCTGGGTCTGGCCGACGCCGGAAATGTCGTCGCGCTCGCCTTCAATTGTCAGAAGCGCCGTGCCGGTAATGGCTTGCGGCCGCACCAGGCGGCCGCGATGGGTCATTTCGCCCTTCGGCAAGGCATGGCGCACAAACACCGTTTCGACCGTCTGCAGATAGAATTCCGCCGTCAGGTCCATGACCGCCAGATATTCGTCATAGAACTCGCGATGCTTTTCCGCCGAATCGCCGTCGCCTTCAATCAGGTGGCGGAACAGTTCCCGGTGCGCCATGACATGGCGGTCGAGGTTCATGCTCATGAAGCCGGTGAGTTGCAGGAAGCCGGGATAGACTGAGCGCATGAAGCCGGGATGCGGAAACGGCACCTTCATGATGACATTTTCGGCGAACCAGGCAGTGCCCTTTTTCTCCGCCAGGTCGTTGACGGCGGTCGGATTGATGCGCGTATCGATCGGACCGCCCATCAGCGTCATCGACGCCGGCGTGTCCGGGTCTCCGTCTTCCGCCATCAGCGCGGTTGCCGCCATCACCGGCACCGATGGCTGGCATACCGCCATGACGTGCGCGCCCGGACCGACGTGATGCAGGATATCGCGGATGTAGTCGATATAGTCGTCCAGGTCGAAATAGCCTTCCGCCAGCGGCACCATGCGGGCATCGACCCAGTCGGTGATGAACACCTCGTGGCCCGGCAGCATCGCCTCCACGGTGCCGCGCAGCAAGGTGGCGTAATGGCCGGACATCGGCGCAACGATGACCAGCGTCGGATCGGCCGGCCGCGAGCGCGGCAGATCGCGGTGGAAATGCACCAGCGAGCAGAACGGCCTTTGCCAAACGACCCGCTCCTCCACCGCCACCGGCTTGCCGTCGAGCCATGTTTCGGTAAGGCCGAATTCCGGCTTGCCGTAGCGCCTAGTCGTGCGTTCAAACAGCTCCGCCGCGGCGGCCACCGACCGGCCCAGCGGCGTTGCCGACAACGGATTGAACGGATTGACGAAAGTCAGCCGCGTGGCGTCGGCGACGGCGCGCCAGGGGGCCAGTGCGGCATGATTGAATTCGTAGAGCTGATAAAACGGCAAGCGTGGCGGCTCCGGTCTTTTGGCGGCGTGGTGACGACCCCGTCACGACGCTGCCTGTTGCAACGCAATATACACTATCGCACTGCAAACATTAGAAATTACGGGCCGCCTTGCAACGCCTCGCCGTCATCTTTCCGTCATATGTGCGAAGAAACGGTCAATAGTGGCTGGATTGCCACGCCGCCATGACGGGCAATCGCGATTTTTGCAGATTTCCGACAATTTTCTGCCGTAAAATTAAGCGTGATGAAAAAATAGGCAATGGCAGATTTGGCCAGTTTGCCGTCTTGCGAATCACCGCGTCTGGCCAGGCCGGCGCCGGCAGCGGTCATTTTTGCCGGCCGGCGCCCGGTTCAGGGCGCATCATCGTGTCCGGCCGGCGACGAACGACGCCGTTTTTCTTGAGGCCGTCGATACGGCCGGATAGAGTTCGGTGCGGGCCGAATTGAGCCATTGTGACGGAGCGGGTTGTGACACGGTCAAGCGAGGGCTTGACAGCCATATCGCGATACGATCATGCGGCATTGTGCCGGCTTTGGCACAGCCCGGCCCGTCTTGCCGGCCATGCCGTGTATTTTTCACCAATGCCGGCACGCCTCTCCGGCGCCGTACACATCGTTTGGCCGGCCAGCCGACCGCTGGGCGGGTTTCGGATTGCCGGGTCGGCGGTCGCCACCCGGTCTTGCGCGACGCGCCACAATGCGCTGCGTTTGTTTGCCGGGCGAACCGCCGAGCCGCTTGCTGCAGCGGCATCGGTGTAATTCGCCATGGAAAGGCTCTGAGGTCACTAAGAAATCCGGAAGGAAGACAAGTTCATGCCCGCCAAGGATGAGCCCGC
>JABAOE010004139.1_pt2 | contig 11023 bp, 15 predicted proteins | sample 7062141 | NCBI WGS metagenome assembly JABAOE01 (sample SAMN14538627, study PRJNA623070) | marine sediment metagenome | biome: marine biome [ENVO:00000428]; feature: marine pelagic biome [ENVO:01000023]; material: deep marine sediment [ENVO:00002113] | place: India: Gulf of Khambhat ...
ACGAGCGCGACGAACCGCAGCTCGGGGAGGAATTGCGCCCCCCGAAGAAAGGCCGTGACCTGGGCCGCAGCAGCCAGGCTTCCCAGAAAGATCGCGATTTTGCTCGTCTTTCGATGTTCGAGAACGGACAGGACACCGAGAAGGAGGACACCGAAGGAGACAATCCGAAAAGCCGCGGACCGTTGATCGCCCACGAGAAGCGGCGCGATCACGAGCACCAGCAACGCGATCAGCAGAGCGGTGAACCGGTAATCGGCGATCCGGGCCCGCCACGAAGTCGCACCAGGGGACGGCATCGATGCTCCTCCCTGGAAGGTCACTTGGGCGGGTAGGACTTGAACATCTTCCGGGTCACTTTGTCGATCTTCCGACGCAGCTTCTCGATGGTCGGCAAGCCCATGACCTCGCTGGCGACGCCTCGCCAGACCGGCTGTTCGGACCGCGCGTCGAACAGGTCGACCACGAGGACGCCGCGCGTCTCCACGACGACGTCGTGAGTCAGGACGCCGACGTCGAACTGCTGGACGTGAACGTAGCCGCCGCTCTCCGCGGCGAACATCTGCGAGGTGGCGTGCGTGACGACGAAGAGATCCGCCTTGTCCGCTGCGACCTTCTTTAGTCCCGCCGCGCGAAGCTCTCGCTCGATCGCGCGATAGATGTGGTCCTGGACCAGCGGCTGGCCCGCCTCCGTGCCCTGCTGCCAGGCGTAGGTGCGGAAGCGCTCGAAGTCGACGCCGACCTCGTAGTCGACCTTGACGTCGGCCGAGAAGGGAATCGCAAGGAGGAGCAGGGCAACAAAAGTCGTGGCGTTTCTCATGGTCCTACCGCAGCAGCTTCGCTTCCAACTCGACGTAACCGTTCACGTCGGTCAGACCCTCGACACGAGTCAATTCGAGCGCCTCGCCGTCCGTCAGAACCGCGCTGATCGAGAGTTGCCGTGTCTCCACCTTCGGCGCGCCGTCACCATCGACGACGCGGCTGTCCTCGATGTCCGCGACGACCTTGATCGTCTTGTCGTCGACTATCCACACTCGCGCCTCGGTCGCGAACCCGATGTTCTGGTAAACGGTCGAGCCCTCGTCGCCACCGGGAAACGGAACGCGCTCACCCGCAAGCAGCTTCGAGCCCACGGGTCCCTCGGCAACGACGAGCGTGTAGAACTTCTTCTGCGCCTTCTTTCCGTTCTCGATCATTCCCATCTTGAAGGTCAACTGCACGTTGGTCGTTCCCTCGACCGGACCGGTACCACCCTGGGCCGCCGCGGGCGCTGCGAGCGCGAACGCCAGCACCAGCGTCACGGTGCCGAGCAACCATCGAGAACCGTTCATGTCTGCCTCCGTACGTCTCATCGACGTCCAACACTATCCTTGAATCCGTCCTTGGGGGTCCATTTTGAATCGACCGGGCTTTTTTGCCAGGTCGAGCGGCTCGACTCGAGCACGTCGTCGTCCGCGTTCCAGTCCGACGTCGGTTTCCAATTCGGGTCGATCGGCGACTTCTGCCACGTCGCTGGGGCGAAGTTGTTCTGCTTGTGGGGGTCCATGTCCCAGTCGCTCTTCGGCGTCCAGCTCGGGTCCGAGGGGCCCTTCTGGAAACGTGCCGGTTCGCCGAACACCTCGAGCTGATCCTCGCGTTTCGGCATGTCGATCGCTTCGCCGGCGAGCGTTTCCGGTTCCGGCTTCTCGCCCTTGACGAAGAGGCGAACCGAGGCGACCAACTCGACGGGCAAGGAGACCGTGCCGCCCCCTTCGAGCGTCAAAACGTAGACGGCGCCCTCGCGCCGCACGTCCGTTCCGGAGACGACGCGACCGTCGAGCAACTCGAGCTCCGCCTGCCCGAATCCGGCGGCAAGTGCGGCGAGTATCAGGAGCATCGATTGAAGTGACAACTCTTTGGACCGGTGCGCGGCATCGCCGCGTCGTTCTCGGGAACCCTTCCCGCGCCCCCTCGACGATAGCACGCGTGTGAGGAAAGGCTTCGGATAGAATCCACCTCGTCATGCGGCGTCCGCGGCTCCTGTTCTTGTCGATCGCACTCGGTCTTGCCTCGCCCGTGTTCGCTCAGACGCCTCCGGCGAACGACCCTGAAGACTTCGTCAACTACGCATACGTCTCCGGGGACACGGCCTTCTTCAATGTCGTCGGTCAGTCCGTACAGGCCGTGCGATTGCCGATTTCCTACACGCTGCGATCGACGGCCGAGCATCCGTGGGGAGTCAAACTGCGCTTTCCCGTCTCGATCGGTTTCCACGACCTGTCGGCGATCGATCCGGGCGGCGGGGAGCTGCGCGAGAACCTGGCGACGGTCAGCGGGTTGGCCGGCGTCGAATTCCAGCTGCCGGTCGGCGCGCGCTGGACGCTCAAGCCGTTCGCGGAGCTCGGTGCCGGCAAGGACCTGGACGGAGGCGCCGCCGCCTGGATCTACTCGGGCGGTTTGAACACGCTCCTCGAGCTGGGCCCGAAGGACACACAGTATCGTGTCGGACTGGGCGCCGAGTTCGACGGGGCGACGCTGACCGGCGTCAATGGACCGAGCAACGGGTACACGACCCTCGAGGCCGGACTCGACGTGCGTTTTCCGGTCCGGCGGGCGGCCGGCAAGCGCCAGATCGACTGGAGTGTCTACGGGCTCCGCCGTCACTTCCCGTCGGCGCTGACGTTCGACCAGCTCAACGGCGAGCGCATCGAGCTGGATCACCAGAACGAGATCGGATTCACGGTCGGCTTCGATCGCCCCTTCGGTTTCTGGCTGTTGAAGATCCGTCGGGTCGGAATCGGCTATCGCTTCGGCGAGCGGCTGTCCTCGGTGCGGATCCTGTTCAGTGCCCCGTTCTGAAGCCTTGTCGCCTTTTTCTGACTATAATCCGGGCGGAGGTAGGGTCATATGAAAGTCACGTTCGCCGCCCTGTGTCTGGTCCTGTTGTCCTCGGTCGCCACGAGCGCCGGGATCTCCACCGACTACGACAGCGAAGCCGATTTCTCGAAGTACAAGACGTTCGCGTGGCAAGAGGGCACGCACGCGCGGAACGAGTTGATGCACAAGCGGATCGTACGGGCGATCGAGAAGGAGCTCGTGGAGGCCGGGTGGACCGCGACGGACGGCGAAGCCGACGTTCACCTCGTCTACCACGTCGCGCTGAACCAGGACCGCCGCATCGATGTCGACGACTTCGGTTACTGGAATCGCTGGCGCCGCCCCGGGTTCGGCGGCACCGAGGTCACCGTGTTCGACGTCAACGTCGGGACGCTGATCATCGACATCCTCGACGCCGGCTCCGGAGACGCCGTCTGGAGGGGCATGGCGCAGAAGGACCTCCCGCCGACACCCGACCCGGACAAGATGGAGAAGAAGCTGGGGAAGATCCTCAGAAAGATGTTCCACAACTTTCCGCCGGAGTGACCCATGACTTATCGACGAGTCGCGATCCTATTCCTTTTTCTGGTGGGTGCGTTCGTGATGGCCGCCGACAAGGCTCCTCCCGCCGTCGAGGAAAGCTGGGTGACCTCGAGCTTCAAGGGCCAGTTTCGCAACCTGGTCGTGATCGGCATCACGGACGACCAGGAAGTGCGCCACCACTTCGAGGACAAGTTCGTCAGTCATCTGCGCGGCAACGGAATCGACGGCGTCCCGAGCCACTCCCTCGTCGCCGACCTACAGAAGATCGAGAGCCGCGATCGAATCCTGGACAAGATCATGGAGCAGAAGATCGACGGCGCGATCAGCGTCCGACTCGTTCCGTTGGAGAAGGGCGGCGACGAAGCCTGGCAGCGCGCCTGGGCCGAGAGTGTCCATCAAGACGCCAACTTGCGCACCTTGATCGAGGAAACGCTTCCGGTCGAACCCACCGAAGCGAAGCGCTTCGGCCTGGAGCTCGCCGTCTGGGAGACCTCCAATCGCTATCGGGTCTGGGCCGGTCGCTCGAACGGGTACAAGATCAAGGAGCTGCGGAAAAGCGCGGGGGATTTCATCGGCTACACGGTCGACGCGTTGAAAGACGCCGGGTTGCTCTGAGCGGAAGGAGACTCGAGTGAAACGCGCCTGCATGGTCGTTCTTGTCCTCGCACTCGCCCTCGCCCCGAACGTGACCGCGGACGAGCGGCGTGGCGACGAGCCCCTCGAGTCCGGTTCGACGCTCGCCCCCGCTCGCGTCGGATCGCGCCCCTGGGATCGACTGGCCGTTCGACTCGGCGGCTTCGCCGTCCGCTTCGACACGAACATCCGGGTCGATTCGGAGACGCTGGGCGTAGGCACCCAAATCGACCTCGAGAACGACACAAGCCTGGATCAAGACAAGACGCAGCTGCGCCTGGACGGGCATTTCCGCTTCGGTCGCCGCCACCGCGTCGACTACGGGACCGTCCTGTTCCGTCGCTCGGCGTCGACGACACTCGACCGGGAGATCCAGTTCGGAGACACGTTGTTCATGCTGAACGCCGACATCGAGAGTCGCCTCAAGAACGACGTCATCAAGCTGGCGTACCGCTACGACGTGGTCAGCCGGCCGGCGTGGGATCTCGGGCTCAGCCTTGGCGTCAGCGCGTTCGCCCTGGAGGCGAGCCTGGCGGCCACCGGAGGAGGTGGCGGAATGGCCTCGTTCGAATCCGAGGACTTCATTGCCCCGATTCCGGTCCTGGGACTGCACGCCGACTTTCGCTTGGCGGAGAAGTGGTACCTACGGAGCGGCGGCGAGTTCTTCGACGTGAGCGTGGACGATCAATCGGGGAGCCTCACGGACGTCCGCGCCTCCGTCGACTGGTACCCGTTCGACCACTTCGGCTTCGGCGCGGGGTTCAACCGCTCCCGTCTGACCTACGAGGACGTGGCGATCCCGGCGATCGACGTCACCTACACCTATTCCGGGGCAACGTTTTACGTCAGTTACGTTCGCTAGCTTCGTCCGTCAGTACTTGACGAGATAGTCCTTCGCCTCGAGGCAGACGCTGAAGGCTTTCTTGAAGCCATCCATCTGTTGGGCGGTCGACTGAGCCTGTTTCTGCGCCTGCTGCTCCGCCTGCTGGCTCGCCTGTGCCTGCGCGGCCCGGCGCCGGCCGCGCCCGCCGATAAGTCCCGCCGCGGCGCCCCAGGCGGCCCCGCCTCCGGGATCGTCGTCGACGATCTCGCCGATGAGCGCACCGACCGCGGCACCCTTGACCGCGCCGGCCGCACCGGCGCCGGCACCGGCCTGCTGGGCCTGCGCTTTCTTCTGGTCGGCCTGCGCCTGCTGTTCCTGGGCCTTCTTCGCCAGATCGAACGGATCGGTCCCGGTGTTCTGGACGGCCCAGCTGTAGCACTCGGCCTCGTCCTTGGACTGTTGCGGGCCTTCCTGACCTTCCTTCGGGAAGACGTAGACCTTCATCGTGGAGGCCAGGGTCGTCTTGGCCTCCTGAGCGAAGAGGGCCGCCGGCGCCACCGTGAGCGCGACCAGACAAGCGAAAACGACGATGTTCTTCTTCATGATGTGCGCCTCCTACTTCGCCATCGGCGTGCACGCGCCGAAGACCGATACGCTGAATCCATCCCTCGCGACGGCGACCGTGACCAGGCCGGTCGCCTCGTCGATGACGAAGCTGTACGCCCGGCCGCGCTCGATCCCCTGGAGGAAGATCCGCCCGCCGCTGCGCTCCAGGGTCTGGATCGGCGTCACGCGATTCTCCTCGCTGGCCGCCGTCGTGCTGAGGGTCTTCTTGGCCAGGTCGATCTGGATAAAACCCGGGATGTTCCACTCACGCGGTGGAGCCATCTCGCACCCCTCCAGCTCGCTGCAAGCGACCGCCTGCGCCGACGAGCACAACAGGGTGTCGGCGCCGGTCAGGTCGTCCGCCGGTGCGGGCGTTGCCGCAAGCAAGGCCGCACCCGCCAGCGCGATGTAGAAACCGATCGTCTTTCTCTTCATGCGTTCGCCCCTTCCTTGGATCATGTTAACGCCGCCGGCCTCCGCCGCGCGCCCCACCGAAGCTCCGGCTGCCGCGGCTGCTGGAGAACCCGCCGGCTCGCTGGCTGCCACGGGATCGACTCCGATGGTCGCGTTCCAGTCCACTGCCGCGACGCGAACCCATACCCTGTCCTGCCGATTGTCGAGTGCGATCGCCGGCGCGCTGCCTGGCGCGATCGGCCTGCGCGGGATCCACACCCTTCCAGCCACCGCCCTCTCGCTGTTGCCATTTTCCGTCGGCGGCGCGCTTGTAAACGTTGCCGTCGCGACCCGCGAACACGTCGTTGGCCCGGTCGCTCACGCTTCCCGGCGTTCGGGGGGTGTCCCTCCTGGCCACGCGATCGACGTTGTCGCCGCGGTTGTAGAGGTTCCCCTTACCGATGTCCGGCCGGGTCGAGGGCGGGTTGATGCCCGGTCGGTCCCCCGGTCGCCTGCCGGCCAGGTTGTCGCCCGGGTTCCAGCCCGCCGGCGGCCGGTACACCGGGCGGCCGACGTAGACCGGAACCGGAACGTAGGCGAAACCCCCCGGCCCCCAGTAGCTGTACGGGTAGCCGTAGCCGTAGCCGCCGTAGCCGCCGATGCTGATCGTGAACGGGCCGTTGCTCCAGGTCACGCCGACGCCCCAGCCGTGGTACGGGTCGTAGCGCACGTTGAAGCCCCAGGTGGAGTGGTACGGGTAGTAGTGAGCGCCGTACCAACCGGGGTAATACCAGCCGGTGCCGTAGACGACGCAGCCGCCGTAGGGGTAGCTGCCCATGTAGCCGGGCGTGTAGCCGACGTACACGACGTCGGGCGTCGAGTCGTAGACGTAGACGTACTTCGTGTTGTAGTGCGGGTTGCTGGCCGGAATCGTCGAGACCTGTTCCGGCCGGTAATCGGCAACCTCCCACGGGCCTTCGGGGCCCGGACCCTGATACCAAACGGCCTGGTGGCAGACCCAGTACCGCCCGTCGATCTTGAGCACGGAGTAGCTCGTGTTGATCGCGTACTCCATCTGGGTGCCTTCGATGCGCTTGAACTTCGGCGTGCCGTCGTAGTCGATCTCCAGCTTGGCCGGGCCGCGCTTGACGGCCGCCGTCTGCGGGATCTTGTTGTCCATCAGCGCTTCGCGCGCCTGCTCGGTTCCCGCGACGAACGCCAGCAGGTGGCTCTGCTCCGAGTCCTCCGGGATGTCCGCGAACGTCGCCGGCAACGCGTCCGGAGCCACGTAGGACCACGGACCCTCGAGCTTCTTCGAGCGGTACCAGCGGCCCGAGAAGAGGACGTAGTGCTCCTGCGAGTCGACGTCCATCAGGACGTCGTTGTCGGCATTCGTGACGTACAGAGCGGTCGTCTCCAGGACGGGAGCGTAGTCCGGCTTGCCGTCCGTCACGATCAGCTCGCTCGGCTCGATGGCGACGATCACCTTCGGCGCCACGTACTCGCCGGCTTCCTTGCGTTGCTGGTCCGCGGCCGCCTGCGCTGACTCGGAGCGCAGCTTGCGCACCTTCTTCGGTGGCTTCTTGCTGACGCTCCAGGGTCCCAGGATCTCTTCCGCCTCGTACCACTCGATCCCGCCGTCGAGGTAGTAGGTCTTCTTCTTCGGATCCTGGACGATCGTGTAGGGCGTGTTGACGACCTTCTTGAGCGCATCGTCCTCGATCGAGCGGTAGCGCGGCTCGCCGTCGATCTGGATCAGGACCGCGGGAACGTTCGAGTAGAGGATCTCCGGAGGATCGTTGTTCAGCCCTTCGGCCAATTCCTGTTCTTCCTCGATCGCGGCAAGGCTGGCCAGCACGCGGTCGAGCGAGATGACCATGTCCCATTCCTTGACCCGGGATTCGACGAGATCCTCGAACTGGGCTTTCTGCTCGTCGGTGATCTCCGGGAAACGCACCTCGGTGACGTCGGCCTCGAGGACGCGCACGGTGCGCTCCTCACGGTCCGTGAGGACTCGAGCATCGCTCCAGATCACGCCGAAGACCGGTGCCCGGTCGCCCTCGGCGAGGGTGACCGAGACCGCCGCACGGGATCGCAGCTTGTCGCCCTCCAGCGACTCGAGCTGCGGCTGGTAGATCACGACGGTGCCCCTGGCGTGATCGAGCTGCCGTGGCCAACCGGGATCGGCTTCCTCGGCGGCGATCGGCGCCACGGCCAACAGGAGGCCCGTTGCCAGCGAGCATCGGAGAGCGCGAGCGATCATGGACAACTCCTCCCGCCGTCTACCAGCGGTACCCGAGAACGATCGGGATGTACTCGGTCTCTCGCGGGCTCGTGTCGACCGTTTCGTACCTGGCCTCGAGGTAGATCTGCGAGCCGCTGGACAGGTCGAACGTCAGGCCGACACCGGCGTTCCAGCTGAACTCCATGGTGTCCTCGCTGAATACCACGATCGTGCCGGGCCCCACGCCCCCGGGAATGCACCACCAGAACCACGGATCGCAAACGGGCGGGTAGTAGACGAGTCCATTGTCGGTGATCTTGCCTTCCAGGTAGTCGACGCCGACGCCGGCGGTCAGGTAGAAGCCCACCGCGCTGTCGGTGTCCGGTCCCCAGACGCCGTTCGCGCTGAGCGACCAGATGTCCACGTCGCCGCCGGAGATCGCGCCGGCGCCCAGCATCGAGAGCTCGTTGTTGATCGCATTGATCACCGACCGCTTGATGTCGGTGTTGGTGTACGCGAGATCGAAGTTGAGGCCGATGGCCCAATCCTCGGGCCAGTAGAGAACGCCCCCGTCGAAGTACCACTCGTCGTCGACGATGCGACCGAAGTCTCCCTCGGGCGCCATCCAGCCCGTCGCGAAATGGCCGAAGATGTCCTTCCCCTTGTCCGGCCGCGCGCCGGCGTCGACGGGCATCGCGGTGACGATCAGTGCCAAAACGAGCAATAGAAAAGCAAAGCGTTGTTTCACGGACATGCCTCCAGACCCTTTCTCAGAAAGTGAACCCGACGCCGATCTCGGCACCGGACAGTTGAACGTCGTACTCGAACCTCGAAAGTCCCGCCCCGTCCTCGTAATCGTAGTCCATCAGTCGATAGCCGAAGCTGACCTTGATCAGCTCGGATGCTCGCAGGATCGCGCCCGCTCGAAGTTGCCAGACGAGATCCGAAGCGGCTCCGAATCCGCCGACGTCTCCGCGGACGTAGGCCTCCCAACGCTTGCTCAGCTCGGCCGTCCAGCGCGCGCCGAGAAACGGGTCGATCCAGTCCTGGTCCCCACCGATCGTCAGCGACAGCGGACCGGTGAAGCGCAGCTCGGTGTCGACCGACGTGTAACGAGCGCCGAAGAGGATGTCCACCGAATCGGCCAGAGCGTAGCCCGCACCGGCTTCGAGGATGGCCTGCTCGACATCGGCCTCGCCGGGAACGAGATCGAAATCCTGACCCAGATCGAGGTAGATCGCGTCGGCGAGCAGCGTCCAGCGATTCTTGGCGGCCTCGAAATGCAGCAATCCGCCGCCGTCCAGCACGTTGAAGACGTCACTGAAGCTCAGATCGACGCTTGCGGGAACACCCGCCAGGGCGAGGTCGCCGTCTAGACCGCTGGCCCAGACGTAAGGTGCGACGAGGAACTCCCAGTCGTCGCCTCCCGGCTCGTCCTGCGCCTGGGCCGGCAAGAGGAACGCGAAGCACACTGCTACCGCGATCAGCAGGCGAGATTTGGATTTCATCGATCGGCCTCCGCTTCACCCGTGAGTCGTGCTCAGTCTACTCACGCTCGCCGGATTCGTGCCATACTCGAACAACGAAGGGTCTTGGGGGTCGCATGAAGAAGGTCCTGTTCCTGGCGTTCGCCGTGGCATTCGTCCTGGCTCCGACCAGCCACGCCGGAAAGCTCTTCGTCGGCGCTCAATGGGGTCAGGGGAGTCTCGAGGTCCCCGCCGGCAGCGGCCGGATCGACCTGGACGACGACGGTTACAAGGGCTACGTCGGCTACAAGTTCAGCCGTTTCATCTCCGCGGAGCTCGGCTACACCGATCTGGGGTCGTTCACGGGCACCCTTGCGGGGGTCACGGTCGATGCCGATGCCGACGTCGTGACGGGGATGCTCGTGGCCACCCTCCCCGCCTCACCGAAGCTGGAGTTCTTCGTCAAAGCGGGCGCGTCGGACTGGAACACCACGGTGATCGTGACCGACATGATGGTCACGACGGCCGTGCGTGACAGCGGAACCGATTTTGCCTACGGTGCGGGGATTTCTTACCGCATCGGCCGGCGCATCGGGATCCGCGGCGAGTGGGAAACCTACGAGTTCGAGGGCGTCGAGGACGTCAAGTTCGCCTCGATCGGGGTCCGGTTCGGCTTCTGAGCCCATCGTTCCTGCTTCGTTTCCCGGCGCGGATCTCGATCCCGTGTCGCTTTTCGGATAGTCGAGGCTCCGGACGCCGATGAAAACGGGCACACCCCGCAACCGGGTAGTGTGTCGGGCACTCATGGGATAGTATCTGCGGTTTGGTTCGACGACACGGTTCCAAGAGATCTTGACCTGGCTCGCACACGGGACGGGCGGAGGAGCATCGATGACGAAACGGCCGCGACTGCGAACAGGCTTTGCCGTGGCGTGCGCGCTGGCACTTTCCCTTTCACCCGGCTTCCCGACCTCGGGCGCCGAGAGGATCCAGGAGTNNGTGACCGGCTTTGCCATTGCGCTCTTGCTGGCAGGCGCTGTCGGGAACACCGCTCTAGCCGAGGGCGTCCAGGAGTTCAAGGGCAAGATCGCCAAGAAGTACGAGGACAGCCAGGAATGGTGGCCCGAGGAAGTACGCCCTCCGAAGGGTGCGCCCAACGTGCTGATCCTGTTGCTCGACGACGTGGGCTTCGCCCAGGTGGGCAGCTTCGGCGGCCTGATCGAGACGCCCAACATCGATCGTCTCGCCGCGAACGGGCTGCGCTACAACAACTTCCACACGACACGACGGCGCTGTGCTCGCCGTCGCGCGCCACGCTGATGGCCGGGCGCAACCCGCACTCGATCGGTCTGGGCAGCCACGCGCTGACCGCGATGGGCTTCCCCGGCTACAACGCGATCGTGCCGCCGACCGCCAAGTCGGTCGCCAACTACCTCCAGGAGGACGGCTACATCAACTACGCGCTGGGCAAGTGGGACCACA
>JABAOE010010157.1_pt1 | contig 11020 bp, 8 predicted proteins | sample 7062141 | NCBI WGS metagenome assembly JABAOE01 (sample SAMN14538627, study PRJNA623070) | marine sediment metagenome | biome: marine biome [ENVO:00000428]; feature: marine pelagic biome [ENVO:01000023]; material: deep marine sediment [ENVO:00002113] | place: India: Gulf of Khambhat ...
GGCGATGACCAGGTAGGTGGCGAAGGTCGCCCCGACGAAGAGGAAGGTCCAGAGCTTGATCGTCACGGCTTCGACGCCCGGATTCGTTCGAGCTCGCGGTGGTGCTCGGCGTCCAGCCGGTTGAGCACCAGCCCGTAGACCAGGATCAGCAGCACGAAGACGAGGATGCTGCCCTGCTGGGCGAACCAGAAGCCGAGCGGGAAGCCGCCGAGCCTGAACCGGTTGAGCGCGTCGGCGAACAGCACGCCGCAGCCCAGACCGGCGGCGGCCCAGACCAGCAGACACGCCGCCATCACGCGGACGTTCTTGCGCCAGTAGCGTTGGATGGCTGCGGCTACGAGGGGATCACGAACATCGACGGCCTGTTCGCTCGGGGCGGTCGGATCCGGCATCGGCCGGAGCTTAGCACGGGCTTTCGTCAGTCACGGCGGGGCGGTGTCACGTACGGGACGTTCTCCGCAAGCATGATGGTGCCGCCGGGGCGGTAGCGGGAGAGCACGACCCTGGCGTCGCCGGGGGAGATGTCGAACGTCTCGACAACCCACTCCGGCTCGAATCCCACCAGCTTTCTTCGCGTTGCGGTGGTATCCCGTCCCGGAATGAAGTCCTGCACCCAGACACCCAACTGACCGCCGGCGCCGCCGACATAGGCTATCCGCTTGCCGTCCGAAAACCACCGCGCCCGTCCGTTTGCCGAGGACACGTAGTTGCTCGTGACGGTCAGATCCCCGAACGGCCACGTTTCGCCGGTCTCGAAGTCCATCACCATCATCCTGTTGGTGTTGGGACCGGCGTTGATATTGAACTCGATGTATCTCCCGTTCGGTGAAAACTCGGGAATGAACGCGGAGCCTTCGAAGATCCTCTCCGGTTCGGTTCCGTCGACGCGGACCTTCCACATGCCCGTCTTGTCCGGATTTGACGTCATGTAGACGATCCACTTGCCATCGGGCGACATCCCGGGGTTCTCGGCACCGACGCCGTCGTTCGACACCTGTCGCGCGCCGCTGCCGTCGGCGTTGGCCATCCAGATCTCGAGGTTCCCGCTGCGATCGGAGCTCCAGAGGATATGCTCGCCGTCAGGCGCGAACGCCGGGTCCCAGTCTGCCGCCGCGTCATCGGTCAACTGCACGACCATCCCCGTACGGGTATGGATCGTCCAGAGATCCAGGCTGCCGCCCCGATTGGACGAAAAGAGGATCGTCTCTCCGTCGGGGGAGTACACCGGTTGGCGATCCACGCTACTGCCTGAGGTCAGCGTACGGTGACCCTCGACCGTCTCACCCTCCAGCCGGACCTCCCGCAGTCGCTGCGCAGCGTTGATCGTCGAGAAAACGAGCTGGCCCGGCGCGGCGACATCGACCGTGGTACCGATCTGCGTGTACAACGTGTTCCGCGTCCAGAACAGATCCGCGGTCTCCCCTGTGATCACGTTCTGCATCGACATCAAGGCGGGCGTGCTCGCAACACCGGCCAGTAGGTCTTCACTCCACGTGAAGGCGAGATGTTCCCTGCCGATCCAGGCCAGCCCTGAAAGACACGGCCGCGCGGGGGCGAGGTCCCGCACCTCGCCGCTGTCGACCTCGATCAGTTTGACGACCTTGATCACGTTGTTGTTGACCAGGGTCGTCCAAACCGCGATGGTCTTCCCGTCGGGTGACCAGCGGGGAGAAGCCACGAGCGTGCCCTTGAACTCCGCGAGGATTCGTTCGCCGCTGCCGTCGGCGTTCGCGATCCCGACGGCGCCGTCCGGACCGTTCGAACGCACAAAGACGATCCGGGCTCCATCGGGAGACCAGTCCGACGCAAAGGCGTTGTCCATGACCTTGCGCGGCTCGCCGCCAATGAGCGGGACGCGATAGATCGAATTCCGTTCCCCCTCCGACCGGGTGAATAACAAGCCCGAACCGTCAGGAGAAAAACGAGGCAAGTCGTCCAGGCCCTCGGTCAGCGGGCCCTCACCACCGCCCTGGAGCTGCTTGACCCACAGGCCGCTTGCGCCGGCACGGCGTGACGAAAAAACGATGGTCCGCCCGTCCGCGGAGGCCGCCGGGTTCAGGTCGTATCCCGAAAACGTAAGAGGCGAGACCTTGACGGGCTGCGTGGCCGGCGCCGAGTCGAGGCTTCCGACGAGCACGGCACCGGTGGCCAGACCCAGCACGAGTGCCAACGCGATCGGCCACCAGAGGAAATTCGTTTTCTTCTTGAGCGGTGGGGCATCCACGACTCGGTGCGCACCCGTCGAGATTCCCGACGAAGTCTCGAGTGCGAACGCGAGATCGACCGCCGAATGAAATCGCTCTTCCGGACGCTTCTCGAGACAACGCTGAACGATGCGTTGTACGCCGGGCGAGACGTCCGCCGAGGAAGCCTCGGGCGGATCTTCTCGCAGGATCGCCGTCATCGTCTCCGGCGCTGTCTCACGCTCGAAGGGACGGCTCCCCGTCAGCATCTCGTACAGCACGGAGCCGAGCGAGAAGATGTCCGACGAGGGCCCGGCGGGTTCCCCGCGGGCTTGCTCGGGGGACATGTAGTTGATCGTGCCCAGCACGGTCCCGGGCCCCGTGAGGTGCGTGTGCGTCGGCGTGTCCTCCCGCGCGTCGGCGCTCTGCTCGGCCGCCGTTCGCGCCAGGCCGAAGTCGAGGATCTTGACCCGGCCGTCGCGCGTGACGAACAGGTTCTCCGGCTTCAGGTCGCGGTGGACGACGCCGCCGTCGTGCGCCGCGCCCAGGCCGCGCGCCGTCTGCCGTGCGTAGTCGATCGCCTTGCGCTGCGGCAGCGGACCCGGAGACAGCGCCTCGCGCAGCGTCTCGCCCTCGAGCAGCTCCACCACGGCATAGGCGGTCCCGTCGTGTTGGCCGAAATCGTGGATCGCGAGGATGTTGGGGTGCGACAGCGCCGCGACGGCCTTGGCCTCGCGCTCGAATCGCGCGTAAGCATCGGGGTTGGCGCCCACCTCGTGCGGCAGGACCTTGATCGCCACGTCGCGGCCGAGGCGCGTGTCGCGGGCCCGGTAGACCTCGCCCATCCCGCCGGCACCGAGCGCCGAGACGATCTCGTACGGTCCGAGTTGGTGGCCCGCTTCCAGCTTCATCGGAGGGAATCTTACGACATGTTGCTTCGCCGGGCCCGATCGTTCGATAATCGGGAAACCCCAAAGAACAGGAGGTTCCTCATGCACGGACGAACGAACGCGTTCCTGCTCGTCACCTTGATTTGCGTTCCGATGGCCGCCGAAGAGGGGTCGCCCACCTGGCCGTCGTTCCGCGGCCCCGAGCACACCGGCGTGGCGCCCGGCGCCGACCCGCCGATCGAGTGGGGCGAGGACAAGAACGTTCGCTGGAAGGTCGAGCTCGAAGGAACCGGGCACGCGTCGCCGGTGGTCTGGGGTAACCGGATCTTCGTCATGTCGGCCGTCAAGACCGACAAGGAGATCGAGGCCGAGCCGGAGAACGAAACGAGCCGCAACCGAGCAGCGCTGCCCATCCTCCTGGCCTCGCAACAATCGGGCGCGTCGAAGGGACAGGCCCAGCAGCAACAACAACAACGGCGTAGCCGCCCGCCGCGGGTCAAGCCGACCCACGTGCATCAATTCATGGTCAGCGCCTACGACCTCGCGTCGGGCAAGCGCGTTTGGAACACCGTCGTCCGCGAGGAGGTACCGCACGAATCGTTGCATTCGACGGCAAGCCAGGTCTCCGCTTCACCCGTCACGGACGGCGAGCACGTCTGGGCCTTCTTCGGCTCGCGCGGCCTCTACTGCCTGGACATGCAGGGGGACGTCGTCTGGGAGAAACAGTTCGGGATCCAGACGACACGGAACGAGTTCGGCGAGGGAGCGTCGCCCGCGGTCCACGGCGGGCTCATCGTGATCAACTGGGATCACGAGGGGGATTCCTTCATCACCGCGCTGGACAAGAAGACCGGCGAGCAGCGCTGGCGCGTCGCCCGTGACGAGCGCACGTCGTGGTCCACGCCTCTGGTGGTGCGCGACGGAAAAAAGGATGTCGTCGTCGTCAGCGCGTGGTCACGCGTGGTCGGCTACGACCTGGCGTCCGGCGAGGAGCTGTGGTCCGTTTCGGGACTGGGTCCCAACGTGGTCCCGACTCCGGTGGCCGATAACAAGATGATTTGGGTCATGAGCGGCTGGCGAGACGCCCACGGCATGGCCATCCGCTATCCCGGTGCACGGGGTGACCTGACGGGATCGGATCGCGTTTGGTGGGAAGCCGAGATCGGACTGTCGTACGTGCCGTCCGCGGTGCTCGCCGGCGGCCGGGTCTTCTTCTTCCAGCGGTTTGCCGGCATCCTCTCGTGCTACGAGCTGGCCAGCGGCGAGGCCTGCTACGACCGTCAGCGCATCGACGGCTACGAGGACATCTACGCCTCGCTCGTCGCGGCCGGAGACCGGGCCTACAGCGTCTCGCGCGACGGGTCGGGCCTCGTCTTCAGCACGACCGGAGAGTTCGAGGTCCTCGCGCGCAACGAGCTCGACGACGTCTTCAACGCGACGCCGGCGATCGTCGGCGACACGATCATCCTCAGAGGGGACCGCTACCTCTACAACATCTCTGCGGAGTAGAACGCCCGGATCGGTCGGCTTCCGGCGCGGACAGCTCCTAGAGCTTGAAGCCGCAACGCGAACAGGTCAGATCGATCGCGTCGACCACGCCGGGTTTGGAGACCCAGTCGTGATCCGGGATCTCCGTCGTCTTCTCGCAGCGCGTGCAACGCTTCAGCCTGAAGCAGGGGCGTTCGCGCTCCACCTCGGACCAATCGTGTGCGGCCTTCTCTTCGGATCCGCAACGGCGGCAGATCCCGCAATCATCCAGATCGCAACCGCTCAGCTTGCAGCGCAGCGAGCCCATCGACGTCTCCTTCCGTGTAAGAGAGAGACCGAGTATACGGCTTCCGGTGCAGTTATTGGCCGAGGATTTCGTTCTGCAGCGCGGCGAGGGTATCCGCCGCGCCGAGGTTCTCCTCGAGCAGGTACTGCGAGATCAGCCAATCCAGCCGGGATGCCAGGCCGGCGTCGAACGGGATGTACCCGGCGGAGAAGATGCTCCACGGCTCCTCGCGGATGGCTTGCGTCGCGATTCGCCCCGGGACTCGCTCGTGGATCAGGTTCATGCGGTCCGTGTAGACGCGAATCCCGGAGGCGCAGTCCGGCCGGATCACGGCATGATCCGATGATTCGAGGCCGGCGAGCGGTTCCCCGTGGGGCCCCGCGGCCAGCAGCATCTCGCCGATGGCCGCTCCCTGCATGCGCTCGGCCAGCTCGAAGTCGCGGAGCTGGAACGCGATCAGGCCGAGCTCGTCGAGCGTCTCCGCGAAACGCCAGTCCCTCGCATCGAAGTCTCGCGCCGCGATCAGCGCACGGCACATCTGGTGCTCGGCGACGTCGTACTCGCCTCGCTGAACGGCGCCGAACCCGTCGCGGTAGGCTTCGTTCCAGAGCGCCTCTGCCGCGTCACCGTCCGCGGGGGCCACATCGCCGTACTCGAGACAGTGACTCGGGGTCCAGCGCGGAAGCTCCTCCGCGAAAGAAGGTAAGACGGAAAGGGCGCCAAGCACCAGGCCGGCCAGCGTGAGACGCATGCTTCCAATATAGGTTCGGCCCCGACCGGGCGCACCCGGGCCGGCCGTCGCGGCTAAGATGGTCCGCGATGCAGATCTGGGTCGATGCGGACGCCTGTCCACGGGTCATCAAGGAGATCCTCTACCGCGCCGCGGAGCGCGTCGAGGTCCGTCTCACGCTGGTGGCCAACAAGCCGCTGCAAGTTCCTCGCTCACCGTGGATCGAGGCGCTCCGGGTGCCGGCCGGCTTCGACGAGGCGGACCACCGCATCGTCGAGCTGGTGAGCGACGGGGACCTCGTCGTCACGGGCGATATCCCGCTCGCCGCCGCCGTCATCGACAGGGGCGGTCACGTGCTCGGGCCGCGAGGGGAGGAGCTCACGGAGGAGAACATCCGCGAGAGGCTCGCGATGCGCGACCTCATGGATCACCTGCGCAGCACCGGCGTCGAAACCGGCGGCCCGGACGCGTTGGGCAAGGGCGACCGGCAGGCGTTCGCCAACGGGCTGGACCGGTTGTTGACCCGCTGTCTCAAGCGGAATCAGAAGAGCTAAACCCGTTTTTCGATAGACTGGGAGACTCGGAGGGGAAGGCATGCGTCGATTCGTCTACCGGCCGCAGGCGGCCGTCCTGTTACTCGTGCTGGCCACGGTTCTTCCGCTCGTCGCCGCCGAAGAGTCCTTCGACGTCGTGTTGAAGAGCGGCCGCGTGATCGACCCGGAAACCGGCCTCGACGCCGTCCGCGACGTCGGGATCCGCGGCGGGAGCATCGTCGCCATCCGCGAGGGGCTGGACACCGATCCGGGAGCCGGCGGCATCCTGATCGACGCGACCGGGCTCGTCGTCGCGCCCGGCTTCATCGACCTCCACGCCCACGGCCTGAGCGACGACGCGATCCGTTACCGCGCCCGTGACGGGGTGACGACCGCGCTCGAGCTCGAGGGCGGCTTCAACCGGCTGGCCGAGTGGTTCGCCGCGCGTGAGGGGCGGATGCGGATCCACTACGGAGCCTCGGTGGGTCACGGCGAGGCTCGCGCGCTCGTGATGCCCGACCTGCAGGAGGCCGTCCGCGCCGCCGAACCGCTGTTGAAGGAAGCCGCGGTCACGGAGGAGCGCTGGAAGATCTACGAGCAGATCGAGTTCTTCGACGAGGCGCGCAACGCCGGCCTGCCGGACACGGCGCGCAACGCGCTCTACCGCCTGCTGGACCAGGGGTTGCGCGAGGGTGGGCTCGGTTTCGGCGTCGCACACCAGTACTACCCCGGAGCGACGCGCAAGGAGATCCTCGACGTGTTCGCGCTCGCGGCCAAGCGCGACGCCCCGATCTACACCCACGTCCGTTCGATGACCATCGACGCGATGCAGGAGGTGATCGCCGACGCCGCCGCGACCGGGGCACCGCTGCACATCGTGCACGTCAACAGCATGTCGGGCGACGCCACCCCCGAGATCCTCAACCTGATCGAGGGAGCGCAACGCCGCGGGCTCGACGTCACGACGGAGGCTTATCCCTACACCGCGGCGTCGACGTCGATCGACTCGGCGATCTTCGACGAGGGCTGGCAGGAGCGTCTCGGAATCTCCTACGGCGACCTGCAGTGGCAGGACACGGGAGAGCGTCTGACCCGGGAGACCTTCGACAGGTACTACGAGCAGGGCGGGATCGTGATCATCCACTTCATGAAAGACGCGATGATCGACCTGGCGATCCGCACCCCGTTCGTGATGATCGCCTCGGATGCCATGCCCTACGCCCCGGGGGCGCACCCGCGTTCCGCGGGGACGTTCGCGCGCGTGCTCGGCCGCTACGTGCGTGAGCGTGAGGTCGTCGACCTGAGCTCGGCGATCCGCAAGATGACCCTGATGCCGGCCCGGCGGTTGGAGCGCATCGCCCCGGCGATGAAGCGCAAGGGCCGGGTCCAGGTCGGGGCGGATGCCGATCTCGTCCTGTTCGACCCCGACACCGTCATCGACAACGCCACGTTCGAGCAGCTCGACTACTCCACGGGAATCGAACACGTCCTCGTGTCCGGCACCCCGGTCGTCCGCGGCGGCGAGCTGGTCGAGGATGCGTTTCCCGGACGACCCGTGAAGGGGCGTTACCTCGAGGAGCCGGGGGAGCCACCGCTCGGAGAGCGATTCGGGCAGCTCTGCGACGACGTCGAACGCTGGATGACGGACTACGGCGTGCCCGGCGCGGCGGTCGGCCTCTCCGTTCGCGGCCGGACGTTCACCTGCGGGCGCGGCGTGACCAACGTCGATCATCCGCTCGACGTCACCGACGAGACGCTGTTCCAGATCGGTTCGATCACCAAGACGTTCACCGGGACGCTCTTGGTGCGCCTCGCCGACGAGGGGCGCATCGACCTCGACGCAACGATCCGCACCTACCTGCCCGAGTTCCGGGTTGCCGACGCTGAAGCATCGGAAGAGGCGACGGTTCGAGATCTCCTGACGCACCTCGGCGGCTGGGCCGGGGACAATTTCGGTAGCACCGGGCCGGGGGACGACGCGCTCGATCTCAAGGTCCGAGAGATGGCGACGCTGCCGCAGATCGCACCGCTGCGCGCCGTCTGGTCCTACAACAACGCGGGCTTCGTCGTGGCCGGGCGTCTGATCGAGGTCGTGACCGGTATGACGTACGAACAGGCGCTCGAGCAGATGCTGCTCGAGCCGCTCGGTTTGTCGGAGTGTTTCATCGAGCCGACCGACGTCCTGACCCGGCGCTTCGCCGCGGGCCACGCGTGGGCGCCGACGGGCTTCCGCGTGCTACGCCCCTGGCAGTTATCCCGGGCGGCCAACTCCGCCGGCGCGGTGACCTGCAGTGTTCGGGACCTGCTGCGCTACGGCGAGTTTCACCTCGGCGACGGGACCGCGGTCGGCGGCGAGCGCATCCTGTCGGCCGAGTCGCTCGAGGCGATGCACACGCCGATCCTGACCAAGCACGGCTCGGACGAGCAGATGGCGCTGACCTGGCACGTCAGCGATTCGGGTGGCGTGAGACGAAGCTCCCACGGCGGGGCCACGTTGGGCCAGCGCGCGATGCTGACCGTCGTTCCCGGGCACGAGTTGGTTCTCGCGACCCTGACCAACGCGGAGACCGGTCGCCGGCTCAACCGCGATGCCGTCCGCTGGGTACTCCGCGAGTACCTCGATGCCGTGGTTACCGATCCGGAGCCGCTGAAGACCGACGCCGACGATCTTCGCGAATACATCGGGACCTACACGCGCCCGTACATGGACATCGAGCTGCACCTGGATGACGGCGACACCTTGCTGGCCACGGTGACCCAGAAGATGGGATTCCCCGAGCGCGACTCGCCGCGATCACCCCCGACGACCGTCGAGCTCGGCATGGTCGCGCGAGACCGTTTCATCATCACCCGGGGCCCCGTCCCGGGGCGCGCGGCCGAGATCATCCGCAACGCGGACGGTTCGATCGGCTGGTTCCGTTTCGCGTCGCGCATCCACGCGCGCGAGCCCTGAGCTCGCCGGGCCGACGTCAGGGACAGGCGGCGGCGGGTCGCTGCACGTTGCCCGAGTCCGACCCGATCGTGCCGGTGCCCGCGGTCCCGGGACAATCGTTCAAGGCCCGGATGAGGTATTGGTAGAGCGTCCCGAGCGCCGGGACTTCGGGGTCGATGTTGGTCAGGTCCGTCGGATCCGCATCGCCGAGACATTCGCTGGCAGAGACGAAATCGTCCGGGTCGCCCGAGCGCAACGCTTCGTAGTTCAACGATGTGGCGCCCGGACTGGCCGGGGAGGCCCAGTCCAGCGTCGCCGTCACGCCACCCTTCTGCAACGTGAGCATCGTGACCTCGCCCGGCGAATCCCAGACACCGGGGTTGGAGTCGTCACAATCGCAGTCGGCGACCCCGTCGGAGTCGTTGTCCACCCCGGTCACGCATAGGCCGTCCGTGCAGCAATCCCTGTCGGCACAGTCCAACTCGCCGTCACAGTCGTCATCAACGCCGTCGTCGCAGGCAAACTCCATCGGCGGAGCGGGGCCGCAATCCGCGGCACAGATGCAGGAATCCTCGGTGGGATCGCAGGTGCCGTCGCCGCAGCAGAAGACGGAGCCGGTGGAGCCGCAACTGAAGCCGCCGCTCGTGCACCGGGCATCGAAGCACGACACGGGATTCTCGCCGCCGCCGTTCCCGCAGCAGTAGCGTTGACCCATATTACCGTTTTGTCTTCCGGCACAGTCCGACGGACAGGTCAGGCAATCCTCGAGCAGCGCTTCCTCGCAGATGCCGTCGCCGCAGAAACCGGTCGGGTCGCCCTGCGTGTTGCAGTCGGTGGGACAGTTGCTGCAGCTCTCCTGCGGTTCGCAGATCCCGTTTCCGTTGCAGATGTTGGGCGCCGGGATGATGGCACCGACCGTGTCCGGGTCACCCGGCAGCCCGGGCTTGAACAGGTCGATGAACCCCGAACCGAGACCCACCGCAGCGTCTACATCGAACCAGAAGTTGTACAGCGTGCCCCAACGCAACGCGTTGGCGTTCGGATTCTCGTCGTACGTGTCACCTGCCCAGTAGACGCGGTTGTTCTCGGTGTCATGGAACATGGCCCAGTCGGTGTTGTCGAACGGTTCTCCCGAGTGATAGTCGACGTCGTGAAAGCCGATGTTGGTCACCGTCGATCCGCCCGGCACCGGGACCCAGAACGCCTGGCCCGAGCGATCCGAGTTGATGTTCTGGACCGCGTACTCGAAGTGCGTCGTTCCGTCACCGTTGTCGATCGCCACGCCCCGCACCATGATCCTGCCGTCGTTGACGATATCGATATCGTCGCCCTTCACTTCCGGATCCTGACTTGCCCAGATCGCGATCGCCGGCGCTTCGCGCGTCGTGGTCCCGGTGACCGAAACGCCGAAGCTGGCGTCCACGGTGACGGGGCGGTAGGACGCGTTGTTGGCCCCGTTCCCGGCTGCGGCATCGTCGGCGGAGACGTACTGTCCTTCGACGTAGTACTGGGCTCCCGGGTTGAGCGCGGGGTCCAGGTCGTCGCGGTGGACCTGCAACCTCTTGTAGATGGCGTCGCCGGTCTGGCCGTCGCCGGTGGGCGGGTAGGGGAAATACCCGGTGGCGGCGTTGACCTCCCAACGTGGTCCGAGGTTCCCCTGGCTTCCGTTGAGGCCAGCAGTGTAGGGGTCCGAGCAGTTGACGCCGAGGTGATCGCCGTCCGTCGAGATGCAGCCGCTGCTGCAAAGTTCCTGGGAAAGGGCGAAGAAACCGTGCTTCAACCAGCTCTGGCCGATCTGGGTCAGGCGGCCGTCCTTGAACTTGTACATGTTCTGCGCGATGACCGGATGCTCGTTGGTCTCCGAGATCCAGTTGAGCCAGCACGTCCCTACATTGCAGGAGACGGTCCCGACCGAGTAGGCGTAGATGTCGCCCACGTTGCCGTAGCTGTTGACCTCCTGCAGGTCGCCTACGATCAC
>JABAOE010027738.1_pt5 | contig 11016 bp, 10 predicted proteins | sample 7062141 | NCBI WGS metagenome assembly JABAOE01 (sample SAMN14538627, study PRJNA623070) | marine sediment metagenome | biome: marine biome [ENVO:00000428]; feature: marine pelagic biome [ENVO:01000023]; material: deep marine sediment [ENVO:00002113] | place: India: Gulf of Khambhat ...
TCATCACCGGCGGCGATGAGGTTTTCGCCGCTGGCGCCGACATCAGGCTGCTCGCCGACAAGGACCAAGCCGGTGTCAGGGCGCTTGAGCTGCACAAATATTGGGACGCCATTACCGCCATTCCCCAGCCGGTGATCGCCGCCGTCAGCGGCTTTGCGCTGGGGGCGGGCTGTGAGCTNNCATGCCCGGCGCCGGCGGCACCCAGCGGCTCATTCGCGCCGTCGGCAAGGCGCGCGCCATGCGTCTGGCCTTGACCGGGGAGATCATCGACGCTGCAACCGCCGAGGCCTGGGGGCTGCTCGCGGAGATCGTCGAGGAGGGGCGGGCGCTTCACCGGGCGCTGAAGATTGCCGGCCGCATCGCCAATGGGCCGCCGCACGCCGTCCGCGCCATCAAGGCGGCGCTCAATGCCGGTATCGACATGCCGCTCGCCGAAGCGCTGACCATGGAGCGCGCCGGCTTTCAGGCCCTGTTCGATACGGCTGATCAGAGCGAGGGCATGCGCGCCTTCTTGGAAAAGCGCAAACCGGACTTCCGAGGAGACTAGGGGCATGGCGGCGCTGCGGCCGATTGAGCGAATAGGGATCGTCGGTGTTGGCGCAATGGGGCGCGGCATCGCGCAGCTTATGGCGCAATGCGGCTGCCAGACGCTTGTCTTCGACCTCAATCCCGCCGCGACCGACACCGCACAGGCCGCCATTGCCGACATCTGGGGCCGACTGGTCGAAAAAGGCCGGATGACGGCAACCGACGCCGAGACCGCACGGGCGCGGCTGTCGCAAGCCGCTTCGCTGGCTGATTTCGCCGGCTGCGACCTGGTCGTTGAGGCAATCGTCGAGCGGCTCGACGCCAAGACGGCGTTGTTCGCCGAACTGGAGAAGATCGTCGCGCCGCAGGCCATATTGGCGACCAATACGTCGTCACTGTCGGTGACGGCAATCGCCGCCGCCTGCGACCGGCCCGGCCGCGTCGCCGGACTGCATTTCTTCAACCCGGTGCCGCTCATGAGGCTGGTGGAGATCATCGCCGGCGAACGCACCGATCAACACATAATCGACGCGCTTGCCGCGCTGGTTGAGCGGACCGGCCATTGCGGCATTCACGTTGGTGACACGCCCGGTTTCCTGGTCAATCACGCCGGCCGCGCCTATACCACGGAGGCTCTGAAAATCCTCAGCGAAGGTGTCGCCGCGCCGGCTGCGATTGACGCAATCGCCCGCGATGCCGCGGGCTTTCGCATGGGGCCGTTCCAGCTGCTCGATCTCACCGGCCTTGATGTCTCGGTTCCGGCGATGGAGACTATTTATCGCGGCTTTTACGAGGAGCCGAGACTGCGGCCGGTGGAACTCGGCCGTCGCCGGCTTGCCGCCGGTCTTCTCGGTCGCAAGACCTCCGAAGGCTTCTACAGCTATTCGCAAAGCGGCGANNATTCGCAAAGCGGCGAGCAATTGCTGGCCAAGGCCGGTGAGGAGCCGGCCGGCGCCCTGCCGGAGCGGGTGGCGGTCGCCGGAACCGGCTGGGCGCCGGAGCGGCTGCGCGGCTGGTGCCGGCGCCCCGGCGTCGATATAGTCGATCCGGCATCCGAAACGCTGACACTGGTGGCGCCGGTCGGAACCGACACGGCAACGGAATGCGCACAGTTACAGACCGACCCGCATTGGACGATTGGTGTCGATGTCTGCTTTGGGCTGGATAACCATCGCACGCTCGCCACGAGCCCGGCGACACGGCGCGAGGCGGCCGGTCAGGCGCTGGCGCTGGCCCGCTCCGACGGCGTTGCCGCCTCGCTGGTTCGCGACAGCGCCGGACTTGTTCTGCAGCGCGTTCTGGCACTGGTCGTCAATCTCGCCTGCGACATCGCCCAGCAGCGGATTGCACGGCCTGCCGACATCGACACCGCCGTCAAGCTCGCTCTGGCCTATCCGCACGGGCCGCTGGAATGGGGAGATGCGATCGGACCGGAGATTGTGCTGGAGATCCTCCGCGGCCTTACCGCCACCACCGGTGATCCGCGCTATCGTCCCTCGCCGTGGCTGCAACGGCGCGCCCGGCTGGGCTTGTCGCTTTTAAAGGAAGAGGCATGACGCATCCGCTCTTGAGTGAAATAACGGCCGGCGGCGTTTTGATGCTGACGCTCAATCGACCCGAGGCCCGCAACGCCATCGACGCCGACCTTCGCGCCGCGCTGCGCGCCGCCTTTCTCCAGGCGTCGGACGATGCCGCGGTTCGCGTTGTAGTTTTGACCGGTGCTGCAGGGCATTTTTGCGCCGGCGGCGATGTCGCCTCCATGGCGGCGATGGACAGGGACGATGCCAAGGCACGCATGGCCGACGTGGCCGAGACGGCGCGCGCCGTGGCGGCCTGCGACAAGCCGGTGATCGCCTGTGTCAAGGGTCATGCCGCCGGCGCCGGCGTCGGGCTGGCTCTGTTGTGTGACGAGGTCGTGGCCGATGCCGATGCCCGCTTCACCTTCTCTTTCGTGAAGATCGGTCTTGCCCCCGACTGGGGGCTGTCGGTGACATTGCCGCGGCGTGTCGGCCACGCAACGGCGCGACGACTCGCCTGGGACGGCTCGCAACTGAGCGCCGCCGCCGCATTGGACATGGGATTGATCGATCATCTGGCGACAGCGCCCGACGCCCTTGTCGTGGCCAGCGACCGGGCGATCGCCCTGGCCGCCGCCCCGCAGCCGGCGGTGCGGGCGATCAAGAGCCACTTCCGCCCGCCGCTGGAGGAGCTGGACGCAGCGCTGGCGCGCGAGGGCAAGGCCCAGATACGATGTTTTGCCTCGCCGGAATTCGCCGCGCGGATTGCAGAGTTCCAGGCGAAGCGCAAGCCTTAATGCCGGTAGCCGAAATTGCCAGAGACGAAAGGGAAAATGATGGCGCGTGAAGAGTTTACCAAACTTGTCGGAGAGATTGCCGAAACGATCGGCGAGCGGCCGCTTGACAAGGATCTTGAAGCGCATCTGAGCGCGACCTTTCCGCCGGACGCCACCGTATTTCGGCGTATCGAGGCGCTGTGCACGCAAGGCGAGAAGGACGGCTGGCTTTGCGACCGCGAGGCCGGCGGTATCCGTTTCAGTCGGCCGGTCAAGCCGGACCATGAGGCTGGCCGGTTCAGTGTCGATGTGGTGCGCATGCAAGACGTCAAGGGACCGCACCATGTCCACACCACTGGTGAGATCGGCATGATCATGCCGATCGACGGCGCGCCGCGTTTCGACGGCATGGATCGCGGATGGTATGTCTATGAGGCCGGCAGCGACCACTGGCCGACCGTCACCGGCGGCACGGCCTATGTGCTCTATTTCTTGCCCGACGGCGCCATCGAGTTTACCGGAAAATAACGACGCGGCCCGGCAACGACGGGAAAACGACGGGAAGAAAAATCGGATGACCTATCCCAGAGACTACAATGCGGCCGTCGATTTCGTCGACCGCAACGTCAGCGCGGGGCGTGGCGAAAAGCCGGCCTTCATCGATCCTGAGCGCACCCTGACCTATGGTGACCTGCAGGCCGCGACGGGCCGCATGGCGAATCTGCTGGACGCCCACGGAATCGGCCGGGAAGACCGGGTCGCCATGATTGCGCTCGACACCGTCGATTTCCCGACGATCTTCTTTGGCGCCATCCGGGCCGGCGTCATTCCCGTCGCTGTCAATACGCTGCTGGCCACCGACCAGTATCGCCATATCCTCGACGATTCCCGCGCCAGGGCGCTGTTCGTCTCCGTGCCGCTGTTGCCGACCGTGTTACCTGCTTTGGACGGTCTTCAGTCGCTCAAGACGGTGTTTGTTGTCGGCGGCGAGGCATCCGGCCAAATCGACTTCGGCGCCGAACTGGCAAAGCAGCCCGAATCGTTCGCCACCGCCCGCACCTGCGCCGACGAGGTTGCCTTCTGGCTCTATTCATCGGGCTCTACCGGCATGCCCAAGGGCGTGCCGCATGTGCAGACTTCCATGATGGAGACCGCCCGCCTTTACGGCCAGGACGTTCTCGGCATTGCCGAGGACGATACGGTGTTTTCCGCTGCCAAGCTGTTTTTCGCCTATGGCCTGGGCAACGGCATGAGCTTCCCCATGTCGGTCGGCGCGACCACGATCCTGCTGCCCGACCGGCCGACTCCGGCCGCCGTCTTTGACGTTCTGAAGACCCATCAGCCGACTATATTCTACGGCGTGCCGACGCTCTATGCCGCCATGCTGGCGCATCCCGGCTGCGGGCCCGAGATCGGTTCGTCAAGGTTGCGCCGCTGCGTGTCGGCCGGCGAGGCGCTTCCCGAGGAGGTCGGCAAGTCCTGGGCCAGGACCTTCAATGTCGATATCCTCGACGGCGTCGGCTCCACCGAGCTGTTGCACATTTTTCTCTCCAACGCCCCCGGCGACGTTGTCTACGGCACGTCGGGCCGCGCCGTGCCGGGCTACGATCTGCGGCTTGTCGATGAAAACGGCGCCGAGGTTGAGGGCGACGAGATCGGCGAGCTTTTGGTGCGCGGCAGCTCGGCCGCCAACGGCTACTGGAACCAGCGGGCAAAGAGCCGCGCCACGTTTGAGGGCGAATGGACCCGCACCGGCGACAAATACACGCGCGACGCCGATGGCCGCTACCATTATTGCGGCCGCACCGACGACATGTTCAAGGTCGGCGGCCTGTGGCTGTCGCCGTTTGAGGTGGAATCGGCGCTGGTCTCCCATGACAGCGTTCTGGAGGCCGCCGTCGTGCCGTTTGAGGACGCCGACGGCTTGACCAAGGTGAAAGCCTTCGTCGTCCTCCAGCAGGGGCAGGCGGCCGACGGCAGATTCGAGATTTTGAAGGATCATGTGAAAGACCGGATCGGCAAGTGGAAATATCCGCGCCAGATCGAGTTCGTCGAGACCCTGCCCAAGACCGCGACGGGCAAGATCCAGCGCTTCAAGCTGCGCGCCTGAGCGGTCATGGAACTGGCCGAGGCCGGCGTCGTTCGCGTTGCGGGCGCGGCTCTTGAATATCGGATGATCGGGCCGCCGCCGGACAAGGCGGCGACGATCGTCCTCTTACATGAGGGTCTCGGTTGCGTGTCGCTCTGGAAGGACTTCCCGGAGCGGCTGGCGGCCGCGACCGGGCTCGGCGTCTTTGTCTATTCGCGCCGCGGCTACGGCCGCTCGTCGCCCTACGCGGCGCCGTGGCCGCTGACTTATATGCACGACGAGGGCCGACAGCTCCTGCCGGCATTGCTGGAGACGATCGGCTTTCGCGACGGCGTTCTGTTCGGCCATTCCGACGGCGCCTCCATTGCCGCCATCTATGCCGGTGCCACAGGCGATTCCCGGCTGCGCGGCCTGGTGCTGATGGCGCCGCATTTCTTCACCGAGGATGCCGGCATCGCTTCCATCGCGGCGGCGAGGAAGGCCTATGAGACGACCGATCTGCGCGACCGCCTCGCCGCGCATCACGGCGACAATGTCGATTGTGCGTTTTGGGGCTGGAACCGCGCCTGGCTCGATCCCGGCTTTCGCCAGTGGGACCTCCGGGCGTTCCTGCCACGGATCAAGGTGCCCGTCCTGATCATTCAGGGCGAAGACGACCAGTATGGCACCGCCGACCAGATCGCCGCCGCGCAAGCGGGATGCGCCGGGCCGGTCAGCGTCGCGCATTTGCCCGACTGCCGGCATTCGCCGCACCGCGACCAGCCGGAAAAGACGCTGGATGTCGCCGCAGCCTTCATTTCCTCCCTCATGCTGGCGCTTTCGCTTCGCCAATATCCGCTGCCCGCCCGTGCCCATGTGCCCGGCAGCGGTTCGCAGCCGGACCTGGCGCCGCTGCAGCGTGTCACGGCGGCCGGCGCCGGCCGGATCGATGGCGATTGCTGGAGCGGAAACATCGCCTATCGCTATGGCTGGTCGCTGTTCAACGCCGGATTTTACTGGGAGGCGCACGAAGTCTGGGAGCCGGTCTGGCTTGCCTGCCCGCCCAACAGCCGCGAGCGGCTTTTTCTGCGCGCCCTCATTCAGCTCGCAAACGCCCGCCTGAAGCGAAAAATGGAGCGGGGCAATGCCAGCGCAAAGCTTGTTGAAGAGGCCGACCGGTTGCTCGCCGACGTGATTGGCGCGGAGGAGTCGACGGCGCCATTGCTCATGGGCGTCGATGTTGCCCGGCTGCGGGGATCGCTTGCGATTTATGACGGCAGCGGCTATTGAAATAGGTAAAGAGGTGCATAATTACGGAATTTATTATCGATAGAGTTGAGGCTGCTTGATTTTAGTGGCCATCGCAATAGACCGTTCAAGGCGCGGAGCGCAAAATCCGGGGGCGAGCTACCTGGCCGCCAACCTCATCACCGGTCAGTTCAGGGAGGGCCGGAGACCATGATAATCGATTTTCAGACTGAGCCCGCGCGCTATCGCCACTGGCGGATCGAGACGAACGGCGACGTTGCCAATTTGATCATGGACGTCGATGAAAAGGGTGGTCTATTCGACGGCTACGAGCTGAAGCTCAATTCCTATGATCTGGGCGTCGATATCGAGCTTTACGACGCCCTCCAGCGGCTGCGCTTCGAGCATCCTCAAGTCAAGGTTGTCGTGTTGCGCTCCGGCAAGGANNTTCACCAACGAGACGCGCAACGCCATGGAGGACGCCAGCGCCAATTCCGGTCAGAAATTCCTGTGTGCAGTCACCGGCTCCTGCGCCGGCGGCGGCTACGAGCTGGCGCTGGCGACCGACCACATCGTGCTCACCGATGACGGCTCCTCATCGGTGTCCTTGCCGGAGGTGCCGCTGCTCGCCGTGCTGCCGGGCACCGGCGGCCTGACCCGCGTCACCGACAAGCGCAAGGTCCGCCGCGACCGCGCCGACGTCTTCTCCTCCACCGAGGAGGGTGTGCGGGGAATGAGGGCCGTGGAGTGGCGGCTGGTCGATGACGTCGTTCCCAATTCCCGCTTTGAGGAGGTGATTGCCGAACGCGTCGTCGCACTTGCCACCGCATCCGACCGACCGGCCGGCGAGAGCGGTATCGCGCTCCGCCCGCTTGACCGTGATTTCACCGACAGCGGCGTCACCTATTCCGCCGTTGAGGTCGAGATCGACCGGCTGGAGCGCATCGCCACCATTACCGTGACCGGACCGCAGGAGGCGCCGCCGGGCACGGTGGCCGACATGATCGCCCAGGGCGACCGGTTCTGGCCGCTGCGTGTGGCCAGGGAGCTGGACGACGCCATTTTGCATATCCGCTTCAACGAGCTTGAAGTCGCCGTCATCCAGTTCAAGACGGTCGGCGACGGCGCCGCGGTCATCGCCTATGACGATTTCCTTGAGGCCAATGCCGGCGACTGGCTGGCGCGCGAGATCCTGCTCAACTGGAGGCGCGTTCTCAAACGCATCGATCTGACCTCACGCTCGCTGGTGGCGTTGCTTGAGCCGGGAAGCTGTTTTGCCGGCACGCTTGCCGAAATCGCCTTTGCCTGCGACCGTTCCTATATGGCGCTCGGGGCCTTTGAAGGCGACAACCGGCCGGAGGCGACGCTTGCCCTGTCGGCTGCCAATTTCGGCCGTCATCCCATGTCCAACGGCCTGACGCGGCTTGAAACCCGCTTTCTCGGCGAGCCGGATTCCGTCGCCGCGGCCCAGGCCAGGACCGGCGAACCGCTCCACGCCGAGGCGGCCGAGACGCTCGGCCTGGTCACGGCGGCCTATGACGACATCGACTGGGAGGACGAGGTCCGCATCTTCATGGAGGAGCGCGCGAGTTTCTCCCCCGACGCCCTGACCGGCATGGAGGCCAACCTCCGCTTTGCCGGCCCGGAGACCATGGAGACCAAGATCTTCGGCCGCCTGACGGCCTGGCAGAACTGGATCTTCCAGCGCCCCAACGCCGTCGGCGAGAACGGCGCGCTCGGCCGCTACGGCACGGGCCGCAAGGCCGATTTCGACATGCAACGGGTGTAGCCCCGAAACCGCTGTGACAGCGAGGACAATACGATGCTCGATACAATGAACGTCAATTACGACACCTCGATCCCCAACAATGTCGGCCTTTCAGATGACCGGCGCATCCTCAAAGCGCTGGAGCGCTGGCATCCGGGCTATCTCGACTGGTGGCAGGATATGGGCCCTGAGGGTTTTCAGGAATCGCTCGTCTATCTGCGCACAGCCGTCGCCGTCGATCCGAAGGGCTGGGCGAAATTCGACTATGTCCGGATGCCGGAATATCGCTGGGGCATTCTGCTGGCGCCGCAGGTGGAAGACCGCACCGTGCCGTTCGGCGAGCATTATGGCAAGCCGGCCTGGCAGGAGGTGCCGGGCGAATACCGCGCCATGCTGCGCCGCCTGATCGTCATCCAGGGCGACACCGAGCCGGCCTCGGTGGAACAGCAGCGCCATCTCGGCAAGACCGCGCCGTCGCTCTACGACATGCGCAACCTGTTCCAGGTCAATGTCGAGGAAGGCCGCCATCTGTGGGCGATGGTCTACCTGCTGCAGAAATATTTCGGCGCCGACGGCCGCGAGGAGGCCAACGAGCTTCTCAACCGCCGCTCCGGCGATGCCGACAAGCCGCGCATGCTCGGCGCCTTCAACGAGGCGACGCCGGACTGGCTGTCGTTCTTCATGTTCACCTTCTTCACCGACCGCGACGGCAAGATGCAGCTCGNNGTCGCGCACCTGCCGCTTCATGCTGACCGAGGAGGCCCACCACATGTTCGTCGGCGAGACCGGCGTCGGCCGCATCATCCAGCGCACCTGCGAGGCGATGAACGAGGCCGGCATCAGCGATCCGAGCGATATTGAGAAGGTCAGGGCGCTCGGCGTCATCGACCTGCCGACCATCCAGAAGAAGATCAACATCCACTACTCGCTGTCGCTCGACCTGTTCGGCTCGGAGGTCTCCACCAACGCCGCCAACGCCTTCAATGCCGGGCTGAAGGGGCGCTTTCATGAGACCCGGATCGACGATGACCACCGGTTGCTGGACGCCACCTATCCGGTGCTCAAACTGGTCGGCGGCCGCGCCGAAATTGTCGATGAGCCGGCTTTGTCGGCGCTCAATATGCGGCTGCGCGACGACTACGCCGTCGACGCCGGCAAGGGGGTGGAGCGCTGGAACAAGATCATCGAAAAGACCGGCGTGGGCTTCCAGCTCAGGCTTCCGCATGGCGCCTTCCACCGCAAGATCGGCGAATTCGCTGCCGTGGAAGCCTCCCCGGATGGCGAAATCCTGTCCGACGCCGACTGGCAGGCGCGGCGCGACGAATGGCTGCCGTCTGCCGACGATGCGGAATTCATCGATTCGCTGATGCAGCCACAGTGGGACCCCGGCCAGTTCGCCGCCTGGATCGCCCCGCCGAAGGTCGGCATCGACAACAAGCCGGGCGACTTTGAATACGTCAAGATCGAAGAGTAGCCGGCTTCTGCAACCGCCTAATTCAGGAACCGCCCAGTCTTGACCGCGCCCATCAAGCAGCATCTGATCGACCCGGAAATCTGCATCCGCTGCTACACCTGCGAGGAGATGTGCCCGGTCGACGCCATCACCCACGACGACACCAATGTCGTCGTCGACGCCGCAATCTGCGACTACTGCATGGCCTGCATCGCGCCGTGCCCGACCGGTTCGATCGACAACTGGCGCATGGTTCTCACACCCTATTCGCTGAACGAGCAGTTTTCCTGGGACGAGCTGCCGCCGCAGGAGGACCTTGGCGAGGCCGACAGCGGCGATCTGTTGGAGGCGATGGAGGAGGAGATCACCGCGCTCCTGGCGGAGGCGCACGCCGGCACCGGCGGCAAGCCGGTGGCCCCGGCCTCAGCGGCAAAGCCGTCGATCAACCTGTTCAGCCGCGCCAATCCGGCAACGGCAAAAGTGCAGGGCAATTTCCGGCTGACCGACGCTGCGGCGGAAACCGATGTCCGCCACATCATCCTGAATTTCGGCGACACGGTGTTTCCGGTCCTGGAAGGCCAGAGCATCGGCATCGTCCCGCCCGGCAGCGATAAAAACGGCAAGGCGCACGCCATCCGGCTCTATTCCGTCGCCAGCGCCCGCGACGGCGAGAAGCCAAACGCCAACAACCTCGCTTTGACGGTCAAGCGCGAGCCGCAGGGCCTGTGCTCCAACTATCTGTGCGATTTGCAAAAGGGCGACACGGTCGCCGTCACCGGGCCGTTCGGCGGCACCTTCCTGATGCCCAACGACCCCAACGCCAATATCGTCATGATCTGCACCGGCACCGGATCGGCGCCGTTTCGCGCCTTCACCGAGCGCCGCCGCCGCGCCATGCCCGGCGCGCCCGGCGAGCTGGTCCTTTTCTTCGGCGCCCGGCGGCCGGAGGAGCTGCCCTATTTCGGGCCGCTCAGAAAGGTTCCGGCCTCGCTCTTGACCCAGCATCTGGTCTATTCGCGGCTCCCCGGCAGGCGCAAGGAATATGTCCAGGACCGCATGCGCCAATGCGCCGACGACCTGGCGCGGCTGTTGAAGGACGACAACACCTACGTCTTTATCTGTGGGCTGAAGGGCATGGAAACTGGCGTCGACGACGCCTTTGCCGGTATCTGTGAGAAAGCCGGCCTTAACTGGGCCGAACTGAAACCGACCATGCGTTCCGCGGGCCGTTACCATGTCGAAACTTACTGAGCTTGGCGGCATCAGGCTGCCGGAGCAGACCACCGACATTGCGGCGGTTCATACCCCGCCGCCCGGGCCATTTGTCCATTCCATCACGGTCGGCTGGGGCGACTGCGACCCGGCCCAGATCGCCTACACCGCCAGCGTCCTTGGCTGGGGCCTGAAGGCGCTGGAAGCGTGGTGCGATGTCTGCCTCGGCGTCAACTGGTTCGAACTGAACCTGAACCATGGTATTGGCACACCCTTCGTCAGCATGAACTACGAATTCACCGCGCCGATCACGCCGCGCGCCGTGCTGGAATGCACCGTCTTTGTCCGCCGGATCGGCCGCTCGTCGCTGCATCACCTTGTCGAGGGCCGGCAGACCGACCGGTTGTGCTTCACCGGAACCATGACGTCGGTCTTCGTCGCCGCAT
>JABAOE010009050.1_pt2 | contig 11010 bp, 13 predicted proteins | sample 7062141 | NCBI WGS metagenome assembly JABAOE01 (sample SAMN14538627, study PRJNA623070) | marine sediment metagenome | biome: marine biome [ENVO:00000428]; feature: marine pelagic biome [ENVO:01000023]; material: deep marine sediment [ENVO:00002113] | place: India: Gulf of Khambhat ...
GCATGATCCGCAGGTCTTGGACGACCGATTCTACGGGCGAGTCATGCGAGACGGCTCGCTCGGCCTCGGAGAGTCGTATGTCGAAGGATGGTGGGAGGCGCAGGAGGTCGACGCCTTCATCCATCGGATCATCACGGGAGGCCTGGCTCGGGTTAGACAAGCCCCCCGGAGAATGGCAGCGCTCTCGCTAGTCTCTCGACTGAGGAACCCTCAAAGCCCCAGGCGAGCCGCTCGGGACGTCAAAGGTCACTATGAGCTGGGTGTCGACTTGTTCCGGGCGATGTTGGATGACCGGATGACCTACTCTTGTGGATACTGGAAGGGCGCAGGAAGCCTAGGGGAGGCGCAGGAGGCAAAGCTGGACCTCATCTGCCGGAAACTGTGCCTGGATAGCGGTAAGACGCTCCTGGACATCGGCTGCGGATGGGGTTCGTTGGTGGGATACGCTTCGGAACGATACGGCGTACGCGCTACTGGGATCACGGTCTCCGAGGAACAGGCGGCGATCGCACGGAGAGCGTGCCAGCACCTGCCGGTGGAGATCCGGGTCCAGGATTACCGTGAGGTGGAGGGTCAGTTCGATGCGGTCGTTTCCGTGGGTATGTTTGAGCACGTGGGCCCTACGAACTACCGGAGCTACATGTGTACGGTCGACCGCTGCCTGGCTCCGAACGGGGTCTCCCTGTTACACACGATCGCAGGAGAAAGGGAAAACCCCGTCGGCGATCCCTGGATTTCCAGATACGTCTTCCCAGGTGCCGTCCTGCCGACACTGACCCAGATTTACCGGGCAACCCGGGGGCTCTTCCTACTAGAAGACGTCCATTCGTTCGGCCCAGACTACGATCTTACGCTGTGCGCCTGGCATCGACGGTTCCAGGACGCCTGGCCCACCTTGAAATCAAGGTACGACGAACGTTTCCGGCGGTTGTGGAGCTACTATCTCCTCTCCTGCGCTGGAGCCTTCCGGGCCAGGAGCATCAATGTCCTTCAGTTACTGCTGACTCGGCCGGGTCACCCCCGGCCCGAAGGAGCTGACATTCGTTAGACCTTCATCAACCAGACGTCGAAACGAGCCCCGGCGCGTCCGCGATCCGGTTAGCGTTGGCCCGTTCAGCTCCTCGAATTCACCGTAGGGAGGTACCTAGATGGAAGATAGAAGGGTTGAGAGGCAGAGCTTTCTTCGGCGCCATGCCTGGGCCATGAACCTACTGTTGTTCCTGGCGGTGGCTCTGCTGCTCCTCGTAGCTGAGCGGGGCGTCCGGGTCCTTGGGTTCTGGCCGGTTCTGTTCCTGCTGGGCTGCGCGGGAATGCACTTCTTCATGCACGGAAGCCACGGTGGCCATCGTCATGGCGGACAAGAAGGACACCACAGGTCCGGGAGGCACGATGCAGGCTCCTGATACAACATCTGCATACGGTTTGTGGTTTCTGGTCTTCATCAACTCGGCCATCTTCATCTTTTTCGCCTTCAGCTTCTTCCCACCACGAACCAAACGGGACTGGCGCTCCTTCGGGGCGTTCGGAGCATTCTTGATCGCTCTGTTCACCGAGATGTACGGATTTCCGCTCACGATCTTTCTGCTTTCCGGATGGCTGCAGTCCCGTTTCCCGGAAATCGATTGGTTCTCTCATGACTCTGGGCACCTGCTCGAAATGATCTTCGGATGGCAGGAAAACCCGCACTTCGGACCGTTCCACATCCTGAGCCTCCTCCTCATCGGCGGGGGATTCGTGCTGACGGCCAGGGCATGGAGGGTGCTGCATGAAGCGCAGCGAACGCGGAGGTTGGCAACCACCGGGCCCTACGAGTACATGAGACACCCGCAGTACACCGGATTCATCATGATCATGACTGGGTTCCTCCTCCAGTGGCCCACGATCCTCACACTCGCCATGTTCCCGGTCTTGGTCTGGATGTACGTCCGCCTGGCGAGGCACGAGGAACGCGTGTCTATGGAAGAGTTCGGAGACGCGTACGCTGCCTACATGACTCGAGTCCCCCCCTTCCTGCCTCGGCTGAAGAGGCTTCGCCGTCGGGCTGCCGGATGAGTCCGGTACCGACGTGATGACAACTTCTCTCTGCACCCAATCACACTGATCTCGGAGTGGCCATGTCGCACCACGAAGGGCATGAACATCACGACCACCATGAGCACACTGCTCACGAGGGTCATGAAGGCCACGACCGTCATGCGGGGCACAGCCCGGAGATGTTTCGGGACCGGTTCTGGCTGTCGCTCTTGCTCACGGTACCGGTGGTGGTGTGGGCGGAGCCCGTCCAAACCCTTCTGGGCTACGAGGCGCCCCAGTTTCCGGGTTCGACCTGGATCCCGGCAGTTCTCGGTACCGTCGTCTTCCTGTACGGTGGGCTCGTCTTTCTACGGAGCGCGTGGGGGGAACTGAGAGCTCGTCTGCCAGGGATGATGACCTTGATCTCCCTGGCGATAAGCGTCGCGTTCGTATTCTCCTGGGTCGTCACTCTGGGCCTGATCGTGGCGGAGCCTCTCTGGTGGGAGGCGGCCACCCTCATCACGATCATGCTTCTCGGTCACTGGATCGAGATGCGGTCGATCTCTGAGGCCAGCGGCGCCCTCCAGGAGCTCGCAAAGCTGATCCCGGCGACCGCAAGGCGCGTCGTCGACAGAGTCGAAGAAGAGGTCACCATCGACCACCTCGACTACGGTGACCTGGTCTTGGTGCGTCCGGGCGAGAGCGTCCCGGTGGACGGCCTGGTTCGCAAGGGCCGGAGTCAGCTGAACGAGGCCATGATCACGGGCGAATCGCAGCTGGTGCCGAAGGGAGAAGGGGATGAGGTAATTGCCGGGACCATCAATGGCACCGGCTCGCTGCGCGTGGAGGTGATGGGGACGGGAGAGGACACGAAGCTCTACGGGATCATGCGTCTCGTGTCGGAGGCCCAGAAATCCAAGTCCCGGGTGCAACACCTGGCAGACCGGGCTGCGCAGCTCTTGACGTTTGTCGCCATTGCGGCAGGCGCTGTCACCCTGATCGTTTGGCAGCTCGTAGGGGCTCCCCTCGACTTCTCGATCACTCGGGTCGTAACGGTCTTGGTGATCGCGTGCCCCCACGCGCTAGGGTTGGCGGTACCCCTGGTTGTGGCGATCTCGACGACTCTGGGTGTTCAAGGTGGGCTTCTGGTACGTGACCGAAGAGGTCTGGAGGAGGNNATCTTCGATAAGACCGGTACCCTTACACTCGGTGAGTTCCGAGTAGTGGACATGGGGGTGCGGGACGGCGTCTCCGAGGAGGAGGCGCTCAGCTTGGCGGCTGCGGTCGAGTCAGAATCCGAGCACCCCATCGCCCAAGGTATCGTGACCACGGCCCAGGACCGCGGGGTGGACGTTCCTTCGCCAGATGACTTTCGTGCGATCACGGGAAAGGGTGTGGCGGCAACGGTGGAGGGCGTTGAATACCACGTAGGCGGACCCGCGCTTCTAGAGGCAGAAGGGGCGGAGGTTCCAGAGGGTCTGCGCGAGCTGGCGGAACGTGCGGCAGAGCGTGGTCAGGCTGCCATCTATCTCCTCCAACGGGGAAGGGCGATCGCCGTCTTCGCGGTGGCCGACGCGATCCGCGAGGAGAGTCGAGAGGCAATTCAGGCCCTCCATGAGAGGGGGATCGAAGTTGCGATGCTGACGGGCGACGCCGAGGCTGTGGCCAACACGGTGGCCGAAGAGCTCGGAATCGACACCGTCTTCGCGCGAGTGCTTCCGGAGGACAAGGCCTCTCGAGTCCGCGAGCTACAGAAGAGAGGAAAGAAGGTGGCGATGATCGGCGATGGGGTGAACGATGCCCCTGCGCTCGCCACGGCCGATATCGGCGTCGCCATCGGCGCTGGGACGGACGTGGCGGTCGAAGCCGGTCACATCGTTCTCGTGCGTTCCGATCCACGGGACATCCCACGGATCGTTTCACTGTCTCGGGCCACGTATCAGAAGATGGTCCAAAACCTGTGGTGGGCCGCAGGCTACAACATCTTCGCGATTCCGCTTGCCGCTGGAGTGCTTGCAGCCTGGGGCGTCCTCCTTACCCCGGCCGTCGGAGCGGTCCTGATGTCGGCGAGCACGGTGATCGTTGCAATCAACGCCCAGCTTCTGAAGCGTGCAAAGATCTAGGATGAGCGAAGAGCGCCCGACCGCGGCTGAGGAGTACATGTTCGGGAGTGTGGTTTCGGCCACCGAAAGCGAGGAGCAGGATCGAGTCCGCCGCATTGCAGACGAGGCGGCGGGCGCATTCGCTCGCATGGCCAACGTACGACGCGGGGTTACGATCTTCGGGTCGGCTCAAGAGCCGACAATGGCCGACTGGGGCGGAGTAGCTCGCGAAGTAGCCGGCGGTCTGGCAAAGGCCGGATTCGCCGTGATCACCGGTGGTGGCCCTGGGCTCATGTCCGCCGCCAACGAGGGAGCTCTGAGGGCCGGGGGCACTTCGGTTGGGCTCACGATCCACCTTCCTGAAGGCGAGCCCGCAAACTCCTTCCTGACCCTACGAGTGCCCTTCCACTACTTCTTCCTCCGGAAGCTCGCACTCGTTCGCTACAGCTGCGCGTTCGTTCTCCTTCCCGGCGGATTCGGCACCCTGGACGAGCTCTTCGAGGCGCTGAATCTGTGCCGAACACACCGCTTGGAGCCCTTTCCGGTGATCCTCGTGGGAACCGAATATTGGAATGGGCTTCTGAGCTGGCTTCGAGATACAGCGGTTCCCTTTGGTACTCTGTCGGACGGAGATCTGTCGCTCGTTACGGTCACAGACGATCCCGCCGAAGTATTGAGAGAGGTCATGGAATGTCATCGGACACTCTGTCGGAAGCTCGGGATCGAGCATTGAATTGCAGATGAAGACTCGTGTGGCGGTGAACGGCTTTGGAGTGATTGGTCGGAGGGTCGCCGATGCCGTAGCCCGGCAAGAGGACATGCGACTGGTCGGCGTGGCGGACGTCGTGACGGACTGGCGGGCGAAGCTGGTGTTGGCCGAAGGGATCCGACTATTCGCGGCGAGTGATCAGGCGGAAGCCGAGATGATCGAGGCTGGTCTTGAACCTGCTGGCACTCTAGAGTCGCTCTTGGAGGAGGCCGAAGTTGTCGTGGATTGCACCCCAAAAGGAGTCGATATCGCCAACCGTGCTCTCTACGAAAAGGCCGGAGTTCGCGCCATCTTCCAGGGTGGAGCCCCGCATGCTCTGACTGGCCATAGCTTCGTAGCGGCCGCCAACTATGGATCGGCGTTCCAGCGCAGCGTGACGCGGGTCGTGTCATGTAATACCACAGCCACAGTACGTACGCTCTTCGCACTGCAGAAGGCGGGTTTACTTCGGCGGGCTCGGGGCGTTCTGGTTCGCAGAGCTTCGGATCCCTGGGAGAGCCACCAGGAAGGGATCATGAATACGCTCGTTCCGGAAACCGAGGTGCCGAGTCACCAGGGTCCGGATGCCAGAACGGTAATCCCACGCCTAGACGTAGTTACGATGGCCTCAAAATCCTCGCAGAATGTCGGTCATCTGCACCACTGGATTGTGGAACTGACCCGCACGGCTACTCGAGAGGAAGCTCTGGACGCCTTCCGGGCAGTCTCCCGAATCGCTTTCGTGCGAGCAGGAGAGGGCGTTGCAGCACTCAACGTTACAGCGGAGCTCATGAAGGAGCTTGAGCGGCCGCGGGGTGACATGTGGGAGGTGGCGGTCTGGGAGGACATCCTGACGGTAGAGGGCCGAGAGCTTTTCTACGCGTACCAGGTGGACAACCAGGCGATCGTGGTCCCCGAGAACATCGATGCGATTCGGGCCGTGTCGGGATCCGAGAGGGAAGCCGAGCGCTCCATCGAGCGCACGAATTCCAGTCTGGGGATTCGATCAGAGTTTCTCTGATCGGGCAGACGTTAGCCGGGAGGTCTTTTGCGAGATCCCCGCGTACGCGCTATCAGGATCGACCCACCGGTCAGCAACCCAAGAGCGAGCACGGCGAAGCCGATCGCCTCGAGCTCTCCACCAACCAGGGTGTCACCAAAGTGCGTGAGGAGGAAGCTCACGGGCGTGACGCCAGCCAGCGTGGCGAGCGCGAAACGCCAGGTAGCTATGGGCGTCAGGCCGGCCGCGTAACTCACGATATCGAAGGACACGAAGGGAAGGAGCCGAAGCCCGAAAACGAGGGCCATCAGTCGCGTCTGGGAGCCGAGAAGACCCATCGAAAGGCGCTCCCCGAACACCCGACGGAGGCGATCTCCACCCAACACACGCGCGATCATGAACGCTGTTAGCGCCCCCGCGGCTGCGCCGCCAACCACATACACCGTGCCCAAGAAGTGCCCGTAGGCCGCTCCGGCTGCAAGAGCGATGGGTGCGCTCGGGAGGGGACTGACAACGATTGCCAGAGCTAGCACGCCCATCAGCGCAGCGGGTCCGAGCCACCCGATCCGAGCCACCCACAAGCGCAAGGATTCCGGATCGTTAAGCATTGCGGCCAGGTCGGTGTCGGCCAGAAGTCCGTATCCCACTGCGACGGCAATGGCCGCAAGGGCCAGGAGCCCGATCCGACGCAACAACATGATACTGGAGCTCGTATCTTCGCCGGATGCTTGCCGCATCGATTCGAATCGGCGCATAGAGGGGATTGCGGGTTCGTCACCCTGAGCTGTCGAGTCTTGGGATCTCTCGTGCCACAAGTGTAACCGCGAGCGCTTCCGTGAAGGATTCTTCATGGGGTCTTCACGTTCGGTTCACGACGTCGGAGCTAAGATTTCTTCGGTTGACACGAGTTGCCGTTTGGATCGGCAGTCAGGGCGGAATCTCATGCTGGAGGCAAGACGATGACACAGCTACCGATGGTACGACGAGCGTCAATATCGGGCGTCATGATGCTCTTTGCAGCCTCGGGCCTTTCGGCCCAGGACCCTCAAACGCCTGGACAGTCTCCTGAAGCCCAGATGGGGATGGGACAGATGATGCAGATGATGGGTGAAGGGATGATGGGGTCTGGGATGATGCAGATGATGGGCCAGGGCATGGGGATGATGCCCAGCGGCGGCCCGAGCCCTGCGATGATCTTGAGGATGGGAGAGGCACTCGACCTCACCGATCAGCAGAGGACCGAGCTAGAGGCTATTCAGGAACAGTATTCGGAATCTGCGCAACCTCACATGACAGGGATGATGGAGGCCCATCGCAGCGCCAGAGCTGCGCTCGAGAGTGATCCCCCCGACATAGACGCGTACGAGGAAGCGCTCCGGGAAGGGGCCGATCGGATGGTCCAGGCGCATGTAGCGATGGCGCGGGCAGCAGCCGAGGCTCGCGACGTCCTAACCGACGTCCAGCGTCAGGAGCTCCAGGAAGGCATGCAGATGATGCGAGGGATGATGATGGGTCAGGGACAACCGGGAGGGATGATGGGCCGCGGGACTCCGCGCTAATGGATCCGGCCATCGGGCCGGATCTGCACGACTGATGGATCCCGCCACCGCGATCGTGCAGGCCTACCTTCGGGTGAACGGCTACTTCACCGTGACCGAGTATCCGTTGTTTGAGACGACGCCCGGAGGACCCGGCGCCAGAAGCATAACCGATCTCGATCTGCTAGCCTTCCGTTTGCCTCGCCCGACTTCTTCCCCCGGGGATGGCTCTCTGCAGGGGCTCTTACGGCTAGACCCTGAGTTGGCAGGCGATCCCGGCCAGGCAGACATGATTCTGGCGGAAGTGAAAGAGGGTGTTCCTCGGTTCNNGCCCGACAAGGCAGCGACTCTAGCCCGGTCGCTTCTGAAGCGCGGGTCGGAGGTCACAGAGCACGGCCACGCAATCCGCATCATCGCGTTCGGCTCGGGAAAGGCCGAGTCGGGCGGCACTCATCCGTACCAAGTCGTGTCGCTCGGTCACGTGATCCGGTTTCTCGAGCAGTTCTTGAGCTCTGATTGGGAGGTCCTCCGCCAGGTGCAGATCCTGGAGCCCGGATTAGGCATGCTGCAGATGCTGATGAAGGCCGATCGGGGCTAATGAATCGCCGATCCTTTCTGAGTTCGTCGGCGGAGTTCGTCGGCTTGGCCGCCGCAGGCTCGCTCGTGGCAGTGCCGAGTTGCGAGCCCGATGTGGGAGCGAGCGCCGAGAGGACCGACCTGATCCGCTACCGGCGTCGAGACCCGAAACAGACCGGAGAGGTACGCGAGCTTCAGCTGATTGCGCGCCCGGGCGAGGTGGAGGTTGGACCTAGGGANNTTGGCTCTACAATGACCGGTTTCCCGGCCCAGAGATCCGCGTGCGGGAGGGCGAGCGGCTGCGAGTGACGGTCAGGAATGAACTGCCCGAGGGCACGACCATCCATTGGCACGGTGTCCCGGTGCCGAACCCGATGGACGGTGTGCCCGGCCTGACCCAGGATCCGATCGCTCCCGGCGAGTCCTTCGTATACGACTTCGTGGCCGATCCCGCGGGCAGCTATCTCTACCACAGCCACGTTGGGCTCCAAATCGACCGAGGACTCATCGGAGCCCTAGTGATCGAGGAGCGTGAGCCAGAGGCGGCTTACGATCGGGAGCACTCCCTCGTCCTAGACGACTATCTCTCCCAGGTGCCCGGACCGCTCGAGGGTCGGGGCCTCACGATGGGTCCGACCAGAGGGCCGATGGGAGGAATGCGTGGGATGATGGGCGGAAGAATGATGGGTGCACAGGTTCCCCCGTATGTTGGCCTTCTTGCGAACGGAAAGCTGCCGGGAGATCCTCCCGTGTTCGAGACGAGGCGGGGTGAACGCGTGCGGTTGCGGATCTCTAATCCTTCGGGGGCGACCACCTTTCGCGTTGCCGTGGCAGGACACCGCATGTCGGTGACGCACGCAGATGGACGTCCTGTGGTCCCGGTAGCGGTCGATGCTCTTCACGTCGGCATGGGAGAACGTTACGACGTGATCCTGGAGTCGGATAACCCAGGCGCCTGGCCGATCATGGCGGCCCCCTTGGAGGTGACCGCCTCCCCGGCCGAGGCGATCTTCCGTTACGCGGACTCGGCTTCGACCCGACCGGAGGCGGGTGCGGTACCTGATGGGATCCGAGGTGGGCGTGTGCTCGAGCTCCATGACCTGCGTTCGACACAGGGCCTCGATGTGCTCTCTCCCGACAGGCGCTTCGATCTGTCCCTCTCAGGTGGGATGATGTCATCCGATTGGACCATCAATGGTCGAGCCTATCCAGGCGCTGGCGCACTGGATATTCATGAGGGAGAGGTCGTCCGGTTCCGAATGGTCAACCACAGCATGATGTTGCACCCCATGCACCTGCACGGGCACTTCTTTCGGGTCGGGCGTGCCCTTAAGGACACGGTGATCGTGCCACCGCACATGGGGCGCGTCACCTTCGACTTTGTTGCAGACAACCCCGGCCGCTGGTTCTTCCACTGTCATAACATTTACCACTTGGAAGCCGGAATGGCCCGGGAGATCCGATACGTGTGACCGGACTTCACCCTTGCTAACGCCGCTGATGGGCAGGGTGGACGAAACAGTAGCCACTGAGGCACAGGATGGGTGGCAAGAGTACTGTGCGGGTTATCGCGATGATAAGGATGTGAGTGAGCCTGAGGGCACTCCTTGCGGCGGCCGACGAATTGGGGTACCCGACGAGAGGTGAGCGTTTCGAGGGCAGATTGGCGAGTGGTTTTCTAAGGAGCATAGGAGCCCCATGCGAGCTGCCATGCAGCCTCAACGAGAAGCTTCACAGATTGAGATGGCCGAGGAGCCGGACCTCGACAAGCCGCACTCTAGAAACCGCCTCATTATCGGTGTCTTCGCATTTGTGGCTCGGAACGCCCCAAGCATCCCACAAGTCTGGCCGGACTTGGCGGGCGTCGAGTGATGACGCGATTCGCAGAGCTGTATCCCGTCGTGCAAGCGTTGCTAGCCACACTTGGAACGTGGTCCCTGACCGCTGGCGGGGCAGCCTTGGTCATCGTCTTCAGGGACGTGAGCCAACGCGTTCTCGATGCGATGCTCGGGTTCGCATCGGGGGTCATGATCGCCGCCAGCGTATGGTCGCTCCTGATCCCGGCTCTGGAGTTGGCGACACGCCAACCGGCTTGGCTGCCCGCTTCGGTCGGACTGGTCACGGGGGCGCTCTTCCTGGGCGCGATCAACCAGTTGCTACCTCATCTGCATCCCGGGCAGCCGCGAGAGCGTGCCCAGGGGATCCCGACCCAGTGGCGACGAACCGTGCTTCTAGTGCTCGCCATCACGCTTCACAACATTCCGGAGGGACTTGCAGTCGGTGTGGCGTTCGGGGCCGTGGCAGCGGGCCACGAAGCGGTCGGCCTCGGGGCGGCCGTCGCGCTGGCGTTCGGGATCGCCATCCAGAACTTCCCGGAGGGAGCTGCTGTTTCTGTGCCCCTCAGACGGGACGGAATGTCGCGGCTCCGAAGCTTCTGGTATGGGCAACTCTCGGGAGCAGTGGAGCCGGCAGCAGGTGTTCTCGGTGCCGCAGCGGTGCTCACTATTCGGCCGCTGCTTCCGTACGCCCTGTCATTTGCCGCCGGCGCCATGCTGTTCGTGGTGGTTGAGGAGCTGATTCCGGAGGCGAAGGCGCAAGAGTCCACTCTCGTGACCCTTGCGGCTGTTCTGGGCTTCGTCGTAATAATGGTTCTGGACGTGGCCCTCGGCTGAGCGTTGCCGCCTCGGAATCCTCACACCACTGCAATGAGATGGAATTGTCGGCACCGCGGTAACCGATCGGATAGCGATGCTGAAACTGGCTTGGTCACAGCTTCGTGCGGATCTCGGCCGTTCCACGCTTACATGCGCTGGAATCGCGGCTGTCTTCGCGGCCATCCTCCTACTTCAGGGGTTTCGTGAGGGTCTCGACAGTCAGCTGAGAAGTGTTGCGCTCGAACGCGGAGCCGATCTGATCGCGGCCCAGGCGGGCGTAGAGAACATGGTCGGAGCCCGCTCGGTGATTCCCCAGATGGTCCGCGAACAGGTGGAATCGGTGGAGGGGGTAGATCTTGCTCACCCCATGACGGCCTTG
>JABAOE010046052.1_pt1 | contig 11007 bp, 9 predicted proteins | sample 7062141 | NCBI WGS metagenome assembly JABAOE01 (sample SAMN14538627, study PRJNA623070) | marine sediment metagenome | biome: marine biome [ENVO:00000428]; feature: marine pelagic biome [ENVO:01000023]; material: deep marine sediment [ENVO:00002113] | place: India: Gulf of Khambhat ...
AAATTTTTGTAAATAATCCTAAATTTTTAAAAATAATTTAAAATTTTTGTTTTCTCAAGTAAAAAGAACCTTGTTTTCCCTCCTATTCAACAAAGTCTTTCTAGGCGTGAAATCTATTGTATGTGCAAAAATGTTACACATCCGATCCTATATTCCAATGAAATGCTGATTTAGTAAGAATGAAAAACCACGCTTTCGCAAAGAGAAAAGGTATCAGTACAGTACTTACCACTGTAATTATTCTGGTGGCTTCAGTAGTCTTAGGTTCTGGTGTAGTATTGTATGGAACAAGTTTGTTCCAAACAGTAGCCCAAGAACAGAGTATCGATGTTCAAGGAATTAAGATTTGGGTAAATGCTACTGATCCAAATGGTGATGCGTGGGGAGCAGCAGGTGTTAGAAACAATGGTGATCAACCTCTAGCTGTAGATACCATCGGAATCAAAGGAACAACAGTTCCATTTGCAAATTGGTATGTTGACACAGACCAAACAAGAGTATCTGCAGAAAACTGGCAAGCAACCTTTATTCACGAAGGCACCGCCGGTGCAGGAACAATAATGAATGATTCACCGGAAGTTACTACTGCATGTACAACTCCAGCAGCAACAACACTGGAAATTGACTTAGACGGAGGGGCATCAAATCCTAATGATGCTTTACCAACACTATGTCTAGAACAAGCCTCAGGACCAATGGGACTTGCTCCAGGTGAAAGAGGCATAATTTACTTCCAAATACCACAGAATAAAGTAACAACACTTGATGCAGGTGCCTCAACAACATTGAAAATATTTGCAGGAGAAGCAGGCGCTCCCCTAAGTGCTATCATCCAAAACCCATAGGGAGAGTGACTTTTTTGCATCTCTCTTTTTCTTTCTTTTTAATTTTGGAGAATAAAAAATGAAAATAGTAAATGAAAACCAAATAGAACTAGGCAATATTCTTAACAAAGATCTTTTAGATCAAAGAACAACAAATGAAATATCTGGCCAATATCAAATTGTAAAGGAATACCCACTAAATGCACCATTTAGTTACGCCAAAATCTTATTTGATGAAAAAAATTCTAATTATCAATATTTTGTAGACGAAATAAAATTAAATTTTGACGAAGAAAGAATTTACAAGGACCTTTACAATTTTGTAGAACAAAGCCTAGACTCAATTGAGAACACAAAAGAGGCTAAATTTGATACTCATCTAAATGACGTAATCAAACAACATGAAGGATTTTTCATATCAAATCCTGTTGCAAGTATGGAAAAAGTCAAGTATTTTCTTAAACGTGATATTATGGGTTTTGGTGAAATTGACGCTCTTATGCATGACCCAAACATCGAAGATGTTAGTTGCAGTGGGCCAAACCTGCCTCTCTATGTTTGGCACCGAGAATTTGATAGTGTATCTACTAATGTCACCTTTGAATCTCATCAGAAATTGAATTCCTTTATTACAAGAATTGTTTTCAAGGCAGGAAAACACGTAAGCACTGCACATCCAATTTCAGATTTAGCCTTGGCAGGAAATCATAGGATTTCTGTCCTATATCAAAAAGAAATCACACCAAAAGGAACAAGTTTTACCATTAGAAAATTCAGAGAAGATCCTTACACAATTGTGGATCTTATATCGTTTGGAACAATTGACCTTGAAACTGCAGCATACCTTTGGATGATGATTGAAAATAAGATGTCAATTATGGTAATTGGTGCAACAGGTAGCGGAAAAACTACTGTTCTTAATGCAATAGCAGGTTTAGTAAGTGAAAATGACAAATTATTTTCCGTGGAAGACGTCGCAGAAATCAATCTTCCTCATGATAACTGGTTTTCATTAATTTCACGATCTGGATATGGTTCAAATGATGAGGGAGAAATTGGATTATACGAATTGATAAAATCTGGAGTGAGACATCGACCAGATTACATAATCGTAGGTGAAATCAGAGGTTCTGAAGCTTATGTGATGTTTCAAGCAATGGCAACAGGACATGGAGGTTTGTGTACAATGCATGCAGATAGTCTCGAATCCGCAAGCAAAAGACTTCAACAAAAACCAATGAGCATACCGCCAGCTTATCTTTCTTTGATGAATTGTGCACTTGTAATTAAAAGAGTAAAAGACAAATCCACTGGAAAAAGTATGCGACGTGCTCTATCAATTGAAGAAATTTCAAATGATACTACCCCTAACCTAGTAAGTAAATGGAATCCAAAATCTGATTTCTTTGAGCATTCACTTGAAACAAGTAAGAATCTCAAAAAAATTTCCGAGAGTTCTGGAGAAGATATGGAATCTATAATTAAAGAACATCACAAACGAACTAAAATTCTGAAGTGGATGTCATCTAACAACATAAGAGAACACAAAGCAGTAACAGAGATGATAAGAAAATACTACAACGACCCAAAATCTATTTTAAAAAAAATAAACTACGGAGATGATTAGAATTGCTATCGATTAGTAAAATTAATGAAAAAGGATTTGAACGCAAGCAAGAAAATAAAATAAAAAAAGAATTACCATATTTTATCACCATTGTGACTTTGCTTAGCAGTGCAGGAATTGGCCCATACTTTATGCTGCAACGAGTAAAATCAATGGAGTTACTACCCACAATACGCACAGAATCACTAAAAATGATAAAACGGATCGACTTGTTGGGAGTTGACCCACTTGAGGTCATGCGTCAAGTAAGAACTCGTTCTAGCTCAAAAGGACTGGGAGAATTTTTTGATGGTTATGTTTCAACTGTAGAAAGTGGGGGAAATTTAGTCAATTATCTAAAAAGCAAAATGAAGACTGTCTACGACAGGCATGCAGAATCTCAAAAACAAGCAGTAGTCAAGTTAGGGGCTCTAGTTGAGGCATACATGACAATTCAAGTAGTATTGCTAGCAGTATACATTATTAGTGCGGCAGTAATTTCTGATCCATTTGCAACTTCAGAATCAGGGATTAGCGGAGAACTAATATTTTTAATATTGACACCTGTAATTTCTTTCGTTTTTCTAATGGCTGCAGATAAAAACCCCATTCAGAAAAATCCAGAATTAGATTATAAAAAAATCATAATGTTTGCAGCTCCCGGCTTAATTGTTGCAGGCGTAGTGATAGGCTTGAATTTGATGCCTGATTCATTTATGGAGCCTTACTTGTTAGGAGGTGCGTTAATTGCCTCTTCAATTGTCCCAACAATCTATTTTAAAAAACTGTATGCAAAAACAATTTCTGCAGAAGACTCCACTCCAAAAATACTTCGTACCATTTCTGAAGCAAGAAAAACTGGGATGAGTCCAGAAAGTAGTGTGATTCATGCATGCAAACGAAAAGAGTATGGATTGTTTAACTCTGTAGCAAATGGAATTTCAAATAAAATTGAATGGGGCGTAGATTTTAAAACAATTTTCAAAGACATGCAAAAAGAAATCAAATCATTCAATGTACTGATTAGTTTCAATATTTTGTTTGAATTGATTTCAGCTGGCGGTGGAAATCCACAAACATTAGATTCATTGACAGAGACAAGTGAGCGAATGCAAGAGATTCAAAAAGAAAAACGAGATTTACTTATGCCTTATCTTTATGTTGGATTTGTACTAATGGGAACAACAGGCTTTACTACTCTGTTAGTAATAGATTCCTTTGGAGATATTGCTCAAGAAAGTCAGGATTTATCTAACCTTGAAGGTCAGTTGGCNNCAGTCTTGGACAGCAGGCCTTTTCTTAGGCAGAGTGATTAAAGGGGCATTTTCTGGAGGATTTTTCTATTCAATAATTTTGGTAATTATGACCATGATTGGAATTACTCTTGTACAATTTTCGATAATTGATGTTAATTCAATCTTTTAAGCCGCTCAAGATGTCTCATAAAAAGTCATACAGTGCCTTATATCGATTTTATAGGTATTTTTGATGTGTTAAAAGCGGTATTACTCCTATTAGTAGTGACAAGCATGGCAATGTCAATTGCATATGCTCAAGAACCTCACACCTTTGGGTACAAATTGATGCCAGAAAAATTAGTTGAAGGAACTGAGGGTATTTTACAAGTTTATGGACTGCAAAAAAATATTCCTATTTCTAATCCAATTAATGATTTAATCGTAGTTTCATCTGATCAAGACATTGTTAAAATTTTAGAGCTTTCAACTAATCATGAAACATCTATTACAACAGTAAAATTACAAGCAATTGATGCAGGTCCTGCAAACATTGCACTTGCAGCTCCTGGTTTTGAATCACAGGAATTTTCAATCGAAGTTTTTGGAATTAAACAAGGTGAACAAAGATTACTGGTAAAAACAGTTCCTGATACATTTACCATTAATGGTCCTACTAAGGGATATTTTTCAGTTGAATTGGCCGACATTGATTCTAATCCTACTTTGGCAAAACAAGACACAAAAATTTCTATTTCAGCCTCTAATTCAGAAATAGTTTCATTATTTCAGGATCAAATCACAATAAATGAAGGAGATTATTTTGCGGTTGGCGAATTTCGAGTAAATAAACCAGGAGAAGTTTCAATATATGCTGAAAGTCAAAATACCGAAGCTGGAAGTAGTAAGATAAAGGTGATTGGAGCATCCGAAGATGATGATGAAGAAAATTTCAAGATCCAATTATATGTAATACCTGAAAAAATTAGTAATTTTGCCACTTCCTCTACGTTTGCTATTGTTCAATTACAAGGGCCTGACGGATCTCCAATAAAAGCAACTGAGACAATTCCAGTATCACTGAAGATTGATTATGATGAGCCAATTTTTAACGATAGAAGAACAACCGAAATCAGTACAGTTGATTCACTGGTAATCCCTCCTGGTTCTACTACTGGATATGCAAAATTATCAGTTCAGGCGGGTATTGAAGAAACATACAAAGTTAGTATTTCTGCTGAAGACTATCTTGTTTCCGATTCGGTTTCCTTTCAAACTGTAATGACTCCTGATGTTGATGAGCCATTATCAAAACTAAAGACCATTCCTATGTTGGCATCTGGCTCTGAGCAATTAATTGGAGTTCTTTATCCTGCAGATGAAAATGGAGTAGCTTTAATTAATCTAAACACTATCGAGTCTGAAATCAATTCCTCTGACCGAAATATCTTGGCAATTTCAGATGATAGGATGGAGACAGGTTCTGGTGCCAAATTAATCTACGGAAAATTAGGAACCACAAAACCTGATAGACTAGAAATCACAGTAGTAGGAGAAGAAAAAGAGACAATTTTTCCAATAGTTTATGGTCCAGAAAGAGCAGAACTTGATTTGGTTTCAGAACCATTGATTTCAAAGGTCATGCCAAAAACAAATTTTCCAATGACAGTCTATCTTACAAATATGGATGAAGCAAGTTGGTATTTTCCTGACACATCAAATGTGATTATGGGACCTAACGAATTAATAAAAACAGCTGTTCAAACAATCAGTGAAGGTCAATCTATTGCCTTGCTCTCATCAAAATCCATTAAAGAAGGAAGTGCTGACCTTGAATTTGAAGCCAGTGAATTTACTACCAAGATCACATTAGATGTTGGAGATTCTAAACCTACAAAAATAGAATTAGCCTATCCTGATCACTTGTTATCTGGAATGCAAAATACTTTATCGTTGCAAATACAAGACAATGAAGGAAATCCAATTTTCGCACATAAAGATATAGAATTTAGGGTGGCAGCAAATGACAACACCATTGAAATCCCCCAAAAAATAACCATTAAGAAAGGAGAACACAATGTATTTTTCGACATCATTCCCCAACAAACAATTGAAACAGAAATTTCTGTTCTTGCAAGTGATTTCCCCTTATCAAAATTCAGCATCAATACAGTAGAAACTACACCATCATTGATAATCTCAACTGTAAATTCTATTGCTGCAGGAGAAATATTTGATGTGGTACTTGATGCTAGAGTTTTGGATGTTCCCGTGAGCAACGTGGGAATAAATTGGAATATTCAAGGAGCGGAAATCCAAGAAATTTCTGAAGTCACAAACCAAGATGGAAAAATTAAAGCAACTTTACTTGCACATGATGTTGAAAGGATAAGTATCCAGGCAACTACAAATGAATTCGATCAAATAACTATATCAAAAGAAATTTTGATCACAAAACCAGGTGAAACCTTGCCAGGAGTATCTGAAACTGGTGAAAATGCACTTGAGAGCAATCTAGGATTTATCCTAGTTCCAGGAGTGGTAATTGGAAGTGGAATATTACTAAGAAAACGAAGCTTACTTGAACCATTGGCAGAAAGATTTCCAGTGGTGGAGAGTTTTCTAGACAGAGTAGACGAAATATTTGAGAGACTTGAGATTACTGAGAGACTAGAAACCATAAAAGAAAAGATACCAATAATCAAAGATCGATGAATTGTAACCAGGTTAGCTACTAAGAGCATCAAGAAAATTTTCGGTGGATTTGTGTGAGGAAATATTTTTTATATTTTCTTTGAGTGAATTTAATACATCATCATATGAATCCCCCAGCAAATCTTTGAGAACCTCTTTAAGATATTCGGGATTATCATAACAATCTTCTAGGGATGAATTGTAATCTTTTTGAAGCATTAGTACAATTTTATCAAATTCTTCTAATCCCAATTCCAAAAAGGTGTTTTTTATGGCCAGAGTAACCATGGTTCTTTTCATTTCATCAAGGGAATCTCCTGCGGGCATGCAAAGTTTGTGTGTTTTTCTTAGCATATCGTCAATATCAATTGGTTCTTTTATTATTGCAGAAGGTTTTAGTCGATTTAATTCAATTTCTTTTCCGGCGCTTAATTTTTCATAGACGGTGATTACATTAGCCTCGGGATAAGAATCACGTATCTGTTTTAAAGCAAAAATTCCGTCATATACAGGCATTAAAACGTCTAAAAAAAGTACATCGGGTTTTAATTTTTGAAACAAAAATACTGCATCTTGCCCATTGTATCCTTTTCCCACAACCTTAATCCCATTACTAGTAAGCAAGTCACTAAACAATTGAATAGTGTCTTTATCGTCATCTACAACAACAGCACGAATCAATATCATATCGTTAAGGGTATTTTATAAAAAGTTGTCAGGGCACGCACGGGATTTTGTCTGTATTATAAAATTACATGTNNTTATATTTGTAATATTACATTTCATGGAAGCAGAAGAATCAATATCCAATAGCATTAGTAATCAAGAGCAAATCATTATTGCCTTGAAGGAAAAATTAAGAGACTTTGGTTTAACCAAAAATGAATCCAAAATTTACATTTATCTAAGCAAGGCTGGTCCTCAAAAAGCTATCAAGATTTCTATTGATGAAAATATTCCCAGAACAGAAGCATACCATCTACTTTCAAATCTTGAAAATAAAGGAATTGTAATTCCCTCAATTCAAAAGCCAACTAGATTTGCAGCAGTGGAAATTGAAAAAGCAATTGAATCCATAATTGAGAATCAACTAAAGAAAATTGAAGAATTGAAATTACTAAAAGAAGACATGGTTGATTTATGGAGGTCCTTTGAGAAAATGAGCAATTATTCAAAATCAGAGGTATCAAAATTCGAATCAGCCATGAAGAAATATGCCAAATCAGAAGCATTAAGAAAAGATCTTAAGAATAGAATAAAAAAAATGAAACAAAAATCAGATATGTTAGATAATTAATTAGAAAAGTAATCAGAGGGGAAATAAAATATGGTAGAAATTGATATTTTTTACATTCGAGTTTTATTTGCTCTAGTAATGTTAGGTTCTGCCACAATAATCGATATTCGTAAACGTGAAATCTCTGATTTAATGTGGATTGTTTTTGGGGCAGTATCTGTAGTTCTCTTGTTCTTTGAGCCAAACATTCTTGAAGCGGCATTTAATGTAGGGTTTGCACTCATTGTAGCTCCTATCGTTTTGGTGTTGTGGAGATTTGGATTATTCGGAGGAGCAGATGCTTTAGGATTAATAGTACTTTCTGCATTAGCACCCATGGCTACGTTTTCGGATTCAATTATAAGCCCATTTTCCATCGTAGTGAATAGTGCATTACTTTCAGTATCTCCAATGATTTTCAACTTTATTAGAAATTCAATTCTAATTTTGAGAAAGGAAGATATTTTTCATGATTTTGATGAAACCACTTCAAAGAAAATCTTTGCAATGTTCCTAGGATACAAAGCGAAGAATCCAAAGTATAGTTTTTCTTTGGAAACCCAAGTAGGAAAGAAAAAAAGACTAAACATTGCGTTGCATCATTCAGATACCGCCGAATATTGCACAACTCCAAATACTTGGGTGACTCCAGGGTTACCATTTATGATCTTCATTTTAGGAGGATTCATACTACAATTATTGTTTGGAGATGTAATTCTAAATTTAATCGGATTTAGTTAAACTATTAATTTTAAACATTACGATATTTGCATCCATATCAATTCTACGTTTTTTTTAAAAGAAAAAATGTTACAAAATAGGCATGAGATTATTACTCATTTTTTTAACTTCGTTAGTTTTGGTTTGCGGAATGCTTCCAGCTTTTGCCGAAGTAGTGGATATGAATTTAGATAAAATTAATTATCAGAGAGGGGAAAATATCCACCTCAGAGGTGTGGTATCTGAGAATTCTTCAGGTCTGGTCTCCATTGTTTTTCGAGACTCAAACGATGAATTTGTTATTCTCAGTCAGTCTATAATTCGAGGCGATAGTTCCTTTGAGAAAATTGTTTCATTAAATGAAAAATTTCATGATTATGGAACCTATAATGTTACAGCCTTTGTTCTTAACATGACAGCCGCTAAAACTCTCTCCTTTAATTTGACAGAAGAATTAAATCAAAAAAATCAATCAATCAAGGAATCTGAAATTGAGAATCCGCCCTATCAAATATCTCCTAATGTGCAAGGAGAACCTATTGAAAAATCAATCCCAAATACAGAAACTGATCTTAACCAAGAAAATCATGTAGTTTCAAAGATTGCAGATTTTGTAGATGAAAATAAGAATCCTCAATATTATCTAGACCGATATTACAATGAACCCACTTACAAGTCATGGTTTGATAGGAATTATTCTGACCTTACAATTGAAGAAGCTGTTGGATATGTTGAAAATCCAAAATCTCAAATAAAAACAACTAACGAAATAATTAAAGCAGATTTAATTCCAAAAGCAGAGGCTACATCAATCACGACATCAACCAAAAATTTTGAAAACAATAGCGATGTTGCTACTACAGGATTAGTCATAGGAGGGTTAGCAATATTATTTGGTGCAGTGTATGGGATTAAGAGAAAGGTAGATGATAACACAAAACATATTTCTATTAACAAGGATGTTATCAGGAAAAAGTTTTTGTCATACATAGTCGATTCAAACCCTTTGGCAATTATACAAACTAGATTAGCCAAAGGAGAAATCACGATAGAAGAATATGAAAAAATAAAAGAAAAACTGGTAAAAACCTAATTCATACATTAATTGTAGTGTTACTTATTCCCTGAAGTTTTGCCTGTGCCTTGATATCATCAAAAAATCTACCTATCATATTTATTCCAGATACTATTTTTGGAGCGTTCTTTTCTACAAATTCCAATTTTTCAGAATGTGTTTTTGGTTTTTGATTTTGATAGTTTTTGTAAACCTCTTTTCCGTCATAATCCACATAGGCAATTCTTGCTCGATAATCATTTCGTTCCAAAACCAGACTATCCCCTCCTACAATGGCTGTATGGTAGGGATGAACAATAAGAGATTCAGATAATTTTTGTGATGTATCGATCTTTAATTTTTGTAATTCTGTTGCAAAAAAATTAAAATCTGCAAGAAGGTAAAAAGTTCCTTCAGGTTTCACTGCCTTGATTCCTTCTAACTCATTTAATGCATGGAAGGTATATTCTCCAATCAAGTGATGAATATTTCTTGTAGTTTGGAAATATTCTTCAATTTCTTGGCTTATTTCAAATCCAGCTACTGCGGCATGTTGTATGGGGGTTGATACTGCAGTGTATTCTGTGGCCAATATTTTTTTGAACTGCCGTCGTACATCCAAAGCATGTTGAGGAAAAATTACATATCCTAATCTATAACCCCCTGCTGCATGAGATTTTGACAAGCCATTTGTGACAAATGTTGCCTCAGGGTAGATCTTACCCATGCTTTCAAATTTAGAAAAATCAAAAGTTGTTTGAGCGTAAATTTCATCAGAAATTACAGTTATTCCCTGTTCCCTACAGACGTCGGCAATTTCCTCAAGATCTAATTTATCATACACTACACCAGTTGGATTATGAGGATTATTCAAGATCAAAATTTTTTGCCTATCGTGTAATCTAAGGGAAAGTTTTCTAAGATCTTGAGGAGATATTTTTCCATTAGCACGAGCTGGGAGCATATGGTAATTTTTTTTCAAAAATCTAATTTGTGGTAAATATCCCAACCATGCAGGTGTTGGTAAAATTACAGTCCCATGTAGAATTTCAAGCAAGTTAAAAATTAATTCTTTTGTCCCTGGTCCGACATAGATTCGCTCCGGAGCTATCTCCAACCCAAAATAATGTTTATTGTATTTTGAAATGGCTTCTCTTAGCTCTGGAATTCCTGGAACTGGAGCATAGGCTCCTTTGTCCACATTCGATACTAAGGCTTTTTGAATAAGGTTAGGCACAGGAAATGGAGATTGACCAAAAGCAAACCCATAGAATCCAAAAGAACATTCAGAATGAGGGCAATCTGAGTGAAACTCCTGTAAAAATGTGTTTAATTTCAAATTTTCCGGAAGCTCAATATCCTCTACTTGCTGGTCTACTACAAATTTCAATAATTTTGGTTTGTTTTTATGATAAAGCAGATGGATGTTAATTAGAAAATATCAACAAGTGAATTTTTTCAACTTAATTTTTTAATCTCATCCAAAACATGAGGGTTCTCAAGGGAAGATAGATCGCCTAAATCAAATCCTAATAATTTTGATTTTAATAGTCGTCTCATGATTTTTCCTGTTCGAGTTTTTGGAAGATCACTTAGTA
>JABAOE010001173.1_pt5 | contig 11005 bp, 14 predicted proteins | sample 7062141 | NCBI WGS metagenome assembly JABAOE01 (sample SAMN14538627, study PRJNA623070) | marine sediment metagenome | biome: marine biome [ENVO:00000428]; feature: marine pelagic biome [ENVO:01000023]; material: deep marine sediment [ENVO:00002113] | place: India: Gulf of Khambhat ...
GACAAATCTGCAAATGTCTTAATTACAGATACAGAAGGTAACATAATTTACGTTAATGATGATTTTTGCAAAGTTTCAAAATTCTCTCGTGAGGAACTCTTAGGACAAAATCCTAGAATTGTTAATTCTAACTATCATGACAAACCCTTTTTCAAAGATATGTGGGATACCTTAACTCAAGGAAAAACTTGGAAAGGTGATATCAAAAATAAAGCTAAAGATGGGTCATTTTATTGGTCCAAAGCCACAATTTCACCTCTTTTAGGCGACGATGGCAAGCCTGAGCAATTTATTGCCATTTTAACAGATATCACAAATCAAAAAATCCTTGAGGAAAAACTTTCTGAAGCTCTCAAAAATGTTAAGGAATCTGAGCTTAAAAAAGAAGAATTTTCTTCAATGATGACACATGAATTGAACACTCCTCTTGTTCCAATCAAAGGTTATTGTGAAATGCTTAAGGATCTTGATACTTTTGGTTCTCTAAATGACGATCAGCTTGATTTCATAAATAAAATTGAATCCAATGCTACATTGCTTGAGAGATTAATCAGTGACTTGTTAGATGTTCAAAAACTAGACATGCAAAAGATGTCATTTTTGATTACAGAGTTTAGCTTGGAGGAATTTATGGACGAACTTAAAGAAAACAATATGCACTTGATGAAAAACAAGAACATAAAGTTCAATGTAAAATATCCACAAAAATTAATGCTCAAAACAGATAAACAAAGACTACGTCAAGTACTAGACAATCTGATCAGAAACTCTGTTGACTTTGTGCCATCCCCTGATGGAAAAATACTTGTTGAGGCCAAAATCAAAGAATCAAATATCATTTTTTCAGTTCATGATAATGGTCCTGGAATACCTAAAGAAAAACAATCTAGTATTTTCAAAAAATTCTATCAAATTGACACATCTCATACTAGAAAACATGGTGGTACAGGTTTAGGTCTTGTAATTTGTAAAGGTATTACCGAAGGATTAAAAGGAAAGATATGGCTTGAAAGTGAATTTGGCAAAGGCACATCGTTCTTTATCTGCCTTCCAGCTCCAGAGAAAAAACTTGTTGTAAAAGAAGCTGCCTAAATACAAAATTTCTGTTTTTTCTAGGTCTCTACAAAATTGATTTATCTCAACGCATAATAGACTCGAATTTTAAAAAAAACCGATGACTTATGATACAATAATCACTGATTCTCACATTATTCTTCCTCAGGGCATGGTTGACAAAAACATCATAATTGATGAAGGAAAAATAGTTGGTCTTACGCATGATTTACCCTCATCAGACCACAAAATCAATGGACGTGGTCTAATCTCAATTCCAGGACCAATTGACACCCATGTCCATTATGGAGTTTATTCTCCCATAGATAAGGCAGCCCAAACAGAATCTCATGCAGCTGCCATTGGCGGAATTACAACTATGATGAGAATGCTTCGGCTGGAAAAATCATTCAAAACATCTTTGCAGGATCAATTAGATGCATCTGCAAAAAATCATTATGTGGATTATACTATTCATGCATCTATTTTTTCTCAACAACAAATCGATGAGATGAATTATTGCGTTGATAAAAAAATTACATCCTTTAAAATTTACATGAATTTAGGAGGAGATGTTGGTCATGTCTATATGGATATGACTCCATATTCCTCCGAATTAGAAGCTGCAACAGTTGATGTCAATGATGAAATTGTGGAAAAAACTGTAAAAAATGCAGCTTCTCTTGGGTGTCCAGTTTTGGTACATGCTGAAGATTACGAGTCTTGTGGCTGTGGTATTAAGACTGCTAAAGAAAAGAAAAAGGATGGACTTTCGGCTTGGTCCGAAAGCAGATCTCCAGAATTTGAAGCAAAAGCAATCAAAACTGTTTGCAAATATGGACGAGATTATAATTGTACAATTTACTTTGTTCACATAGGTTCTGAAACTGCTTTACAACAAATTGAAGAAGAAAAAAAATTAGGAACAAAAATTTTTGTTGAAACTTGTCCTCACTATCTTACACTTTCATTTGAAGATCAAAAAGGTTATCTTGCTAAAGTCATGCCTCCAATTAGAACCAAAAAAGATAACGATGCTGTATGGCATGCCTTGATGAACAACAAGATTGACACTGTTGGAACTGACCATGTGGCAAATCAGCTTAAACTAAAGTTAGGAGGAGAAAATGTATGGGATGCACTGGCAGGATTTCCTGGCATAGGCACTGTTATTCCTATATTGCTCAGTGAGGGTGTAAACAGAAATAAAATCTCCCTTGACCAATTAATCAGATTTTCGAGCCTAAATGCTGCTAAAATTTTTGGAATGTATCCCAAAAAAGGAACCTTGGAGAAAGGGTCAGATGCAGACATTACTATGATAGACCTAAAAAAAGAACAAAAAGTTTCAAATGAATTGTTTGGAGGATTTTCAGACTATATTGTATATGAGGGGATGAACCTTAAGGGATGGCCAGTTAAAACATTTGTTAGAGGTGAGCTTGTGGCAGAAGATTTTGAAGTTATTGGTAAACTTGGTCATGGTAAACTTGTGGAACGTCCTGTTACTAAATGATTACCAATGCGAATAATTTTTATTTCTAAATTATCATTAAATTACGTTGAAAAAATTTTATCTCCCATTAATTTTCTTGTTTACTATTAGTCTTTCAATCTCTCCTATTCTTATCCAAGTATCAGCTCAAGAAGATGTTTTAATTCCTCCAAGAAAACAATGGAGAGAAATTTCTGATATTGATCAGCTCACTTGCAGGGAAGGATTGCTTTTACTACAAAAACACAATGGAGCCCCTGCTTGTGTTTCATCATCAGCATATCTTAAGTTAGTTGATAGAGGTTATGGCATGTTTGATTCACAAATTATGATGAAACGTTCTATGATGATGAATAATTTGATAGAGACAATGACTGCAGATCAAACCATAATGAGCCATTGGCATGAAATGATGTTAAATGACAAAACAATGATGCAAACAACTATGAATAATTGGATTTCTCAAATGAAAGAGAATCCAGTATATTTAGCTAATATGATGGGTCCAATGGTAAGCGATCCTGTTCTGAGAGAACAAATGATAGCAGAGATGAAACAACACGGAGAAATGATGGGTACATTGCAAGGACATCCAAGATGGATGGATTCAGTTCATGATGATATGAGACCTGGAATGGGTCAAGGAATGCATATGGGTTCAGACCAAGGTAAAGGAATGCATATGGCAAATTGTCCATGGTGCCCCGAATACGAAACACATCAAATGCACGCTCATTTTCAAGATTTTTCACACTCCAACAGGATGATGGATATGATGCACCACATGTGGATAAATAAAGAAATGACTACAGACATGCATGAGTTCATGCTAAAAAATCCCTCTCATATGGCTCAAATGTCACAGCAGATGATGGGCCCAATGCTTGGATTTATGATGGATGATGTAGACCTAAGAGAACAAATGATAGATTTGATGCTTGAACATCANNTCGTACTTTCCACCAGTCTTTGCCTTGTAAATTACATCTGGCTTTCTTAGGAATATTCCTGACTCCATCACTCCGGAAATCTGTTTGATTTTTTGAGTAAGGATTTTTGGATTTTTTATTATACCAAAATCACAATCAAGAATTATGTTTCCATTTTCTGTAAAAAATGGATATCCTCTATCTAATGAACGTAAAATTGAGGTTCCGCCCAACTTTTGAATTGATTTTGTAACAGAATTTCTAGCTAAGGGATGAACTTCTACAGGAACGGTTCTGTTGAAATTCTTTACAAATTTTGTTTTATCCGCCATTACCACAACTTTTTTGGCCAAACTAAACAAAATATTTTCTCGAAGTAAAGCTCCTCCTCCACCTTTAATTACAAACTTTTGCCCATCTATTTGATCAGCTCCATCAAATACAACGTCAATATGATCCACCTGATCAGCTTCTACAAGAGGAATGCCACCTTGCTCTGCAATCAATTTTATCTGAAGAGAAGTAGGTATTCCAAGAATTTTGTATTTTTTGATTTTGATTAAAGATGCAAGAGAATTTACCAGTGCCGTAGCTGCACGGCCACTACCAAGACCAACAACTGATTTATCTTTTACAAATTTTAATGCATCAATGGATAATGCCGCTATGGCACTATCGTAGGACAATTATTCTACCTCTGCTTGGTCAAGCTTGGAGAGAACATTCATGATCTCTCCCTTGATTTTGTCAATATCGTCTGAATCATCATCATAGTCTTCCTCAAACATAGTTGATTGTTGTGGTTTTTCCTTTGGAGGTTCTGGTAAGGCTTTGAATTGAGTAATTTTTTCAACCTCTTTTTCTATGTCTAGTTTGGTTTCAAAACTTGGTTTTGGTTTTTGTACTGTAAGAGTTTGGGTGATGATTTTTTCTTGAACTTTATTTTTGGGCTCAATTACTTGCTGAATAATTTCTTGTTTTTCAGGAATCTTATTTTCAAATAATGGGAATTTGGGTTCCTTTTTAGAAATGCTTGTAAGAGTAGTTAATTCAAATGATTGTCGAGATTTTGTTGGTGGAATTACTATTGGTTCAGATTTTACGGGTTTAGGATTTTCAAAAATAAATGCCCTCTTTTTGACCGGTTCTGTTTTTTCTTCTAATTTCTGAGTTGGTTTTTGCTGAGTCACAGGAATTTCTATTGGGGCATCTTTTTTGGTCTCTGGAATGGAGATATTTGCAGATGACAACTTTGATGATAATTCATACAGTCTATCATCAAGCTTGGATAATTTTTGATCCATCAATGTAATTAATCCATCACCCACAGGTCCTAAATCAGGATGTTTACTTGCATCTTCTAATTTTTCTAATTTAGCAAGAATAATACCTAATTGATGTTGATATTTAATCAATAATTTATCTCGTTGAATTTTTGAATATTCTGAATCTGCCTGATATAATCTTGAAATAGTTTTGGTCAAAATATCTTTTTCAATTTTTAATGAATTAATTTGACTTTTGATGTGAGCACTGGCTCCAATACTTAGCAACTGAGTTTTGTTTCTAGGTGTTTTTCTTATAGCAGCTGCTGTAGCAACACCAGCTAATGAACTAAGAATAATAGCAAATTCTTGCATCTATGTGTACCATTTAATCCACGAATACTTTCTTCTTTTAGCATCTGGAAAACCACAACTGGCACATTGATGATGACGTTTGTGTAGGGAATTTTTACCGCATCTTCTACACCTAATGTGGACTTTTTTCTTCGTAAATCCACCCATAGAAGTTGTACCCTTTACCATATCTAATCACCTAACTTGCTGGTGGAGGAGATATCATAACTACATTGTCTCCTCTCACTACTATGGTTCCAAGACTCTTAGAATCGCCTTCAGTTGGGATTTCTTCTGAAGAATCGAGTAGCAGGTTCATGTGTTGGTCGAAACCAAGTAAGTTTCCTCTAAGGGTTTTTCCACCTTTGAGTTTTATCAATACTACTTGATTGATACTCTCGTCCAATACTTTTACTGCCATATCAACGGACATCTATTTCACTTATTGGCTTTGATATTAGGGGATTATATTAAAATTTCATTGGTGTAACTTTCAACTATGCCCAGTGAGGCAAGTTTGACACTTTTTCCCAAGATTATCAATGATTTCTGAAAAAAATTTTTTACCCTCTTTTTTAGTTGATTTGGTCGGATCTCCCCATATTCCATTTTTTGTAACTTTAGGAAATGACTTTGTGGCAATTTTTCCTAGTTTTGTAATTTCTTTTTTGGTCAGACCATCGGTTATCAAACCCTTTTGGGCAAGTTCCATTTTCACATCTTTTGAAATTGCCAACATCAACGAAGTCTCCACAAAACCAGCATGATCAAATTCTCTTTCCATAAAATGCCAATATGAGAAAACAAAAACCTTAAGCTTATTCTTTGATGTCTTTTGTAATTTTTTATCAAGATTTTTTATTGCCTCCATATTTCCATGATGTCCGTTAATTACAAATATTGTTTTGATTTTATTTTCACCTAAAGACATACACAAATCTACCAAAATTTTTTGAAGCGTCTCCTTTTTCACACTTAATTGGAAAAATGGTGCATGTTCAAAAGATACACCATAATTTATGGTGGGCAATAACAGATAGTTATTTTTCAAACATATCTGTCTGGCAACTTCTGTCACAATATCTGAATCAGTAGAAATAGGAAGATGAGGCCCATGCTGCTCTATTGAGCCTATTGGGATTACTGCAACCTGTTTTTTACTTTTAATTATTTTTCTTAAGAAAGGATCTAACTGAGATTTTATTTCTACCATTGAATTCACTTAGATTTGATGTGAACCTTTCTCCAATGTACTTCAAGTTTATTCTCCAAATGCATTTTAATTGCTTTAAGTAAAGTTGTTGCTTCAAGTTGTTGCCCCTTTACCTTTATCTCTTCTAAGGAGTCATTTGGATCAACACTGAAAGAGTCTTGGAAAATAATAGGTCCTTGGTCAAGGTTCTCCGTAACATAATGGGATGTAACACCAATGATTTTAGTTCCTCGCTCATAAGCTTGAGCATAAGCAAGAGCTCCCGGAAACGCTGGAAGTAATGAAGGATGAATATTGATAATTCTATTTGGATATCTCCAAACAAAATTAGGAGTTAAAATTCTCATGTATCTTGCAAGGGCAATAAGGTCAATGTTGTGTTTCTTACAAATATCGATAATCTTTGCTTCTGCCTTTTCCTGATTTGTCTCTTCAATTGCAGCAAAAGGAATTTTTGCTTTTTTTGCAATTGGTTCTAAAGTTTTTTCAGTTCCTATAATCACTGAGATATTTCCTTTCAATAATTTCTTTTTACCCGCATCAAGAATGGTTTCAAGGCATAATGGTTCTTTGGTTACAAAAATTGCAATATTTTTCTGTGTATGTGTCTCATGATGTGTATTTACACTCATTTTTTCTTTTTTAGCAAGTTTCTCAATCTCTAAATCAAACTTGTCAAGATCAATTTTTTTAGAAAATGAGGCTTCTAGATACATTCCAAAAAGACCTTTGATTATATTTTGATTTACTTTCTCAATATTTCCACCTTTAGAAAATACAAAATTTGTAAAGGATGCAACAATACCTTCTCGGTCATCTCCTACTACTGTAATTCCGATTACCGTTTTTCTCAAGACTTTCTTGTTGAATATTTTCTCATTATTAATCATTAACAGAAAAAATTTTGGTGCGGGAGGTGGGATTTGAACCCACGAACTCCTAAGAGATAGGGTCCTAAGCCCTACGCCTTTGGCCAGGCTGGGCGACTCCCGCAACGGTTGTGCCACTAGACACAAATTTATCTATTATTGACCTAGATTATGGCAAAATTTTTTGGAACAAATGGAATTCGGGGAGTATTCAAGGATGACCTTACTTTAGATTTTATTCATGATATGACATTAGCGATTGCAACCTACTTCAAAGAAGGTCCAATCCTTGTAGGTTATGATGGAAGGGATTCTAGTCCAATAATTGCAAAAACTGTGTGTTCTGCATTGAATTATTGTGGATTAGATTGTAATAACGCAGGATTGGTCCCTACTCCTTGTCTTGAATTTGCTGTAAAAAAATTAGGATACAAAGGAGGTATTATGATAACTGCATCTCATAATCCTCATCAATACAATGGAATAAAACCCGCTGCAAAAGATGGCGTCGAAATTTCTCGTGAAGATGAACTTGTTATTGAAGAAATTTATCTAAAGAAAAATTGGATTAAGAATCCATCAAAATGGGGAACTACAGGAATAGAGGAAAAAGCCATTGATGTATACTTGGAAGGAATAATCTCTCAAATTAATTCAGATAATATAAAATCAAAAAAGTTCAAGATAGCATTAGATCTAGGAAACGGTGCACAAGCCGTTTCAGCTCCTTTATTTTGTGAAAAACTTGGATGTGAAATATTTTTGGTAAATGAAAAGATTGATGGAACATTTCCTGGTAGAGGTTCAGAACCCACCCCTCAAAATCTACAAGAACTATCCAAAATTGTGATAGAGAATCATGCTGATCTTGGTATTGCTTTTGATGGAGACGGTGATAGAAGCATCTTTTGTGACAATAATGGAGAAATACTTACGGGAGACAAATCGGCTTTAGTTTTATCAAAACATATCTTACAAAAAACCCCCCAATCAACTGTTGTCACTTGCCTGAACTCTGGCTCTAACATAGAAACTATTGCAGAAGAAACCAAATCTCAAGTAATACGTACAAAAGTTGGCAGCGTGGAAGTTTCAAGAAGAATGGTTCCAATTAATGCCTTAATTGGATTTGAAGAAAATGGTGGATTCATGTTTGGTCCTCATAACCAAGTAAGAGACGGATGTATGACCCTAGGGTTAATGATGGACTTGTTATCATCTTCAGAATCTTCTTTATCTCAGAAAATTGAAGAACTTCCCTCCTCTTTTACCACAAAGGATAAGGTCTCCTGTTCATCTGAAAAAGCAAAAGAACTAATTCATACTCTCAAAGAAGAGTTTCCCAATTCAGATACTAGTGACGGAATCAAGATATCAATTGACTTGAAAAATTGGGTAATGATTAGACCAAGTGGAACAGAACCAATTATTCGAATATATGCAGAAGCGGAAAATCAAGAAAAACTTGACTCTTTGATGTCTGAATATATGGAAAAAGCTAAATCCATCATTACCAGATAACACTTTTAAAACCAATCACTCGCATGATGGGAATGGAGAATGATCCCTAAGGGTGACAAAGTATGGGTAAAGCTTACTATGTAAAATTTGAAACACCAGAGGACTTGGTTAATCCAATCCTTGAGGCAGTAAGAGTTGCATCTACCAGTGGTAAGGTAAAAAGAGGAACTAATGAGGCCACAAAAGCAATCGAGCGTGGAACAAGCAAACTAATCGTAATTGCAGAAGATGTAGAGCCTCCCGAGGTAGTAGCACATCTTCCAATCCTATGTGAGGAACAAGGAGCTGCATATGCATTTGTTCCAAACAAGCAAGAATTAGGTAAATCATTAGGTATTGACATAACTTCTGCCGCTGCAGCAATTTTAGATGCTGGTGATGCACAACACATAGTTGATCAAGTTGTATCATCAATTGATAAAATTAAAGGTGGTAAGACCGACCAATGAGTGCCACAACTGATGAAGTAACACAATCTGAAATTATTCAAATTGTTGGTAGAACTGGAATCGCTGGTGAAGTAATTCAAGTTAGAGTAAAAATTCTTGATGGTAAAGATAGAGGTAGAATTCTTACTAGAAATGTAAAAGGTTCTGTTAGATTAGGAGAAATTCTAATGCTAAGAGAAACAGAACGTGAAGCCAAGAAAATCAAGTAGGTGAAATGAATGAGTCTTTTAGTAAAACCATGTAATTTTTGTAACAGAGAAGTTGCAAAAGGTTCTGGTACAATGTTTGCAAAAAATGATGGAACTGTATTGTGGTTTTGTTCAGCAAAATGCAAGAAAAATGCACTAGAGCTAAAGCGTGATCCAAGAAAACTAAAGTGGACTAAAAAATATGTCAAAGGCGGAATCAAACAAAAGAAACGTTGACTGAACAATCTCTTTTCATAATAAAACCCGACGCAGTAGCAAGAAATCTTACTGGTGAGGTAATAGCAAGATTTGAGAGAAAAGGATTCAAACTTGTTAAACTAAAGCTATTTAATTTTGCCAAAGAGCAAGCAGAAAATTTCTATGGAGTTCACAAAGACAAACCCTTCTTTGGAGAGCTGGTTTCATTTATCACCTCTGGTCCAGTAGTGGTTGCAATCATTGAAGGAAATAATGCAATTGCAACAACTCGAATTATGATTGGTGCAACAAAATCCTTTGAGGCAGCACCTGGTTCAATTCGAGGAGACTTTGGTCTAGGATTTACAGATAATATTATTCACGCATCTGACTCCCAAGAGAGCTTTGACCATGAATCGAGGGTAGCATTTGAGTGATCTGTTTTGCAAATTCGTCAGCCCATTGTGGCAGTCTTAGGTCATGTAGACTCGGGAAAAACATCTCTTCTTGATAGAATTAGAGGTACAGGTGTACAAGGTAGAGAAGCAGGTGGCATCACGCAACATATTGGTGCAAGCTTTCTTCCCACTGAAACAATCAAAGAAACATGTGGACCACTATACAAAAAACTTGAAGACTCTGAAACAAAGATTCCTGGACTTTTAGTAATCGATACACCAGGACACGAAGTCTTTACCAACCTTAGAGCGAGAGGAGGTTCAGCTGCTGACATTGCAATTTTAGTTGTAGATGTTAATAGAGGATTCCAACCACAAACTAACGAGAGTCTTAAAATTTTACAAAGCAGAAAGGTTCCATTTGTTGTTGCTCTAAACAAATGTGATCAATTATCTGGCTGGCGAAAATCAGAAACTCAATTTATCTCACAGGCAATCAAAGAGCAAGACCAGTCAATTCAAAATGATTTAGACCAAAAAATTTACGACGTAGTTGGTACATTGTCTATCTTAGGCTATCAGTCCGAAGCATTCTATCGAGTTAAGGACTTTAAATCAGAAGTTGCAATAGTTCCCATATCTGCAAGATCTGGTGTTGGAATTCCAGAATTGCTTGCTGTATTGATTGGCCTGACCCAGCAATATTTGCAAAAAAGGCTAAACCAAGAAGAAAAGGACCCTAGAGGGATTGTTTTAGAAGTTAATGATGAGGTTGGATTGGGCCAGTCTGCAAATATTATTTTGATTGATGGCAGCATAAAGAAAACTGACAGCATTGTAGTTGCAAAACGAGATTCTGTCATTGTCACAAAACCCAAAGCCATTCTTTTGCCAAAACCCCTCGATGAGATGAGAGACCCACGAGACAAATTCAAACCAGTAGACCAAGTAGAGGCAGCTGCTGGCCTCAAGATCGCATCTCCTGACTTGGAAGATGTTCTGCCAGGCAGTACCTTGTATGTAGCATCGACTGATGAAGACATCAAAAAGTATACCAACCTAATCGAGTCGGA
>JABAOE010044822.1_pt3 | contig 11005 bp, 9 predicted proteins | sample 7062141 | NCBI WGS metagenome assembly JABAOE01 (sample SAMN14538627, study PRJNA623070) | marine sediment metagenome | biome: marine biome [ENVO:00000428]; feature: marine pelagic biome [ENVO:01000023]; material: deep marine sediment [ENVO:00002113] | place: India: Gulf of Khambhat ...
TTCATTTCACCAGGGGAAAAAAGACCCGGGATCAAAACGGTCGCCTTGCACGGAAGGGCCGCGTTGACCCCCGTTTATTAAAATGGATGGCGAGGCACCCCTTTCTCCGGAAGACGCCACCCAAGAGTTGTGGGCGTGAGCTTTTTGGCGCTTCTTTTTTGGGGCGGGTCATCCAAAAATCCAAGCAACTGGGTCTATCCAACGAAGAAGTCATAGCTACCCTTACCCGTTTTTCGGCCCACTGCATAGGGACCTGTTTAAAATGGTTGCCCCAAAAGGGAAAGGCGCTACAAGAGATCATTGTGGGCGGGGGAGGGGTCTATAATCAGACCTTAATGGATTTGCTCCGTCAGGAATTTTTCCCTCTTCCTGTGAAAACCTTCGAGGATGTGGGATTCAACAGCCGGGCCATTGAGGCAATGGCCTTTGCCCTTCTGGCCTACACCACATGGAAAGGGATTCCGAATAATTTAATATCGGTTACGGGTGCGGATAAAAAAGTCAGTATGGGAAAAATTATACCGGTATAGGTTTTTTGTAAAGAAGGAGCAGCCTCTAGTCGTTTTTGGGCGCCTTTTCACCCAGAAGGCGAGACAGGGCCGGGATTCCGAAAAGTGAGAATCCCCTGAGTGCCTCAGGGGGATGGCCCGCGACACAGACGATGGGTTTTTTCCCTACGACCCCCATAATGAGGGGTTTGCCAGAGCGCATCGGAACTCCATCGACCAACGTCCCTGGCTTTCCCGCGGCGTTAATCAAGTCCTTGATAAAATCTCTGCCTCCAACCGCGGTTCCCCCCGAAATGAGAACCATGTGAACCTGAGGAAGGATTTTATTTAAACGCGTTAGGAATCGACTGAAATCATCCCGCATGATCCCTTTAAAGATCGGAATTCCTCCCTGTTCCTGAACACTGGCCGCGAGGGAATAGGCGTTACAATCCCAAATGAACCCGGGTTTGATGGCTTTGGTGGGGTGTATGACCTCATTTCCCGATGAAAAGATGGCCACTTTTGGAGGCTTTCCTACCTGGATTTTCAGGATGCCCTGGCTGGCCAATAGTCCGATGTCGGTGGGGGTGATTCTTTTTCCCTTTGATATGAGCAGGGAGCCCTTTTTGTGGTCACACCCCCTAGATTCTATGTTTTCAGCGCTTTGCTGAGATTTCTTGACTTGAATCTGATTTCCATCCCGTTCAACATCGAAAAGCCTGATGACCGTTACGTCGCCGGGGGGAATTAAACTTCCTGTGGAAACCTGCATGGCCTTTCCTGGGGGAAGGGCCTTTACCTTAGACATTCCTACAGTGATTTCTCCTTCGACCGTTAGGGTAAGCGGTTGGTGTTCTGAGGCCGGCTGAATCTCAGAGGTGTTGACGACAAATCCCTCTATAATGGACCGTGGATAGGGCGGAGAGTCTATCGCAACCTTGATATCCTTTGTGGTGACACGCCCTAAAGATTTTTCGATCGGAATATTTTCTGTTCCCACCGGTCCCAAGGTAAAACTTGGAAGAAATTGATTCAGTGCATTCTGGATGGGATCTGATGCTTGTGACTGATCTGAAAAGGAACCTGTCTGTTGATTATTCATGGAGGACTCCCTGCGCAAAGATGAGATTCTTTTAATGGGAAAAAATTTATTATAGGGTGTGAGGCAGTCTGTTTGTCAATAAAATTCATTTCTGATTTGACAATGGCATATTCAATTTCGAATTACTGGGTTTTGACGCAGTGGGTCGGAGGGGGTCATGAATGCTTGACTACCTTTTAGGAATTCTTTACTATCCAAACAAAGGGTTTTATTCTATAAAATTCGTATCCCTATCAGCAGGGCCTCATCAAGGTAATCTATTTTTGAAAGAAAGAGGGGAAAATGAGCCAAGACCGACGGATTGGGGAGAGAAGGAGTCTGTCCCGGAGAAAAAAAACATTGAGAAGGTTGAGGACGCGGAGAAGTGGGCAAGATCGCCGAATGGGGCCTTCATTCAGGAATATCGACCTTGAAAGACGCTTGGGCGAGAGGAGAAACACGAACCGGAGGGGAGAAGAACGGCGGGGATCTCAAACAGTGTGACTGGGTTGAGCTTCCCCATGTGATGGATGGTTTTGCGTTGATCTATTCAACCCGGTGAAGGCAATCATGGTCGCGGATCAGAAAACACTCGCTCAACTCATGGCGCATTTGCAGGAAGAATATAATTCTCTGGAGAAGTACAAATTCCAAGTTGAAATGACTTCAAATCCCTTGGTCAAGGAGCAGTTGGAGAAACTGCTCAAGATGGAGGAAAAACATATTCAGCTTTTAGAGAAAGTTCTGGGGCTGCATATGGAAGTGCATGTGGAAGTAGAAAAACCCTCTGATCAGGAAGGAAAATCCGTGTATGAATGGTTGGCCCAGGATTATGAAGATGAGAGGCAGGCCTATCATCGCTATAAACGCCAATCAGAGTCTGAGGATAAGGAGATCAAACAAATCCTCGAGAGGTTAGCACAGGATGAGTTGACTCACATGGATATGTTGAAGGAGATCTATCGAATTCTTCCTTAAAGAGAAAAGGTCTTTCCTTGTCTTCTTTTTTGAGCCTTTCAATTGACTCAATCCGGTTATTGGGTTATGGTTTAAGATAAGTTTTGCCGTTGTCCTGGACCTGGTTTTTCCCCTAAAGGAGGTGCTCCTACGGAAAGCGAAACCCGATGGATTGAAGCGAGGCGCTTCCCCCGGAAGCAGATTTCTTTTCGTCTTATGATATCTCCCTCCGCTGAACACAGAGACTTCCTGACTTATGGCTGGGTGATTGGTCGGGGCGGGCTGGGTTTAATGAGTAAACTTGCTTTTAAAGTAGATGCGAGCGTCGATATGCGGATTTTCTTCGCATCAGACGGCTGGTTTAAAAAAACAGAGTGTTTAAAAGGCAAGATACGATGGGTAAAACCCATTAGCCAGTCTTATGCCATGGGGGTAGAGTTTAATCAACCGATTGGTGAGGAACAACCCGACCTGCTCTACTATATTGAATCAAAGGATGTTCACAATCATGATTTAAGACAGGAGGGTCCACCCTTCAACGGTGGTTCCGCCTAAAGGAATTATAAGCGCTCCTCACATTTTCTCCCTGTTGAAAGTTTCATTTCAAATATCATTTCAGTCAATATCGTCGGAAAACCTTTTCTGGAGAAAAGGGGGGGCGCAATGTTTCCTTTCATAAGACTGTTTAATTTGGATGTATGAATGAGAAGGGATTTGAGCATCTTACTGAGTCTGATTCTCCTGATAGGAGGGTGTGGAGACGGAGGGGGTGCAACTTTGGGGACCTTGAACGCTTCTACTGGCTGTGGTCCTCAGGCTCCCTCTCGCCCGGTTTTTAAATCCAGCCTAATCTCAAAAACCCTTTTTAACCGTTACCTTCAATTTGCTCAGGAACATTGGCCTGTTCGAGGGGCACACGCTCAAGGTGTTTCAGCAACGGTATCTGGAAATATAACTTATGAAAACCGGGAATTCAGCACGGAAGGATTTACGGGGGATACCACATGGGAACCGATTCGATTCATGCAGGTCCAGGTGGTGCGTGAAAGCGATGGGGCAGTCTTGGCCTCCGGGGCAACTGATTTAAATGGGGATTATTCCATGTCTTTTACAAACTCAGGGGCCAATGGGGTCTATGTTCGTGTCCTATCCAAAACGGAACCTTCCTTGAACGTTCATTTGGAAGTCAGAAACAATCTGACGCAAAATCGCCTTTATGCGGTGAGATCCTATTTTTTTAATGAAACCGCAGTCCCTTCCCCGGTGGACTTTGGGGCGACAGTTGCCAGTGGAAGCGGTGGGGCATTTAATATCCTGGATGTTCTGACCGATGCCTCTGAATTGGTCAGCGATTTACAGATGGGAACGGCCCCTCCTCTTTTGAAAGCCTATTGGGAGGTGGGGAGTACGGATGGAACTTGTTTTAACTCAGCTTTAGATGCCATTTTTCTTTTGGGAAAAGCAACGGATACGGATGAGTATGACGATGATGTCATCGTGCATGAATACGGGCATTTTCTGGCGGAGAAATTATCCCGTGATGATTCCCCTGGGGGACCACATACCATCAATGATTCAAGCCAAGACGCACGTTTGGCTTGGTCTGAAGGGTGGGGTTATTTTTTTTCCAGCGTGATCAATAAAAAATCATTTCAGGTGGATACCCTGGGAGGTGATCCTCCTAATCATGATGCCTTTTTCTTTGATATTGAGGGTCCTTCTTTCTCTGGCGAAGCTCTGTATTCGACCAATGAGCTTGCCGTTGCCGCCGTCCTATGGGACATTTTTGATGATCCCACTGATCCATCGATCACGGGAACACAACCAGAGCCCTCTTTTGATACCTTAATTTTGGGGATGTCGCCCATTTGGGATGTATTTACGCAGGCTTTACCCACCGCTTCACAGGCAAAGCTGGGTGCTTTTTGGGAGGGATGGATAGCTCTTGGGAAACCTACGGTGGGCATGGATTTCATTTTTTTTAACCGCCAAATAGAATTTTTCGAGGACTCTTTTGAATCTACTGATACTTTACCAACCGCAAGAAAAATATCTGTGGGAGACTTTGAGGCGCGCACACTATATCTATCCAATTTTAGAAATGATGAGGATATCGTGGCTTTTGATGCAACAGTTAACGAGTTTTATACAGTTGAAACCCTTAACCTTATTAATGGGGCGGATACTGCTATTGAAATCTTTTGTTGTGACTCAACCTATATGCTTGTGGGTTTTAGTGATAATCGAGATGGTCAGCAATACCCCTTTAACTGTGGTTTAAATTGCCCCCCAAATGGGTTTTTGACTCTTTCCTCGCAAAGGGCTTTTGTGGCAGTCCAAAACGGAACACATTATGTTCGTGTTACCCGTTCCGTGTCAGCCCCAGCCTCCGCGGGACGGTTTGGATCCTATGTTTTAAGGATTACGTCACCGTGAAGAAATTTTCCTAAAGAATAAAATATGGAAATGAGGTTGAAGGATGCGTAACATCATGCTAAATTATAATTTTTCCGCCTAAAATTTAATGGGTGCATTTTGGCTTTTCTTAAGGAAATGGTGAGGTTTTTATATGGCATGGTTTCGTAAAGGCTCACCTGAAGAACCCCGGCCCGAGCGCAAGAAAGGAAAAATCCCCGAGGGTCTTTGGGTAAAGTGTAACAATTGCCGTGAGATTGTCTATCGCAAGGAGGTAGAGAAAAACGAAAAGGTCTGTCCGAAATGTGATTACCATTTTCCCATCTCCGTTGAGGAACGGATTTCTTTGATGCTGGATGAGGGGAGCTTCAAGGAGTGGGACCAGGAGATATATCCCGTGGATGTCCTGGATTTCAGGGATACCCAGAAATACAAAGACCGTCTCAAGGTGCACCAACAAAAAAGCGGGACCCGGGAAGCCATCGTGGTGGGAGAGGCGTGGATCAAGGGACACCCCGTGGTTTTTGGATTGTTTAACTTTGGTTTTATGGGTGGGAGTATGGGGTCCGTTGTGGGGGAAAAGATTGTCCGGGCCGCTGAACGGGCTGTCCTGACCCGGCGTCCCTTTATTTTGGTGACCGCCTCCGGTGGAGCCCGCATGCAGGAAGGGACCCTTTCCCTTATGCAAATGGCAAAGACCAGTGCGGCGGTTGCCCGCTTACACGAGAATAAAATCCCCTTTATTCCAATTTTGACCGATCCTACTTTTGGGGGTGTCACAGCAAGTGTGGCGATGCTGGGAGATGTGATCATTGCAGAGCCCAAAGCCCTGATCGGTTTTGCCGGCCCCCGCGTCATTGAACAGNNATCATGGGATGGTGGATATGATTGTGCAAAGAAAACAGATCAAGGATGTTTTGGCCCACCTCATTGAGTTTTTTGATCATGGAAATTCAAAAAACAATTGATTTTTTATACAGCCTTCAGTGGCGGGGGATCAAAGTGGGTTTGGAAAATATGAGAACCCTGATGGCTCTGCTTGGAAATCCCCACAGATGTTTTCCTTCCATCCATATTGCGGGAACCAACGGGAAGGGGTCTACCGCGGCCCTCATCGCCTCTGTTCTTCAGGCAGAGGGGATTCGTGCCGGTCTTTATACCTCCCCCCATTTGATAGACTTTAATGAACGGATTCAAGTAAACGGAAACTGTATTTCAAATGAGGATTTGGTTCAGTTGACCCAGGAAATTCAGTGTGCTCTCTCAAAACCCGCTGATTTCCCTAATTTGGGAAACCCCTGCTTACCCACATTTTTTGAAATCACCACTGCCTTGGCCTTTCTTTACTTTGCGAGACAGGGGGTTGAAATGGCCGTGGTTGAAGTGGGGATGGGTGGGCGCTTTGATGCAACGAATCTTTTGGTTCCAGAGNNGGTGTCTGTAATTACCCACATTGAGAAGGACCATTCCCAGTTTTTGGGAAATCAACTGGAGGAGATTGCCTTTGAAAAAGCAGGGATTATTAAGGCAAGGGTTCCCGTCGTTACTTCTGAGACAAAAAAGGGACCCTTAAACGTTATTCGGTCTCGTGCGGTGGAGGAAAGTTCTCCCTTGGTTTGTGTAGAGGAGGTTGCCCAAATTAGAGGAGACGACACCGGTGATTTTTCTTATCATGGCAATGTTTTTTTTCTTGATCATTTGGAATGCGCTTTGAAAGGGGACCATCAAATCCGCAATGCGGCAACCGCTCTTGCTACTTTAGAAGTCCTTTCTCAGAAAGGTTATCAGATTACACCCCACGGCATCTATTCGGGTCTTAAACGGGTACGCTGGGAGGGAAGACTTCAGATGGTTGAAGAGAACCCTCTTCTAATTTTGGACGGGGCCCATAACCCATCGGCAGCCAGGGTACTTTCCCAAGCTTTAAAACGAATGAGCCAGGGGAGGCAAAAGCTTTTCCTTGTGTTCGGGATGCTCCAGGATAAAGATGTTGTCTGCATATTTAGAGAGCTGATTCCCTTGTTCGATGAGGTCTTTCTGACCCGTCCAGATTACGAAAGGTNNCCTTTCTCTTCTAGAAGAGCATATCCAGCCTTTCCATGTGCCCTATCGATCCGTTGAACGGGTTCCTGAAGCCATCGATCAAGCCCGCCTTCTTGCTCAACCTCAGGATCTCATCTGCGTGACAGGGTCTCTCTATACTGTTGGAGAGGTCAAGGCCCATTTGGAGGGGAGAGTTCCCTCCCTCATCAAGGGGTGATATGAGGAGCGGGGATGGGCCTGCGTCTCATATCACGTATTTTTTCCTTCCGTTTATTCTCCTCTGTATTTTGAATTCACAACCCTGCTTTGCTCAAGCACTGCCAAAAACGGGGATCGTTCCCCAATTAGATGTTCCGATTGAGATCCAAGCAGACCGCCTTGAATACCAAAAAGAGGAAGATCGCTATGAGGCGGAGGGGTCTGTGGAAGTCCTTCAAGGTAATCGTCAACTAAAAGCGCACCGGGTGATTCTCAATAACAAAACGGGGGAGGCACAGATCTCAGGAAACTTTTCCTTTTTTGACGGAGAAAATACGCTTGAGGGAGAGGGAGGAGCGCTTAACTTTCGAAGCCGCAAAGGCAAGTTTTACAACAGCCGATTGCTCGTTCAACCAGAGGGATATCGAATTCAGGGAGAGGTCTTGGAAAAGTTTTCCGAGGATCGTTACCGGCTTGAGGGGGGTTGGTTTACCACCTGTGAATGTGAAGAGGATGGAACCCCCGATTGGCGTTTTCGAATGAAGCGAATGCAGGTTCAATTAGAAGGGTATCTGGTTGCCGAGGATGTTACCTTTTATGTTAAAAAACTGCCTATTTTATACCTTCCCTGGGTCATATATCCCGCCAAACGCGAAAGGCAAACAGGGCTTTTAATTCCCCGTTTTGGGTACAGTTCTATCGAAGGGATTAAATATTTACAGCCCCTGTTTTGGGCCATGAACCCCCATATGGATGCGACGGTGACCTTGGATGTACGGGAGGAACGCGGTGTTGGAGGGGGGGTGGAGTACCGGTATAAGTTGAGTCAACGAACTGAAGGGGAATTAAACACCTTTTTCTTTCATGATACGGAGATCCAACAGGATCGTTTAGATGTATCCTTCAATCACAGACAGGCGTTTTCCTCCCATTTTAAAGGAAGGATGGATGTCCGGTATGTGAATGATGATTCTTTTTTTCGGGATCTCAGTGAATTCACCGAAGAGCGTTCCCAGCGCAGCCTCGAGTCGAACCTGACTTTGACTTATGGGAGGGATACCCATTTTGCGTATTTGCTGGGGCGTTATACCCAAGATTTAAACTCAACCAGTGACCAGACATTACAGACCCTCCCAGAGGTGGGGTATTCCATGACACCCTTCCGCTTGGGTTCTCTTCCGGTGTTTGTCAGTTTTCAGGGAAAGGGGAATCACTTTTGGCGAAAGGAAGGCACCAAAGCCCGACGGCTGGATTTAGCACCGAGTATATTTTCTCGTTTTGAGCTCTTCAGGGGTGTGGTGGTTGTGCCTTCCATCGGATTTCGAGAGACGCTGTACACAAGGGACCAAAACTCAGCANNTATTGGATCAGCCTTCGAGGGGATACAAAAATTGCCAAAGATTTTATGCTGGGGAACAGTTTTGGATTAGAGCGTGTTCGACATCAAATAGAGCCATCGGTGAGATATGAGTTTGTGGAGAGAAATGAGCAATCTATATTTCCTTTTTTTGATGAGTTGGAAACGGCGGACCCACAGCATCGGGTGACCTATTCGCTCTCTCAACGATTGGTGACCTTTTATCATAGAGCAGATCAAGAAAAAACCTTGGAGCGATTGCAGGTTCTTTCGGTTAAATTCACACAAAGCTACAACATTAAAACACCTTCAGTGCCTCTCATCAATGGGAACCCTGAACAAAAGGATTTTTCAGACCTCAGGGGTGAGCTCTCAGTTAAAACCCCCTGGCCCCTTACCCTGGGTGTGGACAGTTTTTTGGATCCTCAGAAAGGGCGTTGGAAGGCAATCAATTCGGATTTGCGGTTTAACCTCATGGGTTGGTGGAATCTCAATATAGGCCATCGTTTTACCCAAACCACCACGCTTCCACAACGGGGGGATTTTTTCAATCCTACGGCGATTAATCAACAGGTTCTGGTTTCGGAGATACATTTTATGACCCTTCAAACGACAATGAAGCTGCCCTACGGGTTTACCTTGGCCAATCGGGCTTACTATGATCTCGACCGTCATGAAAAGACCGAGATCGTTTACGGGGTTCAGTATGAAAGCCAATGCTGGTCCGTTGCCTTTGCCTTTCAGGATCTCCCCGACGAAGAAGAATATTCCTTTATGATTTCTCTGAAAGGAACCGGGACCATCGAATCAGGGCTCCTGCATCGTCTCTTTTTCATGCCTGAATGACCTCATGATTTACGGGAGATTGCGAATGTTGGAACTTCTGATATTTTTTAAAAAAGCCGAAATTATAAAAATTTTATGGAAATAGGGAAAAAAGGGTTATGAGAAAAACAATTTTAGTGATGGGAATCTGCTTGATTGGCATGGGGATGCTGTCATCGGGCCCAACCCCAGTGTTTTCTGAGCTGGTTCCTGTCTAAGAAACGGTTTTGGGTGCAGCCGTTTATCCCGGATGGAAACTCAACCGGAAGNNGAAGGATGATCTGAAGGATTAAGAAGAGCGGGGCCCGTTGGTTTCAGAATCAATATTGCTCAGATGATTCCCCTGAGAAGATTGTGGCCTTTTATGTAAAGGTAACGGGAAAGAAAAGTTCTTTGGCCAAACCCACCTTTACCTATGCCATTACCACCCCCGATGGTGCGCCATCAATATCACCGGACCAGATGATGGTGTGGGCCAGCGGGATTCCTCCAATGAAAAGGGTCTGAAAAATCTTTTAAGGCCCTGATCTTCACTATTGTAAGGTGGAGCAGCCGAAAAAGTAACCCATTTCATTACATTACAACATTGTGCTATTTCAAACTCATTTTTTGTGTGAACGGGTGAGAATTCCTGTATTCTCTAGAAAAACCCTGCCATTTTAGGCGGGTTTTTTTTCTTTATTTCTTCTCATTTACTTCTTGCCTTCCTTTTGTGGTTTTTCTCTTTATCCCCAACAGGAGATATGATCCTAAGCAAATCCATTTCTGGTGGCAGTTTTATGTTTTTGCATTGATTTCTTCAGAATCTCTGCCTAGAAAATTCTTGACAAGAGTCAAGTCCGCTTGCTAATTTATAAGCCTTTTCCTCGCAGAATTGCAACGAAGAGGAATTTTTCAACTCATTGAATTCATTGTATTTTTTTGAGTTTTTGTGTTCTGTGGGAGCAAAAAATTTCTTTAATTTGATCGTTCTGGATGTAAAAAAAATGAAGGAGGTTTGCCATGGCTAAGGTTTTAGAGGGACCGGGAATGGGCCTGTTAAGAAAGTGGGGAATGGCTGTTCCGAACTATGCGGTGATTACTTCAGTGGAGCAACTTGAGCAGCTGGCTGAAGCAAACGATTGGTTAAAAAATGGAAAGCTTGTCGTCAAAGCCCATGAAGCGATTGGCTCCCGCTTCAAATTGGGATTGGTAAAAGTGGATGTCAATCTTGCTACGGCGAAAAAGGCCGCCAAGGAGATGCTGGGCAAAACCGTAGAGGGTTTGGCTATTTCCCAGGTCATCGTGTCAGAAATGGTTCCCCACAAGGAGGAGTTCTATGTGGCGGTCAAATCGATTCGCGATGGGTCTGAAATACTCCTTGCCTCCCTTGGAGGGATTGAAGTTGAGGGGCATTGGGACCGGGTTAAGCGTCTGCATGTTGCGTTGGGAGAAAAACCCAAGGAAGATGAATTAAAGAAACTGGCCAAAGAGGCTGGTTTTGATGCGAAGATTACGCCCAAGGTGGTTGAATTTACGAGCAAGTTGTATAACTGCTATGACAATGAGGATGGAACCTACCTAGAAATTAATCCTCTGGTATTACGTTCGTCGGATGATTCTTTGGTTGCCTTGGATGCGGTCACCATGCTGGATGGA
>JABAOE010001810.1_pt3 | contig 10998 bp, 9 predicted proteins | sample 7062141 | NCBI WGS metagenome assembly JABAOE01 (sample SAMN14538627, study PRJNA623070) | marine sediment metagenome | biome: marine biome [ENVO:00000428]; feature: marine pelagic biome [ENVO:01000023]; material: deep marine sediment [ENVO:00002113] | place: India: Gulf of Khambhat ...
GGCCTGCCACTCTCGACGATGTCGTCGGCCAGCGCCACTTGCTCGATCCCGGTGCCGCTTTCGGGGTGATGGTGCGTTCCGGCCGGCCGGTGTCGATGATCCTGTGGGGCCCACCCGGCAGCGGGAAGACGACGCTGGCGCACCTCGTGGCTGCGGAGACGGACGCGGAGTTCGTCGCTCTATCCGCGGTGAACGCCGGAGTCAAGGACGTGCGCGAGGTGCTGGCTTCGGCGCGTCGGCGACTGGAGGAGGGCGAGCGGCGCACGGTCCTGTTCCTCGACGAGATCCACCGTTTCTCCAAATCGCAGCAGGACGCTCTGTTGCCCGGAGTGGAGAACGGCATCGTCGTTCTGGTCGGGGCCACCACGGAGAACCCCTTCTTTGAGGTCAATTCGCCTCTCATCTCCCGGGCGACACTGTTTCGGCTGGAGGCGTTGGCCCCGGACGACATCGAGATCCTGCTCGGTCGTGCCGTCACGGTGGCGGGGGCACCCGAGATGGATCCAGAGGCGCGTCTCGCGCTCGCCGAGCGATCAGGTGGCGATGCCCGCCTCGCTCTCAATGCGTTTGAGATGGCCGCGGCGATCACCACTGGTCGAGGGGACCAGTCGATCGATCTCGATACGGTCGAGGAGGCACTGCAGCGGCGCATCGTTCGCTACGACAAGGCGGGCGACCAGCACTACGACGTGATCTCGGCGTTCATTAAGAGCATGCGCGGGTCGGATCCGGATGCTGCGGCGTACTGGCTGCAGACGATGATCGCCGCCGGTGAGGATCCGGAGTTCATCGCCCGCCGGATGGTGATCTTTGCCTCCGAGGACGTCGGCCTCGCCGACCCGTCAGCCCTCGGCGTCGCGGTGGCTGCATCGCACGCGCTTCAGTTCGTCGGGCTTCCCGAGGCTGCGTACGCACTGCATCAGGCCGCCATTCACCTCGCGACGGCCCCCAAGTCCAACTCGGTCAAGCGCACCATCGCCGCGGCGAGCGCCGCCGTCGAGGAGTCGCCGCAGGCGGCTGTGCCCTCGCACCTGCGCTCGGCCGGCTATGCCGGCGCCGAGCAACTCGGTCACGGAGAGGGGTATCGGTACCCGCACGACCACTCCGACTCCCTGGTGCCGCAGCAGTACATGCCGGTCGGGATGGAGGGCGAGATCCTCTACCGGCCGTCGCGCGCCGGGGCCGAGGAAGAGGTCGCCGAGCGCCTCGAAGGCATCGACGAGCAGATGGGGAGGAGCGGGAGGGAGTGAGTACCCTGCCGCCGATGACGTCAACCCTCGATCCGGCATGACGTTTCCGCACTCGGGAAGCGAGATCAGGCGCGCCTTCATCGACTTCTTTCGCGAGCGAGGGCACACCGTCGTGCCCTCCGCTTCGCTGATTCCCACCGATCCGGGTCTTCTGTTGACCGTGGCGGGCATGGTGCCCTTCAAGCCGTATCTCCTCGGCGAGGAACCGGCTCCGTACCCGCGGGCCGTGACGGCACAGAAGTGCATTCGGACCGTCGACATCGAAGTCGTCGGGACGACGGCGCGGCACATGTCGTTCTTCGAGATGCTCGGCAACTTCTCTTTTGGTGATTACTTCAAGGACCAGGCCTGCTCTCTGGCGTATGAGTTGATCACCGAGACATTTGGCATGGATCCGGACCGCCTGTGGTTCACGGTCCACGAGGACGACGACGAGGCAGAGCAGATCTGGATCGACGGTGTCGGGGTACCGGCCGAGCGGGTCCAACGACGCGACGACTCAGAGAACTTCTGGCAGATGGGCGTGCCCGGGCCGGCCGGCCCTTCGTCCGAGATCTTCTACGACCGAGGCCCGGGCTTCGGTCCCGACGGCGGTCCGGTAGTCGACGAGGAGCGGTTCCTCGAGTTCTGGAACCTGGTCTTCATGCAATACGTACAGGACGAGCCATATCACGTTGTGGGGGATCTGCCGGCGAAGAACATCGACACGGGATCGGGCCTGGAGCGGGTCGCCCTGCTCCTCCAGGAGGTCGACAATGCCTTTCTCACCGATCTCTTCAGGCCGGTCCTGGCGGCTGGAGAGGCGGCCACGGGGCACAGTTACGGGGACGATGCGGCGGCCGACGTCGGATTGCGGATCATGGCAGACCACGGCCGGGCGCTTTCCTTCCTGATCGGAGACGGTGTGGTGCCCTCCAACGAGGGCCGCGGCTACGTGCTGCGGCGCCTGTTGCGCCGTGCCGTCCGCCACGCCTGGCAGCTCGGGGCGGAGGAGACCGTGACGCCGGCTTTGGTGGCGGCCACGGTGGAGACGATGGGAGACGCCTATCCGGCTCTGCGCGACGCCCAGGATGGGATCACCGAGACCGCCGAGCGCGAAGAAGTCCGCTTCCGGCGCACGCTCGAGGCAGGTCACGCCCTGCTCACCGACGAGCTGGATGCACTCGAGGAGGGCGGTGTCCTCGCCGGGGAGACGGCCTTCAAGCTCCATGACACATACGGCTTCCCCGTCGAGCTCACCGAAGAGATCACCGCCGAGCGCGGCCTGTCGGTGGATCTTGCCGGCTTCGAGACGGCCATGGAGGAGCAGCGCAAGCGTGCTCGCCAGGCGCGGCGCGGCGACAGCGACGCGGACACGGCGCCGGCCTACCTGGAACTGTTCGACAAGCACGGCCCGTCGACCTTCACCGGGTACGAGACGGTCGAGTCGGAGGGGATAGTCCTGTCGATCCTGCACGAGGGCGAGGTGGTGACCGAGGCCGCCGAAGGAGCCATGGTCGAAGTGTTCTTCGATGCGACGCCGTTCTACGGAGAGGCGGGCGGTCAGGTCGGTGACACCGGTCGCGCCGTCACCGAGACCGGTGAGCTGGAGATCAGNNACTCTGGCGGTGGCGGCGGGCCGCCGCGAGAGAATCCGCAAGAGCCACACGGGAACGCACCTTCTGCACTGGGCGCTGCGCGACGTGCTCGGCTCCCACGTGCAGCAGGCGGGCTCCCTGGTGGAGTCGGGAAGGCTGCGATTCGACTTCAGCCACTACGGGGCACTGTCGGAGGCTGAGCTTCTCGAGGTGGAGCAGGCCGCCAACGAACGCGTGATCGAGAACGCCGCAGTGCGCACCCACGAGGTGGGGCGGCAGCAGGCAGAAGAAATGGGCGCGATCGCCTTCTTTGGGGACAAGTACAGCGAGACGGTCCGCGTCGTCGAGGCCGGCACCTACTCGCGTGAACTGTGTGGAGGCACCCACGTCCCCAGCACCGGCCAGATCGGCCCGCTCATGGTGCTGGGGGAGTCCTCCATCGGGAGCAACCTTCGCCGCATCGAGGCCTACACGGGTTCGGCGGGATACGAGTACTTACTCGGACTGCGGGATCAACTGAGCCGGGCAGCCGACCACCTCAGGGTGCGCCCGGACGGGGTGGCCGACGCCGCGGCGGCCCTCGTCGCCCGATCCAAGGCCCAGGAGGACAGGATCGAGGCCTTCGCTGCCCAGACACGGTCGGACGAGGCCACCACCCTGCTCGAGGCCGCGGCGACGATAGGAGCTGCCAGGCTCGTCGTGGCTCGGCGCGATGGCCTCGGACCAGAAGACCTGCGCCTCCTCGCCCTCCAGGTGCGCGATCGGCTCGGGTCGGGAGTCGCCGTCGTCGGGTCAGAGCGCGACGGCAAGGCCGCGCTCGTAGGCGTCGTGACCGGCGATCTGGTTGCCTCCGGGGTCTCCGCCGCCGAGATCGTTGGACCTGCGGCCCGTCTCGTCGGCGGCGGTGGGAGTCGCGATCCGGAACTCGCCCAGGCAGGCGGTCCCGAGGGAGGCCGACTCGGCGACGCTCTCGATCAAGCCGAGCAGCTGGCCACAGCCGCGCTCGGAGACGTGTAGTGGGACGGGTCATGGCTCTCGATGCGGGGACCGTCCGCATCGGAGTGGCGCTGAGCGACCCGCTGGGCATCACAGCTCAACCGCATACGTCCCTCGACGCGACCGACTCGGCCCTGGTCGAGAAGGTGGCGCGGCTGGTGTCAGATCTTGACGTGGAGCTCATCGTCGTCGGACTACCGCTGTCCCTCGACGGCACTGAAGGAGCCGCCGCCACGGCGGCGCGGGACTTCGCCGAGCGGATAGCCGCCGCTGTACCCGTCGACGTCGAGTTGTACGACGAGCGCTTCAGCAGCGTGGCGGCGGAGCGAGTGATGATCGAGAGCGGCGCAAAGCGCGCCCAACGGCGGCAGGCACGGGACCGCGTGGCGGCTGCCGTATTTCTCCAGGCGTACTTGGATGGCCGCCAATGAGTCTCGAGCTCGAGCAATACCGCGAGGCGGACGATGGCGGAGGCGGAGGCTCCGGGCCCCGCGAACCGAACCGTTTGCTGCGAACCCTGGGCGTGGTCGGGTTCATCGTGGCGCTGTTCGTCATGGCGTACGTGGGAGTGCAGTGGCTCGCAGACGCGGTGACCGATGTCGTCGCTGTCGACGATTCTGTTGTCGCACCAGGCCTTCCGGTGACGCTCGAGATAGCTCCGGGGGAGACCGCGGCTCAGATCGCCCGCGACCTCCACGATGCGGGTGTGGTCGTCTCAGCTGCTGAGTTCGAGCGCGTCGTGCTCGAGGCCCGGGCTTCGAGCCGGCTCCAGGCCGGCGTCTACGAGTTGGAGACGGGCATGGAGGCCGAAGCGGTGCTGGCCGTGCTGGTGGAGGGTCCCGAGGGGGCCGAGGTGTACCGGCTCACGGTCATCGAGGGCCTCACCATCGGTCAGATGCTCGAGTCGATCGAGCGCCAGACCGGGTTCACCTTCGACGAGCTCACGGTCCCGCTACTCGACGGCACCGTCACGTCGGCGCTGCTGCCCGTCGAGCCCGAGGAGCTGCGCGACTGGGAGGGCCTGTTGTTCCCTGACACTTACGAGTTCGTCGCGGAGGCGACCGCCGCCGACATACTCGCCCGGCTCGCCGCAACGGCCGAGGAGCGGGTGGGGTCGGTGGACTGGACATTCCTCGGGGACCGCGGGCTGACCCCATACGAGGGGATAGTCATCGCCAGCCTCATCGAGAAGGAGGTCGTGATCGACGATGAAAGGCCGCTGGTGGCCAGCGTCGTCTTCAACCGCCTCGATGCGGGCATGAAGCTGCAGATAGACGCCACGGTGATCTACGCGCTGGGCGCTGTCCCCGACGGAGGCCTCAGCCTGGCCGATCTCGAGGTCAACTCGCCCTACAACACCTACGTGATCGACGGCCTGCCGCCGACCCCCATTTCGGGGGTGCGGGTCGCCTCGCTGCGGGCCGCCGCCAGCCCGGCCGAAACCGACTTCCTCTTCTACCTGGTGACCGACGAGGAGGGCCGCCACACCTTCACCGCAGATTTCGAGGAGTTCCTCCGGCTGCAGGAGGAACTCAACACCGGTGCCTGAGATGCGCCTTGTGCTGCTGGGCGATCCTGTCGCACACTCCCGCTCGCCTGCCATCCATCGCGCTGCTCTCGCCGCATCGGGCATCGACGGCGACTACACGGCACGACGCAGCGGTCCGGAGGGAGTCGCCGCGGCCTGCGCCGAGATACGCCGGGGGGACCTCGACGGCGTCAACGTCACGATGCCGCTCAAAACGGTTGCCCTCGCCGAGGCAGAGGTCGTGTCGGATGTGGCGGCGCGGGCCGGAGCGGTCAACACGCTCTCGCAAGCAGATGGAAAGGTGCGCGGCGACAACACCGACGTCTGGGGAGTACGGCGCGCTTGGACGGAGCGTGGACTTCCCGACGGCGTCCCAGTCCTCGTGCTGGGTGGGGGAGGCGCCGCCGCCGCGGCGATGGTTGCGCTAGAGGAGGCGCGGCTGCTGGTAGCGACGCGGCACCCTGGGAAGGGTGCCGCCCTGGCCGCCAGGATCGGGGTATCCGCCGCGGAGACCCCATGGGGAGAGCCCGCTGCCGATGCGGTCATCGTCAATGCCACGCCGTTGGGTATGAAGGGGGAGGAACTTCCAGCCGCGCTGCTCGACAACGCCGCGGGATTGCTCGACATGGCTTACGGCCGGGACCCCACGCCGGCAGTGCTCGCCATGGCCGACCGACCGGTCGCCGATGGGCTGGACGTACTGGTTTACCAGGCTGCAGCGGCCTTCGAGATCTGGACGAAGAAGGCCGCCCCCATTGGGGTAATGGACGAAGCCGCGCGCCGGCGAGGCACCCCTTAAGGCGCTGCACGGAGGTGCCGACATTCAGGTGAAGCATGCGTTTCGGCGTGGTTTGTCCACGCCGTATACGACAGGAGGAGCCTGGTGGCGCAGCGGGAAAACCTGGGAACGGTCCTCGTCGGAGAGGGCCTCGTCACATCCGAAGACCTGCATCGGGCGCGTGAGCTACAGGCGGAGACCGGCGAAGCTCTGACCCGAGTCCTCGTCGAAGAGGAGATGGTCGACGAGACCAAGCTAGTTCGAGTGTTGGCCGGCCACATGGGCATTGAGTACGTCAACCTCACCGATGTGACGGTGGACCCAGCCGCAGCGGGGCTGATCCCGGAGACGATGGCGCGCCGCTATGCGGTGATTCCCTTCTCCTTCGAGGATGGGGCTCTCCTCGTAGCCATGGCCGATCCGAGCAACGTGCTGGTCGTCGACGACATCCGAGCAATCACGGGCATGCGGGTTCAACCGCGCATCTCCACTCGGTCCGACATCGACGACGCCATCCGCCAGATGGGCCGCTACGACGAGTCCGTCTCCGATCTGGCAGATCTCGTAAGCGATGATGAGGTCGTCGAAGACCTCAGCGAAGTCGAGGCGGCGGTCGAGGAAGCGCCCATCGTCAAACTGGTCAACACTCTCGTCACCCGGGCGGTCAACGAACGAGCGTCCGATCTCCACATCGAACCGGGGGAGAGGGACCTGCGGGTGCGGTTCCGCATCGACGGGGTTCTCCACGAAGTCATGACGACTCCCCGGTCGGTGTCCGGCACGGTGGTCAGCCGACTCAAGATCATGGCCGACCTCGACATTGCGGAGCGGCGAATCCCTCAGGACGGTCGCGTCAGCCTGCGTGTGGCAGGTCGCCAGATCGATCTCCGAGTGGCAACCCTCCCGTCCATATACGGGGAGAAGGTTGTGATCAGGGTGCTCGACAAGGACGACGCGATCCTCGAATTGCCCGATCTGGGGTTCCTCCCTGAACCCCTGGCCCGGTTCGAGACCTCCTACACCAAACCGTATGGCGCCATCCTCGTCACCGGACCCACCGGCTCCGGCAAGACCACGACCCTGTATTCGACACTCAACGTCCTGAACGAAGCCGACAAGAACATCATCACCGTGGAGGATCCAGTCGAGTATCGGCTCCCCGGCGTCACCCAGGTTCAGGTGAACCGTAAGGCAGGCCTCCAGTTCGCCAAGGTGCTCCGAGCGATTCTGCGGTCGGACCCGGACATCGTGCTGGTCGGTGAGGTGCGTGATGTCGAAACCGCCAAGACGGCAGTGGAAGCGGCTCTCACCGGCCACCTGGTGCTCACGACCCTTCATACCAACGATGCCGCTTCCAGCGTCAATCGCCTCGTCGACATGGGCGTTGAGCCCTATCTGGTGTCCTCGGCACTCGATTCGATCCTCGCCCAACGCTTGGCGCGGCGGATTTGTGAGCGCTGCCGGACCCCGAAGGAAGCAAGTGGCGACCTGATAAGCCAAATGGGCTTCGACCCCGATGAGGGACCCTTCACGATTTACGACGCCGTGGGCTGCAAGGCATGCTCCGACACCGGTTATCGCGGCCGACTCAGTATCAACGAAGTGTTGCTGGTGACCGAGGAGATCCAGAGGCTGGCCGTTGAGCGCCGTCCTTCGGATGAGATCAAGGAAGTGGCCATCGAGCAAGGGATGAAGACCCTGAGGAGAGACGGCATGGAGAAGGTCAGACTGGGGCATACGACGCTCGAAGAGGTGCTGAGGGTGGTGGTGTGAGATGACCGTCGAACCGGGACGGCAGATTGCCGAGGTGCTGGTCGATAGGCGCCTCGTGACATCCGATGACTTCACCACCGCCGTGAGTCGCGCCGAGGCGGGCGAGGGGGACGTTCTCGAGCTTCTGGTCGATGACGGTCGGGTTCGCCAGGTTGATGCGCTTCAAGCGACGGCCGAGCATCTTGGAGTCCAATTCTTCGACCCTGCCGTCGGATTCGTGCCCGACCCCGATGCCATAACCAGCCTCACCTCCGACGTTGCGGTTTCGGAGGAGGCCCTTCCGCTCAGGGTCAGACAGGACGGCGTGCTGGTAGTCGCGGTTGCCGACCCACTCGACCAGGCAAAGCGAGAGAGGCTCGAGTCGGCCTGCGGCACGGGTGTGGAGCTGGCCCTGGCGCCGCAGGATCGTCTCACCGAGACCGTGCGCAGCGTCTACCTGACCCATCCCGTCGCGGGGGAGGCTGGAGCAGCGCCGGCCCGGCATGATTCGACAGGAATCGCCGCGGACGCACCCCTCGAGGCGACTTATCACGTCAATGATCTGCTCAACATTCTTCTTGACCGAGGCGGCTCAGATCTCCATCTCTCTGCGGGGTCCCCACCCCAGATCCGGGTAAACGGCGTGTTGATGCCGGTCGAGGGCTTCGACACATTGCGCCCTGCGGAGTTGCGGTCGATGATCTACGACGTCCTTTCGGCGCGTCAACGCGAGCAACTCGAAGAGAACCTTGAACTCGACGTGTCCCACCCCGTCGCCGGTCGGGGTCGCTTCCGTACCAACGTGTTCTACCAGCGCGGCTCGATAGGTGCAGTCATGCGGGCCGTGCCCAATCAAATCGCTTCACTCGAGGACCTGGGAATGCCGCCTGCGCTGGTGGAGTTCGCCAGCCTGCCGCGCGGATTGGTTCTTGTCACTGGAGCCACCGGAGCCGGCAAGTCGACGACGTTGGCAGCGATGATCGACAGGATCAACGCCGAGCGGCCGCTGCACATCGTCACGGTTGAGGACCCGATCGAATTCGTTCACTCCCACCGTCGCGCAATCGTGAATCAAAGGGAGGTGGGGGCAGACACGCTTTCGTTTGCGTCAGCGCTACGTCACGTGCTGCGTCAGGATCCGGACGTGATCCTCGTCGGCGAGATGCGGGATTTGGAGACGATTGCCACCGCTCTGACGGCAGCAGAAACAGGCCATCTGGTACTGGCCACGCTTCACACGAGCAGCGCAGCAGGTTCGATCGAACGCGTTATCGACGTCTTCCCGCCGCACCAGCAGCAGCAGGTACGCGTGCAACTGGCTGAGTCACTCCAAGGAGTGGTAAGCCAGCAACTTATTCCGTCCTTCGACGAGCGCACCCGGGTCGCTGCGGTCGAAGTCCTGGTGGCGACGCCTGCCGTTCGGAATCTGATTCGTGAAGGCAAAGTCCCGCAGATCACGAGCGCCATGCAGGCAGGCGGTCAGCACGGTATGCAGACGATGGATGCGGCACTCGCCGAACTCGTTCGCAAGGGCAAGGTGAGCCGAACCGTTGCCGCCGAACGCGCCCAATCGCCCGAAGACTTTGCGAATCTCGTTGGAGGTGTTGGCTGATGACTACGAGCGTCACCTACGAATACAAGGCCCGAGACAAGACCGGGCAGGTCCATTCGGGCCGAATGGACGGCGAGTCGGCTCGTGCCGTAGCCGGCACCCTCCGCGAGAAGGGATACATCCCGCTGCGCATTGACGAGAAGCGGTCGACAGCCCTCGAAAAGGAACTCCAGATACCCGGCTTCAAGAAGAAGGTCAAGGTTAAGGACGTAGCGATCTTCAGCCGCCAGCTGGCCACCATGGTCAACTCGGGACTCACCTTGATCCGGGCGCTGACGATCCTCGAGGAGCAGACCGAGAACGCTCTCCTCAAGTCGGTGTTGTCCGATGTGAAGAGCAGGGTTGAACAAGGAAGCAGCCTTTCGGCTGCGTTCGAGGCCCATCCCGACACCTTCAACCATCTCTACGTGTCGATGATTCGCGCCGGAGAGGTCGGAGGTGCGCTCGACGAGACCCTCGTTCGTCTCGCCGACACACTCGAATCGGCGGTGCGGCTTCGCTCCAAGGTCAAATCGGCGATGGCCTATCCGATTGTTGTGCTCTCGCTGATCGTCTTGATCGTCACGGGGATGTTGATGTTTGTCGTGCCGATCTTCGAGAACATGTACGCGGAACTCGGAGGAACGCTTCCTTTCCCAACGCAGCTCCTGATCAATGTGTCCGGGATCCTGACGTCGATGTGGTGGCTCTTTTCGGTGGCACTTGTCGGCGGAGTGTTCGGATTCAAGCGCTGGAAGGCGACTGAATCAGGCGCGGCCGCCTGGGATCGGTTCAAGGTGCGCCTGCCGATATTCGGCAAGGTAGTGCAGAAGGTGGCTATCAGCCGCTTCGCCCGGACGTTCTCGGTGCTCAGCCGCACCGGTGTGCCCGTTCTCCAGGCCCTGGACATCGTGGCGACTACGTCAGGCAACACCCTGGTTGCTTCGGCGACCTCGGACATCCAGGCCTCGGTGAAACGCGGTGACTCTTTGGTTGCTCCGCTACACGGCCACGAGATCTTCCCGCCCATGGTCACCCATATGATGGCCGTCGGCGAGGAAACCGGAGCGCTCGACACGATGCTCTCCAAGGTCGCCGACTTCTATGACACCGAAGTCGACGACACGGTCAATGCGCTCACATCACTGATCGAGCCACTGCTGATCGTCGTCATGGGGATCGCAGTCGGCGGCATTCTCATTGCTCTTTACTTGCCGATGTTCAACATCGCCAACCTGATTCAGCAATAGCTGCAAGTTCGAGACCGTGACTAGGCCCGCCCCACCCGGCGGGTCTAGTCCGTTGGGGCAAATGGCTCAAGGCCCCTTCCCGGGTAGGCCGATAACCCGACATGAGGCCGCAAGCGCGTCCTCAACCCCGAGAATCAGGAGGTTCTCGATAATGATGAAGGCAATTCGACGTGGGCTGAACAGGGATGAGGGTTTCACGCTCATCGAGCTCATGGTCGTGGTGATGATCATTGCAGTTCTCATCGCCATCGCCATTCCCTCGTTCCTCGGCTTCCG
>JABAOE010019704.1_pt1 | contig 10996 bp, 9 predicted proteins | sample 7062141 | NCBI WGS metagenome assembly JABAOE01 (sample SAMN14538627, study PRJNA623070) | marine sediment metagenome | biome: marine biome [ENVO:00000428]; feature: marine pelagic biome [ENVO:01000023]; material: deep marine sediment [ENVO:00002113] | place: India: Gulf of Khambhat ...
CTGCGATGAAGAACGTCTAGCGATTTAACGCGGACGCGCCGACGTGGCCGAGCCAAACCGCGACGAGGCACAGGACGACAGACAGGACGACGTTCGTGACGGCCCAGGCCCACTCGCCGTCACGCATTAGGCTGAACGTCTCTACACTGAACGACGAGAACGTCGTGTAGCCGCCGCAGAAACCGATCATGAGAAATGCGCGCGCGTCCGGCGGAGCGAGCATGCGGCCGTCGCCGGTAAGCGACGTCGCGATAAAACCGAGCAGAAGTGATCCGGTAACGTTCACGATGATCGTTCCCCATGGGAAGAAACTGCCGAAGTTCCGGATGATGACGCCCGAGCACCAATACCGACCTATGCCACCGAGCGCGCTGCCTAAACCGACCCAAAAATAAGTCACCATGTCGGTAATCGATCCATCACCCGAGTCATCGTTCGGTATAGTAGCAACGATCGTCCAGTGGCGCTGGCATTGGATGCCGAACGTTTTTTCGCGAGGAGTTGCGTAGTGGATGTTGCGAGTGCCCTAGAGCGCATCGAGGCCGTCGTCGGTTCGCGGGGCATGCTGGATCGCAATGTCGCCGAGCCTCTGCTGAAAGATGAGCGCGGGCTCTACGCAGGTGCTGCTGTAGCGGTCGTGCAGCCCGCCTCCACGAAAGAATGCGCAGCTGTTGTCGAGATCTGTAATGAGGCGCGTATAGGTGTCGTGCCGCAGGGCGGCAACACGGGCTACTGCGGTGGTGCGACACCGTTCGACGAGGCACGCCAAGTTCTTCTGAGTCTCGCGCGTATGGACGGCGTTCGTAAGATCGATCCAATCGGCTACACGATGACAGTTGAAGCCGGTGTGATCCTCGCAGATGCTCAGGCGGCAGCCGAGGCCGATGGACTCTTGTTTCCATTGAGCATGGGTTCGGAAGGCTCGTGTCGAATCGGAGGCAATCTGTCGACGAACGCCGGTGGTCTGAACGTCCTTCGCTACGGTACGGCGCGCGAACTCGTGCTCGGGCTCGAAGTCGTGTTGCCGAGCGGAGACGTGATCCACGAGCTCAAGGGTTTGCGCAAGGACAATACGGGCTATGATCTCAAGAGCCTATTTCTCGGCGCTGAGGGTACGCTCGGTGTGATTACGGCCGCTGTGCTCAAGCTCTTCCCGCGGCCAAGGAGCCGACAGACGGTCTGGCTTGCTGTACCGAGTGTTCGGGCGGCGCTGGAAGTAGTGGGCATCGCTCGGCAGCACAGTGGCGATCAAATTATCGCTGCCGAATACGTCTCGCGCGCGTCGCTCGATCTCGTGCTCACGCATGTGCGAGATGTTCGTGATCCGTTCGATCAGCCTTACGAGCATTACCTATTGCTCGAGCTCGCGGGGTCTTTGAGCGAAGAAAAGTTGCGCGAGATTCTCGAAGAGCTCATGGAAGAGGGCTTGACTAGCAGTGCCATCAGCAACGGCGTGCTCGCGCAGTCACATGCGCAGCGCGACGCGCTGTGGCGTCTGCGCGAGACCATTCCGGAGGCCGAGCGCCGCGAGAAATCGTCCGTTAAGCACGATATTTCCGTTCCAATTGCGGCGATTCCGGCGTTTCTTGCTGAAGCGGTTAAACGGCTGTCGGCTGTTGCCGCGCATCGACTGTCCGTATTTGGTCACATCGGCGACGGCAACCTGCATTTCAATCTCTTGCCCCCTTTGGGTCGCGACTCGTTCGACGACGGACAGGCCCGCGCGCTTACAAATGCGCTCTACGAGCAGGTCGATACGCTCGGCGGCAGCTTTAGTGCCGAGCATGGGATCGGTATATTTCGTCGTGACGAGTTACGGCGTTATCAGTCGAAACCCGCGTTCGATCTAATGTGCTTACTCAAGAAAACGCTTGATCCAAATGGAATTATGAATCCCGGCAAGCTGTTCGCAGAAGAGGACGTCAGGCCGTGACAGCTCGAGGTCACAAGACGACGAGGCTCTTCTGTCTATCCGTTTTCGTCGTCGGTTGTGCGACGACGCCGCCCGAGAATGTAGAGAATATCTGCGCCATTTTCGAGGACAAGAGCAACTGGTATCGGGCTGCGAAGCGATCGGAAGAACGATGGGGAACGCCGATCCATGTGCAGATGGCGATTATTCGCCAAGAGTCGACATTCGAATTCGATGCGAGACCGCCTCGCCGTCGGTTGCTCGGCTTCATTCCCTGGACGCGGCCTTCCGACGCCTACGGTTATGCTCAGGCGCTAGAAAGCACTTGGGATTGGTACAAGGACGATACCGGCCAACGCTTTGCCAATCGCGATGACTTTAGGGATGCGATCGATTTCGTCGGCTGGTACACCAATGTCTCACAGCAATCCGTCGGGATCTCGAAGTGGGATCCTTACAACCAATATCTGGCCTATCATGAAGGGCACACGGGATGGGAACGTAACAGCCACCGAAGCAAGCGCTGGCTTACGACCACGGCACGACGAGTCGACCATCGCGCACGAGAGTGGGGCGCTCAGTTGCGCAACTGCGAGGACGACCTCGACGATGGCTGGTGGTTCTTTTGAACTGAATAACTCTAATTAGAACACTGTATTGCTCAGGCCACGGCGGAAACTCGGTAAATATCGCATCCAGCGTTGTCTCAACAACGGCCCGATCGCAGCCGTCTATCGGGCCTATGACACGATCCAAGGATTGCGTGTCGCACTCAAGATTCCTCACCCGAGTGCGATGGACGAGTATTTTCTTGCAGATTTTCGGCGCGAAGCACGGCTCGCACCGAAGCTCGAGCATCCGAATATCATTCCGATTCGGGACGCTTCGTTCATAGACGGGCACTTCGTGATCTCGATGCCACTCGGTGAGCGCACGCTCGGTGAGCGCATGCGCAAGCGGTTGGCGACGAGCACGGCGATCAACTACGCGGAACAAACGCTAGCTGCCGTGGCGCACGCTCACGAGTGCAAGGTTATTCACTGCGACGTAAAACCCGACAACTTCGTGCTCTTTGCGGACAACGTACTTCGTCTCGGCGATTTCGGCTTCTCGAAAATTGCGCAACGTACGCTCAAGCAGGCGTCGGGCTCGGGTACTGTCGGCTACATGGCTCCCGAGCAGGCCGTTGGACGACCGATGTTTCAGTCGGATGTCTTCGCGCTCGGGCTTCTTATCTACGAGCTGTTCTCGGGTCATTTGCCTGAATGGCCGTACGACTGGCCGCCGCGGCGCATCGAGCGCGTCCGCGCCAAGCTCAATCCCGCGCTCGTTGCATGGCTCCAGAAAGCAATCCAAGTGCGCCCCGAGGCTCGCTACAAGAACGCCATTGTGATGTATCGGGAGTTCAGGCGCGCGCGAAACGGTGCTGGCAAGCGGCGCAAGCCCGCCCGGAGAACGGCAATCGATCCAGCGCGCTGGGAAGCCATTCGGTTTCGGGAGTTTCAGAAAAAATATCGTCAATCGTTGGAGACGCACCATCACTGCTGGAGCTGCGAGGGTCCCGTTGCTGAGGCCATGCAGATCTGTCCGTGGTGTGGAGACAAGCTGAAGGCTGAGCGGCTAGAGACGCGGTTTCCGGCGACCTGCCCGCGTTGTCACCGTGGTGCGAAGCTCGATTGGCAGTACTGCGCTTGGTGCTACGGGCACGGCTTCGTCATCGAGACGAAGCGCCGCTACCCTGATCGTCGCTACGAAGCTCGATGCAGCAACGTTAAGTGTAAAGAGCCGTTGATGCCATTCATGCGTTACTGCCCTTGGTGCCGCACGAAGGTCAAACGGCCATGGAAGTTGGCGTCGAGCACCGAGCGCTGCCCATCCTGTCACTGGGGCGTCGACACGAGTTTCTGGGATCGTTGCCCATGGTGCAGTAAGGCGTTGGGCCGGTGACGGGACCGACGTCAGCGGTCCAGCTGTTTCTCGGGGCGCAGACCGAAAGCGCGGACCTGGTTCTGGCACAGGGACAGGTGAGCGTGCGAACGTTCCGCAGCCCGGCCAAGGAGACGGATAACGAGGATTCGGCCGCCGTCATTCCGTTCGGTGCCGACGGACTCGTGCTTGCCGTTGCGGATGGAGTTGGCGGTAGTCCAGGCGGCAGGCAGGCGTCGAATCTAGCCGTGCAAACGTTGGCGGATGTATTGAGCCGCACGAGCCCGGAGCCGGACAATCTGCGTGCGGCCGTCATCGATGCCGTCGAGGAGGCAAATCGGCAGATTCTCGACCTCGGTCGCGGCTCAGCGACGACGCTCGTCGTCGGTGAGCTATTGAATGGCCAGGTCCGCAGCTACCACGTCGGCGATTCGGAGCTCATGAGCGTCGGTCAGCGCGGCCGAATCAAGCAGCGCGTGATACCGCATTCTCCAACGGGATTCGCTGTCGAGGCTGGGTTGCTCGACGAGGATGAGGCTGTCGAGCACGACACGCGTCATCTGCTATTCAACGTGATCGGTGCGCCGGACATGCGCATCGAGATAGGCACGCCTACTCGAATCAATGACCACGACACCATCATTCTCAGCAGCGATGGATTGCTAGATAACCTCTTCGTTGACGAGATCGTCAAGATCATTCGTTGTGGAGAGCTCTCGCGCGCGGCCGATGAGTTGACGACCCTGGCTTCAGCGCGCATGAATGGCAGCGACAGCGGTCCCTCGAAGCCGGACGACTTCACAATAATTCTGTACCGGTTGCCGCGGCGGCGCACGCGAGGCCGGCGCTCGCCGCGCCGTTAAGCCGTTTCGCTGCGGACTCGGTTTGCCGCAGTCGTGCCCGTGTGTTTTGCGATTTCGCGTTCGTAAGCGGCAGCAAAGACCTCGGCGAACATTTGTGGAAATTGGCCTGGGGCGTGCTCGGCCAGCGTTGCGTAGAGCTCTGCATAGCGCTCCCAGTATTTCGCTTCGGCCTTCGCGCCGAGCAGCCCGCGTTTGCTCTCGCCGCTTCTCTGCTCGATTTCCTCTGGCGCAATGCGCTCGAGATAGTCGAGCAGCGCAGCGTGCGTCGCGTCGAGCACGGCACGCTCGTGCGCCAAGATCTCGTCGAACGTTTGACGTACCGCATCCACCGCCGGCATGTACTCGGGTTTATCCATGTAGAACATATTTTCGAGCGCCTCATCGAGGCTCGCGGTGAACTTCAGCAAATTGTTGTTCTGCGGTTGGATCGTCGTGTTGGCCAGGCGCATGAGGTTTCTCTGGTCGATTCGCAGCTGAATCGAACGTCGCAGACCGACCGCGAGCTCGCGAATGAGTTGGCCCGCACGGTGCAAAAGGAGAGACGCTTCGCTTGCCTCCATCTCGCGCAGCGGCAATCCTGCGCCGCGAAGGAAGGCATAGACGGCTGTCTGCTCGTCACTGGTCGCCGGTTTCGTGTCCGGACCTGCATTTCTTTGCTCTTGTTTGTGCTCGCGATCGCTCCTTTTCGCGGATGAGGCGCGAGACCGCTTGGTGCTAGTAGTCTTCTTGGCGCGTGACGGCTCGGATCTCGCCTCAGCTGGCTGGGCAGGGCTAGGATCAGTCGAAGACTTCGCTGGCGGCGGCTGTGACTCATCGTCGACAAGCTTCAGGTTACTCGCAGCCTGCTCGGCAGCGGCTTTGAGCGCGCCGGCTGCCGCGTCGTCGGCAAGTATTTCCTCGATGGCTAGTACGCCGAGCTCCTCTTCTGAGACCAAGGTGTATCCGGTCGGTCCAGCCTGTGAGGCCCTCATGGCAGTGTCAACAGGATCGCTATGGGAGTCGGTTTGGAGGTCGTCATCGAGATCAGCATCGTCCAGATGCACTGTCATGACATACTCGCCGAGCCGCAAACGATCTCCTTGGAAAAGACGCTGCGGTTTCGTGCGACCAATCGGTGTGTCGCTCTCATTGACGAACACACCGTTCGTGGACGTGTCGATGATGTAGTAGCTGCCAGAGCGAAAATCGATCGCGGCATGTCGGCCGGAGAGATAGCGGTTGCTGTCCTCGAGCGACCAATCGCTTTCGAGGGAACGGCCGATCGTGCCTCCGTTGATACCGAATTCTTTGATTCGCCGCTCACCGAGGCGTGCGCGCTGGAAGCTAATTATTTCAAGGCGCAGCGGCATGAATACATCCTGTCAGGTCGGCGCTCGCGAGGCCTGAGGGCGCATCCGGACTCGCTGCCGGGGGTCAATACTGGGGCCGAGTATAGCCCTGCCTGGCGCTGTGCCAGCGGACCGCTTGGCTGTACTGTGAACGGCGTCTCAGAAAGCCTGCCGAGGAAGCGGTTTTGTTGCCTATGCTAAGCTCAGTCAGATCGCGCATTCCTGAGGTATCGCATGAGCGCCCAGCCCATCTATAAGATCGTCTTCATGAATCAAGGCAAGATTTTCGAGATCTATGCCCGGCACGTCAGCCATGGCGCCTTGTTTGGATTTGTCGAAGTTGAAAAGCTAATTTTCGGCGCTCGCTCGACCGTCGTTGTCGATCCATCCGAGGAGCGCATTCAATCGGAGTTTTCCGGTGTCACTCGGACGTACCTGCCGCTGCATTCGATCATTCGCATCGATGAGGTCGAGAAGCAGGGTGTCGGCAAGGTTAGCGACGTCGAGGGTGGTAACGTGACGCCGTTCCCGATGCCCGTGTACGCGCCACCGGGCGGTGGCAAGGGCGGCGCAGGCGAGTAGACTCGCTCTTGACTTTGCGTTTCGCAGCGCTCGGTAGCGGTAGTCGCGGCAACGCGCTGCTCGTCGAGTCAGCGCACACGCTTGTGCTCGTCGACTGCGGTTTGACGTTGAAAGCCATCGAGGCACGCCTCGGCAGCCTCGGCCGAGATCCGCGTGACATAGACGCTGTCCTCATAACGCACGAGCATAATGACCATGTTCGCGGTGTGTCGGCGTTTGCACGCCGTTACCGCACGACTGTGCGGATGACCGCAGGCACGGCTGCGGGTAGCGCAAGCCGCACCCTGCCGAAGCTAGAGACCTTCAACTGTCACCGGCCGTTCGAGATCGGTGATATATCGGTCGAGCCGTTCCCCGTGCCACACGATGCACGCGAGCCTTGCCAGTTCGTATTCAAAGCCGGCGGGCGGCGTTTAGGTATTCTGAGCGACACGGGCCATATCACGCCGCACATCAAGGCCCATCTCGCCGGCTGTGACGCAATGGCGCTGGAGTTCAATCACGATGCCGAGGCGCTATGGGCTGGCGATTATCCCGAGCATCTGAAGCAGCGCATCGCCTCGCAGGTCGGGCACCTCAATAATGTGCAGGCAGCGGAGCTCATAAGTGACGTCGTCGACAAACGGTTGCAGTGGGTCGTCGCACTGCACCTGAGTGAAGCGAATAACAGTCCCGGCCGAGTGCGTGAGATCCTGCAAGACGCGCTCGGTAACGACCATTCAGCCGAGGCGCATCTTGCTGTTCAGCACGAGCCGAGTGACTGGCTCGACGTCGTTTGAAGTCTGGTGAGACGCGCGGGCTGACGGTATGATTGCGGCGCCCGTTCTCGTTCACCACCGTGCGCGAATCTTGATTCTTACAAGTTCGTTCTTTTCGTCATACATTAATGTCTGACGCAGCCTCGGTCCTTCGGCTGGCCGGCCCCGTCGCTGAGACCCAGTTCCGGCGCCGCAAGCTGACCGAGCAGGCGCGCGCGCGCTGCCCTGCCGTCACAAACGTATCCGTACGCTTCGTACATCTCGTTCACGTTAGGCGTGAGCTCCGTAAGGCGGAGCAGGCGCTGTTAGACGCCTTACTTGACTACGGATCCTCCGCGGATACTGAGGTCGACGGTCAAGAGATTATGATCGTGCCGCGCATCGGCACGATCTCACCATGGGCATCGAAGGCAACGGATATCGCCAGAATCTGCGGTTTGCCCGTGCATCGTCTTGAGCGGGGCCGGCTTTACTCGATCGAGGCCCAGGCGCAGCTCGATGAGACTACGCTGCGCGAGCTCCTGCCATTGCTGCATGACCGCATGATGGAAACCGTCGTGCTAGATGCCAAGCCGCCGCGTGCGCTGTTCGATAAGCATGAGCCTCGACCGATGACGAGCGTCGCTCTGAACCCGGACGCAGCCGCGGCACTAGCGGCAGCCAACCGCGAGCTCGGTCTCGCGCTCTCAGACGATGAGATCGCCTATCTCGTCGAGCAGTTCGGCGCGATCGGCCGAGACCCTTCGGACATGGAGCTCATGATGTTCGCGCAAGCGAACTCGGAGCACTGCCGGCACAAAGTCTTCAATGCCGACTGGATCATAGAGGGACAGGTCGCCGACAAGAGTCTGTTTCAGATGATTAAGAACACCTACGCGAACGCGCCTGACGGCGTCCTGTCGGCGTACGCGGATAACGCGGCGGTCGTCGAGGGCGCGCCGACGCAATGGCTCATGATCGCGCCCGGCGAGCGGCGCTTCGGCTTCGAGAGCGAGCCTGCGCATCTCGTCATGAAGGTCGAGACGCACAACCATCCAACGGCAATCTCTCCCTTCCCGGGCGCTGCGACAGGATCGGGGGGTGAGATCCGGGACGAGGGCGCGACAGGGCGTGGTGCAAGGCCGAAGGCCGGGCTCACGGGGTTCACGGTCTCGCATCTGCAAGTGCCGGGCTGGCCTCAGCCCTGGGAGCAGAGCAGCCCCGGTTATCCGGGCCGAATTGCGACGAGCCTCAGAATCATGCTCGAGGGACCAATCGGCGGTGCCTCGTTCAACAATGAGTTCGGTAGGCCGAACCTGGCCGGCTATTTCCGTACCTGCTTACTCGCAGACGGCAGGGGTTGGCGTGGCTACCACAAACCGATCATGATCGCGGGCGGCCTCGGCAATATCCGCAGTCAGCACGTCGAAAAGCTCGAGGCTCAGCCCGGCGACAAGCTAATTGTTATCGGCGGCCCGGCGATGCTCATTGGCCTCGGTGGCGGCGCGGCGTCGTCCCAGGGCAGCGGCACGGGCGAGGAGGGCCTCGATTTCGCATCCGTGCAGCGCGGTAACCCAGAGATGCAGCGACGGGCCCAGGAGGTCATCGACACGTGCTCGGCGCTCGGTGACGATAATCCGATCTTGTCGATCCACGACGTTGGCGCGGGCGGCTTGTCCAACGCGGTTCCGGAGATTGTCGATCAGAGTCATCGCGGCGCGCGCGTCGCGCTGCGCGCCGTGCCGAACGACGAGCCCGGCATGACGCCGATGGAACTGTGGTGCAATGAGTCGCAAGAGCGATACGTGCTCACAGTTTCAGCTGACTCGGTCGAGTCGTTCGCTGCCATCTGTGCTCGAGAGCGCTGCCCGTACGCCGTCATCGGCGAGCTGACCGAAGATCGCGACCTCATTGTCGAGGACCAGTTTTTCAGCAACGCGCCGGTTGCGATGCCCATGGACGTGCTACTCGGCAAGACACCGAGAATGACGCGAGAGGCCGGAGCGACAAGTGCCGAGGCGCCGGCTTGGGATCGCCAAGATGTCACGTTGGCCGAGGCGATCCAGCGGGTTCTGAAGTTTCCGGCCGTCGCCGATAAATCTTTCCTGATTCACATCGGCGACCGGACCGTTGGCGGACTCGTGAGTCGCGATCAGCTCGTTGGTCCCTGGCAAGTACCTGTGAGCGACGTCGCCGTGACGAGTGCGGGCTTCCGCGGTCATACGGGAGAGGCGATGGCGATGGGGGAGCGCACGCCCGTGGCGGTCTTCGATGGCCCGGCCTCAGCTCGGCTCGCGATCGCAGAAGCGGTGACAAACATCGCGGCAGCCGATGTCGCGCGGCTCGGCGACATTCGCCTGTCTGCCAACTGGATGGCAGCCGCGGGTCACGCAAACGACGATCGAGTGCTCTATGACATGGTTCGGACAGTGGGCGAGGAGCTATGCCCAGCACTCGGAATCGCCGTACCCGTCGGCAAGGACTCCTTATCCATGCGTACGGAGTGGGGAGTCGGCGCCGATTCGAACGCGGTAACCGCTCCGGTCTCACTGATCGTGTCCGCGTTCGCACCGTCTGCGGATGTGCGGAAGACACTGACGCCTGAGCTCCGCATGGACTCGGGAGAGACGACGCTCATCCTGCTCGATATCTCGGATGGAGGCATACGCCTCGGCGGTTCCGCACTCGCTCAAAGCTTTGGTGAGTTCGGTGGCGATGCCGCAGACCTCGACGATGCGCAGCGGCTTAAAGCTTTTTTTGCAGCGCTGCGCGTGATGCGCACGGAAGAGCTCGTGCTGGCCTATCACGACCGTTCCGACGGTGGGTTACTCGCGACACTGGCGGAGATGAGTTTCGCGGCGCGAGTGGGTTTGGACATCTCGATTCCGGATGAAATCGACGATGTCATTGCCTTCCTTTTCAATGAGGAACCAGGCGCGGTTTTGCAGATCGAAAAAGCGAACATCGGACGTGCACAGCGGATTCTCGACGACCATGGCTTCGGCGCAGGGGTCGTCGTCGCCCGACCCACAACCGCGCGCAACATCGAGATTCGGCATCGAAGCGAGGCGTTATACAAGGCGCCTGTCGCGCGGCTGAACCGATGGTGGTCGGAGCTCAGCTTTCGCATGCAGGCGCTGCGCGATAATCCGGACTGCGCACAGGAGGCCTACGATGCGATTCTCGATGACGACGATCCCGGCTTGACGACGCGGTTGAGCCTCACGGAACGTCCGGTCGTGGAGCGACGCCGCGATGAGCGGCCGCGTGTTGCCATCCTGCGCGAGCAAGGCGTCAATAGCCAACGGGAGATGGCGGCCGCGTTCGATCGGGCGGGCTTCGCAGCCTTCGACGTGCATATGACCGATCTGATCGAGGGACGAACGGCGTTGTCGGGCTTTCGCGGGCTCGTCGCTTGTGGCGGCTTCTCTTACGGCGACGTGCTCGGCGCCGGGGAGGGCTGGGCAAAGTCGATTCTTTACAACGACGGTCTGCGCGAGCAATTCGAAGCATACTTCTTACGCGAGGATGCGTTCGCGCTCGGTGTCTGCAATGGCTGCCAGATGCTCGCCGCTTTGAAGACGTTGATCCCCGGCACGGCGCATTGGCCGCGTTTCGTTCGTAATCGTTCCGATCAGTTCGAAGCGC
>JABAOE010013490.1_pt2 | contig 10995 bp, 17 predicted proteins | sample 7062141 | NCBI WGS metagenome assembly JABAOE01 (sample SAMN14538627, study PRJNA623070) | marine sediment metagenome | biome: marine biome [ENVO:00000428]; feature: marine pelagic biome [ENVO:01000023]; material: deep marine sediment [ENVO:00002113] | place: India: Gulf of Khambhat ...
GGGGACAGGTCGAGCCCGAAGTTCCGATTCAAGAACCCCGTTGCCTGGTCGGCGTAGGTGGGGATGTTGGCGACGAGGCGCTGGGTCTGGTCCACGATGAGCGGCACCATGAGTGCGATGAAGAGCGCAACCGTCGCTCCGAAGAGGAAGAAGATGAACCCGGTGGCGAGGCCGCGCCGCATGCCCCGGTTGTGGAGGTACGCGACCGCCGGTTCGAGGGCGACGGCGAGGAACAGGGAGATGAGGAGCAGGACGAGGAACCCGCGGAGCGATCGTGCGATGTTGAACGCCGCCCAGGCCCCCACGACGTAGACGAAGATCTGGCGCAGCAGCCTCGGCACCCACGGCGGCATGCCGTCGTCGCCCGCACCGAACAGCCTGGTCCGGGACGAGCCGGCTCTATGCGGTGCGCCCTCCACGACGCTGGAGGGTACCGACGGCTTCGACCGCGGAGAAGGATTCGCGGCGATGTTGCCGGTGTAGGGTGGCGCGGTGAACGCAGACCCCCTGCGAACGCTGCCCAAGGCGGTCCTCCACGACCACCTCGACGGCGGACTGCGTCCGGAGACCGTGCTCGAACTCGCCGACGCCGCCGGGTACCGGGAGCTGCCCACCACCGACCCGACGGAACTCGCCCGGTGGTTCCACCAGGGTGAGTCGGGATCGCTCGAGCGGTACCTCGAGGCATACCGCCACACCGTCGCCGTCATGCAGACCCCGGAGGCATTGGAGCGGGTGAGTCACGAGGCGGTCGTCGACCTGGCCGCCGACGGAGCCGTCTACGCCGAGCTCCGCTTCGGGCCCAGCCTGCACACCACGGGCGGGATGGACCGGGAGGATGCCGTCGAGGCGGTGCTCGCCGGACTCGCCAGGGGCTCCGAGGCGACCGGATGCTCGACCGGGCTCATCGTCACCGCGCTGCGCGACGAGGCCGACTCGGAGGCAGTCGCCAGAGCCGCGGGGCGCTTTGTCGGCGACGGGGTCGTCGGGTTCGACCTCGCCGGACCCGAGGCCGGTCACCCCGCCGACGACCACCTTCCCGCATGCCGCCACGCCCGGGAGGCGGGTCTCGGGCTGACGATCCACGCCGGGGAGGGCGACGGGCCGGCGAGCATCTGGCGGGCGCTGAGCCGGTGCGGCGCGCAGCGACTCGGACACGGGGTCCGGATCGTCGACGACACCAAGCGCGAGAACGGCGAGATCGCCGTCCTCGGCGAGCTGGCGCGTGCCGTGCGCGACCAACAGATCCCCCTCGAGGTCTGCATCACGTCGAACCTCCACACAGGAATCGCATCCAGCCCGCAGGACCATCCGTTCGGTGCCCTCTGGCGAGAGGGGTTCGCCGTGACGATCAACACCGACGGCAGGCTCATGAGTGGGGTGACGCTCACCGACGAGTATGCGACCGCGGCGACGGCGGCCGGACTCACGACACGCGACCTCGGTGCCATCGTGGAGACGACGCTTCGTGCCGGCTTCGGGGACTGGCAGGAGCGGCGGCGGCTCATCACCGACGTCGTTCGCCCCGCTTACGGGTCCGGCTGATCGCCGAGACGCCCCGCGATCCACCCGGCGACGAACCCAAGGACCTCGTTCTGCTCCGGTTCGTTGTGCAGCTCGTGGCGGAGCCCGGGGAAGAGCTTCCTCTCCACCGCCGGTGAGGCGGCGAGCAGCGCCGACGCCGACGGGGGAACCACGGTGTCGTCGGTGCCGTAAATCACCAGCGTCGGAACCGACACAGCCGAGACGCCGTCACGTGCCCGGCGCATCGCACCGAGGAGGGCGCCCCCGAATCGGGCGGTTCCCGCGCGGTGGACGAGCGGATCGGAGAAGTAGGCCTCCCCCACCGCAGGATCTCGCGAGAGCTGGTCGCCCCGCAGGCCCGTGCTCAGCCGGATGCCGGGGGCGACTCGCGAAAGTACCTTCGCCGCGACCCGCAAACGGCTTGGGCGCCTCGGCATCGAGCGCCGGAGCCGACAACACGTAGAGATCGGGCTGGGGCCGGTCCGACTCCGCATGGAGGGTGGCGATGAGGCCGCCCATCGAGTGCCCGTACACGACGAGAGGGCGATCGGACCGATGCACCCGACCGATGACGAGGCCGAGATCGTCGACATACCGGTCGAAGCGGTCGACGTCGAGGCGGGGTCCGCCCGACAGCCCGTGGCCCCTGGAGTCGTGCCCGTGCACAGCGAAGCCGCGATCGGCGAAGAACTCGGCGACGTGCTCGTAGCGGCCGACATGCTCGGAGACGCCGTGGACGAGCACGAGTTGCGCCGACGCAGCGGGCGGCAACCAGGACCGGAGATGCAGATCGGTCCCGTCGAACGCAGAGATGGTGGTGTCGGTGAGCTTCATCGATCACTCCTCCGATGGGCCGGCTGCCCGCTGCGCTGCCACTGCCGCGCCCACGATGCCGGCGTTGTTCCTCAGCTGCGCCGCCACGAGCCGTGCATCGGTCTCGATTGCCGCCGCGAACGCGTCGAACCGCTTCGAGATGCCGCCACCGACGAGGATGACGTCCGGGGCCAGGATGCGTTCGAGGTGGTGCAGGTACTCGTTGACCCGCATCGCCCACGTGTGGAGGTCCATGTCCTCCTCCTCGACGAGCCGGGCAGCGGCGAAGTGCTCTGCGGGCCCCCCACGGAACTCGAGGTGACCGAGCTCGGTGTTGGGGACGAGCGTGCCGTTGACAAACACTGCGCTGCCGATACCGGTTCCGAAGGTGAGAAGGAGAACGACGCCAGGCTCACCGGCGGCGGCGCCGTACCGGACCTCGGCGATGCCGGCAGCGTCGGCGTCGTTGAGCGCGGCGACCGGGCAGCCGGTCCGCTCGTGGAGCAGCGACGCGGCGTCGACACCGATCCACTCCGGCGCGATGTTCGCTGCGGTGCGGACGACGCCGTTGCGCACGACGGCGGGAAGCGCCAGGCCGATGGGGCCGGTCCAGTCGAAGTGGGCGGTGACCACGGTGGCCACATCCAGCACCGCGCTTGGCGTTGCCGGACGCGGGGTCCTGATCCTGTGTCGCTTCGCCACCAACCGGCCGTCCCCGACGTCGACCGGCGCCCCTTTGACCCCGGAGCCGCCGACGTCGATCCCGAAGAGCACCGTCAACCGTCATCCTCCCGATCGCAGCGCAGCGACCGCTGCGGTGAGCGAGGCTGCATACTCGCGAATGGTCAGGTGATCCGCACATCCGAGCACGGACAGGCGCAGCCCTCCCGGAAGCTCGGGTCGCGCTACCGGTTCGGCGGCGAACCCGAGCGATGTGAGCCGGGTGGCCACGGGTACGGGGTCCACGGGCAGCAGCACGAGAAACCAGGGAGCCTCGGGAAGCCGGTGAGCGAGGGTCACCCCGCGGACCTGGCGTACCCGTTTCGCCAGATCGGCGGCAGCGTCGATCTCCGGCGTCCTGCGGGTGCCGATGGTCGGTGCCTCGGGTGGCACCCGTTCGCCGGTTGCGAGGATTCGCTCGGTTCCCGTCTCGACGAGCGACCCGGCATGGGACTGGACGACGACGGTGGCGGTCGCCGGCACGCGCTCTCGCCTCCCGTCCCAGTTGGGCTGTTCGACGACGGAGCCCTCGACGTCGCCGGCCCACACCGTCGTGCCCCGCACCGCTGGGAGGACCCGCACGGCGAACGCGTCTCCGAGGGCCCGAAGAAGCGCCGGGGACGCCGCCCGGCTCGCCGCAACCCGGGCTCCAGGACCGAGACGGAGGAGAGCCGTTTCGAGGACGGCGGCGACGACCTCGGGGGTCACTTCAGCGGTCGATGAACGGGGGCTCGACGGCTTCGGCTGGGTGCCACGAGCCCCTGATCTCGATCTCGAGCGGCTCGTCGGCCGGCAGCGGGGAGAGGTAGCCCATGCCGATACCCCGCTCGAGGATCGGGCTGAAGTTGCCGCTCGTCACCGTCCCGGTCGCGGCTCCCTGCCTCATGGCGCAGCCGTGGCGGGGGACACGCCGGTCGTCGAGCCGGAAGCCGACGAGGGCTCGTGTGATCCCCTGCTCACGCTGGGCGAGGAGCGCCTCGCGCCCGACGAAGTCGTGATCCCAGTCCACCACCCAGCCGAGACCCGCATCGAGCGGTGTCGTCGTCGAATCGAGGTCTTGGCCCCACAGCGGGTACCCCATCTCCAGACGGAGCGTGTCCCTGGCACCGAGCCCGCACGGCATCGCACCCGCCTCGACGAGGGCGATGAACAGCGCCTCACCCCGCGACACCGGCACGGCGAGCTCGGCGCCGCGCTCTCCGGTGTAGCCGGTGCCTGCTGCCCACAGTGGAGCTCCGTCGAACTCGGCCTCCACGGTGCGGAACCGGCCGGGGACAAACCCGACGACGGCCTCGAGCACCACTGGCGCTTGGGGACCCTGGACGGCGACGAGGACGGTGTCGTCGCGCACCCCGTCGACGGCGACCGAGCCGGCGCCGGCTTCGACGAACCGCCCCAGGATCTCGTGGAAGTTCGTGCCGTTCGGCATGATCCAGTAGCGGTCGGCGCCCAGCCTCCACACGATGATGTCGTCTTCGACGCCGCCCATGTCGTTGAGGGCCATCGTGTATTGGGCCCGGCCGGGCTCGGCTTTGAGGATGTCGTTGCAGAGCAGGGAGCGGGTGACCGCGGTCGCACCGGAGCCGGCGACCTCGAACCGGCCGAGGTGGCTCACGTCGAAGACACCGGCCGCAGCGCGGACCGCCATGTGTTCGGCGATGACGCCCTCGTACCGAAGCGGCATCTCCCAGCCGCCGAACGTCGTCAGCCGCGCCCCCATCTGTTCGTGGACGCTGCGCAGCGGTGTCCCCGTCACGGTGGCTCCGTTGTCTTGCTCACCCGCCGGCGGCGACGCGACTCATCCCGCCGCCTCGTCACCGAGATCGATGACCTGGGGTGGACCCGGGATCCGGGTAGGGGTCGGAACCTCGTCCTCGTCGTCCTCCTCCGCGAGGCCGTATTTCACGAGGAGGTTGAGGTAGTCCCGCTGATAGAAGATCTTGCACTTGATATCGGGGTAGAGCTCGCGCAGCCTGCGGATCTTCCGGTTCTTCTTCGTGACGAGCTTCTGGTTCATCGTCGTGATCTCGATGAACAGGTCCTCGTCGGGAAGGTAGAAGTCGGGACGGAAGAACCGGTTCGGTCGGCCCTGATCGTCCCAAGAGAGCGCGAACTCCCGCGGTTCGTAATCCCACGCGATGTCGTAGAAGTCGAGCAGCTTGGCGAATTGCTGCTCGCTCTCGTGGGCGAAGTCGACGAGGTCCGCAGGCGTTGGATCGAAGTCGCTGGTGGTGCTCAGTGCGCCTGTGCCTCCGCGCTCGCGGTCGCGGCCGCATCGGCTGCGGTCTCGGGGAAGAGCCGGTGGATCTCGCCGACGAGCTCCTCCTCGAGCGGTCCGACGGCGATGCCGAACACACCCTGGCCCTGCTGGAAGACGTCGAAGACCTCACTCGGACTGTGTGCCGCGTAGATCGTCGTCCCGTCGGAGAGCAGTGTGACGTCGCTGAGCGGGTTCTCGCTTTGGAGCTGGGCACGGAGGATGTCCATCGCGGTGCGAATCTTCTTCAGACTCATTCCGGCGTCGAGCAGCTTCTTCACGACCTTGAGCTGGACGATGTCGCTGAAGTCGTACAGGCGCTGTGAGCCGCTGCCCCGGGCCGTCTGAATCGACGGCCGGATGAGCCCGGTGCGGGCCCAGTAGTCGAGTTGTCGGTATGTGATGCCCACGAGGTTGCAGACCTGCGGGGCCCGGTAGCCCTCGGACGTGGGTGCCGGCTCGGGTCGTCGATCGGTCACCACTCCTCCTTCACGCGCAACAGCTTACACGGACGTAATTCCGTCCGCCGAACTACGGGGGTGAAACTAGGAGTGGCGTGGAGAAGTTGTCAACAACCCCTGTGGACAACTCGTCTCCGGATCAGTGCGGCTGCTCGAAATCCTCGGGGTTGATGTCGTCGAGGAATTCGCGGAACCGCTCGATCTCCTCTTCCTGGCCCTCGTCCTGGATCTCGACACCCGCCTCGTCGAGGACGGCGCGAGCGGCGAACACGGGGGACGAGGTCCGGGCGGCGAGCGCGATCGCATCGGAGGGTCGCGACGAGATCGTCAGCTCCTCTCCGTTCCTGCTCATCACGAGGTCGGCGAAATATGTGCCGTCCGAGAGCTCGGTCACGACGACCCGGTCGACGGTGGCGCCGAGCTGCTCGGTCACGATCTTGAGGAGATCGTGGGTCATGGGGCGCTGCGGCTCCACGCCTTCGAGGGCGAGCGCGATCGCCGTTGCCTCATTCGTGCCGATCCAGATCGGGAGAAACCGAGACCCGCCCTGCTCACGCAGCAGCAGGATCGGCGTCTGCGTCGGCAGCTCGATGCGCACCCCGACGAGGTCCATCGGGACCGGGTCTGTCATGCGCCCACACTATCACCGGGCCGGGTTCCCGCTAGCGGGTGACATGGGCGCCAAACACCAGCTCGGCGAAGGTCTCCGGGTCCTGGGTGAGCGCCCCGAGGTCCATCACGGCCCAGAGCGAGCGCAGGTTGCGGAACTTGCCCTCCCAGTCCAGGCCGTACCCGAGGAGGAACTCATCGCCGACCTCGAAACCTCGGTACTCCAGAGGGACATCGACGATGCGGCGGGGAGCCTTGTCCAGCAACGCCACGGTGGCGAGACTCGTCACCCCGCGCAGCTCGAGGGCGCGGCGCAAGGCGGTGAGGGTGAGCCCGGTGTCGACGATGTCCTCGACGATGATCACGTCACGTCCGGCGAGCGGGATCGCCGCATCGAGCATGATCGAGACCCGCCCGTCATGGCCGAAGCGGGTCAACGACAGCACGTCGACCTCGAGCTCGAGGTCGGTGGCGCGCACGAGGTCGGCGAGAAACGGCACGCAGCCCATGAGCACGCCGAGCATCACGGGTTCCCGGCCCGCGTAATCCGCAGCGAGCTCGGCGCCGAGCTGGGTGATGCGCCGGGAGAGGTCGGCCTCGGTCACCACCTCTACGAGCGACCCGTCGTTCACGACGCGCCGCCTGCGATCACCGGTGCGAGGTCTCGCAACCACGTTTCGATCCTTCTCCCCAGGTCGGTGCCCCGTAACTCGGTCGTTGCCCATCGCCCGTCGGAAAGGGGCTCGATCGACTGCATCCGAGCCACGGTCGCCGCGTCCGATGGAAGGCGGGGAGCGCCGTCTCCGCCGCCTTCCTCGTCGAGGAGCTGGGCGAGTAGGCGGTCGTCGAGGGTGAGGGTGCGGGCGCCGAACTCGAGCAGCTCGCGGCTGTCGGCGAAATGATCTTCCGAGCCCATGACGACGGCGATCAGCGTGCGATCGCCCTGCTCGAGCACCGAGATCAACACGCGCCCTGCCCGGTTCGTGAAGCCGGTCTTCATGCCGACGACGCCGGGGAACACCCCGAGGAGGCGGTTCGTGTTGCGGACCTTGCGTTCCCTGCCGCCGGGGTCGGGCTTGAACTTGATGAGCCGCGTCCGGACCATGCGCGCCAGGACGGGATCGTCGAGCGCTGCCCCGGCGATGTGGACGAGATCCATCGCCGACGAGTAGTGGTCGTCGTCGTCGAGGCCGTGCGGATTCGTGAAGCTCGAGTGGGCGAGTCCCATCTCTGCGGCCTTGGCGTTCATGAGAGCCGCGAACTCCTCGACCGATCCGGCGACGTGCTCGGCCAGGGCGACCGCAGCGTCGTTGGCCGAGCGCACGAGCATTGCCTCGAGCAGCTCCTCCACCTCCCACCGCTCCCCAGCCACGAGACCGACCTCGGACTCGCCGACGGCGACTGCGTCCTGTGAGATCCGGGTCCGCTCGTGGAGCCCGGCCCGCTCCCGTACGACGAGGGCCGTCATGACCTTCGTGACCGAGGCCATGGGGCGCTCGACGTCGGCTTCGTGCTCGGCGAGGACGAAGCCGCTGCGGGCGTCGTACAGGACCCACGAGACGGCACTCGGCTCGGGCAACTCGGGCGCCGGGCTCGACGGGGGGAAACCTCCGGGAGGGGGAGCCAGCACGGCGAGGGCGAGCGCGACGAAGCCGAGCCGGGAGTTGCGGCGNNAGGAGCTTGCGGATGCGGGACTTCACCATCTCCTCTTGGAGACGCGACCCGGCCTGGGCTCCGTCGGCGAGGATCTCGGCGGCACGCCGGCGGTTTTCCGGGTTGCGGTGGCGCAGCAGCGGCGTCACGAGCTGGCGAAGAAGCTCGGTTTCGCGGTCGGCGGCGAGTCGCATGGCCCTGAGGTGCCGGCCTTCGAGGCCGCGGGCGAGCAGGCGGCGGGCGGCTCGGGCGATGGTGAGATCCTCGTCGCGGAAGACGGCCGTTCCGTCGTCGAGGAGCATCGGGTCGAGAAGCCCCTGGGCAACCAACTCGTCGAGATGGGCACGGGAGAGGCCGGAGGAGCGGCTCAATTCGGCATAGGTCAACGACACTCCCGACGCGGCGAAGTAGCTCTCGGGCGGAGGGCCGCTCTCCGGTGCGGGCGGTGACTCCTCGCCGCGTTCCCACGCGGTGAGCTTCGACTTGATGACCTTGAGGGGGAGAAAATGGTCTCGCTGCTCGCGCAGGATGTAGCGGATGCGCCGCACGTCCTCGTCGCTGAAGAGGCGGTATCCGGCCTCGCTCCGGCCCGGCTCGATGAGCCCCTGACCTTCGAGGAAACGGACCTTGGAGACGGAGAGCTCGGGGAACTCGTCCTTGAGCGCCGTGATGACCTCGCCGATGCTGCGGGCGGCGGCGTCAACCATCGCCCTGGACCACGATGAGGTGGAACTTGCCGACGATGACCTCGTCTCCCGGCGAAAGCCGGGCGCGATCGCGGCGCTCCATGTTGACGTACGTCCCGTTCGTCGAGCCGAGATCCTCGAGCGTGAGCCCGTCTTCGTCGACGATGAACCGCGCGTGGTGGCGGGAGACGGTCACGTCGCCCAGGTAGATGTCGGTCTCCTCCGATCTGCCCGCCGTCGTCTCGCCGTCACCGAGCACGTAGGTGAGCCCGGCACGGGGCCCGCGCTCGACGACGAGGGCGTAGCGGAAGGAGCCCGCGACCCTCCCGGCCGCGTCGGCGGCTCCCGCCGCCGCGCCTGGCGTGTAGGTGATGGTCGGGTCGTGTTCGACCGCAGGGTCGCCTCGTGGTTCTTCCATGAGTGGAATCGTAGCCGAAACCCTCAACCACGAGTTGAGGGTCGGGCCGGTGCGGTCATTCCGTGAGCGCGGCGTACTCGGCGGCGTCCATCAGGTGGTCGAGCGAGGCATCGCCGCCTGGGTCGATGACGACGAACCACCCTTCGCCGTACGGGTCGCTGTTGATGAGCTCGGGCGCCTCGACGAGGGCCTCGTTGCGGGCGGTGATCGACCCGGCAACCGGTGCGTACACATCGGAGACGGACTTCGTCGACTCGACTTCCCCGAACGATTCCTCGGCGTCCAGCTGCCTCCCGATCTCCGGGAGGTCGACGAACACGATGTCACCGAGCGCGTCCTGGGCGTAATCGGTGATGCCGACCCGTACCGTGCCGTCGTCGAGAAGGAGCGCCCACTCGTGGTTCTCGGCGTACCTGCGGTCTTGGGGGATCTGCACCGTCCGGCCTCCTCGGGTCGTCGCTGAGTCGGCGGGAGTGGGCCGACCCCTCGATGCTACCCCGCCGCTCCGGGGTCGCCTTGGCCGGCGACGAGGCGGCGGGCGTCCGCGAAATACTGAGCCCCGACGACGTAGTACAACACCAGCCCCGGGATCCCGACCGCGTAGGCGGCCCACACGAGAGGGTCGAACGGTGTGCCCACTCCGATGAGGAACCAAGCGAGCGCCGCGTAGACGAGCAGGGTGGCGAGCTTGCCGAGACGGCGCACCTCGAGCTTCATCCCCGTCTTCACACCGATGACGAGCGCCCCGACGCCGATGATGCCCTCACGCACGATGATGGCGACGGCGAACCAGGCGGGCAGGTCCCCGGAGATGAGCCCGCCGACGACGGCGGCGGCGACCGCGAACCGATCGGCGAGCGGGTCGAGGAGCTTGCCGAGCTCGGTGACCTGGTCGAGCTTGCGCGCGAGGTAGCCGTCGACCCAGTCCGTCGACCCGACGATGCCGAGCAGCCACCCGGCCGCAGCAGGGTTGTCCGGGGGGCCGAGCAGGAGCCACAGGAACAACGGCACGAGCAGGAGCCGGAGGAACGAGACGAGATTGGGGATCGTGAGCACGACCGTCAGTCGACCGGCACCACCCGGAAGCGCACCCGCGCCAGCTCTTCGTCACCGTACGTGATGATGAACGCGTACCCCTTGGCCTCGGTGAACTGGATGTTGTAGAACGGGCTGACGATGGGGACGATGCTCGTCGAGCCCGGAGGTAGGTTCGGTGGCGCCCCAACGCGCAACTTGCCCTTCGCGTGGACCCCGAGATCGACGCCGTCTTCGTCGACGAGCTGGAGGGCGATCTCGAGGTTGCGGTGCCGCTCGTCCGGCTCGATCTCCGCGACCATGGCAACGGTCAGCGAGCGGTGGATCACGGGGAACGAACGAGCGCTGATGGTGTCGAATCCGCCGCCGAGCACGAAGAGCTTCCCGCCCTGAACCTGAGCGGCGTCGGCGAGCATCGCGGTCGTGAGTCGCACGTCAGTCCTCCCCCGCTGCGCTGGAAGCGTCGGCCGTGTACGCCATGACACGACCTTAGCGCCCGCAGCGGAGCGGGCCCGGCGCGGTCGAGGCGGCCCTCGAGAGGGCGTAATCTCTNNTCTCTCGTTCTCGTGGCTACGACATTGCGGCTCATTTCGGTGAACCTGTGCAACGGGCGGGCGTCACCGGCCGCGTTTCGCCGTTTCCTGCGCTCGGAGCTGCCTCATGTCGTCGTGCCGCAGGAGCTCGCTCCGAACGCAGCTCGCGTCATCGCCGCGGAGCTCCCGCACGGGGTTCTCGACCCGCGGCTGGACTACCACGGCGGCGGGATCGCACTGCGCCATCCGGCGGCCGTCGAGCGGTTTCCCCTCGAGCACAGAGACG
>JABAOE010000547.1_pt10 | contig 10994 bp, 10 predicted proteins | sample 7062141 | NCBI WGS metagenome assembly JABAOE01 (sample SAMN14538627, study PRJNA623070) | marine sediment metagenome | biome: marine biome [ENVO:00000428]; feature: marine pelagic biome [ENVO:01000023]; material: deep marine sediment [ENVO:00002113] | place: India: Gulf of Khambhat ...
TCGGCACATCCGCTTCTGCCGGACCCGTCCAGGGTTGGCGAGGCACGCTCTCGATGCAGCGTCGCGTAGGGATTCGGCTATGGTCACGAGACGACGCCTGATGCGAAACGTCACCGGGCCTTCGCTGGCAGCGGTCCTGCTCGCCTGCGCCATCGTCGCGCCCGTGCACGCCATCACGCTTGCGCCCGACACGGGCTACGCGGCCAATCAGCGCGTCGATGACGATCGCTGGTACCTCATCGAGCAGCGCGCGCGGTTCCTGCAAGCCGAAGAGGCGCTCGAGCACCGCGATATGCAGCGCTTCGCGCGCCTGCGCGACGGGCTCGTCGATTATCCGCTCCATCCGTACCTGGAATTTGCCGATCTCACACGACGCTTGAACACGGCGAAAGCCGAGGAGCTCGAGGCGTTTCTCGAGCGCTACGCCGAGACGCCGCTCGCCTGGCAACTGCGCCACAAGTGGCTGAGCCTGCTCGCACGCCGCGGTCGCTGGGACACGTTCCTCGACGTGTACGTGCCCTCTAGCAAGGCCGCCATGCGCTGCCAGTGGCTGCGCGCGCTGATCAATACCGATCGCGCCGATGATGCCATGCCCCACGTGCAGGCGCTGTGGCTGGCAGGCCGATCCCGGCCACCGGCGTGCGATCCGGTCTTCGAGGCCTGGCGGCGCGGGGGCCACCTGACGCGCGATATCGTCTGGAAGCGCATTGCACTCGCGATTCGCGCGGGGCGTCCGTCACTCGCGTCCTATCTCACACGCTACCTGGACGCGGCAGAACGCCCGCTCGCCGAGGCCTGGCTCGGGGTCCGCAAGGTACCCACCGAGGTCGTAAACGTTGCCCGGCTCGACGCTGATGCCGACATCGTCGAAGCCATTCTGGTCTATGGCATCGAACGCCTGGCGCGCCGCGATCCGGACCAGGCGGCGGACATCTGGCACAAGCTTCGCACGCGCTTCGCCTTCTCCGCATCGGCGGTGGGCACCGTGCATCGACGCATCGGACTTTCCTACGCCTACGCCCACGAGCCGCAGGCGCTCTACTGGCTGAATGCCATCCCGGAGCCGGCGATGGATGATCGCGCGAGGGAATGGCGCATTCTCAGCTCGATGAATCACGGCGAATGGCCGCAGGCGCTCGAGCATCTTCTCGAGGTCGGCACGACCGGGGCTGGCGGGGAGCCAACGTCGCAACGATGGCGTTACTGGACGGCGCGCGCCCTGGAGGCGATGGCCTGGCATGACGACGCAGATTCGATCTACGCCGAGCTCGCCCGTGATCGGAGCTACTACGGTTTTCTTGCCGCCGACAGGATCGGCTGGAAATATCAGCTCAACCACCGCAGTCTCGAGTACAGCGAAAACGAGCTGCGACGGCTCGCCGCCGAGCCGGGCGCGCTGCGCGCACGCGAGCTCTACAGCCTCGGTCGCAGCATCGCAGCACGCCGGGAGTGGCACACGTTCACGCGGGGCATGAACGACGAGCAGCTCGCGCGGGCGGCGAAGCTCGCACATCGCTGGGGCTGGCACGGGCGTGCCATCATCACCGTTGGGCGCACACCGCATCTCGACGATCTCGAGATGCGCTTCCCGCTCGCCTATCACGATCGCGTCATCGAGCAGGCCGAGGCACGCCGCCTCGACCCCGCGTGGATGTACGCCATCGTGCGACAGGAGAGCGCATTCATCCCGGATGCACGCTCTCCTGCGGGCGCGCTCGGGCTGATGCAGATCATGCCGGGAACGGGTCGCAAGATCGCCCGCACTCTCAACAAGCCGCTGCAAAATCGTACCGAGCTGCTCGATGCCGATGTCAGCCTCGAGTTCGGCAGCACCTACCTGCGCATCCTGCTCGACGACCTGGACGAGCACCCGGTACTTGCAGCCGCCGCTTACAATGCGGGACCCCACCGCGTCGAGCGCTGGCGACCGGCGGAGCAGAACATGTCCGCCGACCTGTGGATCGAGAAGGTGCCCTACGGCGAGACACGGGAGTACCTGCGGCGCGTGCTCGCCTATACGACGATCTACGAGCAGCGACTGGGACGCGAACCGGTGCGACTGAGCGAGCGCCTGGCGCCGATTCCCGCACGCGCCACACGACTTGCCCGCGCCGAGATGGACGGCAAGAACCTGTCGGAATGATTTCCAGCCGGCAGGCCGCCGGCGGCGAGTGACCCGGAGGGATGATGCGCGCTCAGCGCGCAGGCAGGCGAGAGAGATCCTGCGTGGGTCTAGCCGTGCAGTTGAGGAATATGTGGCCCTGATTGGTGCAAAATTTGAGCCACTTGTAGAGGAAGCGATTCATTTCCCAGCGACGATCGAGCTCGGGCATGCGGCCCCGGATCCAGGAATGTACTTTTCGGGTGCGTTTGCGCCGACAGTGACTGACGAGCTCCGCGGCGCGGACATCGTGATACACGCAGACGCGCGCATTGGGCTCCAGGGCAAATTCACCCTCGTCTTCGAATCGATACGTCAGAAACAGCGTCGTGGTGTACTTGAAGCGCTCTTCCACGGTTGCGTAGAGATTCAGCGCGCCCGCGACCTGTGATACGAGCGTACCCTCGAGATCTTCCAAATCCGGCAACAGGCGCATCACACGAAGGTAATTGCCCTCGTAGAGATCGATGAGCGCAGGCAGATCCCGATGCCTGTATCGTTCGAGGTGCCCTGTCTTCAGCAGTTCCATAGTGGCAACATAGTAACACAGCTTTCGAAAAATCAACGGCCGATCGCGCATGGTCGCCTGTGACCGGAGTCACACGGACGACGTCATGTCGGCTTTATCCACAGCGGCATCGACTCGATCAAGCAGAACATGCCATATTGACTTTTCGTCGATTTCTGCTCTAAGCGTGGTACGATCATCGGCCATAGAGTCGAGACAAATCCTGCATCGTTGTGCGCAGGTGGATTCTCGCACCGAGGACTGAGCACGTGACCTTGACACCGTCGAACATGATCGCGCTGGGCACAAGGGCGCCCGACTTTCGACTCCCCGACACCGACGGCAAGCTGGTCTCGCTCGCCGATTTCGAATCCATGAAGGGACTGCTGGTCGTTTTCATGTGCAACCACTGCCCCTACGTCAAGCATGTTCGTGCCGGACTCGCGGAGTTTGCGCGCAGCAATGCACAATCAGGGATCGGGATTGTCGGCATCAATTCCAACGACGCCAGCGCCTATCCCGCCGACAGCCCCGCAAAGATGCGTGAAGAGGTCGAGAGCGCCGGCTACTGCTTCCCCTATCTGCACGACGAATCCCAGGATGTCGCGAAAAGATATCAGGCCGCGTGCACGCCGGATTTCTTTCTTTTCGACGGCTCCATGCGCCTGGTTTACCGAGGGCAGTTCGACGACAGCCGCCCGGGAAACGACATCGAGGTAACGGGCAAAGACCTTCAAGCTGCGGTCGATGCCCTCTTGAGCGGCCAGCCGCCGCTTCCGGATCAGAAAGCGAGTATTGGCTGCAACATCAAGTGGATGCCGAATAACGAGCCCGGCTAGCCGAGAGCGCACAGCCCTCCTCGACGCCACCAGTTGTTGCGGATTCCACGGGACCGCGTGCTCGCTGCGCTTCAGTGCGTTGAATGGCCGTATTCCCGAGAACCAGCATATCCATTTTTGTTCGCAGGAAACATGCGAGCGCCTCCTCGGGCCGGCAGACTATGGGTTCATTCTCGTTGAATGACGTGTTGAGCACGATCGGCACTCCGGTCAAGTTCTCGAACGCTTTTATGAGTCTGTAGTAAAGGGGATTATGCTTTTCTGTGACCGTCTGCAGGCGGCCGCTTCCATCCACATGAGTCACGGCAGGTATGGTCGAGCGTTTCCATTCCTTGATCGAAAAAACCTTCATCATGAATGGCACATCATCATCCCGCTCGAACCAGTCACATACTCGCTCTCTCAAAATCGACGGGGCAAACGGGCGGAACGATTCGCGGCGTTTAATCTTCAAATTGAGGATGTCTTTCATGTCGGCCCGGCGCGGATCACATAGGATGGAACGATTTCCGAGCGCTCTCGGCCCCCACTCCATGCGACCTTGGAACCAGCCGACTACCAGCCCGTCTGCAATCGCCTGTGCCACCATTTCGCACAGCGCATCTTCGTTCTCGACCTTCTCGACACTGAAGTTAGTCGAATCCAGATCCTGCCGTCTCGGTTCCAGCGCGGCGGCAATGGAGTCGTCATCGAACCCTGGTCCCCAGAAGGCGTGCGGCATCTGCCCGCGAGCGGGGCTGCGTCCGGCAATCTCAGTTGCGGCAACGAAGGCCGCGCCTATCGCGCCACCGGCATCGCCTGCAGCGCTCTGCACGTAGACACGCTCGAACGGTGTGTACTCGGCTATGCGGCCGTTCGCCACCGAGTTCATTGCACATCCGCCCGCGAGCACCAGATTCGTGCAGCGATGTCTGCTGTATGCCGCATTTAGAAAATCGAAGAATATCTCCTCGTACACGGCCTGCACCGACCGTGCAATGTCCTTGTGACGTTGCTCCAGATCTTCGTCGGCTTTGCGCGAGGGACCGAGCAGTTTCTCGAGCTCGGGTGTGAAGAGCCGTCCGAACTCGGGAGCGCCGTCTGACCAGGCGTAACTGATCTCCTTCTGCCCGTGACGGAAGTAGTCGAGATTGAGAACATATTTGCCGCTCTCCCCCGTTTCGACAATGTCGCGGATCGCATCGCGATACCTCGGGCGACCGTAAGGTGCGAGCCCCATCACCTTGTACTCGTCGCCATAGGCGGGGAAGCCGAGGTATTGCGTCATGGCTTGGTAGAACACGCCCATGGAGTGTGGAAACCACACATGATCGACGACCTCGATGCTGCCATCGACGGCGTAACCCCACGCGCCGCTCGCGAAATCACCAAACCCGTCGATGGAAACCGCAATCGCTTCTTCCCATGGTCCTGCGAAGTATGCCGACGCCAGATGAGCGAGATGATGCTCCACGTGATGAACGCGATCGGAGAATCGTCTCCCGGGAAACACGCTTGCCAGCCGTTCCCCGATGCCCGATCGATGCATACGGGTCCTGAGCTTGCCGAGCAGCAACGACAAGCTGGGTCCGTCGCGCAACGTGTACCACAGCTTTCGGCCCAGGTTCGCCCTCGGGTCCGAGTTGATTGCAACGTGAACGATTTCATCCGGATCGATCTCGGCCGCGGACAGGCAGTATCGAATCGACTCCGATGGAAAGCCCGCCCAGTGCTTGATGCGACGAAACCGTTCCTCCTCGGCACAGGCGATCAATCTGCCATCGACGAGGACACAGGCCGATGAATCCGCGTGATAGGCATTTATACCGAGAATGACGCTCATCGCGTGAAATCTATCCCTTCACTTTCGCCCAGAGAGATCGCTGAATCAGCCATTCCGCGACCAGTCGCTGCCAGATATATTTCCACCCCCTGATCCCGTCCCGCCACAGACCTTTTCCCATCAGGAGATACAGCGGCGCCCCCAGCACGACCAGCAACGGTATTCGTCGCATCTTGCCGCTGAATGGCAGGGCGCTCCATGGCGACTTGTCCAATTTCTCTGCCTCGAGATGCGCGTAACGCTGCTGATTCGCATACCAGCGCGTCCATGTCTTGCGGTCGTCGTGATAAATCGGATGAACTAGCGATCGGGTTGACCCTTCCAGCACGATCCTCTGAGTGTGACCGTCCTGAACGTAACGCGCCCCTTTCGCTCGAAACAGCACCGTGTGCGGCGGATACAGCGATGCCCTCAAGGGGAGTCCGTCGATGCAGTAGATGAAGCGTGCATCATAACCTGCGACTTCGTCTTCGGCCGCGAGCTCGCCGAGCTCGTCGATCAGCTCGTCGCTCAGGACATAGTCGGCATCGAGAGCAAGCACCCATTCGCCCAGTCGGGATGCGTGCTCGAGCCCGAAATTCCACTGCTGTGCAAGAGAGTCAAAGGCGCGCTTGTGAAATTCCACATGCTGAAACCCGGCGGCGATCGCCTCAGTCCGGTCGTCGCTGAAGCTGTCGACCACCACCACGCGCGTCGCCCACTCGAGCTTGGAGAGGACCCGCGAGAGATTGCGCTCCTCGTTGAAGGTCAGGATGAGAGGAACGATGCGCTCACGCACGCTTTTCGACAATGCTCTCGTATCCAGCGACCATCTGCCGCGCAATTCCGGACCAGGCATAGCTGCTCGACGCGAGCCGCCGGCCGCTCGAACCCATCTCGAGTCGTCGTTCCCTATCACGCAGCAGTTCCGTCACTGCCGCGGCGAAGCAAGCCGGATCTCCGGCAGCAACGACGCCTGCATTCGATGCGGAGACCGACTCCGCGATGCCGATCTCGGGAGTGACAACGACCGGACAACCCATCAGCATCGCCTCCAGAACGGCAATGCCGAAATTCTCCGAGTAGGAAGGCAGCACGAACAGCGCCGCCTGACGAAGAAGCCGCCACTTCTCCTCGCCCTCCACCATTCCGATAAAGCGGATTCTTTCTGCCACACCGATGTCGTCCGCAAGCCGCTCGAGCCGTCCCTGATACGACTCCTCGTCGTTCCCGGCAATGACGAGCTTGACCTCGGGGACCAGCTTCCAGGCTCGAATGAGGCGATCCAGGCCTTTCTTCCAGTTGATGCGTCCGAGAAACAACACGAATTCTCCATCGTTATCCTCCCTCGAGGACTCACGCAACGATTCGGTTGTCGGCCCAGCGACACCGTTCGGGATCACCAACGCGGAGCGTATGCCGAGCCCGAGTCGGTGTACCTCGTCGAGCTCCTTGCGGGTAGTGACGTGGACAGCCGTTGCGGACGCGAGCGTGTGCTGCTCGATTGCTCGAATCCAGATTTTTTTCGCCAGTGTGCTCTTTCTAGCAATCAAATCCTTAACGAGCATGCCGCGCGGCGAGACGACATAGGGAACGCCGCACTTCTCAGCGATCCTGGCGGCGGCCCACGTCGGCCAGAGAAAAACCGAATGCAGATGAACCAGGTCGAAGCCGGGGATCTCTCGAGAAAGCGCCTCTTTCATGGGAGGCGACCAGTAGAGCCTGCGCAAAAACCGACTTGGAAAGTAACGGACTGTCACCCCATCGATGCTTACCGGTTCGCCGAGGGGCACATTGCTGTCACCGGCCCCATCGACATTGGTGGTAAAGACGTGCACATCGTGACCCAGGAATGCCAGCGCCGCGCACAAACCGTGAACGGATCTGATCGGACCGCCGTAGCGCACGGCCGGGAGGTAGGTGGGCACGACGTTGAGTATTCTCATGTGTCGACTGCCATGATGCTCAACGAAGCACGGCTTCGACCGCCTGCATCGTCCCCGAAACCGCATTTTCCACGGTGTAGTTACGCAAGACGTGCTCTCTCGCTCGTTCTCCCATGGCCTGCAGACGCTCGGGATCTTTCGCCATCGACAGTAGGACGTGTGAAAGATCGCCGACCGCACCGAATTCGAACCTCTCTCCGGTCTCGCCGCGTTTGATCAAATCCGGTCCACACCCGACCCTGTCGCTGACAATGGCGGGCAGCCCGCACACCATCGCCTCGTTCACGACCAGACCCCAGGTCTCGTCATAGTCGGATGAGAGAACGAGGCAGTCGGCTGCGGCATAGGCGCCCGTGATCTCCGTTTGATTCATGAATCCGGCAAATGTGACCGGCAGATTGTGCTCGGCGACGAACTGCCTTGCAGCGTCCATGAGTTCCCCGGTTCCGACCACAAGAAGATGTAGCTTCGGATTCTGCAGAACCGCCTCTCTCATCGCGGTCAGCTGATCGAGGATTCGCTTCTTCCGAGTCAGCTTACCGACGTAAAGGTAACAGATGGAATCCTCCGGAATGTTCCAGCGGGCTCTCATGGCATTCCGCTCTTTTCTGTGCGATCTCGCCTGCTCGATCAACCGCTGGTTCTCGACGAAATACGGACAAGAAAACAGCTTTGAGTCCGGAATTCCGTAGCCAGCGTAAAAGCGATAGTTCGACTCCCCTATCACCAGAAACGCGTCGTAACGTGACAGCAGAGATCGATGCATGAATCGCACCGTCTGCTTTCTCGGTTTCATCGCGCTCGATTCCCCTCGGACTAATCGGGGAATATTCAGTCGCATGCAGGACCAGAGCGCCTGGAGTAGCGGAAGTCCCTGCCAGCCGGTAAGGATAAGAACATCTGGCCGATCGCGCCGCAGAACATCCGTCATGTTGCTGACACTGCTGGCAAAGAAACCGTCGACTCCCGGATTGCTCTTTGCATTGTTCAGCAACTCCCATTTGTAGCCTTCGTACATGGGAACATCCCAGCTGAACGGGTGGTCGAATCCGACACCCTGTCGCTGGTCATCCGGCTGGCAGGCATAGTAGACCTTGATGTCGAAACCAGGTTGGCCAGCCAGCGCCCTGAACCACGGGATATGGTATTGGATAGGGTGAGTCGCGACGATTGCGAGCTTTGTCAAGAAACGCGGTCCTACGAGGTCGAATGCCCGATACGAACGCCGGAAGACGCCATGTCACGATCAAGTTGCCGAATTTCCATGAAGCCCAGTCGCAACGCGACCTCGGAAGCCGCGATAGAAAATCCGAACACCCATCCCAGTATCAATAGAACGAAAAGATCGCCGAAAATCTGGGTTGCCACGATGAAGACCGGCACGTTAGCCGCGAGGAATGCCACGAGCCCAAAGAAAAACGGCACAACGGGATTGTCGAGTCGACTCACCTGGGTGACGAGCCGCCACAGGTAGATCAAGATTGCGCCAATAATCCATACGATGAGCACAAGCCCCGGCACGCCCAACTCCGCCACGATCTTTCCAAGTCCCCCTTCGCCGGCCCCGCCAAAACGTTGACTGCCGCCGCCGAAGTGTTGCCCCCCCTGGCTCGCAACACCGACGCCGCCCCCGAAAAATCCATGTTTCTCTACCGCCCATTGCACGCTGCCGAGACCGAGCTTGGCGAATCTGTCTTCAGCTTCACTGAAGACCGTCACGCTTCGTTCCAGATAGACGTCGAATCGGTGTGCCTGGCGCGCCGAGCTGTCCGTTATCGTGAAGGTTCCGATTACACCGAGCAGAATGGCCATGATGGCTCCAATGAGCGCCATTCTTCCGAGCCTGCGAGTAAATACCAGCAGCATCGCTGCGTAGAGCCCTGAGAAAATCAGCACTTCCATCAACATCTTTCGGCGACCCGTGAGCAGACCGGCCGACACGAGCAGCACGATCAAAAGCGCGACCAGGATCTTGGGCCAGCGTACGACGCCGGAGACCGCGAGCACGAGCACCAGACTGATCGCTGCTGCCGCGTGCCACGCCGCACCTTCAGTGCTGCGCAGAAACCCGGGGTACGACTCCAGTATGCCGCCGGGAACGTGAATCTTTACGCCGGTTCCAACCTCTTCGAGAAGCCCCGAATCGACCCCCAGAATCGAAAGGAAAATACCTCCGAGCATCAACGATGCGAAGAGAACGTAGAATTTCAAGAAGTGCACCGCACTCTGCACGCGCAGACCATAGTAATAAGCGACGAGGAATCCTGGAATCGGCGCGAGATACGAAAGAAGTCCGATTCCGATCAGGGCCAGATTGTCATAGTGATAGAAGGAAATTGCCGACTGGAACAACAACCAGATCAGAAAAAGCGTCAAAGGCGTTCTCACTGGTCCCCGGAGGATCGCGATGTCTGTAAAGCGGACCAGACCATGCTGACGGACGAAGCCGACGGCCACCGCGAAAACGAACACGCCGACGAGAACGACGAAATAGATCGGCTGATCCGGGGTCACCTTCCTCACGGTGTCAGCAAGAAATCCGACTGCTACGCACACCAACATTCCGCTTCGCCAATCCGATACGCACAGTGCCAGCCCGAATATTGCAGCCATTACAAGCAGAGGGACCATCTCAGACAGATATTTCCTCGTTCATTTATTTCGGATTTCGCATGCCGACGTATTTCGGACCTCGAATAGACAGCCACCAGGCCCACACCATCCCCGAAAGCTCTGCGATCAGCGTTACAGGAATCCACCAGGGTCGGGAGAGATGGTGACGTGTGCGCACCGCAGAGATCGGACCCTGCACAAAGCGGCTGAATCGATTGGTCAATCGTTTTGTTGTTATCAGATAGTAGTATCTGCCCACCGAGTGGGCGGGCTTGAGTGACCTCAGATGATGGCCGAAGCTTCTGGTTCCTCCCGAATCGGCTTTCAGGTGGAACACACTGGCTGCAGGCTCAAACAGGATCTGGTACCCGCGCGCCAACAAGCGATCAGCAAACTCCGCCTCGTACCGGTAGGCAACCGCAACGAAATTCTCGTCGAACCCTCCGACTTCCAGTGCGGCATTCCGTTCGATGGAGAAATTGCCTCCGGCAAACCGCTCGACCAGACGTCGGCTGGCGGAATTGAATCGGAACGCATCCGGATCTTCGACACGGCCATCATGCCAGGCACTCTCCCACTCACCCAACTCGCGTTCCCACTGTTGCACCACGCGACCGGCAACACACGCGACATTCCCGGCATCATGTGCTGCAGCGTGCTCGCGCACGAGCTCCGACGTTACCCGAATGTCGTCATCGAGAAACAGCACGAAATCGCACTTCGCTGCCATCAGAGCGTGATTCATGGCTTTCGGAATGGACGGCTTCGACAGTCGGTGCCACACGATGTGGCCATTCGATTGAAGTTTCTCGAGCGTCGCCATGGTCTCTGCCAGATGACGCGGAGTTTGGTCGACAACTAGAATTTCCTTCGCGGGATATTGCAACGCCAGGAGCTGCTCCAGCGTATCCAGAAGGACGCCCTCCCGCTGATAGGTGGGAATTGCTATCGAGATGTCAGGCAATGCAGGAAAGATTCAATAAGTGCCGAGCTGTATCTGGACGGCTCTCACGATTGCCTTCAAGTGAAGCGGATTCTTCTTCAACGCTTCAATCAGATAGTGCCTGGCGCGGCCCGGGTCCTGCCCTCGGAGACAGCTGGCCAGGAAATAATAGAAGTCGGCATC
>JABAOE010006822.1_pt1 | contig 10990 bp, 7 predicted proteins | sample 7062141 | NCBI WGS metagenome assembly JABAOE01 (sample SAMN14538627, study PRJNA623070) | marine sediment metagenome | biome: marine biome [ENVO:00000428]; feature: marine pelagic biome [ENVO:01000023]; material: deep marine sediment [ENVO:00002113] | place: India: Gulf of Khambhat ...
ACGAAAAGGGCGTTTATACTTCCTACACGCTTAAACGCCTGAAAGACGACGCTCGTTGCTCAAAATGCAGTACTGTGCACAACAAAGCCGCACTACTGTCGGAAAAATGTCGGAAATCGCGAATTCCCGTAGAGCTGTCATTTTGTCGTAAAAGACCGGACTCAATCTCTCAATTATCGAATCGGCATCCAAGCTGACGACCGTAAAAAGCGGACGCTCACAAGCTTCACATAAGGCATCGCAAAATCTACAAAGCGGACTTAATGTTGCAGTGCAACGAATGCCTCTTCCCGGCCAAAAGCCGCCGTTCAGTTTGATAGATCTAAGGGTCTGCTATTGCACCTGTTTGCAGGGCTGGTCTATGGTTTAATGAGCCTCGGTAAACTCCCTTCTGGTAGCTCTTAGATACTTTATGACGGATGTGACTCGATGGCTTGAAAGGCTAGGTCTTGGTCAGTATGGAGCAAGATTCAGGGAGAGCGATATCGAGTTCGACGTATTGCAACACTTGACCGATGAGGACCTCAAGGAGCTCGGTGTGTCGTTAGGCCACCGCAAGAGAGTATTGGCAGCAATCCATTCTCTTTCTGGGAGTGACCCGAATCTGGTGGGGCCGGTTCAGGAAGAAACGCAAGCCGATGACGCGGAGCGTCGCCAACTTACCATTATGTTCTGTGACCTAGTGGGCTCGACAGAACTATCGCAAAGGCTAGACCCCGAGGATTTGCGCGAGATCAATCGGATGTATCAAGACGCCTGCAAGGATTCTATCGAGCAATACGAGGGGTTTGTTGCACGTTACATGGGTGACGGTCTACTTGCTTATTTCGGTTACCCGCAAGCCCACGAGGACGACGCGGAACGTGCGATCCACGCTGGTTTAGAAATAATTAAGGCCACAGCTGAGCTAAACGACAGCCTAGATGAGGAAGTTAAGTTGCCAGTGCGTATCGGGATCGCTACGGGTTTAGTCGTTGTCGGAGACCTTATCGGTGAAGGCGCTTCCGAAGAAAGCCCTGTCGTCGGGCAGACGCCAAACCTTGCGGCCCGATTACAGGGGTTGGCTAAAGAAAACACTATCGTGATCAGCCCCCAAACTTACAAACTCGCCGGGGAGTCGTTTAAATGCCAAAGTTTGAGCGCACACAAGCTGAAAGGATTTACAGAACCTGTAAATGTGTGGGAGGTGACTGCACCGGCACAGGCAAGTCGTTTCGATGTACGTCGAAAAAAGGGGTTAACCCCGCTTGTTGGCCGTGAAGAGGAAATTAACTTGTTGCTCCGTCGCTGGGAACAACTAAGGGAAAGAGAAGGTCAAGTCATACTTCTATCGGGTGAGCCCGGCATCGGTAAATCTCGTATTACACAAACGATGCGTGATCGAATTTCTGAGGGGCCCCACATACGGTTGCGTTATCAATGTTCACCTTATCATACCAATACTGCTTGGTATCCCATCGTGGAACAGCTCAAACACGCAGCACAGCTTCATCGCGATGACTCTGTCAAAAAGCAGCTGGGCAAGCTCGAAGTATTGTTGGTACAGGCAGCAAGAAATGTTGAGGAGGTTATTCCTCTTTTTGCAGAACTATTGTCAATCCCGTTGGATGGGCAACACATTGATCTTCCAACTGAGCGAAAAAAAGAAAAAACACTTGAAGCACTGGTCGCGCAACTCCAAGGATTAAGCCAACACCAGCCGGTATTCATGGTGTTTGAAGATGTCCACTGGGCCGACCCAACTTCACTTGAGCTACTCGGGCTAATCATTGACCAATTGCAACAAATGCAAGTTTTGCTGGTGATTACCTTTCGGCCTGAGTTTACGCCACCCTGGACAGGCTTCGGACATGTCACTTTTTTATCACTCAATCGACTCAATCGTGGTTTGGTCACCGCGATGATTGAGAGAGTGACAAGGGGTAAACCGTTGCCGGATGAGGTTCGTGAACATATTGCCGACAAGACTGATGGTATTCCTTTGTTCGTTGAGGAACTTACCAAGGCCGTAATTGAATCGGATGCACTAACAGAGGAGTCACACCGCTATGTGATTTCGGAATCCGTGTCGGAACTATCAGTACCTGTGACATTACGTGATTCTCTAGTAGCACGGCTGGATCGTTTGACGTGTGCGAAGGAAGTGGCCCAGATTGCATCCGTGATTGGGCGTGAGTTTCCCTATGATTTGTTGGCTGCCTTGTCACCTTTGAGTGATAACAATCTACAAGAGGCGCTTACTGAGTTGGCGGAAACCGGGTTGGTATTTTCCCGCGCCACTACCCCACATGGGAGCTTTGTGTTTAAACATGCCCTTGTCCAGGACGCCGCTTATGAAAGTCTACTGCGTAGCAAACGAAAAGAGTTACACGCCCAGGTCGCAAACGCCCTACAGATACATTTCCCGGAGCGTGGTGATGCTGAACCGGAACTGATTGCACTCCATTTGACGAAGGCAGACCAATGGGAACAAGGGATCGTGTTCTGGCAATTGGCGGGTAAACGTGCGATTGCCCGCTCGGCAAATCTGGAAGCAGTCGCGCATTTTTCACAGGGGTTAGAACTTTTGCCAGACGACGCGAAAACCGTAGAACAAACTAAACAAAAGCTTGACTTACTCCTTGGTGTAGGTGAGGCACTGGCGCGGGCGGGGGATGCTGAGAAATCTAAAGCGACCTTTCTAAAGGCTGCAGAACTCGCTAGAAATTTAAAACTCAATGAACCATTAGCACACGCTGCTCTTGGCTATGGTGGGCGGTTTCTCTGGGAAGTGGCTCGAGGCGATCCCCATTTGGTGCCCATTCTTCAAGAAGCCCTGACCGCACTGGGCAAACAGGATAGTGTGCTCAGGGCAAAACTATTGGCGAGGCTAGCAGGGGGACCCTTGCGTGATGCAGCGGATCGAAAACCGAGAGCCAGGCTCAGTGAAGAGGCCGTCGAAATCGCTCGACGACTTGGTGATCCCGAAACATTCGCGTACGTACTCGATGGCAGATACGCCGCAGTCTGGTCGCCAGACAACGTCGAACAACGGATTGAGATTTCCACTGAATTAATCGAACAGGCGATGAAAGCCGACGATAAAGAACGGGCTCTACAAGGCCACCACTACCGATTGCTTTGTTTCCTGGAACGTGGGGACATCGACCGTGTCTACGATGAGCTTTCCGCAAAGGAACGCTTAGCGGAAGAACTTCAACAACCCTCGCAGCGATGGTACGTCGCCGTTGTACAAGCCACCCTCGCAATTTTTGAAGGCAGATTTGAAGAAGCAGAAAAGTTAGTCATCCTAGCCCAACAAGAGGGAGAGCGTGCACAGGGTGCAAATGCTGATGTGGCGTTCATGTTCCACCTCTACATGTTGCGACGCGAGCAGTCGAGGCTCGAGGAATTGGAAGCGACAATAAGACAGTCAACAGAAAAGTATCCGACATATCGCGTGCTTCGTTGTGTGCTCGCCCACCTTTATGCCGAGCTTGACAAGCGCTATGAAGCGGAAGACTTATTCAATGATCTAGCACGTGACGATTTTAGGATCCTTCCCTGGAACGAAGAATGGCTCTTTGGCATGTCCCTATTACCGGACGTGGCAAGTTACCTAGACGACGAGCGAAGAGCTGAGATTCTTTATGACCAACTTCTACCCTATGCGGACCGCAACGCGGTTAGTGCCCCTGATGCTTGTAGCGGCTCAGTAGCCCGATGCCTTGGTGTTGCTGCGATGACAATGGCTCGCTGGGACGATGCCCGGCGGCACTTTAATGATGCGCTTACTATGAATCTGCGAACACGTACAAAGCCTTGGATTGCCTGGACCCAATATAACTATGCGCAAATGTTGATGGCAAAAAGTGAAAGCAAGAAAACGAAGGATATACTTAAGACCGCGCTCGACACCGCACAGGAGCTCGGCATGATAAAACTGAAAACAAGGCTTTTGGCCCTCGGTAGTGACTCATAAGAGAAATGCTGAACCAGTTTCGCTTAGAAAAGAAGTAGAACAGTAGATTGTCCTATCTGAAATTTACTTTGAACGTTTTCGCCGTGTTATCGAGATCGTATCCGTTTGAAACGTCCACTTTCTCAACAACGGACGCTCCGGGCGCCAAGGCGAATGGTAAGTTGGGGTCGATAGCAGAAGAAATCCAATACTTATATTAGTTCCGTTCTTACCTCTATAGCTGCCGCTCGCTGAGATAGATCGACAGTCTCTGAACGGCCGAAAGCGGTGAGTCGAAAATCAGCTGCTTGACAAAGTGTGAGGGAGGCAAAAAAGAAGGCGCACCAAGATGCGCCGTCACCAAAAACACTGAAGAATTTCAATTTCACGATATCCCTTTTGCTGCAAAAATGATGTGAGTATTTTCACACCGGCGTTTTAATTGAGGATGGGGGAGATTAATTTAGATCTGATTGATGCTGCAGATTGGTAGACAGGACCCGGGCGACTTCTGGTCACTCTCCATTAGTTTCAGTGTGTTAGACTGACGATGCAAAGCATCTGCAAAGGGTCAATTCGACGCCGGATGTATTGTGAAGCTGACTGACGCTACAACAACTGAACAAGTTCCGAGTTTCTGCGCCCTATGCATCTCACGTTGTGGCGCGATCGCAACCGTTGAGAAAGGTCGTTTTGAAGCGCTGAAGGCCGATCCCTCACATCCCACCGGGCAAGCATTGTGTATCAAAGGAAAGGTTGCACCGGAGTTGGTCTATCACCCTGATCGCTTGCTTTACCCGATGAAGCGGACGCGTCCGAAAGGCGATGCTGACCCTGGTTGGCAGCGGATTAGTTGGGATGAGGCGCTCGACACGGTCGCGAATAACTTATCAGAGTTGTCGGACCGGTATGGTCATGAGACTGTCGCTTTCAACAATGCCTCTCCATCCACTTCCGCCCTTTCTGATGCGGTGGATTGGGTCCGTCGTTTGAGGTATGCGTTCGGCAGCCCCAATCACTCCATTTCTATGGAGCTTTGCGGGTGGGGCCGATACCTGGCTAACCTCTACTCCTATGGAGCCGGTCTTCCTGCGGACTGTATGCCTGATTTGGAGAATGCCGGTTGTATTTTATTCTGGGGCTATAACCCGACGGTTTCCCGGATCGCCCATGCCACGGCAACTGTGGCGGCACAGAAACGGGGTGCGCGGTTGATCGTCGTGGACCCCCGGTATGCGGGGCTTGCACGCAAAGCCGACCAGTGGCTGCAGGTTAGGCCCGGCAGTGACGGTGCCCTGGCTCTCGGCCTCGCTTATGTAATGCTCGACCGGGGTTGTTACGAAGACCACTTCGTTCGGAATTGGACCAATGGCCCGTTGTTGATCCGCGCTGATAACGGCAGGTTTCTCCGCGAATCTGATCTTTCCGAGACTGGTGCAGCAGAGAACTACCTGGCTTGGGACGAGATCAATGGTAGACCCGTCGCCTATACTCCGAGTCATGGTAGTTATTCGGTGGATGCGGCGAACCTAGCGCTTTCTGGTAGCTTCGATATTGAAACTTTGCGGGGCCCGATTACCTGCCAACCTGTGTTTCAGCTCGTTGTAGAACTTTGCAGCCAGTACGATCCAGAGGTTGTCGAACGGATTACCGGTGTCGATGCCAAGCAGATTGTGCAAACGGCGCAAATGCTGTGGGAGGCACGACCGGTCGCTTACATGGCCTGGAGTGGATTAGAGCAGCAGTCTAACGCGACTCAGGTCGCGCGAGCGATCGGCTTGGTTTACTCCCTGACTGGGGACTTCGATACCAAGGGAGGGAATGTGCAGTTTCCCACGGCACCCAGTGCGAATGTGCAGGGTTTAGAACTGCTATCGACCGAGCAGCGCGAGAAGACCCTCGGACTCGCAGATCGGCCGCTGGGGCTTTCGCGTTTTGATCATGTCACATCAGCCGAGATTTACAGGGCGATTTTGGATCACCAGCCCTACGCGGTCCGTGGCCTTGTCAGCTTCGGATCGAACTTGCTCCTGGCCCATGCCGACGGTGAACGCGGGCGTGAAGCGTTGCGTGCCTTGGATTTTCACGTACATGCTGATCTATTTATGAACCCAAGCGCGGAAATGGCTGACATTATCCTGCCGACGACGACCCCGTTTGAATGCGAGGGGTTGAAAGTGGGCTTCGAGATAAGTGAGGATGCCTGTTCCTTGATTCAATTACGCAAGAAGCTGGTTGAGTCTCGAGGTGAATCTCGTTCGGATACTCAGATTGTTTTCGATCTCGCGTGCCGACTTGGCTTAGGGAAGTTTTTCTGGGACGGAGACATCGATGCCGCCTATCGACACCAACTGGCACCAAGTGAAGTCACATTGGAAACTTTGCGCGCTAATCCAGCTGGTGTTCGCATACCAATAAAAACTCGATATAGAAAATACGCTGAGAACACAAATGGTGTGCCCCGCGGATTCGAAACACCCTCGCGTAAAGTTGAGCTCTATTCGGAGATAATGTTGGAGGGAGGTTATCCGCCACTCCCTGATTATGAAGAGCCATTGGTCGGTCCGCTTTCCAGGCCGGACCTCGCATCGCGCTATCCCTTAATCTTGACCTGTGCGAAAGATTCTCTTTATTGCGAAAGTCAGCACCGTGGATTACCAAGCTTGAGACGTCGGGCACCCGATCCGCAAGTTGATCTCCATCCGATGGCGGCAGCGGCGCGTGAGATAAAACCCGGTGACTGGGTCACAATCGAAACCCCCAAAGGTCGAGCGCGTGCACGCGCAAGATTCGATGAAATGTTAGACCCGCAAGTGGTTTGTGGGCAGCATGGGTGGTGGCAGGCTTGCCCTGAAATTGACGCACCTGGTTTCGCCCCATTTGGTTCAGACAGCGCTAATTTCAATCTCGTGATCGGGCACGATGAAGTCGATCCGGTGAGCGGCTCTGTACCAATGCGCGCATATGTTTGCGATATCAAGCGGATTCACTTTTGAGAGATTTAATGTTTGGCCGCACAAGAATTGGGAGGACTTCGAGCGCTGGATCGAGGACAACCGCAAGAACGGTGTACCCGAGAAATAACAAGTATATTGAGTCCGTTTTTATTGAGTCCGTTTAGGGTCGATAGTGAGCATGGCTGCTGCAAAGCAGCAAGAAGAGTGAGCGTCTGCTACTGGGTAAAGAAGACCTGCCGGTAACCGCCATTTAATACCTGACTATTTTAGTTGGGTGAATAATCCTGATAAGCAGTGTACGTTAGTCTTCCTGTCTCACCGGGTTTCACTAATATGGAGAAACTACTCCTACTTCCATTCTAAGGGGAGGCCACATGAGTGAAGTTTATGACCAAGAGTTTAAAGAAGTAGTAGAGAACTACCTTAACAAGTCTGGCTTTGTAGCCAGGGTTTATAGTCATGCGGATTCATTAATAAAAGACATTGTTAGCCAAGCCAATGAATTGGAGTCCTTCCAGGCGCTGGGAAAGAAACGAAAGTACGCTATAGATATGGTTGTTCTAGCAGCGTGTACAGAACTGACAAAGCACTTTGACGCAACTGTTAAGGCGCTGCAGAGAAAAACCGACGAGTGCCTAATTGGACCTATTAGCAGGGGAAAATATAGAGTCGTTTCAGACAAAAATATGCTATGACGAAGGGAAGTCTTGCTAACTTTTAGAGGTTTTTCCTAGATGAGAATGATGTGAGCGACCGATCTCCAACAGCCGCTTCGGGTCGTCTACGGAAATAGGCGCTGCAAAGCAGCAAGATTAGAAGCCATGTCTGCTGTTGGGTGATAAGCAACCGGTTACTTTCCAAGTGTTAAAGGGGGTTTTGCCGTGGTGCAGATGCCGCTCACGGCTAGAATTGGAAACCAGGTGGTCGGCTATGCTGGCACGACGTGACGATAGACCAACCTCGGTTTGCCAAGCCACGTACTCTCGCGTTCGACGGACGCGCCGAGTCGCTCAGCGACTGCTCTTGACGGGCGGTTCTCGGGATGTACGAGGCTCATGAGCGGCCCGATGCCCTTCTCTCGATATGACCAGTCCCGAGCCAGGGCTGCGGCCTCGGACGCATAGCCCATCCCCTCACACCCCGGGAATAGCGACCAACACAGTTCGGGCTCGTCCAACATCGGCGATTCGAACAGGCCGGTGAAGCCAAGGGGCTTGCTGTTTTCCCACTTAGCGATGACGAAGATGCCGATGCCCCGTGTCATCCACTGCTCGCGCATTTCCTGATACTCGTCTTGAGCCTGCGCCATGGTCAAGGCGCCGGCGCCGACGTATCGCATCCGCTCGGGATCCGATACGAGATCGAGATATGGGGCGAAATCCCCGTCTTCCCAACCGCGCAAGCACAGTCTTTCAGTTGTCAGAACAGGAATCTCATGGTGATCGACATCCACGGACTTTGGCATTTCACCATCTGACGGCATCAGGATCTTCTTCAATCGCTCTCCCAACTATGATCTGAAGTATTCTAGGCGCCGGCCAGACGCCATTCTCGCCGCTACGGTTACAAAGGTCGAATGTCCTGTGATACAGCGTTGAATACCTGATCGTAAAATCGAGCCGACGCTACCCGAACGATGGAATAGTTTCGTTTACGCTGCTTCTTGCGTTCATTCGCTCTGACCACGCGCTGAGCGCCGGTGCATTGGCAAGAAGTGTCTGGCCTTCTGGCGTTAGATTCGTATAGTGCACGACTGGAACCACGTGGAAGTCAGCTAGCGAAGCGTTGTCTCCCCCGAAATAATCCTGCGCTTCCACCATGCTGTTTAACACAGCAATGCAGCGTTCACAATCACTGCGGGCTTCCTCAATGACGGTTTCATCGGTCGTTCCTCCCAGCATCGGTACTACCACGCGCGGGATGAAAGTGCGGGTGATCAAAGCGTTGTATGCGTAGTTATCTACTATATTAATGGCTTGCACGGTCTTGGCTCTCATGCCCGCAAGTTCCGGTAAAAGAGCAGGGCCGTCGAAGTTCGCATTGACATAGACCATGATCGCGGGTGTTTCGTACAGTGACAGCTCGTCATGCTCAAATACAGGCACCTTCATGAAGGGGTTCAGTTGCTCATAACCTTCCGGCCAGCCTTCAAGAAAATTGAATTCTCGCAATTCGTAATCAACCCCTTTCTCTGCCAGCGTGATCCGTACCGAGCGTACATAAGTGCTAAAGGCCGGCCCGTGAAGGATTGGATTTGCCATATTCTCAGTCTCCTGTTCAATCGTTAAGCAGAGGTCCGCGTTTCGAGCGAACGGTTATAGTAAAAAGGATTTGCCTGTTGCACGACCCGGTGACTCTCCTTGGGTGGACTATTTCAAGAGGAGTGTGCCAACGAGCGATACTCGCGAGCTATCATACCAAAGGTGGAAGTATCCGTGCGTTTGAATGGCGGTTATGGGTCTATTGTGTTGAAAAAGTCGATAAATTGGAGGTATCGTTTTTCTGGAGAAATCCAAAACATTCTAAACTTCTCCCAATACTCAACCTGTGAGCTCATCAGGGACTTTTTAGAAAGAGATCGGCAAATATAGCTCTCCCCCCGTGTCGTAAAATTTATAATTCGTTAAAAAGGAAATAATTTTGCCGTTTCAAAAAAGTAGGCCTTTTTCAACACAATAGGTCGGAAACCGCCTGTTAGAAATCGCTTATATTATCTACTCCCGATTGCTAACTAACCGTCTGCTTACGGCCCAGAGTGTGTAAAAACGTTGAATCAAAATCGTTGGTGGGATTAGTAATTAAGTTATTTTAGTTCCAAGGCCAGAAGTGGAACTCAAACTCTAAAAGTTACTTCTGATGATAGACGCAGTGTAGCACTGTCCCAAAGGCCTCTTAAATTTTGGAGTTTTTACACAGCCTCGGCCACAAGCAGACTACCAATTTGGGTTTCCGCTACACCCTCCATTACCGCAGCGACGGTGGAGAGCTTCATTCCTGTTCTTCGCGTCTATTCACAAGCCCATTTTGACGCTGCCCTTCTGTCACCGTTATGTTAGCGAGAAGCGCCTTGACTCCCGGTGTCGTCTCTACGCTAGTGTTCCGCACGACAAGGACGCGCCGCTTCTTCGGAGGTCGCAATCCGACGACAACAAGACCCGATAGATCAGTGGGCAGAGACAACTCGGGAACAATGGTGACGCCAATACCGGCACCGACCATATTCAACAGAGAGCTTGTACCGCGTACGGTACAGACCGCGTTGGGCGTTGCCCCGGCCTCATCGAACATGGCGCGTATGGGTGGTTCACAACTCGCGCCCGGCATCACGAAAGCGTATTGGCTGAGATCGCGAAGGGTGATCCGCTCGTGCGTCGCTGCGGGATGCCCCTTCGGCAGGACCGCGACGTACTCGTCTTCGGCTATCACCGCTTCCTGAAGACCGCGACGGGTCTCGGCCGTGAAACCCACGTCCACAATTTCATCCAGGGTCCAATCTGCAACTTCCGAATCCGTGCCTTCGATCAGGTAGACCTCTAGTGCCGGATGCTGGTCGTGCAGCGCCTTCAAAGCGTCAGGCAGTATCCGCGCTGCGGCGCTAGCCACCGCTCCCACGCGCAGAGTTCCAGTGGCTAGACCGTTATAGTCGGAACAACGTTGGCGCAGGCGTTCGATCGCGCGTAGTGCTGCCTCTGCATCGGCCAGCACCTCGGCCCCGACGCCCGTTAGGGCAACACCTTCGCGTTCACGTAAAACCAAGGGAACACCGAGGATTTCCTCCAATTGAGATACCGACTGACTAAGACCGGACTGTGTAATACACAGAGTCTCGGATGCCGCCGTGAAACTGCCGGCTTCTACTACCCCGGAAAAGGCACGGAGTTGGCGGAGGCTAATATTAGTTGATCTAATAGGCATGCTCTTAAAAAGTAATTTTTCTTAAGTTACCTTATTTGCTATTTTGTCGCAAGCAATCATTTGGCACTAATTCCTCAACCCCAAAGAGGCAGTGATCGATGATCAACATTTATTGCATACGCGTCCTTTTGGTAATGGCGGCCTATGCTGGATTCCCAGCGACCGCATCAGACATCAC
>JABAOE010008266.1_pt7 | contig 10984 bp, 13 predicted proteins | sample 7062141 | NCBI WGS metagenome assembly JABAOE01 (sample SAMN14538627, study PRJNA623070) | marine sediment metagenome | biome: marine biome [ENVO:00000428]; feature: marine pelagic biome [ENVO:01000023]; material: deep marine sediment [ENVO:00002113] | place: India: Gulf of Khambhat ...
GAGCGCGCCGCGCCAGACCCGCTCCGACGGTCCGTTCCGCTTGGGCTGCTGCATCTTCGTGCCTACCGTCCCCACTCGCCCCCCGGGGGTCGCCTTCGAGGATCCGAACCGGGAAGCTCGCGTCCGACGTGCGCATCCGGAAGTAGGCTCGCAGATGGCGAGCGGTCGCCGTCCGGCATCGGAGGCGTTGGGCTCGGCCGGGGTTCGGTGCGATCTTCCACTCCCTTCCTGCGGGAGCGGCGCGGTTGACCCTGCTCGTCACCACATTGGCTCCGATCTTCGGCCTGGTGCTGCTGGGATTCGGGGCGGTGCGCCTGGGCGTCATCGATGCGCGGGGCGTGCGGGGGCTGGTGCTCTTCGTGTTCACCTTCGCGATCCCCGCGCTGCTCGTTCGGAGCCTCGCCGACGTCGAGCTGCCCGACGACATCGAGTGGGGCTTCCTCGTGGCCTTCTACGCCGGCTCGTTCGCGACGTACGGCGTGGGCATGGCCGTGGGCCGCGTGGGCTTTCAGCGGGCTCTGCCCGACCAGGCCCTCTTCGGAATGGCGGCCTCGTACTCGAACCTGGTGATGATGGGCATCCCCGTCGTGCTGACGGCGCTCGGCCCGGAGGCGTCGTTGCCGATGCTGCTCATCATCGGCTTTCACTCGGCGACCTTCATGCCCGTGACGGTGGGGCTGATCCAGCTCGGCAGGGGCGGGCGGGGCTCGCTGGCCCGCCAGCTTCCCTCGGTATTCGTGGAGACCCTGCGGAACCCCATCGTGGTGGCGATCCTGCTCGGCTTCGCGCTGAACGTCGCCGGGGTGCCGCTGTGGGGAGGGCTGGATCGGATTCTCGAGCTCCTCGGCGCGGCGGCGGTGCCCTGCGCCCTGTTCGCGATGGGCGGAGCGCTCGCCGGGTACTCGCTGCGCGGCGAGCTTCGGCCGGCGGCCGCGCTGGCGGCGCTCAAGCTGGCCGTGCACCCGTTCGCGGTCTGGCTCGTCGGCGTCCCGATCCTGGGGCTCGAGGGACTCTGGGTCCAGGTCGCGGTGCTGCTGGCGGCGATGCCCAGCGCCGTCAACTCCTACATCTTCGGGGCCCGCTACGAGGTCTCGGCGGAGGTGGCCGCGCGCGCGGTGCTTCTCGGGACGATCGCCTCGGTCGTCACGATCTCCGTCGTGCTGGCCGTCCTGCCGCGCTAGGCTGGTCCCTCACGGCCCGTTGAGCGATTCTGTCTGCGGTCGCGCACACGGGAGTGAAACGGAGCAAGGCATGGTCGATCGACGAGGCTTTCTGAAGACGACGACCCTCGGCGGCGCGGGCCTCGCGCTCGGACCCGCCGCCTGCGGGCCCGCGGGGACCACGGCCCCGAGCGCGGGAGGATCGATGCAGGTGCCGCCCTTCGAGCTCGACGAGGTCACGGTCGCGGAGCTGCAGCGCAGCATGGAGGCGGGAGAGCGCAGCGCGCGATCGATCGTGGAGCTCTACCTGGAGCGCATCGACGCGCTCGATGGGCAGGGCCCCGAGCTCCGCTCGATCATCGAGACCAATCCGGACGCGCTGCGCCTCGCGGAGGAGCTCGACGAGGAGCGGCGCGTCGACGGTCCGCGCGGTCCCCTGCACGGCATCCCCGTCGCGATCAAGGACAACATCGACACCCACGACGGGATGACGACCACCGCCGGGTCGCTCGCGCTGGAGGGATCCGTGCCGCCGCAGGACTCCTTCATCGCCTAGAAGCTGCGCGAGGCCGGGGCGATCATCCTCGCCAAGGCGAACATGAGCGAGTGGGCGTATTTCCGCGGGGAGCGCGCGACCAGCGGGTGGTCCGCGCGGGGGGGGCAGTGCCGGAACCCCTACGCGCTCGACCGCAACCCGTGCGGCTCGAGCTCCGGGTCGGGCGTGGCGGCGTCGGCCAACCTGGCCGCGCTCACGATCGGGACCGAGACGGGCGGCTCGATCATGTGCCCGTCCTCGATCAACGGCGTCGTCGGGCATCAAGCCCACGGTCGGGCTGTGGAGCCGCTCGGGCGTCATCCCGATCTCCCACTCGCAGGACACGGCCGGCCCGATGTGCAGGACGGTGAGGGATGCGGCGATCCTGCTCGGCGCGGTCACCGGGATCGACCCGCGGGATCCGGCCACGGCCGCGAGCGCGGACAACGCGCACGCCGACTACACGCAGTTCCTGGACGAGGGCGGGCTGCGCGGCGCGCGCATCGGGGTGGCGCGCAGCTTCACCGGGTTCGACCCCCGGGTCGTCGCGCTGTTCGAGGACGCGATCGAGGCCATGAGGCAGAGCGGTGCGGTGATCGTCGATCCGGCGGACCTCAGCCCCGCGGCGTGGAACGACCCCCTTTCGCTCGTCCTGCTGGAGTACGAGTTCAAGGCCGACCTGAACGCGTACCTCGCCACGCTCGGCCCGGACGCGCCGGTCAAGAGCCTCGCCGAGATCATCGACTTCAACGAGCGCAACGCCGACCGCGAGATGCCGTACTTCGGGCAGGAGCGCATGATCGCGGCCCAGGCGCGCGGTCCGCTCACCGACCCCGAGTACCTGAACGCGGTGCGCACGATCCAGCGCGCCAACCGCGAGGACGGCATCGACGCGCTCATGGACGAGCACGAGCTCGACGCGATCATCGCGCCGACGATGGACCTGCCCTGGCCCACGGACCACATCAAGGGGGACCGCCTGGACGGCGGAAGCAGCGCGGGCCCGGCGGCGATCGCCGGGTACCCCGACGTCAGCGTCCCCATGGGCTTCGTGGCCGGGCTCCCCGTGGGCGTCTCCTTCTTCGGCCGCGCGTGGAGCGAGCCGACGCTCCTTCGGATCGCGTACGCGTACGAGCAGGCCACCGGCCACCGGCGCCCGCCCGGGTTCGCGGAGACGCTCGGCTAGGCGCGGCGGACGACGAGGGCGTGCTCCATCTGGTCGCGCACGTCGGCGTGCCGCTGCTCGTCGCGCGCCTGTTCTACCGGGACGGGTGGCCGGTGGCCGCGCTGGTGCTCGTCGGCACGATGGTCGTCGACCTCGACCACCTCCTGGCGGAGCCGGTCTACGATGCGGCGCGCTGCTCGATCGGCTTCCATCCCCTCCACACCTGGCCCGCGATGATCGCCTACGCCGCGGCCTTCTCCCTACCGCTCGTCCCGGCGCGCACGGAGCCACGCGTCGCTCGGCCATGGCTTCGTCTCACGCACCTGGTCGGGCTGGGCCTCCTCGTCCACATGGGATTGGACGCGCTCGACTGTGTGACCTGAGGGGCGCCCGTCCGGGGTGGCCCCCTCTCGTCCGGCTCCGGACCGCCCGCTACGTTGAGCCGACCTCCCCGCGAAGCCCTCACGGAGTCGTACCATGCCGGTCCCCACCGTCCAGCCCCGCATCCGTCCGATCGCACTCTCGGCCCTCACCGCCCTCGCCGCGCTCGCGGCCTGCTCCGCTCCCGAGCGGGCCGACCCCGAGGCGGCCCTCGTCGAGCGGGCGCGCGGCATCCACGAGCGGGTGATCACGCTCGACACGCACGACGACATCAGCCCGGCCAACTTCACCGCCGAGCGCAACTACACGATGGACCTGGAGACCCAGGTCAACCTGCCGAAGATGGAGGCGGGAGGGCTCGACGTGTCCTGGATGATCGTCTACGTCGGACAGGGCCCGCTCACGCCCGAAGGGTTCGACGACGCCTACGGCCAGGCGATCGCCAAGTTCGAGGCGATCCACCGGCTCACGGAGGAGATCGCCCCGGATCGCATCGAGCTCGCGCTGACCTCCGACGACGTGCGGCGCATCGTGGCGTCGGGGAAGAAGGTGGCGATGATCGGGGTCGAGAACGGGTACCCGATCGGCACCGACGCAGGCCGCGTGCAGGAGTTCTGGGAGCGCGGCGGACGCTACATGTCCCTCGCGCACAACGGCCACAGCCAGCTCTCCGACTCGAACACCGGTGAGCGGGACGGCGAGTGGCTGCACGGGGGGCTGAGCGACCTCGGACGCGAGGTGATCGCCGAGATGAACCGCTGGGGGATCATGATCGACATCTCGCATCCCTCGAAGGAGGCGAACCTGGAGGCCATGCGCCTCAGCCGGGCCCCGGTGATCGCCTCGCACTCGGCGGCGCGGGCCCTGAACGACCACAGCCGCAACCTCGACGACGAGCAGCTGATGGCGCTGCGCGACAACGGGGGCGTGGTGCAGACCGTCGCCTTCCGCAGCTACCTGAACGGCCCGAAGAACTCCGCCTACCAGGAGGCGCGCCAGGGGCTGATCGCCGAGGTGGCCGGGGAGATGGACTTCGAGATGCTGGGCGGCCGCGGCGGGCGTGGCGGCCGGGGCGCGCTGCAGGCGATGGCCGAGGAGGAGCGCGAGGCCTACCTGGGCGGGCTGGAGCGCGTGCAGGCCGAGGCCGATGCGCGGCTGGAGGAAGCCGGCGGGCCCGCGCCCGTCGACGTCGCCGACCTCGTCGACCACATCGACTACCTGGTCGAGCTGATCGGCCTCGAGCACGTCGGCATCAGCTCCGACTTCGACGGCGGCGGCGGCGTGACGGGCTGGGACGACGCCTCGGAGACGTTCAACGTCACGCTCGAGCTGGTGCGGCGCGGCTACTCCGAAGAGGAGATCGGGATGCTGTGGAGCGGCAACCTGCTCCGGGTGCTCGACGAGGTCCAGGCGGTGGCCGCGGAGATCCAGGCGGGGGGATAGCCCCGGACGGACGGCGGCCGCCTAGACGAGCAGGGCCGGCGGCGTCCCGAGCCGCTGGGCGGCCGACCCCAGCTCCCGCTCGACCGCGAGCGCCACGCCCAACAGCTCCTCGTCGCGGCCCCCGGGCGCGACGAGCTGCAGGCCGACGGGCATGGCACAGCCGTCCAGGCCGACGGGGACGCTGATGGCGGTGAGGCCCAGCACGCTCACCGGGTAGGTCGGCCGGAGGATCGTGCGGTTGAGGGCGAGGTACCGCTCGAGACCCCCGTGGTCGTCCACGCCGCTCACGGCGGGCGGCGTGATCAGGTTCGCGGGCATCGCCAGGACGTCCGCGTGCTCGAAGAGGCGGTGTGCCTCGGAGGCCAGGCGCTTCTGCTCCGCGATGCCGTGCTCGTAGAGGGGGTCGAGCGTGGAGACGGCCCGCGCGACCCGATCTCCGACGATCGGGTGGAGGGTCTCGAGCCAGCCGGGCAGCTCGCTCTGAAGGAACTGCCGGCACTCCGTCGCGGCGATCGTGCCTCCCCCCAGCGACAGGTCGAAAGCCTGGTCGAGGAGCCGGCCGTCGACCTCCGAGAGGCGTGCCCCGGCGGAGCCGAGCTCGCCCAGGGCGCCGTGGAGGACGTCACCGATGTCGGGCTGGCACGCCTTCTGGATCTCGCAGACGGGCACCGCGATCCTCGTCTCGGCCAGCCGCGTGCGGGCGAGCTCGGCCAGGAGGGCCATGGGGTTCCCGCGGTCGGGATCCACGCAGCCGAAGAAGTAGGCGCTGTCCTCGACCGTGCGCGTGAGCGCTCCGACCGTGTCGAACGTGGGGCTGAGGGGCACGACGCCCGTCGTCGGCCATCGCCCCTTGGTCGTGCGCTGGCCCACCGTACCCGTGAGCGCCGCGGGGATGCGGATCGATCCACCGGTGTCGGAGCCGAGCGCGATGAGAGCCGAGCCCTCCCAGAGGCTCACCCCCGCTCCCGACGACGAGCCCCCGGGAATCCGGTGCGTGCCCGCATCCCAGGGATTGCGGGGCGTCTCCCAGCTCGGATTGAGCCCGACACCCCCGAAGGCCATCTCGACCATGTGCGTCTTGCCGACGATGATCGCTCCGGCGTCGCGCAGGCGTCGGACGAGCCAGGCGTCGCGGGACCAGCGCTCCGGCAGGGCACGGGTCGTGCCCGCGAAGGTCGGCAGCCCGTCGACGCCGTAGAGGTCCTTCACCGAAATCGGGATTCCGGTGAGCGGCGGCGGGTCGTCGTCCGCCGCCAGCCGCTCGTCGGCCGCGCGGGCCGCCGCGAGGGCGGCTTCGGCGTCGAAGAGCTTGTAGGCGTGCAGACGCGGACCGAGGCGCTCGTGACGGGCCAGCGCGGCCTCGACGACCTCGGTGGCGCGCAGCGCACCAGCCCGCAGCGCCGACGCGAGGCGGTCGAGGGAGAGCGAGAGCGGGTCGCTCATCGATAGTTCCCGAACATCAGCTCCAGGCCGTAGTCGTTGCCCTTCAAGAAGCGGATGATCTCCTGGAGCTCGTCGCGCGAAGGGGAGGTCACCCGCAGCTCGTCGCCCTGGATCTGGACCTGCGCCTTCTTGAAGCCGCCCGCCTTGACGTCCTTCACGATCCTCTTCGCCGTATCCTGGTCGATGCCGTTCTTCAGGGCGACGACCTGCCTCGCCCGGCCCAGCGACCCGATCTCCACGCGGCCCTCGTCGAGGTTCTTCAGCGGGACCTGCCGGCGCGCGAGCTTCTCGCGCAGCACGCCCACGAGCTGCTTGAGACGGTACTCGTCGTCGGCCTCCAGCCTGACGGCGCCGGCCGCCCGGTCGAGCTCCACCGTGCAGTCGGTCCCCTTGAAGTCGTAGCGGGTCCTGGTCTCCTTGATCGTCTGGTTGACCGCGTTGTCGACTTCCTGCAGATCGACGCCGGTCGAGATGTCGAACGACTCCTTTTTCGCCATGGGCGCTTCCGGTCTCCGGGCCCGGGCCGACGCTCGGGCCGTGTCCGGACCCGTGGCGCCGCCGGGCGGTTATACGAGCGCGGTAAGGTAACCACCTCTCGCCGATCCGCATGCGAACCCGTCTATTGACGAGATGAGCCTCTCCCGTCGCCGGTTCCTGTCGGCCTCGACCGCGGTCGCGCTGCTGGCCCCGGAGCGTCTCCGTGCGCACCTGGCCACGGCGGCCGGCCACCCGTCCTTCCCGGGCGGGCAGGCGGGCCCCTATGCGCTCGTTCTCGGGATCGCCCAGGACGCCGGCATGCCCCAGGTGGGATGCTATGCCGAACGCTGCGAGCGAGCGCGGGGCCGAGCCTCCCCGCGCTACGCCGCCTCGCTCGCCCTCGTCGAGCCGGAGGCGCAGCGCTACTACCTCGTGGACGTGACGCCGGACGTCACGCGCCAGCTCGACCTGATCGAGGAGCCGGGCTTCCGCGCGCGGGCGGGCGAGCGGAGGCCGTTCGACGGGATCTTCCTCACGCACGCCCACATCGGCCACTACGCGGGCCTGGCGGTGCTCGGGCGCGAGGGTCTCGGGATGGCGCCCACGCCCACGTACTGCACCGCGGCGATGGCCGACTTCCTGAGGACGAACGGCCCTTGGGACCTCATGGTGCGGGAGGGGCGGCTGGACCTGCGCCCCACGGAGCCGGGACGCTGGCACCGTGTCGACGACCGGCTCGAGGCGCGTGCCCTGCTCGTCCCGCACCGCCCGGAGTACTCGGATACGGTCGGATGGATGTTCCGCGGCCCCACGGCGACCGTGCTGTACCTGCCCGACATCGATTCGTGGGAGCGGTGGGAGCTCGAAGTGGAGGACGTGGTGGCGTCCGTGGACGTGGCCCTCGTGGATGCCTCCTTCTACTCCGCCGAAGAGGTGCCCGGGCGTGACATCCGCGACATTCCCCATCCGCTCGTGCCGTCGTCGATGGACCGGCTGCAGGGGCGGGTCGACCGCGGCGCCCGCGTCGTCTTCACGCACCTCAACAACACGAATCCCGCCCTCTTCGAGGACAGCGCCGAGGCGGCCGAGATCCGTCGGCGGGGCTTCGAGGTGGCCACGGAGGGGATGCGCATCCCGCTCTGAGCGCGTCCTCCCCTCCTATCTGCCCACGCTCCCGCCGCCCTGGACGGGGCGGTCCTCGGGGGGACCCCCGTCACGCCGGTTTTTTTTCGTTGCTTTGGCGCGTGCCGGGAGCATACTGGAAGAGGAACGTTTGTTCGCGAAAAAGGGGGGGGTCCACATGCGTCGTACTCTGCTCACGCTGTCCGCCGCGCTCGCGCTCGCCGTCGTCCCGGCCGAGTCGCGGGCCCAGCTCAACTTCGGGATCCAGGGATCCGTCATCTCGAGCGTCGAAGACATCGCGATCGCCGGGGTCACGGAGGAATACGCTCTCGCCGGAACGTTCGGACTCGGGGCCCGCGTGGTCGTCAGCCCGCCGATCCTTCCGTTCTTCTGGCTGGTGGGGTCGGGCGACTATTACTTCACGAACTGTCCCGTCGGCCTCGAGTGCAGCCTGTGGACCGCGCAGGCCACGGCCAACTTCGGCCTCCCGTCTCCCATCGTGAAGCCGTATCTCCTCGGTGGGCTCCAGTACCGCCAGGACGACGTCGGCTCGACGACGGGCGGTGTGCTCGGCCTCGGCGTTCAGCTGAACTTCGCCGTGTCGCTCTTCGTCGAGGGCATGTTCGAGTTCGCGGACCCGCGCGGGGGCGAGATCCCCTCCGCCGTCGATCTGGGCAACCCCTTCGTGCTCAAGGCGGGCCTGGCCTTCTAGCACCGCTCCCACCGCGCCGTCCCCCCGAGACACGAGGGGCTCCGGGCTTCGGCCCGGAGCCCCTCCGTCGTTCCCGTCCGTCAGATCCTGGCTTGGACGGTGTAGAGCTGGTGGTAGCGACCCTGCAGGCGCATCAGCTCCTCGTGGCGGCCGCGCTCCACGATCTGTCCGTCCTCGATCACCAGGATCAGGTCGGCCCGCTGAATCGTCGACAGCCGGTGGGCGATGACGATCGTGGTGCGGCCCCGCAGCAGGTCGGCGAGGCTCCTCTGGATGAGCGCCTCGCTCTCGGTGTCCAGGCTCGACGTGGCCTCGTCGAGGAGCAGGATGCGCGGATCGGCGAGGAGCGCCCGCGCGATCGTCACCCGCTGGCGCTGCCCGCCCGACAGCTTCACGCCCCGCTCGCCGATCACGGTCTCCAGGCGGTCGGGGAAGCGGTCGGAGAACTCGGTCACGTACGCCTGGGCCGCCGCGTCGTCGATCTCCGCGTCCGTCGCCGCCGGACGCGCGAAGCGCAGGTTCTCGCGGATCGTGCCGTCGAAGAGGAAGTCGTCCTGGAACACGAGGCCGAGCTGCTCGCGGTACGTGGCGAGCTTGACGTCTCTGAGGTCGACGCCGTCGACGAGCACGCGCCCCGCGTCCGGCTCGAGGAAGCTGGCCGCGAGGCCCGCGATCGTCGACTTCCCGGACCCGGAGCTGCCGACCAGCGCGACGACGGTGCCCGGCGTCGCGTCGAAGGAGACCCCGGTGAGGACCGGCTTGTCCTCCTCGTAGGCGAAGTGGACGTCCTCGAAGTCGATGCGCCCGTGGATGGCGGGCATCGTCACGGTGCGCCTGGGATCGTCGTCCTCCTGAGGCCACGACAGCAGCTCCGACGTGCGGTCGAGCCCCGCGAACGCCTCGGTCATCTGCGTCCCGATGTTCGCCATCTGGATGACCGGCGCGATCAGGAAGCCGAGGAAGAGCGTGAAGGAGAAGAGCTCGCCGGTGGTCAGCCGGCCCTGCAGGATCAGCCATCCCCCGTAGCCCATGATGAGCACGCTGGCCGAGCCCATGAAGAAGGTGCCCAGGCTCGTGACGAGGCTCGACGTCGTGAGCGTGGTCTTCACGTTGTCGAAGATCCGCATCACGCCCTCGTGGAAGACCTGGCCCTCCTTCTCCACCGCGTGGAAGCCCTTGATGACGCGGATCCCGCCGAGGGCCTCCGTCAGCCGGCCGGTCACCTCCGCCCGGATCCGTCCCCGCTCCCGGAAGGCGGGGCGGAGTCGCTGGAACGCCTTCGTGGAGACGAAGCCGAAGCCCGCGAGCGGGACGAGCGCGAGCCCGGTCATGACCGCGTCGATGCGGACCAGGAACACGAAGGCCACCACGGCCGTCACCGTTCCGCCCACGAGCTGGACGAGGCCGGTGCCGACCAGGTTCCGAACCCCCTCCACGTCGTCCATGATGCGGGAGACGAGCTCGCCCGACTTCGTGTTGTCGAAGATGCGCACGGGGAGCTGAAGCACGTGCTGCTGGACCTGGGAGCGGAGGTTGGCGATGAGGTGCTGCGCCTCGACGCTCAGGAGCATCGTGAGCGAGTACGAGGTCGCCGCCTGCAGGGTGATCGCGATCCCGACCCCACCGAGGAGGGGGAAGAGAAGGTCGGCGTTCCCGCCGCCCGCCACGTCGTCGATGAGCGGGCGGGCCGCCCAGGGGAGGACGAGGCCGCTCAAGCGGTTGACCGTGATCAGCACCAGGCCGAGGGCGATGAGGTTCTTTCTCGGCCAGATGATCTCGTCGAACGCGTTGCGGAGGCTCGACCCGGTGATCTTCTTGGTGGACCTGGACATGGCCGCAGAAGATACACAGAGGGGCCCGCCGCGTCGCCACCCGCGCGCGCGTGCGCCCGAGGCGCGGTCGTCGCCCTTGGGCGGCCTAGACGCGCCGCTTAGGTTTTTCGGTTCGTCCGTGGCCTCCGCCGTGGAGCCACGGGCCCCGTTCGCGGCGGAATCCGCCGCCCACACCCGCAGTCCGTGCCGAGTCATGGCCAACGAAGAAAGAGACGGCTACACCCCCTCTGCCGTGGACGAGAAGTGGCAGCGCCTCTGGGAGGAGCGCGGCACCAACACGTTCACCCGCGAGCAGCTGGAGTCGGCCGAGCACCCGTACTACAACCTGATGATGTTCCCCTATCCCTCGGCCGAGGGGCTGCACGTGGGCAACATCTACGCCTTCACCGGGGCCGACGTGCACGGCCGCTACCAGCGGCTGCGGGGCAGGACGGTCTTCGAGCCCATCGGCTTCGACGCCTTCGGGATCCACTCGGAGAACTTCGCGCTGAAGGTCGGCACGCACCCGATGGATCTGATCCCGTCGAACGTGGAGAACTTCACCCGCCAGCTGAAGCGCATGGGCGGGATGTTCGACTGGAACCACTCCGTCGACACGACGGACCCGGCCTACTACCGCTGGACCCAGTGGGTCTTCGTGCAGCTCTTCAAGGCCGGCCTGGCCGAGCGGAAGGAGGCGCCGGTCAACTGGTGCCCCTCGTGCATGACCGTGCT
>JABAOE010001035.1_pt1 | contig 10979 bp, 9 predicted proteins | sample 7062141 | NCBI WGS metagenome assembly JABAOE01 (sample SAMN14538627, study PRJNA623070) | marine sediment metagenome | biome: marine biome [ENVO:00000428]; feature: marine pelagic biome [ENVO:01000023]; material: deep marine sediment [ENVO:00002113] | place: India: Gulf of Khambhat ...
CCGGTCGGCGAAAAAGTGATTCGGCAGCACGGACCGGAAGCGTTCATGCATGCCGTTGACGGGATCGCACACCGCCATCGCGCCGAACGTGTCGCCGTGATATCCGCCGCGAATCGTCAGCAGCCGATCGCGATTCGTCTCGCCGCGCGCGAACCAGTACTGGATCGCCATCTTGATCGCGACCTCGACGGCCACCGAGCCCGAATCGGCGAAAAACACGTGCCGCAGCGACGCGGGCGTCAGGTCGATCAGCCGGCGCGCCAGGGCCACCGCCGGCGCGTGCGTCAGGCCGCCGAACATCACGTGGGCCATCGACTCGAGCTGGTCCCGCGCGGCCCGATTCAGCTCGGGGACGTTGTAGCCGTGTATCGCGCACCACCACGATGACATGCCGTCGATCAGCTCGCGACCATCCTCGAGACGAATCCGAACCCCGTCGGCCGATGCGACCGGGTATGCCGGCAACGGATCCGTCATCGAGGTATACGGATGCCAGATGTGCGCGCGATCGAACTCAAGCATCGCGAAGTCGCTCGAACTCGAGGTAATCGGCCGCCCGGCGGGCGGCGATGTCGGACGCTGCGAGCCTCGGCACTCGGCCGAGCAGCGGGGCCGGCAGTCGGTCGCACAGCGCCTCGACGTTCGCGTCCGCCGCCTCCATGCCCGCATCCATCGTATTCGCCACCCAGCCCGCCAGCGTCAGGCCCGCGCGACCGATGGCCTGCGCCGTCAGCAGAGCGTGGTTCAGGCAACCGAGTTTCATGCCGACGACCAGGACGACCGGCAGCCCAAGCGCGATGCACAGATCGGCCAGGGTCCGCGACTCGTCTAGCGGCACGAACCAGCCGCCCGCACCCTCCACCACCGCGAAATCGCAGCCGGTCTGCAGGACGCATCGGCAGTGGGCCGCGAGCTCGTTCACGCTGAGGCGCACGCCTTGCTCCGCGGCCGCGATGTGCGGCGCGATCGCCCGACGCAGCAATATCGGGTTGACGGCGTGATAGTCGAGCCCGACGGTTGCCGCATCCTGCAACGCGAGCGCGTCGGCGTTGTAGGCGACGCCGTCGCGTTCACCGTCGATGCCGGCAGCGACCGGCTTCAGACCGACGGTCTCCAGCCCCCGGCGACGCGCCGCTTCCAGCAGGCCGGTCGCGACGACGGTCTTGCCCACGCCGGTGTCCGTGCCGGTCACGAAAAAGGTGCCGCCGATCATCCGGATGGTTCCGGCGCCGCGGCGAGCGCATCACCCAATGCCGACAGTAATCGATCGACGTCTTCCGGCATGTGCGCGGCGGTTAGCGTGACGCGCAGTCGCGCCGTCCCCTGCGGCACCGTCGGCGGACGTATGGCGGTGACCAGCATGCCCCTGTCCTCCAGCGCGGCGCTGACGTCCAGCGCCCGCCCGGAATCGCCGATCACGATCGGCTGTATGGGCGTGTCCGACGGCAGCAGCGACAGCCCGATCTCATGGGCCCCGGTCCGGAACTGTCGGACCAGGTCCGCGACGTGACCGCGGCGCCACTCTTCTGCGGCGACGAGTTCCAGGCTCTTGAGCGTAGCCACGGCCACGGCCGAGGGCAACGCCGTCGTATAGATGTAATTGCGCGCCCGCTGGATCAGGAACTCGATCAACGCCTCGTCGCCGGCGACGAACGCGCCGAACGTCCCGAATGCCTTGCCGAGGGTGCCGACCAGCACGGGCACGTCGGCGGCGCCGAACCAGGCCGGGTCCACGATGCCCCGCCCGCCCGGACCGTGCACCCCGATTCCGTGCGCATCGTCGATCATCAACCATGCGCCGAAGCGTCGGGCGAGCGATACCAGCGCATCGATCGGGCACAGGTCGCCGTCCATGCTGAAGGTACCGTCGCTGACGATGAGCAGACGCGCCGGGGGCTCCTCGAGCGCCTCCAGCCGGGTCTCGAGGTCGCTCGGGTCGGCGTGCCCGAACCAGCCGAACTCGGCGCGGCTGATCCAGCCCCCGTCCAGCAGCGAGGCATGATTCAGGCGATCCTCGTAGACCCGGTCACCCGGCCCCACCAGCGCATTAATCGTCCCGACATTGGCGCCGTAACCGGTCGAGAAAAGCAGGGCACGCTCACGGCCGGTAAATTCCGCCAACGCATCCTCCAATTCGTGGTGCGCGGCGGTGTGGCCGCAAACGAGGTGTGACGCGCCCGCACCCACCCCCCAGCGGCCCACTCCGGCGCGGAATGCCTCGGCGATCCGCGGGTCGGCAGCCAGCCCTAGGTAGTCATTGCTGCAGAAGTTCAGCAATTCCCGACCGTCCACCGAGACCACGCGCGACATGGGGGTCTCGACCACGCGGCGGCGTCGGTACAGCCGGCGCTTGTCCAGTCGGAAGAGCTGGCCGGGGATGTCGTCGAATGCGGACACGTGTTCGAGGTTCCTTATTGCGGCCGGAGTCAGCAAGGCAGCCGAATCGCACAGTTTAACCCGGTCAAATAAGCGGTGTCAGACGCGCTTTTTCCCTATAAAATACCGCGCGACACAAGCTGCGCACAGTCACCCACCCCTCCCGAATGCAACGTTGGCAGATCGGCGACGTCCGGATTACACGCATCGTCGAGACGGAAGATACGTCGATGTCGGCGGAAGTAATCCTGCCCGATGCGAAGCCCGAAAATGTCCTCGGGATCGAATGGCTGCGACCGCACTTCGTCGACGCCGAGGGCCGACTGATTACGAGTATTTTTTCGCTGCTGGTAGAAAGCCAGGACGAGCGCATCGTCATCGACACCTGCCTCGGCAACGACAAGCCGCGGGCGGTGCCCGACTGGAACGAACGACAGGGTGCGTTCCTCGACGAGATCGCCGCCGCCGGCTTCCCGCGCCAATCGGTCGATTACGTCGCGTGCACACACCTGCATCCCGATCACGTCGGCTGGAACACGATTCTTCGCGACGGCGAATGGCGGCCGACATTCCCGAACGCCAGGTATCTGTTCAGCGAGCGCGACTGGGAATGGCTCGACAAGGCGCCGGTCACGCCGCTCGGCGACTACTGCGGCGATTCGGTCCGACCAATCTTCGCGGCGGGGCTGGCCGACGTCGTGCGTCCGGACCATGACATCACGGACGAGGTGCGGCTGGTCTCCATGCCCGGCCACTCCCCCGGCCACTGCGCCGTCCGCATCTCATCGCGCGGGGAACATGCGATCGTGACCGGCGACCTCATTCACCATCCCTGCCAGATGGCGCGCCCGGGCTGGTGCAGCCCGTTCGACTTCGATCGCCAGACCGCCCTGCGAACCCGCGAGCGTTTCCTCGAGGACTTGAGCGACGCGCCGGTGCTGGTGATCGGCACCCACTTCGCGACTCCGACCGCGGGTCGCATCGTATCCGATGGCGACGTGTATCGCTTCGCCACCTGACCGGGAAGACGGAGCCTTATGGAACTCGACATCATTCTGGAACCGGACCTGACGCCTGATCAGATCATGGAACTCGGGCTGCTCGCCGAGCGATACGGGTTCCGCGCCATCTGGGCGCAGAACTACGCGCGTGCCCGCGACGCTTTCATGTCGCTCGTGCCGCTGGCGCGGGCGACCAGCCGTATCCGGATAGGAGTCGTCATCGTAAGCCCCTACGAGATGCATCCGCTGAAGATCGCGAATGCCGCCCTGACCCTGAATGAGTATTGCGACGGTCGCGCAAACGTGGTCATCGGCGCAGGGGGCGAATGGCCGATGGTCATGAAGATCGGTTATGGAAAGCGGATCACCGGCACCCGCGAGGCAATCGAAATCGTCAAGCGCTCGTTCGACGAGCCGGTGCTGAATTTCGGTGGCCAGGTCTACCATGCCCAGGGTTTCGCGACGGAATGGCACGATTACCCGCCGCCACTGGTCTATGACGGCGCCAGCGGGCCGAAGATGTTGCGCATGGCGGCCGCCGTGGCCGACGGCGTGATGATGAGCGACGTGCACCCGGAGATGCTGGATGCGCGGATGCCGGTGCTGAGCAAGGCGCTGGAGGCGCATGGACGAACGGACGAGGGCTTCAGGATCAGCAACTTCATCGCCTGGCACGTCAAGCAGGACCGCGACGAGTCGCTCGCCGAGGCCCGGCGCGAGCTCATCATCCGTGGCTGGCTCGACCGCGATTGGCTGGTGCCCTATGTCAGCGAGGAAGAGGCCGACCGAATCGTCAGGAACAAGTGGCCGTTCCTGAAAGCCTATCGCGAGCGCCATGGCAACATCGAGGGCGTGCCCGGGCATGTTGTTCAACAGCTGGTCGAGGGCCTGAGCCTGGCCGGCGACCATTCTGACATCGAACGACACGTCGCCAGATTACGAGCGTTTGCGGCCGCCGGGTTTACAGAAATCGCCTTGCGGGTTCACGATCACCCGGCCGATTCGATTGGTGTGATCGGCGACAAGGTCTTGCCCGCGCTACGCGGCTAGTATCCGCCGATGGTAATCAGAACGGGCATGGGGAGCCTCGCCTCCCTGATCATTTTAATGATCTGCTGCGCGCCGCCGGCGGCGCTGGCCGAGCCCGACGTCGCGATCCTTTACCACGAGGCGCTGAGCCCCGTCGAAGTCGAGCGGAGCAGCGATGGGGCACCCCAACGGATCGCGTTCGACGCGTTCGGGCGCAGATTCGTCCTCCGGGTCGATGCCTCGCGGCCCGGCAGATCGACGCCGAAGCTCGAACTGATCGAGGCACGCGTCGAGGGTGACCCCGATTCCTGGGCGCGCCTGGGGCTGCGCGGCGATACCCTGACCGGCCTCATTCAAGCGCTCGGCGAAACCTATGCCCTCGAATCACGCAGCACGCTCGAAGGCGACCTGATCGTGGGAGAATCCAGCCTGGAAGCGTCTCCCAGCATCATCTATCGCCTCGCGGATACGCTCGTCGCACCCGGCCTGCTGTCGTGCGGTACCCGCCCGGGTGATCCGCACGTCGACGGCAAGACCGCATTTGCGAACCTGAGCGCCGAACTGGACGCGAGCGCGACGCTCGCGGCGACCGACGGGGACCAGGCGACCGTGGGCGTCATCGGCGACTACGCCCTGCGCGACCGGCTCGGCACCGAAACTCGCCTCACGATCGAGGAGATGTTCCTCACGGTAGAGGGAATCTACGCCGAGCAGGTCGGCGTCGAGATCGTGGTCGATTCGATCACGCTGTCGGACAGCCCGACAGGAGACCCGGTCGGAAACTCGAGAATCGGAGCCGATATCCTGGAGGAACTGGGAGATTGGCGGCAGCGAAACCAGGGTGAGCTCGCCATCACGCACATGGTCACGAATCGTCGGCTGCAGAACGAATCACTCAACCTGATCGCGGGGATCAGTTTCCTCGGCAGCCCCGGTGGCTCGGGGGTCTGTAATACGCGTACCGGCGCGTCGATCAGTGAATGGATCAGCAGCCCGTTGACTGCGCTGGTCATCGCGCATGAGATCGGCCACAACTTCGGCGCGCCCCACGACGGTGAACTGCCAGAGCCCGGCGAAATGCCGAACCCGTGCGTCGATGTGCCGCAGGACGTTTACCTGATGAGCCCGTTGCTGCGGAGCACATCCATCAACCAGTTCAGCCAGTGCAGCATCGAGCAAATGCAGCGGGTCATCGCGGCCGCCTACTGCCTCGGCGCCTCGCGAGAGGAGCTGATCGCGAATACCCTGGTAGGCGATGGCGGCGGCGGCTCGCTGCACTGGACAAGCTTGCTGGTATTGTTCCTGGTAGCGGGACGCAAGGGCGTCCGGCACCGCAGCCGGCGGTAGCCAGCGCGACTCAGATATTTTCCGCGGGCCAGGCGACGTGATGATCGTCGATTACGAACGGGTGCTTGTGCCGCTCCGATTCGTGTCGATGCTCGTGCACATGTGGCTCGGGACCCTCCCAGCCTTCGTGCGCGTGCTCGTGATGAGGACCGTGCTTGTGCTCATGTTCGTGGGAGACATGCTCGTGAAGATGCTCCAGTGCCTCCTGGTCGGACTTTGGCCATAGCATCGCCGCCATGATCGTGAAGATCAGTATGCCACCTCCCAGCCACAGCGCCGTGGTCTCTATGCCAACACGCGTGCCGAGTTGTCCGGCGACGGGATAGAAAATCAGCCAGCACGCATGCGACAGCGCGAACTGCGCCGAGAAATACGCCGGCCGGTCGCTGGGCGCCGCCGAACGATTGACGACACGACCGGCGGGGGTCTGGACCAGCGACCAGCCGAACCCGATCACGAACCATACCGGCAGTACCCAGGAGAACTCCGGGCCGGTCGACATCAGCCAGAGACCCGCCGCCATCGTCAGGGAACCGATCAGCATAACCGGGCGATCCGGCACCCGGTCGAGCAGCCACGGCATACTGAGTGCGGCCAGCATCGAACCACCGCCCGCCGCCGCCAGCGCCATCGCCACGTCCGATTCCGTCCCGCCGAGATACTCGCGCACGTAGACGACCGTGTTGACGATGACCATGGCGCTCGCGCTGGACACGGCCAGGTAAAGTGCGAACAGGCCTCGCAGGCGGGGCGTCTTCATGTAGGACCGCAGACCGAATGTGATCTGGCTCCACAACCCACCGAGGCGAGCCGCCCGCTCGCCGCGTGGAACCACCGTGACGACGATCAGGGCGGCGGAGATCACGAACGCGGCGGAGTTCGCCATGAACAGGCCCGTGTACGTCATGACCAGCAGCGCGAGGCCCGCGAACAGAGGGCTCAGAAGGTTCTCGAGATCATACGCGAGCCGCGACATCGACAAAGCGCGCGTGTAGGCGCGCTCGTCCGTGACGATATCCGGGATGGTGGCCGAAAATACCGGCTTGAAACCGGCCGAAAACAGGTTCAGCAAAAAGATAAGCGCGTAGATCTGCCAGACCTCGGTCACGAAGGGCATCGCCAGCACGATGCCGGCGCGGATCACATCCATGATGATGAGGAACGCCTTGCGCGGAAAGCGGTGCGCGAGCCCCCCGACGATCGGCGCGAATACGACGTAGGCAACCATCTTGAACGCGAGCGCGGTACCGAGCACCGCGGCGGCATTGCCCCCGGCGAGATCATAGGCCAGCAGCGTCAGGGCGACCGTGCTGAGCCCGGTGCCGACGAGCGCGATGATCTGTGCCGCGAACAGCTTCCGGAAATCGGGATTGCGGAGCGGGTTGACCTGATCCATGGCGCTCATGATTCTACTCCGAAGACCCGAGCCATGTAGTCCGAGACATCGCTCGAAATCTCCTCGGCAGACTCCGGCGCGATTCCGGCCAGCGTCTTGGCCAGCCGTTTCTTGAATTCGAGCTGCATCTGGCGCGCTATCTGAATGCGTTGCGCCTGCGGCGAGCCAGCCCCGTGCATCGACTCGGTCAGGTAACCGACGGCATTCCGTCCCAGCGTCATGTTTTCGATCAGGCGCAGGATGCGGAGGCGGTCCTCGGTCGCGATTTCCTTGCGGCCCTTCAGGTACTTGCGAATGATATCGCCCAGTTCCGGATGCTCGAGTTCCCTCTGCGAGGGCGCCGTGACCATCAATCCGCCGGCCAGGTCCTGCGCCAGCCGGCCGATCTCGTACGGCAGCTTCGTGACGTGGTGCTTGCAGACATTCGCAATCATGTCGTCATTCAGGTACACACCCGACTTCATCTCGGAGGCCTGATAGCTCGAAGCGATGCCCGTGCTGTAGATCGTCTCGTTCAGGTGGGTCATCTCGACGAGCTTGTCGCGGATATGCGAGGCGCGTTCGACGCCGTTGTAGTCGGCGATCGTCGCCGCCGCCCCGATCAGCACGTCGCCGACCCCCGACTTGCAGACGTAACTGCGCCGGTGGTAGCAGGTGAACCGCTCGACCAGCATCGCCGCGAACTCGTACTCACCATCCATGAATATCAGGTCATTCGGAATGAAGACGTTGTCGAAGACGATCATCGCTTCCTGACCCGCGAAGCGCGCATTGCCCGCGTCGACGTCGCCCTCCTCCATGCTTCTCGTATCGCATGACTGTCGACCGTAGATATAGGTAATGCCCTCGGCGTCTGCCGGAATTGCGCCGACGATCGCATACCCAACATCTTCCGCGCCGAGACGCATCGTAGGCATCACGAGCAGCCAGTGCGAATTGATGCACCCGGTCTGATGCGCCTTCGCGCCACTTATGTACACGCCATCGCCGGTGCGTCGCACGACGTGCACGAACATGTCGGGGTCGTCCTGCTGATGCGGCGCCTTGCCACGATCGCCCTTGACATCCGTCATCGCCCCGCCGATCACGAAACCGCCCCGCTGCACCATCCGCAAGAATTCGATGAACCGATCGTGATACGCGGTGTCGCCTGCCTCGTCGATCTCGAACGTCACCGAGTGCAGGGCATTCAGAGCATCCATGCCGACGCAGCGCTGAAAACAGGTGCCGGTCAGCTGGCCCAGGCGCCGCTGCATCTTGTTCTGGCGGACCAGGTCGTCCGCGCTGCCCGCAATGTGCAGGAACCGATTGACTCGCTCCCCGGTCAGGGGTGATATCACGCTGGCCAGTTCGGGGTCCCGCGCCGCCAGGTTATAGGTTTCGGCGACCGCATTGATCGAAGGCCGAATCATCGGGTGATCCACGGGTTCGTCGACCAGCTCGCCGAACAGGTACACCCTCAGACCCCGCCCGCGCAGGCTGGCGATGTACTGTTCGCCGGTGGTTATCGGCTGCCTAGCAGACTGGTCGATCAGCGTGTCGGGATTGCTGGCCATGCGTGTCTCCCTTGTATCTATGACGCTATCATAGCGTGCATGGGCGCCACATGTTGGCAACATTCTTGACATAACCGCGGTTCAATCGACGCATGGCAAAGAGCAAGCAGACGGCCGTCGGCAGCACCACGCGCGAGGCACTGATCCTGGCTGCGGAGCGTCTGATCGCCGAGAACGGTATAGACGGCGTCTCGTTGCGGCAGATCAACAGCGAGGCAGGGCAGAGAAACTCGTCGGCCGCCCACTATCACTTCGGGTCGAAGGACGCGCTGATTCGCAGCATTTACGAGCACCGCCTGGGTAGCGTGAATCGCCGCAGGCAGGAGATGTTGAACCGCGTCCTGGCCGACGGGCGCGGGTCCGATGTCCGCAGCCTCGTCGAAACCATTGTCCGGCCGATCGTCGATGAAATCCGCGAGAGTGATGGCGGAAGCTTCTACATTCGATTCATAGCCCAGGCGATGGGTCACCCGCATGCGAGCACCATCGGCTACTGGAAGACGATGCTGACGGACGCGGCGCTGACCGCCTACCGGCTATTGGACGTAGCCATACCCGACGTCGACGAGCCGGTTCTCGGCCAGCGCTTCGGCCTGATGTGGGAACTCGTCATTCATTCGCTCGCGGATCGCGAGCGCTGCCGAGAGGCGGCAGCGGATAAACCGGCTCTGCCGTTCGTCGAGAACCTGATCGACGTCGTCACGGGCGGCTTGAAGGCGCCCGTATCGGCGCAGACGAGGCGGGCTTTATCCGGATGACGGGAGCCTTCGAGCCCGACGAGAGCGGCATCCGCTTTGGGCCGTTCTGGATAATGCCGGGACTGTCGCGGACCAACGTCTGGACAATCGTATTCGGTTCTTTCACCACGGTCGCGATGATCGTGTTCATGAGCCTGATCCAGCCATACGTGCTGAATGAGGTCGTCAAGGTTCCCATAGATAGGCAGGGGCAGATCACGGGCTACCTGACGGCGATGCAGGAAGTCGTCGTCGTGCTCCTGGTCGGGCTGGCAGGGGCATGGTCGGACCGCGTCGGCCGTCGGTTCGTATACGTGCTGGGATTCAGCATCATGGCCGCCGGTTACGTCGTCTATCCCCTGGCCAGCGACGAGTTCGAGCTTTTTCTGTACCGCATCGTCTTCGCGATCGGCATCGTGTTCGTTCCCGTCATGCTGAGCGCGACCGTGCAGGACGCGCCGCAGGAAGTGTCGCGCGGCAAGTGGGTCGGCTTCATGAACATTTGCCAGGGCCTGGGCGTACTGCTACTCGCCACGGCACTGCTCGGGCGCGCGCCCGAGATTTTCGTATCTATGGGCTTCGCGGCCGACATGGCGGGACGAATGACGCTGTGGACGACCGCGGCGATCTGCGCGCTCGTTGCGCTGGTCTTGAGCAAGGGACTGCCCGCCGAACTCGGCAAGTCGAAGTCGCCACAGAAATCCGGGGTGGTCGAGCGGTTTCGTCGCGGCATGATCGAAGGTTTCCGTAATCCCCGACTCGCGATCGCCTTCGGCGCGGCGTTCATTGGCCGCGGTGATCTCGTTGTCGTCGGCAATTTCCTGACGCTGCGTATCACGCAGCACGGTATCGACCAGGGACTGACGACGGCTGAGGCCAGCGGCAAGGCCTTCATGATGTTCGGCATCGTGCAGATCGCGGCGCTGTGCTGGGCCTTCTTCATGGGCCTGATCGCCGATCGACGTAACCGCATGACGGCAGTTTGTATCGCTCTGGCGCTCGCGACGGTCGGCTACTCGTTGGTCGGCGGGGCCGACGATCCCTTCGCTGCGTCTTTCATACCGATCGCGATACTGCTTGGCATGGGCGAGGTCAGCGTGATCGTCACGGGCGGGGCGCTGTTCGGTCAGGAGGCGCGGGTGAATATCCGCGGCGCGCTGGTCGGAGTGTTCAACATGCTGGGTGGGATTGGCATAATCGTGGTCAGTGGAATCGGCGGCATCATTTATGATGCGCTTGGCCGTGCGACCCCGTTCACGATGATGGGGCTGCTGAACGGCCTGCTGCTGCTGGCAGCGTTCGTCGTCCGGGTCCGCGCCGGTGAACCCGCGCCCCGAGGTGCGACGCCTGCGGGCTGACCCGGCGAGCGACACGAAAACAATCATCGGAAAGGCACTATGCAACGCAAAACACTCGGCGATTCGGACATCGAAGTGTCAGTGGTCGGACTCGGCTGCATGAACTTCGGCTTGATGTGCGACCAGGCGGCGACCAACGAGATCGTCGACGCAGCGATCGACGTCGGCGTCAACTTCTT
>JABAOE010000564.1_pt4 | contig 10974 bp, 18 predicted proteins | sample 7062141 | NCBI WGS metagenome assembly JABAOE01 (sample SAMN14538627, study PRJNA623070) | marine sediment metagenome | biome: marine biome [ENVO:00000428]; feature: marine pelagic biome [ENVO:01000023]; material: deep marine sediment [ENVO:00002113] | place: India: Gulf of Khambhat ...
GGTGCCGCGTGCGACTTCCCAAGCGTACATATCATCATCGGTGTACTCTATGCCATCCCGCAGCTTACGCATCCGCGCCGCGTGTATCTGGCGCTTCACTTCCAGCGGTGCATCTTCGCCGCGCTCAGCCTCTAGCACCGCGTCAACATATGGCCGCAAGTCGCCGACCTTCGGAAAAAAGCGCTCCCGTAACATGTAGGCATCGACCGCCGCCTGCATAGTACTATCGTCATATTGGCCGTAGACACGGGCGAGGCGCACTTGAGCGTTGTTGCTGCGCCTCGTCGGGTATTCGTCTTTCAGGTCTTTAAGCCAGTCCTTCATCTTTCAGCATCTCCTCTAGCTCCCGGTCGCGCTCGTCGAATTCTGCCGGCTGATTACCCCACAAGCCGCGCCCATTTTGAGCGTCAAGCCGTGCAAAAATAACCGGCAGAACGGCCGCCGGTCTGTATGGTGTCTTTCCATCTGCTACCATGTCACTTCGCGCCCTGTCTAGCAACTCCCTTGCCCGCTCCCCGTCTCCGTCTACCCTTTCAACAAGCGCCCGGATTGGCTGCAAGTAGTCGTCACGGCGCTTGTCCTTATCTGCTGGCAAGGTGACGCCGGTCAGGTCAAGCCAGTGCGTTAGCGTGGCGGTGCAAGCGTCGATGTCGGCCTCTGACTCTGTATCTGCATCTTTTCTGTATCTTATCTTATCTGTATCTGTATCTGTATCTGTGTAACGTATCGTTACAGTGTCGTTACCATCCCGTAACGGTCCCGTATCACCAGCGTAATACTCCGCCTTGCGCTGGCGCTCCCGGAAGCGTGCCACGCGCTCGGCGCCGCTGACCGCCGCCTGCCTCTTGGCGAAGTTGGTGACAAGCCAGCGCCCATCGACGCGAGACAACACGCCGGCCTCGGCCAGCTCGTGCAGGTCCGTGTCGAGGTGCTCAGGATTCGCCCGCACGCGCCAGGCCATCTGTGCCGAATCGGGCAGGAGGCCGCCTTCGTCACATTCACCGGCGACTAGCAGACATTCGACGAAACGCCATTTGAGCGCATCGCGTATCTGGCCGATTTTCGGGTCGTCTAGAATCTCATAGTACAGTTTGAGCCAGTATTTAGCGGCCATTATCATCTGCCTTACGGTGGCCGGTGATTTCATTGTATTTTATCCGACCATTACCCCATTTTGAGTCAATAGTCACGCTCTTTTTATTCACTCTTATAATCGTCGCCCAACCATGCCATGAGTTCACATAGTCGCCGACTTCAAAATCTATGCTATCAGCTAGAATTCCGCCCGAAGCTTCGTACAGCGCTTTTTGAAAGGCAATCCGTTCTTCAAGGAACTCAACCCAACGCATGTTGAACGTGTAGACTACGTTCCAAACTTCGTCCAGGTCCTGCCCCCGATGCTCATACCAGGGCGCGTCTACGACCAGCCATCGCTCTTTGTCCAAGTTGCGTTGATGCTTTCGCAATTGCGCCTCTAGCTTATCGATTCTGCGACTGATGACACCCGGCCGCTGTTTATATTCCTGGGCCTTAACTGCGCGCTCAGCTCGATGTTTCCAATACTCGGATCGTTGGCGCTCAACGTATGCTTTTGTAGCGTTATCTTGCGCCCGCTTTATGGCGTTTCGGTGCGCTCGTTCCGAATGATGCCCCACTAGAATTGGCTGCCCCAAGGGGATACCGGCGACAGCCGCCTTCGAGGCTTCATGCCGTTCGTCAGACCGCCTTGCGGCGTTGTCACTATAACCGCTGTAATACTCGGCCCGGCGCTCAGCTAACGCTATTAAATCGGTGCCGTCCTCATCTAACTCCGTAATGCCAAACTTCTCAGCTAAGAAGTCAACCTTACGAGGACTCCACGGCCCCATAAAGCATTGCTCGCCACGTTTCCAACGTAGCCCAATACTACGCACCTCATTATATTCGTCTTTCGGGAGACGTTCAGCGGGCCAGAACCTGATCTGACCATCTTCCAAGTTGATTGTCGCTTCGCCGTTCATTACTAACTCCTTAAACGCAAAAAGCCCTTTTGCGTGACCTCGGCCTGTGACGATTCCCCACCACAGGGAAGGCCAAAGGCCACGCAAAAAGGCTATTTCTTGTGGTGGATAGGCTCGTCACTGCCATTGCCATTTGTTAAGCTACCTCTGTATTATACGCTTTCCGGCCCGGCTTGTCTAGCCGTTACCGGGGTACTATCGAATAGGCTGCGCTGCTCGGCGAAGTTGAGCGGCAGCGGCGGCTGGGTGTCGCGGACACGTTGGCGGGCAAGGTCGGCGGTGTCCGGGTCGATCTCGAAGGCGATATAGTTGCGACTGTATCGCTTAGCCTCAGCAGGAATTGAGCCAGAGCCACAGAATATATCAAGCACCACACCGCCCAGAGGTGACAATGCATTGACAAAAGGGGCAAGGGCGGGGACGCCCTTGCCCCAATTACTACCATTCACGCCGTACATTCCCTTGTTCGTTGATAATTGCACGTCAAAAATAGACTGATATAGCTTCGCCCTGTCCCTTTCATACCACAATAGCTCCTGTGATGTGATGAGCAAGCGCCCGCAAAACTCTTTTGCGTGTACAGGTCTGATGATAAAGCGCCAGCGGTATGACATTGATACTAGCAGTGCTGCGTGCGTTTGTGGTAGCAATCCAATCGCACAAAATGTAAGCAAGCTACCGCCCGGCTTCAACACCCGCGCCGCCGTCTCCGCCAGCCAGCGGTAATCGTCAATCCTGTCGTACACCGGGTCAGTGAAAACGAGATCAACGCTCTCGTCCGGTATCCGCTTCGCCAGCTCCCGCGCATCGCCGGTGACGATCTGATTGCGGTACTCTTCCGGTATGTCTGGGTGCCAGGTCATAGTAATCCCAACTGCACCGGCTCAATATCCCACCCGCAGGCCCGGCGGATGTCGTTGGCCTGGTCGGGGGTGATAAAGTCGCCGCGCACTATTTCGGCAAGCCACTTCTGAGCCCAGACGCGATCCGGGCCGATGTCGGCCGCTTGCTGCTCCTGGTTATGCCAGTTGCAGACCCATGAGGCGTGGTCGAAGTTGGATAGCTTCACGACAACAGCGTCCTAAGCAACACCTGCCAGCACGGCCAACAATACCCGCGCCCGTTGCGGTGGACGTGGGCGCGGCGGTCTGGGTGGTGGTAGCAGGTCAACGATGCACCGACCTGTCCACAAAATAGCCAACGATACAGGCCAGAATTACCGCCAGTATGATCAGCGCGTCGATGCCGGTCATGATATGCCTAGCACCTTTTCGGCCCCGTCAATCGCGGCCATTTCAGCATTCCTGTCACCGTCGATAATGGCATCGTACAGCTCCCTGAGCGCCATTTCCGCCTCCGCAATTCGCTCATCCCTTTCCGCAATTTGCCGATTCAATAATTCGGCGAAGCCTTCCCGGCGTTCGTCAGTCTCAGCATACATCGGCCCCGGTGCGTTGTGCGTCATCGCGTACCTCCCTCGCAATAGTCTCCAGCATTTCAAGTCCTACTATCCGAATACGGCCAACGGGGAGGCCGCTATTCAGGCTGTCGCCCCAAATGGCGGCCAGCGCCTCCGCGTCTGCTTCGCTGTAGCTGCCAACGCACTCGCCGCGCCGCGTCCGGTTCTTGCCAACAATTTCGTAAATCACTTTGTATTCTGGCACCCTGATTCATCCTATCACCCGTTGCCCTTGCGTAATGCACCGATAGAAAAGCCCGGTAGCGGTCAGGACTACCGGGCGCAGCCTATGCACCTGCCTGCAATCATTCTGATAGGGTTATAAAGGTTGGTGCGCCGGGCAGGGCCAGGAGGGGATGCCCTGCCCGACGTCTCGCGGCCGGCGCGGCCATTGTTGTTTGTGAAGCATGTGGCAGCGTCTGTGTCCGAACGCAGAAAAGGTGAGATGGCGCCGGTCGCTCCTTATCAGCGGCGGAGTCTGAGCTGCAAAGTGGGGGACGTTGGCCGCCGCGTCAAAGTCGATATGAGCCGGGGCGCTCGTTGTATGTAAGGTCACTCAAGTACTAAAGGTGGGGCTGCTGTCGTTCTGGGATAAAAGCCAATAAGCTAGATACAGCCCACTATGTAGAGCGCCCCGGTTGTCAACTTGTAAAGGTGCTATGGTTTATTATTGCCGACCGTAACGCGATCTCCGCCCCAAGCTACAAAGCGCTCGACCTCGTAGCCCTCTGCCTCTAGCATATCAGCGACAGCCAGGCGGACAAGGTTCGACATGCTGGCGCCGCGCTGGCGGGAAAGTTCCGCCAATGCTTCGCGCATATCGTCAGGGAGAGTCAAACTGATTCGCGTCGTGGTCATGCTTTCATTATACACGAAAGGCAAGTGATGTCAAGCGCTTGACAAGTGATAGCACTTGTGTATAATATAGGTATGACACACGATACTGATACCCGGAGGGACGACATGACAATGAAAGACTACGCAGGCAATCACACCACACCTAAGCAAATGGCAGAGCAGATACTAATGGACGCGATTGTTGGTAGGATGGAATTCTTTATCGAATCTCAAGAAATGGACGGCTTTACCGAAGCGCAAAAACGGCAAGTGTATAGGCAGGCGGTCAAGATAGCGAAGCGCACCGCCAAGGTTATGCACTTCGACCCCGAATCATTCGCATGGAGCTAACCCCCAACTTCTGGCGCGACTCCGGTCGTTGCCAGAGGTTAGTGGTTAGATTGGATACCCGGAGGGACGAAATGACAGAGCCAACGGCAGAAGAAGCATTCACCAAAGCATATGATGAAATATATGCACTAACTGTAGAGATTCAAGATAAAGCATCACATCGTTGGTTACAGTCCTTTGATTCCCCCGACTGGGGCGACGTTGGCGACCTCAACGCGATAGCCGAGGCGCTGCGCGAGATTGCGGAGGGAAAGTGATGGCCCTGAAAGCAAGGACGATCATCAGCATGGGCGTGCCGGTCGTGGCGCTGCCAGCGCAGCAGCCAGAGCGGCGCTTCACCCACATAGGATTTTGGGACGCTGGCCGGATCGTACTGGCCGCTGAGCCGCTGCCGTCCACGCGGATGCTGCCCGATGACGTTGTTATCGGGCCGTCTGGTACAGTTTGGCGGGTGATGGCAGACGGGCGCGGCTGGGATGTTACCGCCGCCTACGACGCCATGATCGACGCCGCCGAACTGGCAGCGGTTGACGCGGCGCAGCGCGATATTACGGAGCAGATATAATGCCCGAAGCCTGGCAGGAGCCGCAAGCCCGCGATTGGGAGATAGACCAGCAAGCCCGCGATTGGGACGCCTATAAAATGTCGGAGCAATACGACCACGACCGCGACGGCGTCATACAAGACGCATCCGGCAACAAGGTCACAGGCCCGCCGCCGGAATCCAAGCCGGCGGCGATGGGGCCATTTTTCAGCGCTGAGCATTGGATGTGGTTCTCGAACGCATACACCTATGAGCAATTTATCCGTGGCCTGGTGCGACAGGCGGAGTATTCGGAGGGACAAGACGATGACGACGAAAGCGCTTGATATTTACAAGCCAGAGACATACGAAACGATGAAGCTGGTCGCCGGCGCAATGGCACAAAGCGGCTACTTCGATGACGCTAAGGAACTTGCCCAGGCTATCGTGAAAGTGCAGGCAGGCGCCGAACTTGGATTCGGCCCGTTCACTTCGATGGCCGGCATCCACGTCATCAAGAGCAAGCCGACGCTGAGCGCCAATCTCATCGCCACGCTTATCAAGAATGACCCGCGCTATGATTACCGGGTTCGCAAGATGGAAGATACCGAGGTGTCTATCGAATTCTTTGAAGAGGGCGAATCGCTTGGCGTGTCAACATTTACGGCAAAAGACGCGCAGCGGGCAAACACGCAGAACATGCACAAGTTCCCGCGCAATATGCTATTTGCCCGCGCCATGAGCAACGGCGCGAAATGGTACACGCCCGGCGTCTTTGGCGGCGCTCCGGTCTACACGCCTGACGAGTTGGGCGCTGATGTTGACGAGGATGGTAACATCATCGAGGGCGAAGTTGTACAGCCCCCGCCGGCCCCGCTACACGGCCCTGACCCGGTAGCGCAGGTCAACGATCTGTTATTCGATGACAACGGCGACGAGCCGGAAGTTGCAGAGACAAAGCAGGCCGTCGCCGAGGCGTTGGCTGAGCCGAAAAACGGCAACGGGCAGAAGCTCATGAGCGCCGTTGACTTTCGCGGGTATCTGGCAAAAGAGCTTGGCTTCCGCAATGACCACCACGTTATCGGAACACTCAAGTTGCTCGGTTTTTGGCCGACGCCGATGACCAGCGACGAACGGCGGCGCTGCTTCGAGGTCTGCCAGGCGTATCGGGATATGCGCGACAACAAAGGCATCAGCCAGGACGACGCCCTCGCGGCGCTGGCTGACGAGGCAGAACAGGAGGCGGCGTGATGGCGACTTACGAATACACTGAATATTGCTCGGTCATGAATCGTGATACAGGCGAGACGGTTGCAATCATCCCCTCGACCGGCGGACAAGAGGCGCAAGTTGCCAGGGGTCAGATGGTAGCCGATGCGCTGAACGAATCCGCCGCCGTAGCGCGGCTGGTCGAGGCGGCGCGGGAATCTCTAAATGAATGGGACAAGATGCCCGGTCGGTGGATTGTCGCTGAAAAGCTGAATGAAGCCCTCGCACCCTTCGAGGAGGCCGATTGACCCGTATCATCCCCGCTATTTTGGCCGTCATGATGGCGGCCTGCACAGGGGCGCCGGCGCAGGTAGAGCCGGCGCCCCGTTTTGGCGTTGCCGTGCCGACCGCTACGCCGGCCAGCGCCTCCGTGGCCATGATGGACGCGCAGCGCCTACAGACAACCGCCGAGGCCCGCATGTTTGAAGCCCAACGCCAGGCGGCGGAAGCTACCGCGCAAGTCGCCGCCGTGACGGCCAACGCCCGCGCAACCGGCGACGCCTACGCCTTCCGGGCAACCTCGACCGCCGACGCCCTGGCCATGCTCCAGCAACAAGACGCGGCGACCGCGACGGCTCAGGCGGCTATCGGGCAAGCAACCAGCGAAGCGCAAGCCACGGCGTTCGCCGCCGTCGCTTCGCGGGATGCTTACGCCATGAGCCAAGATAGGGCAGAGGCGGAGGCCACGCGGAAAGCCGACCAGCGCAACCGTGACAACGTGCGGGCATGGGGCATTACCACCGTCCTTATTGTGTTTATTGTCGCCGCTGCTGCTGTGACCGTTGTCAGCCTTCGCGGGATATTTGACGCCGTGCAGATGTGGATTAAGGCGCGGGCATTCCGCGAGGCCATGATGGAATCGAGCGGCGGTGTGATTCAAGTGACCGCTGGCAGCATGGACGCATTGGCGCCGCGCTATCTTCCAGAGCCGCCCCGCGCCCCGCTCCCGGTCCCGCCTAAGTCTGACGTGCGCTCCATCCCCATCAACGAAGGCACAGGCGGCTATGTCGAGGTCGAGGATAACAGCCAGGCCGCCAAGGCCCGACGCGACGCCATGCATCTGCTATTTGACAGCATCATCTGGCAGAAGCAGACCGGCGCGGCGGTCAATCGCGTGCCGTCGCATAATCAGCTCGAGCATTTTTCGTCTAGTACCTGGCAGCAAGCGACGGCGCCACTGAAAGCGGTCGGCGCCATCTACTCCGAGGCCGGAAGTGGCACCTGGGCCGCGCCTGAATGGGGCAGTCTGGAGCGTATCTATCAGGCATTGAAGAATAAGGATTTGGATTTGAGCCACCCCGCCCCGAACGGACAGGAGGCCATGCCGTAACCTTGCTGTACTCCTGGCAAGGTACGGTCGGCAAAGTGGGCAAGCAAGATTATGAACTCCGCTAGACTTCCAATATCACAATGTGATTTTACGCCATGACGCGAAAAACGGCAGAACGCATAGCATTAGACCAGAAAGCCCTAGACGTGCTTGACGGGGCGAATTTCTATTTTCTAAATGACGGCGACATAGCGCGGGAATTAGACACGCATCCGACCAACGTGGCGCGGGCGCGGGCGCTCGGCTACGTCTCCCCCGCTCTGCTGTGGGCGCTGGTCGATGCCGGCTACCTCGACCGCGCAGAAGTGTCCGAGGTGCTGACCGTCGAAGTGCATCCGTGCAAGTGCGGGGAAGTGCATCTAAAGACCTGCCCTTATAATAGGAAGGGGCGCAAGAAGCGCACGCGATGGGCGCCGGATTGCACACCAGAGCAATTGGCAGCTATTATTGCCGAGAGGGACCGGCTTGGAGTCACTAATAGCGAAATGCTGAAGGCGTTATTAATAGCGTATTTTTTGGTGCCTGACGACTAGCTAAAGCAACCCGTTTCCCGCTCCAAATCAGGCCGCCCGCTATGCACCTCGCCAGTAAAGCCGCTGGCCTTGCTGCCGCTTTCGCTTTCAGGATGGCCCCAGGCTATCAAGCCCCAGCCGCGCCCATAGAAAAACCGCTCCCCGTTCGCCTCTAGCTCTAGCACGTCGCTGACCGTCCCGCCCTGGTCGGTCGTGAATGTGTCATGATGCGCCACTAGCTTCGTCGCGTTATACAAGCCGCTCCCGCTGTTGGCCGCCGACTTGGCGCAATCCGATTTGTAGTGGAATTGTACACTGTGCGACCATCCAGAAGTCCACGTGTCGCCGACAGACATATAACGCGGACACCAGCGGGCCATCGCCTCGCCACTGTTGAATTGGCGGTAATAGCGCGGCTTATCCGGCCTTTCGGCGTAGTGGGGCGCCGGCCCCGGCGACGTGTCCAGCCCGCGCCAGATGTGGTCACTGCCGACCCATAGCTCTTCATATTGCTGATTTTTCACCTGGTAGAATTTATAGGAGCCTTCCCGCTGCGACTGGAATGTCTCCTGTGACCCGTTAGCGTGCTTGACTTCATACATCATGCCATCACCGCGCATGTATTCGGCCAGGTCATAATCTTTATCAGGTGGTGGTGGCGGTGGTGGCTGATCGTCCGGCTCAGCCAGCCAGTGCACATCGTACCATTGCCCGTCAACTACCCAGGCCACGCGCCTGTCTCCCGTCAGCGGATTCTCGGCCGGTCGCAAAATGACGCTGTTATCATCCGGCAACCGCGTCTCATTGCCAACTGCCCAATAATCGCGCCTCTTTATTTCATCCTGTAGCGCCGACGGTCCCAGGCTAATTGTCTGCGCTTCAAGGGAAGTATCCCATATCCTTTGTTCCAGACTTTTGTCAGGCGGTGGCGGCGGTGGCGGTGGCTCGCCCGGTTGCCAGGCCGGCGTAGGATTGGCCTCCATGTACTCGACAAAGCGGGGGATAGCCGCCGACCAGTTGGCATCAGCCGCCTGCCAGTTGCCCAGATTCCACATGCAGATACCTATAATGTCACTGTAGAATCGTAGCTCTTGCTCATAGCCGGTCATCTGTTTGAAAAATCGGTCAATGCCGGCGAAGCCGAAGCCGCCGTCAAGACCGCACTCCGTAATGGCCAGGCCGCCGTAATGCCCTTGCGAATTGAGCCAGGTCACTTCTTCAATAGGTCGCTCTGGCTGCCCGCCCAGGATGCGCCCGCCTTGATGCACTAAGTCGCCGCCGTAGACATGGCGCCCGTAAATGTTGCCGGCCTGCCACGCCTCGATAATGAATGGCGCTAGAAGTTCCTGCCACATCTGGAAGTCACCCGGCGACCCGCCGGCCAGATTTAAGACGCATACCTTATACCCGGTCGCGTTCGCCAGCTTCATGATCTCGCGTTCGTAGTTGACCAGATTCTCAATTGATCGCGGGTCGTTACCGCCTTGCTCGTTGGTGATGGTGTAATAGTCGGCCGGATTCTGCGCCCATTTATTTGATAGCCTGGGCCACCAGTAGGCGGCGAACTCTGCCCAGGTGACATCGGGCCGCTTGTTATTGATGTCTCCCGGCGCTTCAAGATAGACGGTCGTGTCGCGGAAGATCGTCACCGTATGGCCGGCGCTCTTTTCCTTGGCCTCGACCAGCGCCCCGCCTTCGTTGACGGCGCAGCAAATGCGCGGATTGGCGGCGGCGAATTCCCCGTACCCGTTGCGCGGTCCGCCTGTGATATGTGCTCCTAAGCTCGTCATGTTTCACCTCTTAAACTATCGTCAATGATGCGCCATGCCGGCATTCGCATCCAGATACCATGCACATTGGGGCGCGGCGTCTTGTATGATTCTACGAAGCCTTTCCGCATCAACGCCTTGATCGCCTTCAGCGCCGTCTTGGTGCTAACGCCCCGCGCCTCGCACCATTCGCCGGTTGTGAATGTGCCTGATTCTATCTTATATTCGGATTCAGCGGCTAACTCTGCCAGCCATTCTAGCAGCTCCTCATGTGTCGGCTCATCGCCCATTTTTCAGCTCCGGTGATACCGGGCGCCTCCGCGCCGGCCTAAACACCCGCCTATCCCAAGTGTAGCCCCCGTCGCGACAAACGAAATAAATACCGCCGAACTCCGGCAACTGCCCGCCCACGCCGATACGATGCACGAAGCCGGTCGGGCCCTGCCATGCCGGAATCTGGAAGGCCCGCACGGGATGATTGGTGCCACTGTCGCCCCATTTGTGGCGGTGATTGCGGATGGCCACGTCGGGGATGCGCCTGTCACGGGCATAATCATATGTCACGATGGCGGCGATACGCCCGGCGCCGGCTCCCCGCGTCCATGGCCTCATGTCGCCTGATTCTGGATGATGCTGGATGTCGAAGAGCACGCCGCCGACCAATAGGGGCAAGTGCCACCATGACCAGGCGTTGCTATCCGGCGGCCGTTCGGCGCCAATATCCTCGGCTAGCTTTTCCTCTAGCCAGCAAGATTCTCCGACGTGGCTGGCGGTGCCACGGGTGATGTACCAGCAATCTGACACGTCAAGCGCCGGCTTGACGACCTCTGCCGCTATCCTGAGCATGGTCGCCGGGTTGCGGGTGATAATCTGGCTTGTGTTATGGTGGTCGCCGTCGGTGGCGTCGCCGTTGATGACGGTAAT
>JABAOE010013282.1_pt3 | contig 10973 bp, 10 predicted proteins | sample 7062141 | NCBI WGS metagenome assembly JABAOE01 (sample SAMN14538627, study PRJNA623070) | marine sediment metagenome | biome: marine biome [ENVO:00000428]; feature: marine pelagic biome [ENVO:01000023]; material: deep marine sediment [ENVO:00002113] | place: India: Gulf of Khambhat ...
TTCTCCGCACAGCTCCACGACACCCTGCGCCTGCCACCAGTTATGCAGCTTGCAGCGCACGCGGGAAAGGTCAACGGACGTTGTGCCCAGGCTCGCCTGGGCATAAAACTCGGCGAACGCCGCGTGCACGGTCGCGATGTTGCCGCCATGACCGTTCAGGAAAAAGAACCGCTCGAAGCCATGCCGAACGAGTGAGTTCAAGGTATCTTGGATCACCGCGATCAGCGTAGAGGGCCTGAGCGAAATCGACCCCGGAAAGCCCAGATGATGCTGCGCCATGCCGACAGCAATGCTCGGCGCAACCAGTGCACCAATCTTCTCCCCCATCGCGACGGCGAGCGACTCCGGACACAGGGTGTCCGTGCCGATCAAACCATTGGGCCCGTGTTGCTCCGTGGAGCCAATGGGCAGAACGATCGTCCTGCTCTCTTTCAGGTATGTCTCGACCTCCTGCCAGGTTGAGAATTTGAGTTCCATGGTCACTCCTCAGGTTTTTCGGTAAACGTTGGTCTTTATCGAAGCAGAAGATGCGAAAATGAAAGCGCCCCACTCGCAAGACGTCAGCCGTTTTCTGCCGCTAAGCATCCGCTCTGTTTCGGTACGGCAGATTCGAGAATCTCTTGACGGGACCATTACCCGTCGCACCGCATCAATCAACGAGGTTGGCCCCGCCGTCGTCCATTTGCTGCGGGCGTTGCCAGTAATGAAATTGCGGCGTCCAGTCAGCATCGCTGCGCCCCGCCATTGCCAGCAAATTCCAGAAAGAGCAGAACAAATCACCGGGCCCAAAGACCACACTGTTCTTACGAATTATGCGATTGCCTTCGCGCTCGTACACGACAGCACCCGGCATGTTGCCCTCTCCTGGCATCACGGTTTGCTCTTTTATGTACGAGCCGCCGCCGTGAGACGCCAGCCGGAAACGCCAGTTACGCGAGTTCGCGAAGCAGCGCTGAACGCTGGGCGTATCTTTCGAGACAAGCACGACCGACATCACCGTCTCGAGATGGGGTAGAAAGCCGTTGAATCCGTCGGCCCAGAGCGTGCAATACCGGCAACCCTGGCCCATGTTGTGAATAGCCAGCAAGCGATCCTTGTCCCCGAAGAGATCGAGCAAGCTCGCCTCCCCATCCAATGTTGAGAAAACGTAATTGTCGACTTCTCCGTGGGTATTTGCCCTGCGAAGTTCGTTGAGTCGCTTTGTCAGCTCAAACAACTTGGCTTCGATTTCTGAAATTTCATCGCTCATTACTTATTGCCTCGAAAGTTAAAGCTGTCACAGAAGCTGGTCCGTCAGAAGCTACGCACGCCCGTAAAGCCTGCCGGAATCCGCCACATGCACTTGACCAATATAAACACTGCTCACCCTGATTCGGAATTGTTCCTTACACACGCACTCCCGACCAGACGACTCATTCGCTGGTATCAATACAGGATAACGAAACCATTCAGACGCTCTGCATCGCGGCCAAGCGCCTCGAAGTTGGCAAAGCCTTCCGCTTCCCCGATCTGTCGATAGGTCGCCAGGGTTTCGGGACGATCTTCTGCATGGACGTGAGCCAGCAGGTCTTCCACTTCCTGCGCGGCCAGCGCCGAAAACTTCTGCCGCGCATTACTCTCCCAGCGCTTCAGATAGGCCTGGCGAGATTCGCTGTCTTCGAGAAATACATCGATAATGGCAAGCAGCCCGACCGGCTCGAGAATACGCCGGCACTCCCTGAGAATGTCCTGCTTTTCCGGCCGTTCGAGGTGATGCAGCGAGTAACTCGATATGATCAGGCTCGCACTGCACTCGAGACCGCTTAATTCTTCAAACATGCTGCCGCAACGAAGGTCGAAAGGCACGCCCGTGCTTGCGAGATTCGCTCGCGCCCTCGACAGGGCACTCTCGGACTGATCAATGCCGACGTAGCTTTCGATATCGAAATTCTTTAGCAAACGGACGGCGGGTGCGCAGTCGCCGCAACCAAGATCGACAACGCGAAGCGGCTCGCTCAATCGGGCGTCAACCTCTTTTGCAAGTGCTGCAAAGAAACCCCGATGATGCATGTAGTCGTTGGCGACGAGCTTTTCATAAGTGGTCCACTCGTCGAATAATTCAATCTTTGTCACCAGCGTCTCCCGGCCAGCACCTGCAAACGCGCTGCGTGCGACATCCTCCCTCACGGTCGCCGAAAATACAGCGAGAAATCCTGCATGCCGTCACCTTCGAGCCTGACTTCCATCTCGTTAACGGAGCCCGGGACCGGGTCACCCATCGGCCTGTATATCAAACGCTGCGGTGCGTCGTGGCCCACGTTTTCAAAGACAGCAACTCCAGCGGCACATTGCGTGAGTCGAAAAGGTACGGGAAGGTCGTTATCCGACACTTTGGCAATATAAAAGACACCATCCGACATCGTGACGAGGCGAAGCGTCTCGTAATTGACAAGTTCGCCATCAGCCACCGCCAGTGTCGTGCTTTCGCCTTCGAATGTCGCTTCGCTGACCCTGTGCCAGGATTCTCGGATAACGACCCGGCTCGGAGTAGCCGTCCAGTCTCCGAGAACCCAATCTACGGCGTCGAGCGACAGGCATTCCTCGGCATCGGCATCGCCTGCCCTTACCAGGCAGAAGAAGGCCGCGATAAGGCACACCGGATTTGCAGCTCGATACTTGCCCATCTCAGATTTCGCGAAGATCAGTCACGGCAGGATCGTTCCCACCGGGTTGATACGATTGGCCTGCTTTTGTACCTGCACGGACCCGTCCCCTTAACAACAAAACCACAGGTGCTTACCTTACTCCGCGCCGGGCTTCTAAAGAAGGTAAAGAATTGAATGCGGACTCTAGCAGAATGCCCATGATGCTTTTTCAGCGCGGCACAAATGGCGACATTTAAAAAGAACCCCACGAGGTTTCCCAGGCCTTCATGCATGCCCTGTTCGATGACAATCCACTGCGTCGTTACACGGTGGTCCCGAACCAAGAAGAGCAGTCGATTACCATTCGCAGCACGATCAATGAGCTTGCAGCGCTCAATGCATGGGGTCCGTACAGCTACAGCCGAGAGCAGCTGGTCGAGCTGCTCGACGAGGCCCTCGGGGCAGAGGTGCCCTCGGATTAAGCCGAAGATTTAGTGGCCAGCGGCGGTGCGGTTTGCTTTGCCAAGCGCTATCTCGGGCGGACCAGGATACGGGAAAAATACTGCTTGACATCGAGTCCGGTCAGGAGCCCAATTCGCGAAAATCGAGGCCATTCTGCCATCCGGAGTCCTGTCATGGTCGCGTCCACTTCATCCTCGAACGCCCCTCGCAATGCAAAGCGTCGGCATGCCGTGCTGCGCACCTCCATCGGTCCCGTCGAAGATCTCGAAAGCTACGTCAAGGCGGACTGGTGGCGCGACATTTTCAATGCCAACTACCTGCGCACGGACGGCGACGTCGTCGAAGACCCCGAAATCACGGAGTCCGAGATCGACGCGTTCCTCGAGCTGGTCGCAGTACACAAAGACACACCCACCCTGGACCTTTGTTGCGGCCAGGGAAGGCACGTGCTGGAGCTTGCCCGCAGGGGCTACACCGAGCTCTGCGGCGTCGACCGGTCGCACTACCTGATCTCGCGAGCGAAGCGGCTCGCCAGTGAACGCGGCCTCGCCGTCACATTCCGCGAGGGTGATGCCCGCAAGCTCCGTTTCCCGGACGATCGTTTCGGATTCGTCTACGTCGCGGGCAACAGCTTCGGGTACTTCGAGTCGGCCGAGGACGACGTCGCCGTGCTCGCCGAGATCCGGCGCATCCTTGCGCCGCGCGGCCAACTGTTGCTCGACTTCACCGACGGCGACTTTCTGCGCGAACACTACGATGCGCGTAGCTGGGAATGGATAGACCGGAATTATTTCGTCTGTCGCGAGCGGGCCCTGTCCAAGGACGGCGGCCGACTCATCTCGCGCGAGGTCATCACGCATGCGAAGAAAGGCGTCGTCGCCGACCAATTCTATGCGGAACGCCTCTACAATGCCGTAGAACTCAGGGCACTTCTGCAGGAAAACGGTTTCGAGGTGCTCGATACGCGTCCGCTCGCGACCGTATCCAAGCGCAACCAGGACCTCGGGATGATGGCGCAACGCATCGTCATAACGGCGAAATCCCGAAAAACGGAACGCGGCGCACGACCTGCGAAGCCGCCCGTCCGCAAAGTCATCGTGTTGATGGGCGATCATCGAAAGTCGGATACGGTCAAGCCCGGCAGCACTTTCGATAGCGACGATTACCTTACGATCGCCGAGCTCAAAAAAGCGCTCAAAGAGATCCCGGGATTCCGTTTCACGTATATCGACAACCATGACACGCTGATCGACGAGCTGCGGACACGGTCAAGAAACGCTGACTTCGTTCTGAACCTGTGTGACGAGGGTTTCAATAACGATCCCACGAGGGAGCTGCACATTCCGGCTCTGCTCGAAGCCCTGAACGTCCCTTATTCGGGCGGAAACCCTCAGTGCCTGGCCTATTGCTACGACAAGTCGCTGGTGCGCGGTATTGCCGGTGAAATGGACATCCCGGTGCCGATGGCCTTCTCGGTCGCCCCGGAGGAAGTGACATTCATAGCGTTTCCCCTGCAATTTCCCGTCATCGTGAAGCCTAATTTCGGTGATTCGAGCGTTGGCATCACGGTCGAAAGCGTTTGCCACGACATCAGCCAGCTGGAACAGGCCGTCGCTAGAGTCCGGGAACGTTGCGGTTTCTCAAGCCCAGTGCTGGTCGAAGAGTTCCTGTCGGGCAAGGACATAAGCGTCGGGATCATCGGCAACCCCCCGGACAGTTACACCGCCTTGCCGATCATCGAAGAGGACTATTCCCGGCTGCCTGCCGACCTGCCGAAGATCTGTGGCTACGAGGCAAAGTGGGATGCCGATTCTGTCTACTTCAATGCTGTGACTTCGATTCCCGCAGAGTTGCCGCTAGCGACCGCCGAGTTCCTGCGCGCAAGCTGCATCAAGCTGTTCCAGCGGCTCGGCTGCCAGGACTACGCCCGCTTCGACTGGCGTCTCGACGCCAACGGCACACCGCGTCTGCTCGAGGTCAACCCGAATCCCGGCTGGTGCTGGGACGGGCACCTGGCCAGAATGGCGGCGATCGCAGACCTGTCGTACGCGGACATGTTGGGGGAGATTCTGAAGGCCTGTGACGAGCGAATAGCCGCGCATAAGACTGCTGCCGAGCAGTCCAGGGCGGCCTGACAAGCATCACCTCGGGCGGGATGCCTGCGCCAGTCCGGAAATCCGACCCTCTGACAGAGCGTTCGCTGCGCCATTCACTGAAGGATGCCGCCGCCTACGCGACGATGTTCGGCGCCGGCGAGACCTACCTTTCGGCATTTGCGCTATTTCTCAAAGCCACCCCGCCGCAGATCGGTCTGCTGGTATCACTACCGACCCTGCTGGCTTCGTTTGTGCAATTGCTGTCCGCGTGGCTGGGCCGACGAACCGGCAGGCGCAAAGGTATCATCCTGGGCGGCGCCGGCTTGCAGGCGCTCGCCTGGCTGCCGATCGTGCTCTTGCCGCTCTTCTTCCCCGCGGCCGCCGTGCCGCTGCTCATCGGCGCGGTAGTCTTGTATCAGTGTGGTTCCCACCTGGCGACGCCGCAATGGGGCAGCCTGATGGGCGACATCGTTGCCGAGCGGCGACGCGGTAGGTTCTTCGCATTACGCACCCGGATCGTTTCCATGGTTACCTTCGTGTCGCTCGCACTTGCCGGGACGGTGCTGCATGTTTTTGATGAACGCGGGCGTGCGCTGACTGGCTTCATTGTGATCTTTGGCGCTGCGATGCTCGGTCGTATCATCTCCGTGTACCACCTCGGCAGGATGCATGATCCGCCAGGCCATGTTGCGGCGCTGGAGGTGCCGCTCGGCAGGGGCTCTCTGGAGCGCCTCATCGGATCGAATTTCGTCCGTTTCTCTCTGTTCTTCGCGCTGATGCAATTCTCGGTTGCGATATCGTCGCCATATTTCTCCGTCTACATGCTGCGCGATCTCGAGTTTCAGCTACGCGCAGTTCATGATGAATTCGGGCATGTCAGTCCTGGTCCAGTTCCTGACGCTGAACCGCTGGGGTCGCATAAGCGATATCTTTGGCAACCGCCGCATTTTGTCGACGACCGGCATGCTGCTGCCGCTAATGCCGCTACTGTGGATGGTGTCACCGCGTTTCGGGTATCTGCTCGTCGTGCAGGCGCTCAGCGGACTCGCCTGGGCCGGGTTTACACTGAGCGCGAGCAACTTCCTTTACGACCTGATCGCGCGGGAGAAGCGGGTAACCTACCTGGCAATACACAATATTCTCGCGAGTACGGGTATTTTCCTCGGTGCCCTCATTGGCGGCTATCTTGCGATAACGCTGCCGGCGCGAGTCGATGTTGCTGGCTTCACGTGGGCCTGGCTCAGCCCCTTACTCGGCGTATTTGCGGTCTCTGCTCTCGCGAGAACGGTCGTGCTGCTCCTTTTGCTGCCGCGAATCCGGGAGGTCCGTCGGGTCCGACCGATATCGTTTTCAAACGTGATATTCCGGGTGACGCGCGTCAATGCCCTGGCCGGATTAATGTTCGATATCGTCGGCACCCGACCGAGATCCGAGTCCTGACGATCTCCCGGAAGCCCACCATCGGGTCCCGCTTGTCTACCCATGGGAATCCATCGCAATCTTGGGGATCAGTGATCGAGCCGGGGGGCATGTTTCCGGCCGCTCGCGGATCGAGTCGGCTTCGGCGATCCACGGTCGGCATTACCCAATGAAGTAGCCACCCGGATTAACACGAAAGACCAGCTGGCCTGGTTTGCCGGCGTCGAGCTGCCCCCGAATAAGCGATTTTGACTGGCAGATCATGACCAGCAATAACCATCGGATCGCCATCGGATATCCCCTTATCGGGAAGATCTTCGATGCGGAGGTTCTATACTCCGATAATTGTGCTCGTGAAAATCCTCGAGGTAGCGGGAAAAATGATTATCAATCGACTCATGACCTCATTTCGCAAGGCCGACTACGGCGCACTACTATTGGAAATGTTCGTGCTGATCGTAGGCATTTTGCTGGCACTCGGCGCAGATCGCTGGAACCAGGATCGACTGGACGCCATTGAGACCTCCCGGATCGTAGATCGGCTCAGGTCCGACTCGGCACGTAACCTGGCGATGTTCGAGGAGACCCTGCCCCTGATGGAAAAAGTTCTGATCGACGTCAAAGCGCTATTTAGGGCGCTGGAGGCAGGAACCACGGCGGGCGAAGACCTGGCGCAGATCGAATTCGCAATGGCTTACATTGACGTGATTCCGAGCTATCCACTGATATTCGCGGGTTATAACGAGTTAGTCGCAACAGGGCGCCTGCGCCAACTCGACGATCCTGTGCTGATCGACCTGCTGGGCGATCAGAGTGCCGAGTACGAGGCTGCACAGGCAGTCGTAGGGTATTGGCGGGACGGTATCAACGGTACGACGGATGCGCTCGATCAGTACGTCGATTTCTATTACACCACCGAGCAGATGGATGAAACCGGCATGGGTGTACGGTTCGACTTCGCTGCGCTAGCTGCCGATCGAAATCTGAGAAACAAAGTGTTCGACGCGGTTGACACCCACGGCGACTGGCTGCGATTGCAAACCAGCATCTATGAGATCACGAAGAAGATCAATGCGAGATTGACTGCGCGGTAGACTCAATCAGTTTGCACTCTAGGAACCAATGCGACTCAGGCCTTCTGGTCCGGGTCGTTGGTCGTTTCAAAAAGCAAGTCTGTTCGCCTCAACTATACTGAGTGCAAGACCCTTCGCAGAAGTGCTAGCGAAGGCAAACCAAACGCCAAGAACAAGGATAATCAATATGAACAAGTTCTTTATCATCATACTGTCAGCCAGCATTGTTACGCTGGTCAGTGCGAGCTGTGTCAAAGCTCAGGATGACGACCGATTGAAAAAATTTGTCCCGACTGAACTGTGGGCATGCAACTATCGAGACGGCAAGGGACCGAGCGACCTGGATGCCGTTGTCGGCAAATGGACCGCTTACATGGATCAACAGGGCGCTGATACCTATACCGCCTGGACGCTGACCCCCCAATACTATACGGATGAGCAGGACTTCGAAGTCCTATGGCTCGGCGCCTGGAATGATGGCAACGCGATGGGAGAGGGTCGCGACAATTACCACGCCACTGGCGGCGAGATCATGGCCGAATTTGCGAGCGTTAACGAGTGCAGCGCACACGTCGGTTTCGTCTCTCGGGCCTTCAAATTGCCGTCCGACTACGACGAGGACACGCCAAGCACGGCCGCCATCACGTTCACCGATTGCACGGTTCGGGACGGCGCGAGCTACGACTCCATCGCCGAAGCAATGTCCGCCTGGGCAAACATACTGACCGAGTCAGGATCAGAGGTCGCAATTTATCAGTGGTGGCCCGTGTTCGGCGGCGGCGCGACGCCGTATGACTTCAAACTGCTCAACGTGCATCGCAACCACGCCTCACTCGGCGCCGATCTCGAGCGCCTGGCCAATGGCGAGCTGTGGCGCAAGAGATTGGAGCTGTTAGGCGATCAGATCGACTGCGACGTTTCGCGTGTCTATGACGCAAGGCTGAGACGGGCTTCCCAACTGAGGTAGCCCCACATCACCCGAACCGGGTTTTTTTAACTCGATTCAGCCGCATTACCTGCCCGCACAGGAAAAGTGGCGCCCATCAAGGGCGCCATTTCTTTTTTCTCGGTGCAGACTTCGGTCAGACGAAGTATCCGCTATTCACCCCGGGATTCGATATCACGGCTTCCGGCCGAGTCCCTGCGCTTTTCGAGGTGCTCGGTAATCGCGTCAACAATAGCCTTTGTCTCTTCCGCCCCGATGCGATCGATCGCTTTGCCGAGCGAGTCGTACGTTGCTATGAGTAATCTTCGCAGTTTCTGAAATCCAACCTCGTTTTTTCGCCCACAGACCGACATATCGTTACGGATGATGCGTTCGATAACGCCCGGGTCTCGAAGCCGAACGTCGCAGGCAACTGCAAGGTGGAGCAATTCATCGGCGATGCGCTCGAGATGTCGTGTCCATTGTGGGTTCGGTTTAGACGTCATTGATAACTCGATGAGATCGAACTGCTGAACCGCGCGCAAGCCATGGAAGCCGTCTTGGTCAAGTTGACCCTCGCTTACACTTTTCGCGGTCGCGCTTATTGCATCAGGCGAGACCGAGCCGCGCGTCCATTTCAGCAATTAGCCGACAAAGAATCAGCGACTACTTCCTGTCAAAATGAAAAATCGTGTCCGTCGTGTATTCACCATCAATGAAGTTTGAGTACACCGCCCGAAGGTGTGTGCCGTCTTCGGACAGCTGATGAGTGATTCGGTGAATATGGTTGTCCCAAGACCTGCAGAGCTCAGTGCTCATATCGCACTCAAATATTAGTTCTCTTGGCGAGCTTGCGGTCGATGCAAGAAACTCCGGCTGATTACCTTTGGCGCAGTAGTGAGTGGCCTTCAGGGCTGAACAGGACGAATCCTTACAGTGATACATAGTTACCATCTGGCGTTTTGTTCCTGGCAGAAGATCTTCCTGAACCGTCCGCTCGCGCCCGATCAGCTTAAATTCCATGGCGACTTTGTCAGTGTCAAAAAGAGGCAAAACAGAAGGATGGGTTCGGGTACCCCCTTCCTGTATTTCTGATGCTGACAGTGTCCATTGCCCCTCGAGTTGCTTAATCCACTCGTAAACTTGCTCTGGATCGGCTTGAGTTTCCGCAAGGCCAGATTGCACAGTGCCAAAGAGCAATAATGAAGCGGCAATCGAGAGATACCGCTTCGGCGACAAACTGGGCAGATTATTCATGGTACTAACCTCTCTTTCCGAGGAATGCCTATTGCCAATAATAGACGCCTTTATCTCAAGATTTATTCCCGTTTACGTAGCAAAGGATCACCGCTTCAGATCATTAGTATCCATGCTAGATCAAACCGGATGGTTAGCGGCTTGGCGCTGAATACCGGATTTTCGATTAAGCAGCGATCAGCATTTTAGAATTATGGCTTTTTGCCAGAAGCGCATGCGCCTGAATTACGAGCATCAATTTTTGTCCGCTGAACCCCGCCTCACTCAAGATCAGATAAGGCCTGAGCAACATCCGTGTACAGAGGCGCCGCAGCTTCAATCTCTCTAACATGCTGCAGCCACTTATCTTTTTCCGGCGGAGTGAGCGTGTAGCGGGAGACGGGGAAACCGTCTCTTGTGATTGCCTGCATTCTCGGCCCGGAAAAACAGACACCAGTCGTGCGACCACGAATCTTAAGCGCGGACACTGAAGTACTTCGTGCCACCCGATGCTGGCGTCCGCGAGCAGATCGCAATGCGCCGTTCGGATTGCATGCCAACGTTAGCTGACGTTGTGTTACAGACTTTTCTGGATACCGATAATCAGCTGCTCGTCAGTTTCGAGCTGCGGGCCATCGAGATCCTGACTGAGCGGAACAAGAAATTCGAGCCCGAGCCGCCAGCCCCTGAGTCCATGCTGGCCGGCCAGGTTTAATCCGAACGCGAGATCGGTGCGAGACGCTCCCTGGCGACTCGGGTCTGCCGTCTGTACCGGTAACATGATGTTGGGATCGATACCCGATATGTTGCCGCGATCGTAGTGCTCAACGCGAAGTGACGCACTGACCGGATTGCTGATCAGGTAGCTGAGCCACGCCATCAACCTCGTCTCGTTGCCGAGCGAGTAGTCTTCATCGTTGTCACCTGTGCGAAAAATGCTGCGCCACTGCCCTCCCCAACCCCAGCGGTCACCGAAGCCGGAATAGCTGACACCCAGAATCGAGTCGACAGTGCCCGAGCCGAGCTGCATCGGATACGGCAAACGCACCGTCGGCTGCATATTCATCGGCGTCAGAACTTGTCCAGTTTCATCAGTGCTGCCGGTCGGCAGCGAGACGCCGAGAATCGCATGGATTTT
>JABAOE010000322.1_pt3 | contig 10970 bp, 8 predicted proteins | sample 7062141 | NCBI WGS metagenome assembly JABAOE01 (sample SAMN14538627, study PRJNA623070) | marine sediment metagenome | biome: marine biome [ENVO:00000428]; feature: marine pelagic biome [ENVO:01000023]; material: deep marine sediment [ENVO:00002113] | place: India: Gulf of Khambhat ...
ATCGCTGTGACGTCGGCGACCTGGCCGTTGGTGAGAGTGTTGAGATCGAGGTGATCTTTGACGCGCCAGCCGTGGGTCAGGGATTGTTCGAATTCACGGTCGATATCGCCGGCGGTCCGCTCGTGCAGCTAACCGACTCGGATCCGAACAATAATTCCTTCGCTGTGACGATCGACTTCATCGAGGAAATAATCACTATCGTCAGAGGCATAGGCACTGGCGCGTTAGCCCTTGCCGAGCTGGCCATGCTGTTCGGACTCGTGGCCATCGCCGTCTATTTCAGGCGACGGAGGCTTGCCTCGCGCAAAGCAGGCATAACGAGTCTCGGTATAGTCCTTTTGCTCGCCGCAACGTTTGCAAGCGCGCCGGCGGAAGCGCAGGGCGAGGACGGCAGCGGCTTTTACGCCGCGGCCAGCCTTGGAAGCGTTTCGAGCAAGATCAGTGCGTCGCGTTTCGGTGATGCATTGATAGACAGAGGGTTCGACGTCAGCAACGTTACTCTCGAGGACAACGAGACCGGCTGGAAAGTGACTGTCGGGTATATGTTCAGCGAGAATATCGGCATACAGGGGTCGTACGTGGATCTCGGCCAGATTGATGTGGAGTACACGGCGGCCATCAGACCGGACGAGATTGCGAATTTGCTGGACGCCGGGGCAAGGGAATTGCCCGGCCGTGGGGAGGGTTTCCTCTGGGACTTCATCGCTCGANNGCACGATCGGGATGTTCATGGCGGACCCGAAATCCACACAGGAAGTGATTTCCGGGGCGACCGGAAGCGCCGAAAGGCAGGGCGTGGAGAACGATCTTGCTGCGAGCCTCGGTATTGGCATCAAAGCCGGCGAACGAATGACGATCAGGGTGGCGTACGAGCGCTACGACGTCGACGACAATGCCACTGACTTCCCCACAGCGACGCTCGTTTATCGTTTCGGTAATACTGACGACTAGGCGGACGGCGTTCAGTCGTGCTGTTTGGGGGCCGCGACCGGCGAAGATCACTTCTTTGCCGGTCGCTTACTGTCTTTTGCGCGGCTGTGTGTCTTGTGAGCATCGCCCGGGCCGAACTCGATAGATACCGGCTGGCCGCCGTAATCGACCGGAATGATCAGCCAATAGCGCTCATTGAATCGCCGGCCGGCGAACAGCAGTGGGTCGGGGTGGGCGACCGGCTGGAAAGCTTTGAGATAACTGCAATCGATGACGATGGCATTGTGTTGCAGTCGCCCCATGGCACGTACCGGCTCGACCTGGCGGGCGTATACCGTGTAGAGACTCAGGCGGAGGTTGCGGCTGAGATCGAGCCCGGGCCGCATCGATCCCAGCAGATTTCGTTCATTGGACTGGTTTCGAGAATCAATGCAGTGGAACGACGCGGCGAAGAGACGAATGAACAAGCGGTTCATCGAACCCTGAACGAGGTGTTCGGTTTTGTTCCGGACGCGCGGATCACCGAGGTCAATCGTGTGAAGGTTGCCTCTGCCTCCGAGGCCCAGGCGCATCTGCAGCGGCATCTGGCGGGCAATGAGCCCGTGCAGCTTACGGTGGCAGGCGATCAGGTCGAGAGCCTGTACGTGGTCCCCGAGTGAAAAACGGCTAGTCGTTCGACGCCAGTATCAGGTTCAGCAGCGCGTAGCCGTTCTCGATCGACTGGCCGGCGCAGCTGATGACTCGTTGTCCCGAATACTCCGTCGCGGGATCCGCCATGCAGCCGATGTTGCCGGTAATGCCGCCGATGTCCACGGTACCAGTCGTAAGCCCCGGACCCGGCGCGTTGATCGACCCAGAAAGGTCTACAGTGAACGGCGTGCCGGCGAGTGCGCCAGATTCAACGTCGGACACGAAGTCACCCGAGCAGATGCCGCTCGTGCAGCTGACTACGACGGGACGGATTTTCTGTCCGACCAGCGCACCTTCATCCGTAACGACACCGGCATAGTTGCCATCGAAGTCGTCGATCGACCCCAGCGTCGTCCGCGGCAAGGCGAGTACGAACGTGCCGCCGTCCGGTGAGGCCGCATCCACGTGTACCGTCGTTGCTCCCGACATTGACAGGTAGATGTCGGACGAAGGGCTGCTGATTATGCCGCTGCGACAGAATCCGTTGCCGAGCGAATACTGACCTTGGTCGGGATTGCCGCCGGTCAGGGCATGCTGGCTGCGCAGCCATGTGCTGCCCTGGGCGTAAGAATAGTCCAGAGAGCCGAAATAGCTGCCGGCTTCGGACTGGGCGTCACTGCTCAGGCTCGAAGCAATCGCGATCCAGTTCGCATTGATGTCCGACGACGGGCAGACGCCGCCGCCTACCATCGTGACCGCGCGGTCGTCGACCGTGCTGACCGGGCTGAGTGTCAACGAGTAGTTGGGAATCTCAAGCGCCCAGCTCGTGTTGCCACGTACGACGGCGTCGTCACCGCTCGATGCGTCGATTGTAAGGCTCAAAAAGCCCTCTGCCGTGTAGCTGTATTGGCCACTGACCGCCAGGTCGGCAGGCGCACCCGGCATCTCGCTACGGCTGATTGCGTAGCTGCCATCGTCATTGAGATCGACATTCCAGTTCGACCCGGGACCGCTGTAGCTCGCCATGGCCACGGGAGGCGGCGTCAACGTCGGGTTATCGACAACCACTACGGGGTCCGATTCCTCTCCGCAACCTGCGGCAACGGCGATTGCTGTGATAACTGCCGATGCAAGAAGCGGGCGTCTGAATTTTGCTTGCGACATTTTTTCGATCTCCATGCGGGCACTAACGCGGGTGCCTGGGCGCTCATATGGGGCCGAGTATCGGCAGATAGCGGTTTTGCTTTTAGGAGTCGGTTCACAATTTCGAAATCGTGCGGCGATTCACGTCCCGAACTGAGAACGAGTTCACATAACTAGGGGGGCTGTCGGAATAATGGACATCGCCCGACAAGCGGGCAGCAATCCGGCGTTAATTCTGGCCGAGTACGACCACAAATCAATAAGTTACGGATATGGCACAGCCCTTGCAGCTTTGTGGTCAAAACACCGGTCCGGAGAAAAACAACAATGACTCTGACGCAAGCCGCGCTGGCGATCTTGGGGCTGAGTGCCGCATCCGCATTTGCTGAGGAAGCTGAAAAGGCCGAGGAAGAGCTGGAGAATATCGTCGTAACGGGAAGCCGCACGACGGATCAGGTCAGCGAGATCCCGACGACCATGTCTGTAATTCGTCTCGACGAGCTCGAGGCAAGAAACCCGGTCAACGTGCCCGACGCATTGCGGTCACTGCCGGGTATTCACATCGTACAGCCGTCCGGACAGGGAGGTGTCGCGCGCCTGTTCATACGTGGCGGCGATCAGAACCTGACGATGATTCTGCTCGATGGCGTCCGTGTCAATGATCCCAATGATTCGAGAGGATCGGCGTTCGATTTTTCGACCATAAATGTCAACGATGTCGAGCGCATCGAGATTGTACGCGGCCCGCAATCTGCCGTATACGGGTCGGATGCGCTGGCTGGCGTCATCAACATCATCAGCAAGGGCCCCGTAGAAAATTTCACTGGTACTTTTTTTGCCGAGGGCGGTTCGGACGACTATTTTCGCGGCGCTATCGATCTGGCCGGTCCCTTGGGCACCGGCGGATATTCATTGCGCATCGCGACCAAGGACGACGGCGAGCCGGTTTCCCGCACGACGTTCGGCAGCGATCTCGTATCCGCTCGCCTGTCATTCGGGCACGGGAACGGCTGGGATCTCAGGTTCTTCGGCAGCTACACTGACAGCGATGGAACGGCATTTCCCGAGGACAGTGGAGGCGCCGAACTCGCGGTGATCAGGGAACCGGACTCCAGGTCCGCGAAAGCGACCAAACTCGGGGCAACCGGCGGCTTCTCCCTGTCAGACCGATGGAAGCTGAATTATCTCGCCACCTGGTATGACCAGGACACCAGTTTTCTGTCGCCGGGTGTTGCTCCCGGCGTTCGGGAAGGCGTGCCGCCCAACGGTGCGGACTCGAAACTCGAGCGTGCCGATGTGGCATTGAATACCGTTGTCGAAATCAGCGACGCGCTGACGGCGACGGTCGGCATGGACTACTACGACGAGGACGGGGTGTCGGACGGATTCGTGGAGTTCTTCCCGGGCTTCTCATTGCCGGCTGGCTTCGATTTCAGTCGTGATGTGATGGGAATATTCGCTGAGCTGCATTACTCGACGGGAGGCGGCGCTACGATCATGGCAAGCGTGCGCCGCGACGATTCGAGCAATGAGTCGGCGGAGACTACGGCGAATTTCGGGTTTCTCTACGAACTCTCGAATGGCCGGACGACGCTGAGCGGCAACTGGGGACAGGGATTCAATCTGCCGGGATTCTTTGCGCTGGCCAGTCCGCTCGTCGGCAACCCGGATCTGCGTCCGGAAACGAGTACGAGTTACGATATCGGGCTGATGCACCGCTTCGCTGATCCCCGTGCCCGATTGTCGCTCGCGCTTTTTCACAACGAGTTTTCGGATCTTATCGACTTCGAGGCATCCGTATTCCAGATGATCAACCGTGATCAGCTCGACGTGAACGGTGTTGAAGTCCAGTTCGAATATGAGGTGAACGAATCTCTGCGTCTCGTCGCACAGGCAACCTATCTCGATCTCGATCTGCGTAACGACGATTCGGACCTGCGGCAACGGCCGGATTGGCGCGGCGGTCTGGGCGTTCGCTGGGCACCATCGGATGCCTGGCTCATCGATGCCGCGTGGCTTTACTCCGGAGAAACCTACGATACGTCGATCCCGACAGGCGACAGTTACCTCGACGGCTACAGCCGTATAGACGTGACGACGACGTACCGGGTCTCCGACAAGTTCAAGCTCGTCGCATCCGTCGACAACCTGCTCGACGAGAAGTATTTCGAGGCGATCGGTTTTCCGGCGATCGGGGCACGCGCGCGGCTGGGCCTGCGCTATGAATTTTGATATGCGAAGGATTACCTGGCCGATTGGCCTAGGGGGGCTCCTCACGCCGTTACTCGCCGCCGGTGCCGACGCATCAGTTCGTGATTCCGTTGACGCGTATGATCTTGATGAGATCGTCGTAACGGCATCCCGCCGGGCGGAAGAGACACTGCGAGCGCCTTACTCAGTAAACGTGCAGGACATGCGCGAGCTGAGCGAGGTGCGCCAGGTGCGCACGATTCCCGATGCGATGCGCGAACTCCCCGGCGTCATGGTGCAGAAGACGGGGCATGGCCAGGGTTCGCCATACATCCGGGGCTTTACGGGTCTTCGCACCCTGTTCCTAATCGACGGCATTCGCCTCAACAACTCGACCTTTCGGGAGGGACCGAATCAGTACTGGAACACGGTCGATTCTCTAACCGTCCAGCGCCTCGAATTAGTCAAGGGGCCGTCGTCCGTCCTCTATGGCAGCGACGCCGTAGGCGGAACGGTCAGCGTAAAGACGCGCAGCTATAGCGATCTGGCCGCCGAAGACTCGCGGGGCAGACTGGTGGCCCGCGCCGCGCTGGCAGAAGGTTCGATCCTTGCGCGGCCCGAGGTCGGACTGGCAGGCGACAAGGTCTCTTTATTCGCTGCGGCCTCGTTCAAAAATTTTGGCGATCTCGAAGCGGGTGGCGACACGGGCACGCAGGAAAAAACCGGTTACGACGAGCAGGATTTCGACTTCAAGCTGAGCTACATACTTGCGGAGGGCCGCGAGCTGACCGCGGCAGTGCAACGTGTCAGCCTGGACGACGCATGGCGGACGCACAAGACGATCTACGGGAGTAACTGGAAAGGCACAACGCATGGCAGCGAATTGCAACGATCACTCGATCAGCGACGGACGCTTTCCTACCTGCAGTTCGCAGCCGACGAACCCTGGGGCCTGACTGATGGCCGCCTCATGTTCAGCCTGTCGTATCACGAACAGGAAGAACGGCGGCTGCGCATCCGCAGCGACGCACGCAGCGATCGGCAGGGTACCGACGTCGCGACACTCGGATTCTGGGGCCAGATCGACATACCGACTGCCGGTGGCGCATGGATCGCCGGTGTCGATATTTACCGTGATCATGTCGATTCGTTTCGCCGGGACTTCAATGCGGACGGCACGCTCCGCGCGATACGCATCCAGGGCCCGGTTGCCGACGATGCCAGCTACGAGACGTCCGATATTTTCCTGCAGCGCCAGGCAGCGATCGGCCGGCGCGGCAACTTGCAGGCGGGTGTGCGTTACACCCGCATACGGGCCAACGCCCGGGTGGTGGAGAATCCGCTCACCGGAGAACAGATGTCCATTCGCGACGAATGGGACCGGTTCGTCGGAAGCATCCGATACAGTCATGCGCTCAGTAACGATGCCAGGGTTTTTGCAGGGGCGTCGCAGGGATTCCGGGCGCCCAACCTGTCCGACCTGACGCGCTACGATTCCGCGCGCTCGAATGAAATCGAAACGCCAGTGGCCGGTCTGGATCCGGAACGGTTTATCACCTACGAACTGGGCGTAAAGATCGATACCGGTTCCTGGTCCGGACAGGCCTCCATTTTCCACACCTTGATCGAAGACCAGATCATTCGTACGCCGACCGGGCTGATCATCGACGGCGACAACGAGGTAACGAAGCGCAACGCCGGGCAAGGCGCAGTTAACGGTATCGAACTGCAGGGTCGAATCGCACTGGGCGAAAGCTGGTCCGTGTTCGCCAACCTCACCTGGATCGACGGCGAAGTGGACACTTTTCCGGATTCGAGCACAGAGTTCGTTCGCGAACCGCTGGACCGGCTCGCACCGGCACGTGCATTCCTTGGCAGCCGCTGGCGGCCGCCGTCAGCGCCCTACTGGGTGGAGGGGCTGCTCAGTGTTGCGGGCCGGCAGGACAAGTTGTCGACGCGGGACAGGTCCGACACCGATCGCATACCTGCAAACGGCACGCCGGGCTACTCAGTGATGACCTTGCGCGGCGGCTGGCGCTTCTCGGATCGCTTGTCGTTCTCGGTCGCGGCCGAAAACGTCTTCGACAAGGACTATCGAATACACGGCTCCGGGGTCAACGAGCCCGGCCGAAATCTCATCGTGTCGATATTCCGCAGTTTTGAATAGTAGCCAGGGCCGGGCGCCTCTCCCGCAATTACAAGCGGTATGTCACACCGACAAACGCCGTTCTCGGCAGCCCGGGCCTGAGCCCCGCCGGCCGTCTCGCCGCGATATAGGTCTCGCCGGACAGGTTTTGGACTTTGATATAGGCCGAGAAATTCTCGTTGATTTGCCAGCTTGCGAAAAAGTCCCAGACCAGGTGTGAATCCGTGCTCTCAGACGCCATTAATGGGCCCTGGCCGGCCTTCGTACGCATGCTGTCGACGTAGCTCGCCGCCAGGTTCGCGCGCCATTTCGCGCCTTCCAGGCCGGCTGTGGCCCGGAGCTGGTGCTCGGGTATGTACGGCAATTCGTCGCCGACTTCCACGGTGCCCCAGGGGTCGAAGCCGCTCTCGAACGCACTCTTGAATTCGAACTCGTTCGTCCACGTGTAACGCAGCCCCAGTGGAACCTCGAGGTTACCGGCGCTGGCCGTGAAACCGGCACTCATTTCGAGGCCTGACACCTGCACTTCGCCCGCGTCGAACTGCTCGCCGATATCAAAGCCGCCTCCGGTCGATTCGGTCACGGTGCCGACGAGGTTGTCGTAATCGTTGACGAAGTAAATTGCTTCGAAACTTGCCGCGCCGCTGTCATAGCGCGTGCCGACTTCAATGTTCAGGCTCGTTTCTTCCCCGGCAGAGCTGCCCGGACCCGGCGGATTGAATCCCCTGTGCACGCCTGCCAGCAGCCGCCAGTTTTCGTTCACCTTGTAGAGTGCGCCCATGCCAGGTATCGCCGTCGACACCGAGTTCTCGCGCATGCGCGTCGATCCCTGCGCCCGCGTCGGGTCGTCCGTCGCATAATCGAAACGCCGCAGCGTCACGTCTTCGAAACGCAGGCCCGGCGTCAGGATCCAGTCGCCTGCGCGAATCTCGGCGTTCACGAAATACGACGCCGCGTTCGCGTCCGATACGCGGTTGGTCTGCGAGCCGCTGGCCCCTGCGGTCGTCACGATGAGTTCGCCGTCTTGCATGCGATAGCCGTTCTCGTGCTGGAAGCGGTCTTCCTCGTCCTCATGCAGGCGCACACCGGCCGACAGCACGACGTCCGCCGCGCCAGCGTTCAGGTCCCAGTCGACCTGCGCCTGCACGCCCTGCGAGAAGTAGCTGCGGTTGTTTGCGCGCTTGAAGATCGCATCGTCCGGGCTCGTCGTGCCCTGCAACCAGCTGAGCTCGGTCGCATATGTTGTCGGGTCCGCGAGTACGCTACCCATGCCGGTGTCATTGACCGACTGCAGCTTGTACCAGTTGCGCTGGAAGTCGTTGCGATAGGCCGTCACCGTCGCCGCCCAGTTGCTGCCCGTGTCGACGACATAGCTCACCTGGTATTGCTCGTGCTCGCTCGTGAACACGTCACCCGCCGCGGCGGCGTACTGCATTTCCGGGTCGATCGCGAAATCGGCATCGGTCAGGCCCAGGTAGGTCTGGTCCGAGGTCTGGTCCGTGTAGCCGAGCTTCAGCCGCAGGCTGTGGTACACGTCTGCCGTGGGGTCGGAGTCGAACTGCAGCTTCGCCATGTAGTCTTCGAGGTCATAACCGGTGTCGCCGCCGACCGGACCGTCGATGTGCTTGAAGCCGTCCGATTCGCTTTGCACGGTCTCCACCAGCCACGAGACATTGTCATGGCGGTTGCCGCCGTAGGCGTGGAGATCGAACGAGCCGTAGTCGCCGGCCCGGATATCGATGTTCGCGCTGCGCGCGTCGGCAATCGGCGTCGACAGCATGTTCAGTGCACCGCCCGTCGTGCGTGGGCCGACCGCGACCGACGCCGGTCCCTTGAGCACTTCGAGGCCCGACATGCGCTGCTGCGTCGGGAAGTAATAAGCGGACGGGGCGGCGTAAGGCGCCGGCGCGATCAGCACGCCGTCTTCGAGGAGCGCGATGCGCGCGCTGCGGTCGAGGCCCGAGCCGCGGATGCCGATATTCGGCCGCAGGCCGTAGCCTTCCTCTTCCTGCAGATACACACCCGGCACCGTGCGCAAGACGCGCATGATGTCGGTGTCGTTGAAGATCTCGAGTTCCTCGGCATCGACCACGTGAGCGGAGCCGGGCACGTCGGTCACGTCGAGCTTGCGGCCGATGATCGTGACGTTGTCGATAGGCTCGATCGCTTTATCGCCGGCCGCATCCTGGGCCGAAGCGGTTATCGAAACGAGCGAAATCGCCGTGCACAGGGCCGTGTGGCGGAAAATCCGGGTCTGCATCAAAGGAATCCCATTCCCTGTCGTGGAGCTTGATTGGGAAATTAATGCAAATGCGAATGATTCGCAATAGCGGTAAGTACGTATTTGGTAAAATGCCCGGAAGTCGTTGTGACACAAGGCCTACGAACTCTGCTCGCAACGTGGCAACATTGCGAACCTCATGACAGAACACAGCCGCAAACTGCTCATCGTCGAGGACGACCCCGGACTTCTCAGCCAGCTCAAGTGGTGTTTCGAGGGCTACGAGGTGTTCACGGCCGAAGACCGGCCCTCGGCCATCGCCGAACTCCGCCGCCACGAGCCCATGGTCGTACTGCAGGACCTCGGCCTGCCGCCCAAGCCCGAAGGGGTCGAGGAAGGCTTTCTCGCGCTCGGCGAGATCCTGAAGCTCGCACCGCATACCAAGGTCATCGTCGTCACGGGCAATGGCGACCAGGAGAACGCGCTTACCGCCGTCGCGCAGGGTGCTTACGACTTCTACGAAAAGCCGGTCGACACCGATACGCTCAAATTGCTCGTCGATCGCGCGTTCAACATCTGCGAGCTCGAATCCGAAAACCGCAAGCTGCAGAATCAGGTGCACGCGTCGCCACTCGACGGCATCGTCGCGGCCTCGGAAGGCATGCTGGCGGTATGCCGCATGATCGAAAAAGTTGCACCTACCAACGTCACCGCGCTGCTGCTGGGCGAGAGCGGCACCGGTAAGGAGCTGCTCGCGCGCGCACTGCATCGGCTCAGTTCGCGCGCAGACAAAAACTTCGTCGCGATCAACTGTGCCGCCATCCCCGAAAACCTGCTCGAGTCCGAACTCTTCGGGCACGAGAAAGGCGCATTCACGGGCGCGCACAAGCAGACGCTCGGCAAGATCGAGGTCGCGGATGGCGGCACGCTGTTTCTCGACGAGATCGGCGACATGCCGCTCGCGCTGCAGGCCAAGCTGCTGCGCTTCCTGCAGGAGCGCGTCATCGAACGCGTGGGTGGCCGCGAGGAAATATCCGTGGACGTGCGCGTCGTTTGCGCCACCAACCAGAATCCCGAGGAACTCATCAAGGAAGGCGCATTCCGCGAGGACCTCTATTACCGCGTCTCGGAAATCACGATCAATATTCCGCCTTACCGCGACCGCGAGGAGGGCCGGCTCATCCTCGCTCGCAATCTCTTGCAGAAATACGCCAAGGCGCAGGGCAGGGCCATCAACGGTTTCTCGGACGATGCGATTGCCGCGATCGAGTCCTATACCTGGCCAGGCAACGTGCGTGAGCTGGAGAACAAGATCAAGGGCGCCGTCATCATGGCCGATGGCAAACTCGTCTCGGCGAATGACATGGGGCTGGTGCCGGGCGAGGAAGGCCCCGAGTCGCTGAATCTCCGCGAAGTGCGCGCGCAGGCCGAATCAAAAGCGATTCGCGTGGCGCTGACCAAGAGCTACGGCAATATCTCCAAGGCCGCAGAACTCCTCGGCATCACGCGCCCGACGCTGTACGACCTGCTCAACAAGTACGGCATGTCGGCCGACGGGTATTCGAAAAAAGCCGCCGGCTAACGGGTCTTGAACTGATCCGGATTCAGGTCGTGGCGGGCCAGCAACTTGTAAAAGTCGGTGCGGTTGCGCTTCGCAAGGCGCGCGGCCTGGCTGACGTTGCCCATCGTGATCTGCAGGATTTGTGACAG
>JABAOE010009465.1_pt1 | contig 10957 bp, 10 predicted proteins | sample 7062141 | NCBI WGS metagenome assembly JABAOE01 (sample SAMN14538627, study PRJNA623070) | marine sediment metagenome | biome: marine biome [ENVO:00000428]; feature: marine pelagic biome [ENVO:01000023]; material: deep marine sediment [ENVO:00002113] | place: India: Gulf of Khambhat ...
ACCGGGTTTTGATTCATAAATAGATGCTTCTCTTAGCATTCTTCTGATATAGTTTCTTGCCTCCTCTTCGGAGAATTTTTCAGTCTTTTCGAGTTCTCTGACAAATGTCTTTTCCTCTACAGGAATCTTATTGTCTCCTTCAAGACCTTTAAGAACATCCATGAAAAGTTGCATTTTAGAAACCTCACTTCTTGGTTTTCCTTGTAAAACTCCTAGATCGACTTTGCCTGTATTGACATCTACTCCTGCATCCTGAAGCATGCTCTCAATTAGGAATATGGCACGTTCAGCGTCTTCCTCTTCTACTTTGTCTTTCATGAGCAATCTAGCCCTGGCTGTGGAGAGTCTGATGATTCCTTCTAGCTGTCTAGGAGTTACTGTAATCATTTCTTCTGATTCTACATTTCTCATCTTTAGATAATAGTCTAAGATTTTCTCTTCAGCTTCTTTTGTTAAATCAGGGTTTCCTCGTTTAGCGTATGCAAGATATTTTGTTAGTAAATCAACATCAATTACTGAGCGTTGATCAATTCCTTGCGGAGTATGCAATTCAATGATGTGTCTTGCAATCTTTTCATCTTTTTCTTTAGTTGGAATATCTCTTACAACAAAGATCAAGTCAAATCTTGTAAGTAATGGAATTGGAAGATTTACATTTTCTGTAATATTTTTGAAAGGATCATATTTTCCATACATTGGGTTTGCAGCAGCTAAAATAGAAGTTCTAGCATTAAGAGTAGCTACAATACCACCTTTTGCAATACTTGCTGATTGTTGTTCCATAACTTCGTGCAATGCACTTCTGTCTTCAGGTTTCATTTTATCAAATTCGTCTATACTAACAAGTCCTTGGTCACCCAGTACAACTGCACCTGCTTCAAGCATCATGATTCCTGTTTTGTCTTTGACTACAGCGGCTGTAAGTCCTGCAGCAGTGGAACCTCTACCAGAAGTATACAAACCTCTTGGAGCTATTCTTGCACAAAACTTTAGCATCTCACTTTTTGCAGTACCAGGATCACCAACTAGAAATACGTTAATGTCTCCTCTAATCTTACTTCCATCACCCAATTGTTTTTGATTAGAACCTACAATAAGCAACAAAATTGCTTCTTTGATTAATGACTGACCTTGAATATGAGGTGCAAAGGATTCAATTAATCTTTGATAAACATCAGGACTTTTCCCTAGTGTGAGAATTAATTTTTCTTCATCAGGAGAAATCTCTTCTCTTTCTATTTTTCGTGAAGTTTTAGTTCCTCGTCCACCTAAAAATTCAATGTTGTTTCCTTCAATTCTTAATCTGTATAATCCGCTGTGGCCTCGCGTAACACCTGAGACTGATTCTTGCTCAATTCTTACAGTTCCAGTGAGGATAATTCTGTCTCCTGGTCTTGCATTATCGACTAGATCTTGCCTAATTGTCACATCAATATAGTGAGGAAGTTGTCCTGGAGGTAAATCTTCAGGAAGTTCTTGTAATCTAAGAATTTGAAAATCGATAAACTTGCTTGCCTCAGGCTTTAACTCAAAATCTCTTTGTTTACAGTTTGGTTCATCACATACTACAGGGACATTAACATCCATTCCTTTAATCTGAACTACTTTGGTAGGATGTTTATCAGGACAAACATAAGTTAGTTCTTTTGCAAGAGGTTTTACTTCTGATGCTCTTACAACCATTCCTGAAACACTAGTAATTTTTCCAATAGTTTCAGCATTGATTTGTCTTAAGCTTCTTTGAAGAGGGTAGTTAACTAATCTTGCACGAACTTCGTCTTTTATCTTCTCAGCATAATCAGGAAATCTTGTCTGTAATGCTTCTTTAATTGCTCTTGAGAATGCTTCAAAGATTCTGTCAGGGTTTTGTGAAAACATTGCCTCAATTTCAGGCTCAACAACTAGATCATTGTAATCAATGATAATGTATTTGGCATTCTTTGGCATCATCTCATCAATTGCATCGATGTACTTGTAGTTGCCATCTTTGTCCTTGAATCTAGTAAGGAATTCTTTTACCTTGTCTGATAATGCAGAATCTGTAAATGTACTAGCTTGCTTGCTGCTCATTTGAATCTCCTCTTATCTGTCTTTCAAACTCTTTGCTGTTCTCGTAGATAGTTTTGTAGAAAATGTTTTCTTCAACAGTTAGTTTGTTGTATAGTTCAGAATTTAGTTTGATAGTGTCTGCTATCTTTACTAGTTTTCCTCTTCTCATTCTAAATAATTCTAACATAATACTTTCAACTTTATCATAATCATCACGGTTGAGTTCTTTCATGGATTCTTTTAGTTTGATGTAAAAGTGTGGCTCTAGCGTTGAGATTTGATACTCTCCAACCATCTTTTCTTTTGATAATGCTTGTTTTAGTTCGGTAATCATGTCTTGTGAGTCAAGTGTTGCCAAATTATTATCTGAGAGAATCTTTCCAACCCATTGGGGTAGATTATGTACATCACCCTGTTTGCCTTCAACATTCAGACCAGCCACATTGAACTTAAAATCCTGATTAATTGAGACTTTAGTATCCTTTAGGCGGTGTCCAATCGAGTGTACTTTTTCTGTCTTTTCAATGTCCATGTGAGATCATTAAGCGCCCTGAAGATCCTCAAGTATCGGATCGATCAATTCTGTTAACAATTTGGTGAGATCAATTGATCCTAATTAACCTCAGGCTGATCGCGCATAACATAGGCTTGATCGGGATTTTAATTTGATGTATGATACAATAACCAATTCGGATTTATTAATGGGAATTGCGACAAAAGTCTCATGTCTGCAACAGGAATGTGGGTAGAAAAGTATAGACCAACCAAACTCTCTGAAATTGTTAACCAGAAGGAGATTGTAGGTAGTCTTGAAGCTTTGATCAAAGATCCTACAGATATGCCACACTTGCTATTTTCAGGTTCTGCTGGAGTAGGAAAGACAACTGCTGCGCTTTGTATTACAAGACAGATCTTGGGTGATTATTCTAGAGATTACACACTTGAGCTAAATGCGTCTGATGAAAGAGGTATCGGAATGGTCAGAGAGAAGGTAAAGAAATTCTCAAGATACGCAGGAATGGCTGATGTCCCTTTTAAGATAATCATTTTAGATGAAGCAGATGAGATGACTGCTGATGCTCAAACTGCCCTTAGAAGAATAATTGAGGATACTGCAAAGATTTGTAGATTTATTTTGATTGCAAATAATGTTTCAAAAATAATTGAACCTATTCAGAGTAGATGTGCTACCTTCAAATTCACAACAATTCCTGAAGAAGACGTTATTTCTAGACTCGATGAGATTGCTAAAAAAGAGAAGGTAAAGGCTGACAAAAAGGGTCTAAAGGAGATTTATGATTATTCAGAAGGTGATTTAAGACATGCAATTAACCTAATGCAGGCTACTGCAAGTCTTGGTGCAATTACAGTTGAAAATGTAAAGGCCTCAGCAGGTCTAACAAAAACTAGTGATGTTGATGGTGTTCTAAAGATTGCATTATCTGGAAAAGTTGCTGAAGCTAGAGAAAAAATGATTGAATTAATCAAAGTTTATGGAATGTCTGAATCAGACTTTTTGAAATATCTCAATTCTGCAGTATTCAAATCAAAACATGAGAGATTATCTGAAATTTTAGAAGTAATTGCAAAGTATGATTATAGGATCTTGGTTGGAGCAAATTCTGAGATTCAGCTATCTGCAATGTTAGCTGAGCTTGCAAAGATAGAAAGTTAAAGCGCAGAGAGAGGGATTTGAACCCCCGTATGCTTGCGCACACAGGCTCTCAAGGCCCGCGCCCTACCGAGCTAGGCGACCTCTGCGAAAATTGTTGCATGATAGTGATTAAAATTTGTTGATGTAAAATAGAAAAATAAGAAAAAAGAAAAATTTTCTTTAATCGTGTGCATGTGGGTTTACAGAACCTGATGCCATCTTGACATAGGTACCTGCTGCTTTCTCATGCCATTCTTGGTTAGATGATTCGATACGAATTGCTCCTTCAGGACAAATTTCTTGACAGGCCATACAAACAGTACAATCATGTTCTCTGATTGGTTGTGATTTGTCAGTATAGTCTAATCTTTCATCTTGTTCTGTATTACCAGTACCTTCAAAGGTTTCACCCTTACAATCAATTGCTGGGATATCTTTTTCAGTTCTGTACCATTGGAATGTTTGAACTGGACAAACACTCATGCATGAACCAGCTGCAACACAAGAATCCCAGTCTACTGCGACAGTAGTTCCGTGAATTCCGAGAGGAACTTGTTTTTCTCCTCTTGCTTCATATGCTGCCTTTACATCCTCATTTGAGAATGCTGCACCGTTTGGATTTCCTTTGCCCCAAATCCAGTGGAAATTCTCACCATCTGCATGGCTTGTCTTTCCTGTTGGTTTAACATCGTTGTGACAAAAGTCCTCTGGTATAACTAGATCTACCATGTTGAAACTATTTTGAAATATTATTTAAAGCTAAACAAAGTTAGTGGCGACTAAATCTCTGATCGTATTAAAAATAAATTATTTTGAATTAGTTTTTTCAAAATTTTTAAAGATTATAGCTCTCTTGCAGCTTGCTCATGTTTTTCCAAGTTTGATTGGTCAACCATAATGGCTTGAGGAGGACAAACCGAAACACATGCCATACACCAAATACAATCGTGTTCTCTGATTGGGTCTGCCTTGTCAGTCAGATCTTTGCGTTCATCTTTGACAGAACTGCCAGTTCCTTTGAAGGTTTGGCCAACTATATCTTTGGCTGGAATGTCTTTTTCTGTTCTGTACCACTGGAAGACTTGAACTGGACATGCTTCAATGCATGCGCCATCTGCAACACAAGAGTCCCAGTCTACTGCAACCATTGTGCCACTAACACCTAAAGGAACTTGTTCTTCTCCTCTAGCTGCATAAGCTGCTTTTACATCAGCATCATTAAATGCTTCTGCATCTGATCTTCCCGGACCCCACATAATGTGAAAATGTCCTTCATCGTCGGAGATTTTTCCTAGTGGTTTTAGGCCTTCAGGAAAGTTTTCTGGAATTGGCATGAATCAATTCAAATGTAGATATTATTTAAAGCTAAAGAGACAATTCTAAGTTGTACAAGTAAAAAATGGATCAAACTAGGAACAAGAGTTTCCTTACGTTCATAATGTTGTACGATCAATTTTGAAAATATGGATATTATCAAGTATGATGTGTATAGGGGACCAAACCTTGGAGTTTACATTAGTGTAAACGATAGTACAGTTTTAATTCCAATGGGTTTTGCAAAAACTAAAGCTGAAAAACTAGCAAAATATCTTGATGTAGATTTTCTTTATGCATCAATTGCCAATACCAGGTTAATTGGTGCATTGTGTGTAATGAATAACAAAGGATTGTTACTTCCTAAAACTGCATTTCAAAATGAATATGATTCTTTTAAAAAAGAGCTTGATTTGGAAGTGGGTGTTTTAGATTCTAAATTTTCTGCACTTGGAAATGTAGTTTGTGCAAATGATAAAGGGGCAGTTGTATCTCCATGGCTTTCTGATGCAGATTGCAAAACAATCTCTGATGTATTAGGAGTAGAAGTTCTTCAAAAAAAGATTGCAGGATTTAATCAGACAGGAGCTGTAATGGTTGCAAATAATTCTGGAGCCGCAATTCATCCAGAAGCTGATGAGGAGGATATGAAGACATTTTCTAATCTCCTAGGCGTAAAAGTGGAGCAGAGTTCAATCAACAATGGTATTCCATATGTCTCATCAGGGATTTTAGCCAACAATCACAATATTGTGGTAGGTTCTCTTACTACGGGTCCTGAGATAATGATGTTAACTAGAGCTTTTCTAAACTAAGAATAGAGTTTGGATCTTCAGTCAGTTTTTCAATAGATATTGTTCCTTCCTTACCATCTTTCATATCATGTAAAACAACGTTTCCTTGCTCTAATTCTTGAGGTCCAACAATAATTGAATATCTAGCACCAGAAGATTGTTCCATCTGTTTTTTTAGATTTCTTCCAAGTAAATCTATATCAGTTGGAATATTGTTTAATCGTAACAATGATGCTATGGACATTGCAACTTTTTGCATCTCATTGTTAATGTAAAGTACTGCAACTCTGTTTTGTTTTACTTCAGGAATTATTCCCTGTTCTTGCATTGTAAGAATTATTCTTTCAACTCCACCTGCTACTCCAGTTGCTCCAATATCGTCTCTTCCAAATGCTTTAGTTAGAGAATCGTATCTGCCTCCACCGGCTAAAGCCCCCAACTTTGAATTTTTATCAAATACCTCAAAGACCATTCCTGAATAGTAATCCAGTCCTCGTACAATTCCAAAATTAATTCTAACGTTGGATACTCCTCTATTTTCTAAAGAATCAAACAATGCTTTGAGCTCATCCCATGACTCTAACTGTGATACGTCAAATGCTTTTTCAACTTCAGAAATACTTCCTTTAATTTGAGAAAACTCTAAAATTTTTTCTAGCTTTTCTAGTTCATATTTTTCTTTGAACTCATCTAGAATCTCTTCTCTTGATTTTTTGGAAATTTTGTCAATTGCGCGTAAAATATGTTCAACAAGTTGTGGATCATTAGAATCAAAGACTTTGTTGATATAAGATTCTACAAGATTCCTATGATTAATGTCAATTGTGATATTTTTGAGCAATAATGAATCAAATAGTCTGGACGTTAGCTCTATGATTTCAGCTTCAGACTCTAGTGCTGCTTTTCCATAAATCTCAATATCCCATTGGTGAAAATATCGATATCTTCCTTTTTGTGGTTCATCATATCGAAATACTCCTCCAAAGCTTGAGATTTTTGCTGGAAGTTTCATTGATTTTTGAGATGCAGCATATCTTGTCAGCCCAACTGTAAAATCAAATCGTAAAGCCACTTCACGGTCTCCTTTGTCTTTGAAATAGTAGATTTCATCTCTAATTGCAGGGCCTGACTTTGTTTCAAGCACAGAGAGTAATTCAATGGGTGAGGGATCCATGAATGAAAAACCATACAGGCTTGAAAGTTGTTTAAAATGATATCGTATATGCTCAATGTTTGCATTCTCTGACTCTTCAAAGTCTTTCATGCCTCGTGGTAGTTCCAAGATAATTTTGTCAAGGATAGTTATGATTTAGATTTTGCTAAAAGAGCAAAAGTTGATAGTTTTCTCCAAAAAATATAGAGAAGATCCATCATGCAATTTTTGACTATGCTATTCTATATGACAAAAAATTAGATAAATAGAACTTTTGTTTGTCTTTTTTATGGCAAAAATGATTAGCTGCGCTGATGCGGGTAAAGATTGTGGATGGTCTGCAACTGCACATACGGAAGAAGATCTAATGGCAAAAGTAGCGCGGCATGTAAAGTCAGAGCACAAAGATATTCCACTAACTCCTGAGAACATAGAAAACATCAAGGCACTCATAAAAGAGATCTAACTGGTGGAAACTTTTTTTGTTTTTTGTACAAAGTAGTGATCTTAGCTGATAATCAACTAACAATTAAATGAAAATTATGAGTAATCAAGATTGTAATCATTATTGGACCCCAAATGGTGCTCAGTTTTGTATCCATTGTGGGCTAGATATTAACAAAAACAAGCAATCCTGATTTTCAACTCCAATATGCTTAAGTCAAGACCCTTTGTAGGAAGATTATGAATTTTGATAGATTATTTTCAGATGTCTTAAATGTTGATTCCACAATTCGATATGCTGCAATTCAAAATAATACTGGTGAAAAAATTACTGGTGGTTTTAGGGACAACATAAAACCCATTCTTAGTGATGATGAACTTAGGATGATGCATTATTATGCAAGTCAGAGATGGCAAACTAGGAAAAATATCGCTCATAAAATTGGCAATATGAAATATGCAATAGCAGAATATGATAAAATTAAAAGAATTTCATTTCCAATTGATGATAAACACCTGCTGATGATTACAACAGAAATCAACACAGATCATACAAGTGTTATTAGTAGAGTTCTTGAATTGATCCATAATACTTGAAAAGAATAACTTTTTTTCAAAAATTCTAGTTAGGCACTATGAGTTTTATTTTTTGTTTTTTAAATATCAATTTTTTCTAGAAATGCTATGACCATATTTAATCAGGAAATGAGAGATGAGATGGATGCTCTTTCATTAAAAATTAAAGCCATAGAGAAGATGCGAGAATTGTTCCTAAATGATACACAATAGTTATTGAATCCAGACATTGGAAATTTATACGATTAATTGATTTGTAGATTAGTTGTCTGATAAGACCTTACCATCTGAGAATTCTGATTACAGTTTACCTGGAAGAATCGAGGAAAGCAACTCTGCATATTATAAAATTACACCTGAACCTAAACCAAAGAGTCGCTCTTTAGTAATTGGAATAGCAGTTTTTGCAATAGTCTCAGTAGGATTTTTTGCATACTATTTTGCAAATCAGAGTCAAATTGATTCAGAGATTCTAGAAAACACACTCCCATTAACTCCAGAACAAAAGATGGTAAGTCAGTATGGAGTTGGTGAGTTTGGAAGTGACCATGCTCATGCAGCAATAGCGATATTTGTTGATGGGGTACAGCTAAACTTTGGTATGCCAATTTTTCAGCTTCAAAGCAAGTACATTCATTTTGAGAATAATAACCCATATCTAATTCATAAGCATGCAACTAATGTTCCCTTGGAGATGCTCTTTGCGTCATTTGGATTAGAGGTCACTTCCCAATGCATAAAACACAGCCTTCTCTCAAGTCAGATGCTTTGTACAGATTCAGGAAAATCTATGGCATTTTTGATTAATGGAAAATACTATTCAGATATTTCATCATATGAGATAAAACATGATGATAGGATTTTGATTTCATTTGGAGATCCAAGCCTCGTGCCTGAGCAGCAATTGTATTTAGAATCACTCAAGATTCATGACATTCCAAAAAAGAATCCATATGTGCCTGGAAAGGATATTTTGATTTGAAAATCATAATGATTTTTAAATTTTTTTAGCTTAGATTCTAATTTTTAGTAATTTCAAGAACGACAAGTAATATCAAATCATTGTGTAGTTATGACATGGCCCAAATAGCATACCATAAACATTCAGATTTAGAAATTCATATCACATATTCACAAGTTCCATGCATTGCTTGTGGAAAATCACCTACGATTCTCATATGGGATAAGAGGTATTCAGGATTCAGAGGACAATGCAGTTCATGCAAATATAATTGGCCAGAATCATGATGACAAAAAACGGAGAGTTAATTCAAAAGCATCTTGAGGAACTAGCAGAAAGTTTGTTAGAAGAGCCATATGCTGGAATTTTAACAAAAAAATCAAAAAAGTAATGACATTGACTTTTCCATGTTAAAAAAGAAAATCATGTTAGAAAATAAAAAGAAAAAAAGATTAGTTAGCAGGAACAACGATTCCTCTATCTATCATCTTTAGTGCAGAATCTGCCTTAAGACATATTGCTACACCATTTGATGCTTTCATTACAAGGCTGTATCCTTCACGACATTCAACTTCTGCTGGTTCAACACCTGCAGTCATTTGGGTACGTGGGGAAATCCAAGCTAATTGCATGTCTTTTGCCTTTTCAATGAAATTTTCTCTAAGTTGTTGTTTTTCTTCGTCAGTTAGAGTGGATGCTCTTTCACGAAGGTCAGCTTTGAAGGCCTTCATTTCAGCTAGTCTGTCATGAATTTGAGATCTGCGTTCATCAGATATCTTAAACTTCATTTCAGCCATGTGTTCTTTGAACTTCATCTTCAATTCTGACTTTTTCTTGTCTACATCGCCGTGTCTTTCTTCGTATTTCATTCTGATTTCATCATATCTTTCTTCAGAGATGTCATGTTTTGATTTGATCATCTCTTTGAGACGTGGAGACATGTCAGAGAACTTCATCATTTTTTCATGAAGCTTGTCTGTTTTCTTGTCATGCTTTTTGTCGCTAATGTCTTTCATGGCATCATGATATTCATCCATTGTATCCATTAGAGTATCTCTGAAATCATCTTGTTCGTCTTCAGTCATTTCACAGTATCGCATCAATTCCTCTCTCAAGTCGTCAGGAAGATCATCGTGCTTTGCATCTATCTTCTCTGCTCTTTCCTCAGGAGTCATATCACAATACTCTGCAAAATGATCTCTAAGGTTTCCAGTGCCTTTGTTGGAATATTTATCATGCATGTAGTCTGCTCTTGCAACATCGCTATCACAGTGACCTTCATAATCACCATGGGCTAGATGTGCAGGAACTGCACTTGGAGCAATTGAAAGTGTTTTTTTGTCTTTATGGCAAACAAGAACTTTTTCGCGTCTATCTGATTCGTCATCTGCATCGTCATCTTCTTCAGGGAAATTTGTTGCAACAAATAGATCAATTGCATCTTCACGTTCGTCATGATCCTCTATAGAACAGATATCTATAATGTCTGTTCTAAAGTCTCCAAGGTCTGTATAAACATCAAAGAATGCATCATGCTCAGCTGCGTCAATTTCACAAAAGTCTTCTATCAAGTCGTCTACGTCATCGATTTCATCGTCATCTTCATCTTTTACAAAGATCATATCATCAAATGTACATTCGTTTAGATCGTCTGAGATTTCTCCTCCTGCTTCTACACAGTCCTCAAAACTATCAATGACATCTTCTGCTTCGTCATCAACAAAGACTGTACCATCATCGATTGTACATTCTTCTGGATCTGTTCCACTTAATGGGAATCCAGCTTCAACACAGTCTTCGAAACTATCAATGACATCGTCATGTGAGTCAGCAAATGCTGCGCTACCAGCAGTAACACCAGTAAACATGATCAGTGATAAAACAACGCTTAGAAGTTGTGTACTTTTCATTACAGCATTTTGATTGAGGATCATATAAAGAGACACGATTGATCAAGTGGTAAGTATTAAATGCAATAATGTCGGTTTTTTGCAGTTTTTCTTAATTCTAAA
>JABAOE010000096.1_pt5 | contig 10954 bp, 18 predicted proteins | sample 7062141 | NCBI WGS metagenome assembly JABAOE01 (sample SAMN14538627, study PRJNA623070) | marine sediment metagenome | biome: marine biome [ENVO:00000428]; feature: marine pelagic biome [ENVO:01000023]; material: deep marine sediment [ENVO:00002113] | place: India: Gulf of Khambhat ...
CCATGTTCAGGTGCAGAGCATCTCTTTTCTCATGCATTAGATAAGATTGCACCAGGTGTCGGAATGCATGGAGAAAAATGTGGAATTGGTGCAATTTTGATGGCAAAGCTGCAAAAACAAGATTGGAAAAAGATTGTTAGAACTTTGAAAAATGTTGGTGCACCAACGACTGCAAAACAAATTAAATTAAAACCAAAAGATGTTGTTCATGCACTTGTAATTGCTCAAGATCTTAGACCGGAAAGATATACTATTCTAAAAGAAGAAGAAATGACTGAAAGAAGAGCACTTGCATTAGCAAAAAGTACTAAAGTAATTTAACTTGCTTTTTGTTCTACAGGTTTTTCTTGTTTCTTTTCTGCGGGTTTCTTTTCAGCAGTCTTTGCCTGTTTATTTACATGAGTCTCAATATAGTTGACTTTTTCTAAACTAGGGACAAATTTGAAAATATCTATCTGGATAAAATGTTTCATTACTTGTAATCCATCCGAGCGGAAAATTTCTTCAGGAATAGTAATATCAACTGAATTTCCTGTCTTTTTGAAAATTAATTTTTCATCGTCTACCGGAATGTGTCTCTTTAGTATTCCAAGAACTTTGTCTTCGTCACTTTCGAGTGACTTGAGAACATTAACATCATAAAGAATTGTTTTTCCCGCATATCTGTGATTGTAATCTACTTGTACTCTACCTGAACCGATAAAGCGTACAATTCCTCGCTTGTTATCAATCTCAATTGTGTCACCTACTGTAACTTTTTCTGCGTCTTCACCAAGTTTTCGTAGAGGAATCATTCTTACTTTACCAGAGTCTCTCTCACCAAATCCCTTGTCAGGAGTTACTTCTACTGTAAGCTTGTCACCAACTTTTGTATTTGCTAGTGCTTCATCAAGTCCTTTAAGAACCCATGATTCTCCAACTGAAACTAGTTTTGGTTGGTACTTTACATTAGGATCATGTATGGAATGTTTCTTTGCTTCATCTTCAATAGTAGTTTCAAAAATTTCTTGAGAGTCTTTTACTTTTGCAGTGTAATCAACTAAAATTAATGAACCCTTATTGAAAGTCAATGTGATCGCTCTCGAATTTCCTTATATTAAGTTAACATAGATTTAGAGAGCTTTTAGTTTTTCTTCTGCTATGTTTAATCCTGCTTGGGCATCTGTCTTGTATCCCATCATTGCAAGTGTTGATGAGATTGCAGAAATTGTTCTCATTACATGATATCGATGAACTTCTCCCATGCAACCAACTCTGAAAACTTTGCCTTTTAGGTTACCAAATCCTCCAGCAACAAGAACTCTAAATTTTTCTGCTAGAGTGTTTCTAAATGTTTTATCTTCAAGACCATCTAGATAGTTTAGAGCAATTACTACTGTAGAGCGTGAATCTTCTCTTGCAAATGGAGTAAGGCCAATTGCAGACAGGCCTGAATACAATGCTTGAGAACAAACTCTATGACGGTGAATTCTATTTTCCATTCCTTCTTCCAACATTATTCTCATTGCTTCTCGATATGCATACAAAACAGGAAGTGCTGGAGTAAATGGAGTATGTTTTGATTCATCATAATATTTGAAATACCTTGGTAGGTTGAAGTACATTGTATTTGGAGGATTTTCTTCCATGTATTTTCTAGTTCTTTTGTTTACACAAATGGGTGAAATTCCAGGTGGACATGCAAAAGCTTTCTGAGCACCAGTCATAGCGATATCGATTCCCCACTTGTCCATATGTAGTTCCTCTCCGCCTACAATTGAAACTCCATCTAAAACATAGTAGGAATCATTTCTTGATGTTAGGTCTTTTATTTTATCAAGATAGTTTATCATAGTACCTGTTGAGGTTTCATTCCATACACAATAGAATGCCTTTACATCTTTGTTATTATCAAAAGCCTCTTTGACCTGATCAAATGTTGCATTAACTCCTGGTTCGGTCTCAATTCTTATAGCTTGACCACCCGCCCACTCAATTTGTTGTGCTAAACGAGAACTAAATTCTCCGTTAACGGGAATAATCACTTTGTCTCCTTTTTTAACAAGATTTACAACAGCACATTCGGTTGTGCCAGTACCAGAAGCCGAAAGACATACTGCGTCTCCTTCAGTTTCAAAAATTTTTTTAGTATTATCAACACATTCTTCGTAAAGTTCTACAAAATCATCACTTCTATGATTAATCATAGGAACGTACATTGCTCTTGTGACTCGCTCAGGAACGTTTGTTGGTCCAGGTAACATTACAAGATATTCCAAATTTTTCGCCTGAATGGTTGTCTTAGTGGGCTTTATTTATAATTAGAGATTTTTCAGACGTTCTCTAGCACCAATTTTTTCTAAGAATTTTTTTGTTCCTTCTGGCACTAGATTCTCCCATTTCTGATCGCTTGTAATTTTATCTCGGATATTTGTACCAGAAAGGGAATCACGTTCTGTAAATGGTATAGATTCGATTTTTGTTCCTCGTTTAGAGTAAAGATGTTTTGTAAGATCATCATTTGAAAATATTATTTCGAAGTCTGGAACAATAGTATCAATCATCTCAATCCATTTTTCATGATTTTCAAGGTCTGGGATAAAGAAAATTTGAATTTTTTTCGAAATAGATTCATCAATTGAGGATAGAATCATCTCTTTTCTTTCTTCAGCAGAAAATGGGTTATTCTTTTGTGGAGGTTTGTTTGAACTTCCAATTCCTAGCCATAGATTTTCAACTTTTGATAATGCATAATGTAAGGCATCAAGGTGTCCTAAATGAAATGGTTGGAATCTGCCAATCAAAAGTCCGTTCATGTCTGCCTTTGTAGTTGAATAATTTAAAAAACTATCATAAAGAGTCTTTTAGAAAATGATTTGTGGATTTTCTAAAAATTGATGGCGCTTATGGCGAAGGCGGGGGACAGATAATTCGTAGCGCAATTGCTCTTTCAGCAATTACAAAAACCCCAATACAGATTGAAAATATTAGAAAAAATAGAAAGGTGCCTGGTCTTAGAGCACAACATCTTACAGGTATAAAGTTACTTGGAAAAGTTTGCAATGCAAAAGTTGAAGGTCTAGGAATCGGTTCAACTACTATAAAGTTTGAACCAGGAGAAATTCAAAATGCTCAGATAACTGAGAACATAGGTACGGCAGGGAGCATCTCTCTTATTTTTCAAGGATTGATTCCAGCAGTTGCAATTGCTAGAAAGGAATTGAAGTTATCCATTACTGGCGGAACTGATGTTGCTTGGAGTCCTACATCAAACTATACCAAGCATGTTTTAGCTGAAGCATTGGGAAGAATGGGAATAAAATATTCTATGGAGATCAAGAAGAGAGGATATTATCCTAAAGGAGGAGGAAGAGTAGAGCTAAAAGTTTTTCCTTGTGAAAAAATAAAACCAATAAAACTTTTCAAACGGAGTAAAAAACATGTAAAGTTGTTTTGTTCATATTCAAAACTTGATTCAAAGTTTGTAAAGGAGTATGTACAGAATGCAAAAAATATTTTGGAAAAGAATAATTTTCAAACAGAAACAGAATTGGTAGAAGAGGCTGCTTTAAACAAAGGGGGTTCTATTTTGTTATACAGTAATGATTCTGATTCTGTAATTGGTTCGGATGGTTTGTATGATACTAAAGAAGAAAGATTTCCAAATTCAATATTAGATAACTTTCTAAAATGGAATCTGGGTGTAGATGAGTATCTATCAGATATGCTTGTCTTACCTGCAGGATTATCAAATGAAATGTCAATTTTTCGAACCAAGACAATTACTAAACATCTCGAAACGAACTTGTACATTACTTCAAAGATTACTGGATGCAGATATGGAATAGGAAAACTAGATGATGGTTTTGAAGTCAGAATAACTGGAGACTCAGACTCCAGCATCTAATAAGGCAGCAAAAAACAAGATAGCTACAGAGATCACAACGGTAATTTCTCCCAATATAATGATCTTTTTCCTTAATTTTTGAATCTGTAATTCAGACATCTTTTTTGACATTATCTGATCTTCTACATCCTTTCGGATTATCCTAACATGTACTAAAAAAGTAATGATTAGCGCGATTACTAGAATGATTTTGATTACAAGATAGGTTCCATAGCTTGTTGCAAGTAAAATGTTTGGATTACTAAGTAGTTGATGGGAACTGTAAAGACCAGTTGCCATAAGAATGATTAGAGATGGAACAGCAATTCTGTTGAATCTACGTCCAACCTTAATCATAATTTGTAATCTTTCCTCTAATGGCATTGACATTTTTTTTAAAATTGGAGCTAGTACTACTCCCAAAAATAATGACCCACCAACCCAGATTGCTGCAGATACAAGATGAATCCAGGTGATTATGGCTTGCTCTAATGTCATGATAGAAATTCTCATCAAAGAGATATTATCTATTTGGATCTTGACAACATTTTTTAGTTAAACAGATTCTGTTTAGATTGATTTGGGATTACAAAATAAATTGCTTATTTATGCAGCAATTGGAGGTCTTCTAGCTATGATGGGAGGCTTTGTATATTATGCAAGTTTAGATAATCCGAAATTAGAACAGGTTGAAGTTGATTTGTTCAGTGTTGAAGTATTAGAGGTAAACAATGTAGAGAATCGTACAATACTAGAAGTTTCTTTTCTTGTAGGCAATCCAAGTGATAAAACATTTACAATTCCTTCTATTGTTTACGAACTTTATGCAGATGGAGTAAATATTGGTCAGGGCAAGTATTCAACTGAAGATATTTCTATGCCAGGTAGAGCAGCAATTTATCCTGGTGCCGAGATTCCATTAAAGAATCGCTTTATACTTTCAGGAGGTGCAGTGGATTCAGCAATTTACCAATCTATTATCAATGGAGAAGAGATTGATTATATGGCAACTGGAATCATCACTGCTGAAACCTCATGGTCTTTAGTTGAAAAAGAGTTTTAGAAAATTTTTGTTTAAAAATAAAAAGTGGGCCGAGAGAGATTCGAACTCACGATCACCGCCGTGTCGAGGCGGTATCCTAACCAACTAGACTACCGGCCCATCAAACTACAAAACTTGCCTGAACCATTATTAACGTTTAACAAAAGAAAGGATGAATAAAAAGAAGAAAAATTGGTGTTATGGATGGATAAGGATTTTACAAATGAGGAAAAAAATGGCTTTTACAAAGCGATCTTTTCAAGAAGAGATGTTAGGTCTCGTTTTATATCAAAAACCATAGATGAGCAAGTTCTAACAAGAATTCTTAATGCTGCTCATCATGCGCCATCTGTTGGATTTTCACAGCCGTGGAATTTTATTTTGATAAAAGATCAAAAAACCAAAAAACGAATTAAAGAATCATTTGATGAGGAGATGAAAAGATCTTCTCAGTTAGTTGATGAACCAAAGAGATCGCAATATCTATCATTCAAGCTAGAAGGGATTTTAGATTCTCCAGTAAACATTTGTGTAACATATGATCCTACAAGATTTGGTCCTTTTATCATAGGTAAGTCAAGCATTCCAGAGACTGGAATATACAGTGTTTGTTGTGCTGTACAAAATTTGTGGCTTGCAGCTAGAACTGAAGGGCTAGGATTGGGCTGGGTAAGTATTCTTTCAAATGAAGTATTAAAAGAAATTCTAGAATTGCCAGATCATGTTGTACCTGTAGCTTATCTTTGCTTAGGATATGTAGAACAGTTTTCATTAAAACCAGATCTTGAAACTGCAGGGTGGCTTCCAAGATTAGATCTTAAAGATGTAGTATATTATGAAAAATGGGAGGAAAAGCAAAATTCAGATTGGAATGAAATTGAAAAATTAATCAAATCCAATCTTGATTACGCTTAAATAATTTCGTGCATGTTTTTTGCTGGGCTTGTAGCGCAGAGTTAAATGACGCGTAATATGGATAGCGCAGTAGCCTCCTAAGTTACAGGTCGAGGGATCGAAGCCCTCCAAGCCCGTTTAGCATTATTGAAAAAATGTTGTTTTAATTTAAATACAAATTTGATTTTAGCTCGTTATGAAGATAGTAGTAATTTCTGGCAGTCCAAGAAAAATTTCTAATACAAAAGTTATGATGCAGTATGTTTTTGATTATCTAAAATCAAAAAATCATGAAATTAAATTTGTTGATCTCTCTGATGATAGAATGGATTGCTATAGAGGACCAGAAGAGAACTATTCTGAAGTCACTAAACAAAATGCAGATGACTTGACTAAAGCAGATGTTTGGTTAGTTGGATCTCCGATCTACAATTCGTTTTTTAGTTCTGCATTGAAAAATCTTTTTGAATACATTAGCTATAAAGAGACTCCTGGAAAAGTCGCAGGATTAGCTATAATGGCATCAGGGTCGATCAGTTTTTCTCAGGTCCAGTCTTTGCTTACGCAGATGATGTCATATTTTCGAATAGTTACTAACCCAAAAGCTGTTCAAATGAATGCAGATATGGTTTCGGAGGGTAAAATTACCGATCAAATATCCAAAGAAAGGTTAGAAGAATTAGTAGATGAAACTTTAAGGCTGGCTGAAAAACTAGGCTAAGTTCTGAAGATATACTACTTTGAAGATTTTAACAGTATAATCACCTTCAAAGATGTTTACTAGTTGACCATCCTGATTGTCTGCAACTCTGAATTTGTATTCATATTCTCCATTTGGGCCTAATTGAGTTTGAGCAAAATGAACTGCTCCCACATTGTTTCCAGAAACTTGATTGTCATCATTATCATAAATTTGAATGATTACTGGATAGTCCGCCACATGATTTGCTACTTTTCCTTCAACAAATGCCCATGGTAATGTATTACCTTGTGGAATGTTCATTTGGATTGTAGTTTTTTCAATTGCGGTAGTGCCATCTAGTGGAATAACTGAAGTTTCTGAGATTTGCTCATCAGCAAAAGTGAAACTTGGAATTAGTGTTATTAGTAAAATTGCTGCAAAGCTACTTCCAAAGAAAATTGTTTTACTCATAGATTGATAGCCCTCCAATATTATTTAAAAAACTTGTTCCAAATTTATTTTCGCTATTCACAAAAAATTTTGTTTAAACCATCAAATATTAAGATGACGTATAAATTATACATATTATGGAGAATCAAGAAAAACTTGATACTTGTTCATGTAAATGCCATTTTGGCGGGGCGGTAAGCTGCCCAAGTTGCATCAAAAATCATGAAGATAAAATTCATTGCGAGCACTGTTTGAAAAACTAGTTTGGTTTATTTTTTCTTTGATTTTTCTTTAGATGCTAACATTTTGAGATTTGCCAGTTCTGATTTCAGTGATTCAATTTGTACAATTGTTTCAAGATTTGCAATCTTTTGTTTTAGTTGCTCAATTTCACTATCTTTTAGTTTTAGAGTATTTCGTAATTGGTTAAGATCATCACTAAACTCTGTCTTTGCTTCTTTTAGCTCATTAGGTGTAGCCAGTTTTCCTTCAGCAGTGTACACTTGAACTGTTGCAGAACCGGAGCTACTCAAGCTTTTTTTTTCACTATGAGATGGCGCATGCTTATGCATGTAGTCTGTACTTTTTTGAGCAATCCAGCATGTAAATGCAATGAACCACATGATTGGAACTGCCATCAAAAAGACCAGATCCAATACAGGTGCAAAGTCTACGAAAATTGGCCATAGTCCAGTAAGAATTGCTGCAAAGACAACACAAACGACTGTAGCTAAATGGTTACCAAGATAGCCCATTATTATCATCACAAGATTGGTTGCTTATAATAGTAATGCTAAAACCTTCGTATGATTTTGAAAATGAAAAAGGAGAAAAGCCCAGATTTACTCGGCTTCTGCAGAAGCAGGTTTTGGAATCTCAGATTGTAAAATCTTAATTTTATCGAGCAGTTCATTTCTTAAATCTCTTGCAACCCTTCGTACAGTAGGTCGAGGCACACCTAGTTCATCTACAACTTTGGTGTATATGTCTTGTTTGTCGGTTAAGCCCTTGTCAAGATAAGAATTAATCGCTTCTTTGATGATTGTGCTTTGATTTGTACGATTCACGAATTCTAAAATTTACTTGTTCTATATAAGATTACTTTCGATGATCAATTTATTAACACATAGTAATTTACAATTTCTCCAAAAATGAAAATGCTAGAAAATTTGTTTATGACAAAGTCCAAAATCATTCTAGAACGGTAAAAAAATAAAATAATGAAAATTTGAAATTCATATCTTAAGAATTTTGAATATTTTTTCAGAAAAATAGCATCTTTGTAAGAAAATAGATAAAAATCCATATTGATGGTTTCTTTTTAAGTCGGATCCTTCAAATAAATAAAAAGACTCTTATGATTAGACCAGGGATTATTCAAAAATGACAGATGCTATTGTTGAAACCAATTTTGGAAAGATAGTTTTTAGGCTTTTACCAGATCTTGCACCAGAAACCGTCCGAAATTTTGTAAAGTTAGCAGGTTCAGGGTTTTATGATGGAACTTTATTTCATAGGGTTATCCCAGGTTTTATGATTCAAGGAGGGGATCCTAACACCAAAGGTTCTGATAAGAGTAGTTGGGGAATGGGAGGACCAGGATATACTGTAAAAGCCGAATTTAATTCAAAATCTCATAGGCGTGGAGTAGTTTCAATGGCAAGAGCCATGGATCCAGATAGTGCTGGTTCTCAGTTTTTCATTGTAACTACAGATAGTACGTTTTTGGATGGTCAGTATACAGCCTTTGGAGAAGTAACTGAAGGAATGGAAGTTGCAGATAAAATCGTTAATTTGCCAAGAGACAGTAACGATTGTCCTAATGAAGAAGCTAAAATGCTTCATGTAATTACATCTGAATGATAAATTGAAAAAAATAATTTTTGCTTTATTGGGTTTAGTCCTATTATCATCGATTCCCCTAACTTATGCACAATCACCTATAGGAAACTTGGCAACTCAAGAACGTACTGATGTTATAATTAGTGAAGATGGAGATGTACATGTAGTACATGAGATAAAAAAAGATTCTAGGGCTGCACGTTCTTTTACAATGATGCCGGGAGTTGACTCAAATCTTTCTGTAATTGATATTAATGGTAATGAAATCCAATATGGATTTGTTGAAGAACAAAAAATTCTTACAGTTTTTCCATCTAATGAAAATGTTCTAGTAGAATATGATCTTGATGATGTTTTTACCCAAAATAATGGAGTTTGGAAATGGGATTTTCTGTATACAGATTCAGAGCCAACTAAATTTATTTTCCCAGATAATATTGAACTAGTTTTTGTAAATGAACGTCCAGTTTACATGAAGGAATTAAAAAANNNTTACATGGGAAGATAAAAAATTTGATGTAGTTATTAGAACGTTATCTAATGTAGATTCATTTGTTTTTGATCAACCATCAAGAAGCATTAGTCTTGATACAACTGGAGATAATCAGATTATTACAATGATTATTCCTCTTGAACTGTTATGGAATCCATACCAAGTAATTGAAGTAGATGAAAAGTTACACAAACATGAATTTCAGATAAACCAAACTCATGTGGGACTAAATTTTAGACCGGTTACAGGAGAAGGAATTCAGGTGATAGGGACCTCAGTAGTTCCTGAATTTCCATTATTTGCTCCACTAGTAATTGGAGTAATTATGGTAATTGCTTTAGGATTTAGAAATAAAATTAATCTCCACTAGAACCGCACGAACAAAATCCATATTCATCAATTCTTGTATGGCATAAAGGACATTTTTCTCCATAATCTACTTCCCAGGGTTCTTTGCCATAAAGTCGAAAGTGATCATCTATCTCAATTGGAATCTCACGTTTCTTTTCCATAATAGATCTTCTCCAATACAACTATAATAGATTGCTAGAATTTTTGACTTATGGAATGTGGGTGTCACTGTATCAAGTGTGGCAGTACTAAATTAGATTCAAAACAAGTAAGTGAAACCGAGGAAGATGGTTATTTCGATATGCATCATACATGTCAAAGTTGTAATACTCACTTTGATCACTTAGAAGGTGATATTTTTGACTCTTGTAAAATTTGTAATTACAGCCCTAATTAGCTAATAGAGCTTCTTTTACAAAGTAATAATTTCTATGTTCACGAGAATTTTTTAAAATTTCCCTATTAAGTGACATTTTAGCAAGTACCTTAGAAACATCTAGTAGACTTGCAGCCCATCCATATTCTCTTAATTGTTCTACTGTTTCAGTAACTGTTCTTGGGGTATCAAAAAATGATTTAGATGCTAAATGTTCTAGTTTTCCTTTAATTTCACTTGGAGAAATTGGAATTGGGTCACAGAATTCGGGTTCATGTGCTTCAATGTTTTCTAATGCATTTAGAGTATCAAAATTTGGTTGAGATACTTCCTCAGTCATTTTTCCTAGTTGTGCAAGAGATCGATCATCAAAGACAATTCTTGCCTTGTTTTCTTGCATATGTTTAGTTACATTATCAATTACTTCTCCAATTGATTGATTATCAACGTAAAAGTCTCTAGAATCTATTTCTATTTCATTTACTCCAAATTTGATCTTAATCTTAGCCATATGAGTAAACATTGAGTTGGTTTTGATTTATTCTGAAAGCTCTAAGTTGCTTTAAGAGTAGATCAAAACTTTTACACATGTTATTTGGTTTTTTTTCCTCATAGGTTAAAAAGCAATTTTGAAAGTCTGAATCGTGCAAAGATCTAAGAAGGTTGGATTAATTGTCTTGGTTTTAGGAATAGGCCTATTTGGTTACTCACAGTATGCTTTTGCCTCTCAAATCGGTGTTGTAATTACTGAGAGTAAGTTTCTTGAAGAAACAAACAGAGGTTCTACCTATAATGTACAATTAGAATTTGACAATCCTTCTTTATTGATGCTAACTGCAGGAGAGACTGATTTTGTTGTATCTGTCGATAACAAAGTCGTAGCCGATGGAACACTAGAACCATTTGTTTTGCCTGCTATGAGTAAAACCACAGTTCATGGAACTTTCATATCAGATTCA
>JABAOE010015544.1_pt2 | contig 10953 bp, 11 predicted proteins | sample 7062141 | NCBI WGS metagenome assembly JABAOE01 (sample SAMN14538627, study PRJNA623070) | marine sediment metagenome | biome: marine biome [ENVO:00000428]; feature: marine pelagic biome [ENVO:01000023]; material: deep marine sediment [ENVO:00002113] | place: India: Gulf of Khambhat ...
GGTTGGCCGCCTCGGCGGCCATGGGGGCGGCTTCGGCGGGAACGCTCTCGTCCTCGGGCTCGCCTCCCCCGCACGCGGTGAGCGCGAGGGCGAGCACCACGATCCATCGGCACCTGGACATGGAGTCCTCCGTGGCACGGCGACGTGACAGCGTGAGCAGCCAGCCCGGCGCGCAGACGCGGCAGGGCACACCGCGGGGCCGCGCCTCGGGATCCGGCATTCCCTGATCCTATCGGCGCCACCGATCCGCGGCAGTCGGGATTCGGAGCAGGGCCGAGTGGGGATAAGCCCTACAAGACGGGCTCGCGGCCAGCCCCTGAATTGACGCCCCCCCGGGCCCGCTCGACCTTTGGACGATCGCGGCTCGACCCCCGGACGAGCCGCCGCGACCCCCGCCGCCGAGCTCGCTCATGCGCCTCCTGTCCGTCCTCGCGATCCCCGTCCTCCTCGCGGCCCCCGTCCTCCTCGCGGCCCCGATCTCCGCCCAGGAGCTCGAGCGCCCGGCGGAATGGAAGGTCCGCTTCGACGTGCCCGGGGCGTCCGAGGCCGACCTGGAGATGTTCGTCGCCATGCCCCCGGGCTGGCACCTCACCACCGGGCCCGCGGGGATCTTCTGGCACCCCGACAGCACCGCGTCCGGCGCGTTCCGGGCCGAGATGGAGGTCTTCCTCTTCGATCCACAGGGACGGCGGGAGGCGTTCGGCCTCTTCCTCGGAGGGCGCGACCTCGAGGGCCCCGAGCAGCGCTACACCTACTTCCTGGTCCGCGACGGGGGCCAGTTCGTCATCAAGGAGCGCGTGGGCGACCGGACCCCGACGCTCCAGGGGTGGACGAGCCACAACTCGATCCGCTCCTTCGCGGACCGTGCGGGCGAGTCGTCGGTCCGCAACGTGCTGGCCGTCGAGGCCGGAGCGGAGAGCGTGCGGTTCCTCGTCAACGACACCGAGGTGGCCCGGATGCCCCGCTCCCGGCTGGAGCTCGACGGCGTCTTCGGGTTCCGGGTCAACCACGCGCTCAACCTGCACGTCTCCAGGGTCGAGACGCGGCCCCTGCGCTAGCGATCGCGCCGCGCGGCCGTCGGTGCGCGGCCTTCAAACGGGCCCGGGGAGCGCCGGCGTCCGGGGCCAACGGCGCCCCCCCGAACGCTCACTGACTGGGGAGCCTGCGCTCCTCGTAGATGTCGTCGTCCGTGCCCTGAAGCCCGTCGGGGCCCATGGACCCGACCCGGTACGAACGTCTCCCGCCCTGCAAAAAGTACACGTTGCCCCAGGGGTCGAACTCCGAGCCGGTGTAGTCGCGCCGCAGCCACCCCTCGAACCCATGCGGCAGCCCCTCTCCCCGCGAGAGACGGACATCGAGCTGGTCGGCCATGGCCTCCACGCGGCGAGGCACGATGGACGCGGCCGTGCGGTCCCTGATGGGCCGCAGCTGGTCGACGATCTGCGCCCGGGTAGCGGGCACCGCCATGCCCACAGCAAGCGCGGCGAACGCCAGCTTCATCACGTTCTTCATCATGCGTCCGAACCTCCCCGGGGCCTCGGCTCAGGAGCGATCTCGGGCGCCTTCCTGGCAAGAACCCGGCCAGAAGCGTGGACCCGGAGCGTCAGGCCGGGTCCGGCGGGGACACCGCGCGGTCGTGCGTGGTCCGCAGGGGGAGCTCGGGGATCCTGAGGCACCACAGGAGCGCGAGCACGACGAGGATGGACGTGAGCCAATAGATGCGGCTGGTCGCGGCGGCGAACGCGTCCTTGATGTCGGCGGCCAGCGCCTCGGCTCTCCGGTCGCCCTCCCCGAGCAGGGCGTCCGCGGCCTCGGCTCCGTCGGCCGCGGCGGCGAGCTCTCCGTACGCGGCTCGGACCATCGCCGGGAGCTCCGCACCCCCCGTGGACACCCATTCCTCCGCCGAGCGGTCCGTGCCCGGGGCCAGGGCCGGCGGAAGCTCGAAGCTCGAGAAGGCGACCCCCAGGGTCGTGGCCAGGACGGTGCCCATGATCGCCGCGCCCACCGTCGCACCGGTCTGACGGAAGAACTGCGACGCGCTCGTCGCCTGCCCGACGAACCGGACGTCCACCGCGTTCTGGATCGCGAGCGTGAAGAGGGGCATTCCCGGTCCCACTCCCAGGCCCGCCATCACCATGTACGAGGTGACGCGCCAGTACGGAACGTCGGGCCCCATCCGCGCCAACAGGACCGTGGCGAGAAGGAAGAGGGTCGCACCGGCGACGAGCTGGACGCGGTAGCCGACCCTACCCACGATCTGGCCCGCCAGCGTCGCGCTGAAGACGATCCCCATCGAGAAGGGGATCAGCGCCGCGCCGGCCCGGGTCGCCGAGACGCCCAGCACGTTCACGAGAAAGAGGGGCAGGAAGATGGTGACCGACATGAACGACGCGCCCATGAAGAACGTCGCGACGTTCGCGGTCTTGAACACCCGATTGCCGAAGAGCCCGAGCTCCAGGATCGGGCTCGAAGACACCCGGGAGCGGAGGACGAACGCGGCGAGGAGCGTCGCCCCTCCTGCGAAGAGCGCTGCGGTCGCCCATGCGTCCCAGCCCGACGCACCCTCGGCGGCGAGCGTCGGAAGCCACGGGTAGCGGCGCTTGTCGAGCTGCAGCGAGAGGATGAGCGGGACGAGCCCCCCCAGCAGCAGCGCTCCACCGAGGAGATCGGGCGCGCCGGCCTGCTGCCGGGGCTCGAGCAGCGGCATGCGCCGGAGGATGAGATAGAGCGCGACGCCCCCGACCGGGAGGTTCACGTAGAACACCCAGCGCCACCCCTCGACGCCGGGAATGATGCCCCCGGCGTGGTCGGTGAGGAGCCCCCCGATCAGAGGGCCGAGCACGGACGCGATGCCGAAGACGGCGCCGACCAATCCCTGATAGCGCCCCCTCTCCGCGGGCGTGAAGAGGTCCGCGATCACGATGAACGTCATCGCGAAGAGGCCGCCGCCGCCCGCGCCCTGCAGGCCGCGAAAGACCACGAGCTGGGTCATTCCGTCCCCGAGCAGCGGAAGGTCGCCGAGCTCCCCGGCCAGCCCGCACAGCATCGATCCGCTCAGGAAGAGGCCCACGGCCCCCAGGGTGACGTGCTTGCGCGCGTAGGTGTCGGCGAGCTTTCCGTACAGGAGGGCCAGCGCCGTGGAGGCGAGGAGGTAGGCCGTCGCCACCCACGCGTACCGGTCGATCCCCTGCAGGTCCTCGACCATCCGAGGCAGCGCGGTCGAGACGATCGTCTGGTCGAGCGCCGCGAGGAAGAGCGCGGCGAGGACCGCGAGGTACACGACCATCCGGTCCCGACTGGAGACGGGCTCGCTGCCGGACTGTGGACTCGATGCGGTCATCGCGGGACGAGAGCGGCCGTCCGACCCAGCGGGGGCGGACGGCCGGCGAGCGTCGGGTTGGAAGAAGGCCTAGTGTAGCGCACCGGGCGGCGGCGCTCCAGCGCGGTCGGGCTTCGGCTGGGCGCCCGGGCGACACCCGCGCTACGCTCTCACGTCCATCCCTTCCCACGAGACACCCATGATCTCCCGTTCCTTCGCCCTCCGCCACGAGACCCGCGGAGACGACCACATCCTCGACATCACGGCGAGCGTGCAGAGCGCCGTCGACGAATCGGGGGTGCGCACGGGCCAGGCGGCCCTTCTCGTGCACGGCTCGACCGCGGCGCTCACCACGCTCGAGTACGAGCCCGGTCTGGTGGGCCACGACATCGCCACGGCGCTGGAGCGGATCGCGCCCCGGGACGCCCGCTACGAGCACGAGGAGACCTGGCACGACGACAACGGGCACTCGCACGTGCGCGCGTCGCTCGTCGGTCCCTCCCTCGCCCTGCCGATCGTCGACGGCGCCGTCCCGCTCGGGACATGGCAGCAGATCGTGCTCATCGACAGCGACACGCGCCCCCGCAGGCGCATCGTCCACATGACCGTCCTGGGCGAGTGAGCCCGCCGCGGCCCGGGCCGCCGTGCGCCCCGGACCCTCAGCTCCCCAGGAACGTCGTCACCGCATCGGTCCAGGCCTCGGGGCGCTCGAGATGGACCGCGTGCCCCGCATCGGCGACGACGCGCACCCGGGCCCGTGGCATGCGGCGCGCCATCCTGCGCGCGATGGCCGCGAACTTCGGATCGTCGGCCCCGACGAGGAGGAGGGCCGGGGCCTCGATGGCCGGCAGACGGTCCCACAGGGACGGCAGCGCTCCGGTGCCGAGCCCCCGAATCGCCGCCGCCAGCGCCGCCGGGTCGTTGCCGAGCCTCCGGGCCCGCTGGCGCTCGCGGACTGCGGGCTCGAGCCTTCGCTGGCTCTCGAACAGGGGGAGCGCCTCCCAGGCATCGACGAAGCTGCGCACCCCCTCCTCCGTCAGGCGACGGGCGAGGGCCTCGTCGCTCGCTCGGCGCTCCGCCCGCTCCGCCGCGGTCTCGAGACCCGGGGATGCGGACTCGAGGACCAGCCGGCGCACCCGGTCGGGAAAGGCGGCCGCGAAGTGGAGCGCGATTCGCCCTCCCATCGAGTAGCCGACGAGGTCCGCCGGCCACCGCCCGGCCGCCGAGATCGACTCGAGCGCTGCGCGCAGCGTGAACGGGCCGGGGTCGGCCGCGCCCGCCCGCCCGTGTCCCGGCAGGTCCAGGCAGAGCGGAGCAAGGCCGGCGCGGCCCAGCGCCTCGACGACCCCCTCCCACGCCTCCGCCGAGCCGGTGAAGCCGTGGAGCAGGACCGTGGGCCCGGATGCCCGGCCCACGTCACCCTCGCCGCGGGCGCCCGACGATGCGCCGAGCCGCTGCTCCGTCAGATCCTCTGGTGATCCGGGCGCCAGCCCCGCACGGCTTGCTTGATCGCCTTGCGATCGCCCAGCTCGCCGGACAGGACCTTTCGGACGAGTCCCTCGAGCTCGTCGTCGGAGGCGAACCGGAGCCCGATGAGCTGATCCGTGGAGATCTCCTCGATGCGGGGCTTGAGCTCGTCGGGAAGCAGCTTCTCCATCCGCAGGCGTTCCTCGAGCCGGATCACGCGGTCCTGGACGCCGAGCGGGAACAGGCGTGCGAACAGGCCCAGGACGACCACGCCGACGCAGAAGGCCGCGAAGGCCACGCGCTCCAGCGAGAGATCGGTCACGGCCAGGACCACGAAGTACGCGGTGGGCAGCACGACCAGGACCGTGGCACCGATGTGGTAGCCGGGAACCGTCTTGGCATGACTCTCATAGCTCTGCGGGCGCTCACTCATCGCTGGGCCTCCGGGGGACGCGGTGCGCTACGAACGGGAAGGTGTCGCGCGCGGGGCAACGTACTGTGCCGGCGTAGGCTTACCAAGCCTGCGAGCAGGATGACCGCTGCACCCGACCCCCGCCTACGTATCTCCCGGGGACGACTGCGCCATCCTACGTACGGACGAGCGGGCGTCCGACGCGCATCCTCCTCGTGCGGGTCGACAACCGAACTCGAACAAGGAAGATCACCATGCGACGCTCCATCATCGCGGCCGCCCTCGGAGCCCTCCTCGTCGGCGCAGCGGCCGCTCCGGCCGCGGGCCAGGTCCAACCGATCCCGGAAGGCATGCAGGCGCCCCGGCTGCCTCAGCAGCACCTCGCCGGCCCCCGATTCGGGCTCACCGCCTTCACCGGTCAGGTGGCGGAGATGAGGAGCCGGGCGGGCAAGTCCGCCGTCATGAGCCAGTTCGGGTGGCAGTTCGAGACCCAGATGGTGTCGACCGAGCACGGGAACCAGGCGCTCTTGGAGTGGGTGGTCCTGGTGGGCGGGATCGAGCAGGACGAGCTGAACCTCGGTCTCGCCTGGCTCGCCGGCTATCGGACGGCGACCGGGATCGAGTTCGGGGTCGGCCCCCACCTCGGGCTGCGCAAGGAGGGAGGGGACCCCACCACCTCCATGGTCGTCGCCGGAGGCGCCACGGTTCCCTTCGGCGAGATCTACGTGCCGCTCAACCTCGCCGTCGCCTTCGCCGAGGGCGGGCCGCGGATCACCGCGCTGATGGGCTGGATCGTCGGATCCTGACGCGCAGGCGGCGCGAGCGCGCCCCAACACGCCGCCCGAGGCCCGCCGAGCCGCTCGGCTCGGCGGGCCTCGGCGTCCGTCCTCGATGCAAGCCCGGCTTCCCCGCGGCGCGCCGTCACCGCAGAAGAAACCCGTGGCGCAGGGGATCCTCCGGGTCGAGGAGCAGCTCGTTGCGACCGGTCACGAAGGCCCGTCCGGTGATCTCGGGTACGACGGCCTCGTACGGTCCCACCGCCGCCTGGGCGACGACACGGCCCCCGAAGGTGGTGCCGAGCACGCTCTCGACCCGGATCGACTCCCCCAGCGCGATCTCTCCCCGGGCCCGGTGGATCGCCAGGCGGCCGCTCACGCCCGTGCCGGTCGGCGAGCGGTCGACCTCGCCGTCGGCGAAGACGCAGACGTTGCGGCTGTGCGCCCCGGCCCCGTGCGCCGGCCCGACGAAGATCGTCCCGTACAGGAAGCTCAGCTCGGGACCCTCCGGATGGGAGGGGGCGGCACGGGCCTGCACGGCGGCCTTGATGGCGCGGCCCAGCCCCACGATCCGGGGCACCTCCTCCGGAACGAGGCGCAGGCCGAAGTCCCCCGCGTCGACGTAGGCGTAGAAGGCACCCCCGTACGCGAGGTCGTAGCGGACCGACCCCACCTCCGCGACCTCCACCCTCTGGTCCAACCCCCCGACGAAGGAGGGCACGTTGACGAAGGACACCGACCGGACACGACCCTCGCGGACGTGGGCGCGGGCTTCGACGAAGCCCGCGGGCGTGTCGATCCCGAGCGTGGTCTCCGGCTCGACGGCCTCGACGAAGCCGCACTCGACGAGCACCGTCGCCACGCCGATGATGCCGTGACCGCACATCGTGCTGAAGCCCTCGTTGTGCGTGAAGAGCACCCCGACGTCGGCCGCGGGCGTCACGGGAGGGAGCACGATGCAGCCGTACATGTCCGCGTGCCCGCGTGGCTCCCACATGAGCGCCCGGCGCAGCGCATCGTGCCCGGTTCGAGCCGCCCGGCGCTTGTCGAGGATCGTCTCGCCCTCCACGTGCGGGAAGCCGCCGACGATCACGCGCAGGGGCTCGCCCCCGGTGTGCGCGTCCACGGCCGCGATCCTGTGCCAGCCCTGCGGCGGGATCCAGGAAGCGAGCCTCTCGGGCGACGCGTCGAGTCGATCCTTGATACCGCGACTCCTTTCCCGAAGATTGGTGGCTCGCCAAGAACTGCCCACGAAGAACTGCCCACGAACCGGTAACAGACATGGCCGAGACCAAGAACGAAAGCTCCGTGGCCTCGAAGGATGTCGAGACTCCGACGTCGGCGGCCCGGCTCGGCGTCACCGAGACGGACGAGACCTCGGCTCAGCCCCCCGTCCCGTCGGCGCTCGAATACGACTACACGAACTTCTACTTCGGGGCGGGAGAAGACGCGTTCGCCCTCCTCGAGCCCTTCGACGACTGGTACTCCGAGGTCCGGCCCGAGGGCTACTACCTCTACGAGCTGCCGCTGCACACGCAGCCCGGCACGCGCGTCGACGTCGAGGACACCAAGACCGGCGAGCTTCGCCGAGGCCTCGTCAACTTCGCCTCCTACAACTACCTCGGGCTCTCGTATCGANNCGCCGCGGTCTCGTCAACTTCGCCTCCTACAACTACCTCGGCCTCTCGTACCGTCCCGAGGTCAAGAAGGCGATCCAGGAGGCGGCGGAGATCTACGGCGGGGGATCGTCCGGCTCGCCGATTCTCAGCGGCACGACGGACCTGCACGAGCGCTTCACCCGGGAGATCGCGGACTTCAAGGGCCAGGAAGCCGCGCTCATCTTCCCGACCGGCTACAGCGCCAACGTGGGAACGATCGCCGGACTCATGCGCTCGGGCGACCTGATCGTCGCCGATCAGTTCGCGCACGCGAGCATCGTCGACGGGATGATCCTGTCCAAGGCCAAGTCGCGCTTCTTCCGCCACAACCGACCCGACGATCTCGACCGAAAGCTGTCGGGCTTCGACGGCAAGAAGCTCGTCATCGTCGAGGGCGTGTACTCCATGGACGGCGACACGCCCCCGCTCGCCGAGATCGTGGAGGTCTGCCGCAAGCACGGGGCGCGCCTGATGATCGACGAAGCCCACTCCGCCTTCGTCTTCGGCGAGACCGGCAAGGGGGTGGCCGAGGACCTCGGGCTCGAGCACGAGATCGACATCCACCTGGGCACGTTCTCCAAGAGCCTGGGAGGCCAGGGCGGCTACATCGCGGGCTCCAGACGGCTCATCAACTACCTGCGCGGGTTTTCCCGCTCGCGCTTCTTCTCCTGCGCGCTCTCCCCGGTCGTCGTGGCGGGCCTGCGGAAGGCGCTCGAGCTCGCGCGCGCCGAGCCGGAGCTGCGCCGAAAGCTTTGGAACAACGTGGCGTATATGCAGGAGCTGCTCGGCGACGCCGAGGTGCCGATCGGTGACTCCACCTCCCACGTGATCCCGATCATGGTCCGCGACGACGCGCGGATCTTCAAGATGGGTGAGGAGCTTCTGCGGGAGGGCGTGTTCATCAATCCGGTCAAGTACCCCGCCGTCGGCAAGCACAAGTCCCGCTTCCGGATGTCGATCTCGGCGGCCCACTCGGAGGAGGAGCTGGAGGAGGGCGCGACGAAGATCGTGCGGGTCCTCCGGAGATACGACGTATGTCCGTAGGCAGCTACCGATTCCACACGGGCGTCACCGCCTTCTTCGAGATGGCGACGTCGGGAGCCCGGGCCTTCCTGCCCGAGCACCTGGAGCCGATCGAGGTGCGGCACCAGCGCAGCGTCCTCTCGGTGACCGCGTTCCTCTTCGACGACAGCGTCGTGGGCCCCTACACGGAGCTCATGTTCTCGCTGATCGTGCCGCCCAAGGTGTCCGCGTGGGTTCAGCACGCCAAGGCAGGGTTCTTCCCTTTCCTGGCGGCCACCACGTCGGACGAGGCCCGCCGCATCAAGGCCGAGCGCTTCCACTTTCCCTACCACCACGAGAGCATCGACGCCCAGTTCATCGAGACCGACGCCTGGTCGCGAATCCGCATCTTCGGCTCCGGCTCGCCGATCCTCGACATGTGCGTCACGCCCGAGCGCTGGGAGGTGAACACCCACCTCCTGCAGGGCTTCATGATGAACGGCAAGGAGCGGCTGAGAACCACGGTCCAGATCAGCGGCGACTACACGGTCCACGAAAACGAGCGTGGCCTCATGAAGCTCTTTCCCCACCCGTTGACCGCGGAGCTCCTCGAGCACGAGGTGTCGCCGTACCCGTTCCGGGAGCATTCCTTCAAGAACGGAACGGAGGTCTTCCACAAGCTGGAGACCTTCTGACGGGCAGGACGCGCCCGGCGGACGCATGGTGAGGGACACGCCGTCGGCCCGAGCGGCCGAGGGGTGTGTGTTCCCGGGTTGAGTCCGTCTCACGGTCCGGAGGCGACCATGGCCGCGCCATCGTGACCGGGCAACGTCCCAGGGATCTCGTCTTCACAGGGCGCCGTGCGCACCGCGCGCTCTCGTTCGTCCAAGCGTGGTCCCCGTCGCTGTCGCGGCACCGACCGGACGGCGGAGCATCGGTCACGGCCGCCCGGGTGCGGAATGAGGGAGGCGGCGCGTCGACGCGGACGACGAGCCCGGCTCCCTGGCGGCACGCGAGGAGTGACGCCTTCCCGGCCCCGACCGACCCCTCTACTCTTCTCCGCATGATCCGAGCTCGATCGAAGCGCACGCTGCCCCCGGTGCTCGCGGCCGCCGTCCTCGCCTCGGGCTGCGCGCCACCCGACGCGCCACCGGGCGCCCCCCGGGACGATCGCCTCCAAGCGGCCTACCTCGAGCTCCTGGCCGCGGAGGACGCTCGTCCGCGGGCCGGGCCCGCCCTGGCCGCGCTCAGAGAGGCCGCGACGAGCCCGGTCGCGTACCTCCGACAGGTCGCGGTGCGCGCCCTCGGGCGGCTGGAGAGTCCCGCGCTGTCGGCCGACATCGCCGCCCTCCTCGGCGACCCGGCTCCGTCCGTGCGCGCCGAGGCGGCCAACGCGCTCGCCCAGAGCGTTCACCGCTCGGGCGACGAGGCCGTGCTCGGGCTCCTCGTCGAGCGCGCCGCGACCGAGTCCGATCCGGTGGTCCTCGCGGCGCTCGCGCGATCCATCGGCCGGTCCGCGTCCACCGAAGCGGGTCGTGCGCGTGCGCAGGCCGCCCTGTCCGGCATCAGCCGCACCGCCGAGCCGGACGAGCCGCTCGCCACGCTCCTCGGCGTGACCCTCGGCTTCGAGGCGCTCGTACGCAGGGGCGGTGCCGCGGGGCTGGGAGAGGCGGCCGCCGGCCGGCTGTCCGAGCTCACCACGTACGGCACCGACCCCGATCTCGGCCCCGAGGGCGCTCGGGTCCGCTCCCTTGCCTACTCCGCCCTCGGGCAGGCAGGCCGCCTCGACGGCGCGCTGATCGAGCGCGCGATGCGGGACCACAGCGAGACCGTGAGGCTGGTCGCCGCACGGCACCTCGACGGGCTGCCACCGGCGCGCCGGCCCGAGCTCCTGCGGCGCCTCCTCGCGGACTCCAGCCCGCTCGTCGCGCTCGAGGCCGTGCGGCAGGTCGCGCGCGAGCCGCGCACGCCCCTGTACTGCCGCTACCTGCTCGCCGGCGCCGAGCCGGACGTCCCACCGGCGATCCGGATCCTGTCGCTCGACGCGCTCGCCCGCGCGTGCCCCGAGCGCGCGCCACAGCTCCGGGCGCTGCGCGAGGCCTCGGCGGGGATCGCTCAGGCCGCGCCCGGAGCGTGGCAGCCGCACGCCCACGCTTTTCTCGCCCTCGCGTCCCTCGCTCCCGAGGACGCCGACCCGCTCCTGGCGCTCTTCTCCGAGGACGAGGATCCTTTCGTGCGCGCCTACGCGGCGCGCGGCGCAGCGCTGCTCGAGGATCGGGCCGCGCTCCTCGCGATGCTCTCGGACCCGGCGGCGAACGT
>JABAOE010006788.1_pt1 | contig 10949 bp, 13 predicted proteins | sample 7062141 | NCBI WGS metagenome assembly JABAOE01 (sample SAMN14538627, study PRJNA623070) | marine sediment metagenome | biome: marine biome [ENVO:00000428]; feature: marine pelagic biome [ENVO:01000023]; material: deep marine sediment [ENVO:00002113] | place: India: Gulf of Khambhat ...
CTTGATACGGGTGCGCGACGCCAAGGACGAGGTCGGCTCGTTGAACCCGATGTGACCGTCCCGGCCGATCCCGAGGATCTGGACGGTCGAGTTGACCGACGACGATTTCGTAGGGATCGACCACCGCCGGCTCGCGGCCTTTCCCTCTGGCGGGCGCGAGCTCTGGCTGGAGCTGATCGACGAGCGCTACAGCCGCGGCTTCGAGATCATCGTCGATCACGTTCCCGTGCTCACCGAGAAGGGAGGAGTGTTCGCGTGCACGACGCGCCTCTCCGACGGGACGGGCGAATGGGAGGAGGTCGTGGTGCAACTCGTCGAGAACGGCCGTCAGGCCCGGAACGAGTGGTACGACTTCGACCAGCTCGACGCGGCAATCGCCCGTTTCGAGGCGCTGACCGCCGGCTGAGCCGGGAGCCGGTCAGGTCTTGTCGAAGAGGTGGTCGCTCGACGGGTCGTCGCCGTAGAGGCGCTGGGCCGGGGTCTGCTTGTCGATGTGGCCGATGAGGCCCCGGTAGACGCCGAGGCCGCACAACTGCCGGAGCTGCGGCGAGAAGGTGGCCATCACCTCGGGCGGGATGCCGAGCTGCTGGTTCTCCTGCTGGCGGATGAAGCCGGCGCAGTAGTTCATGGCGATGCCGACGCGGGTCTCGTCGGTGGTGTTGGCCCCGCCGCCGTGCCACAGGCTCCCCGTCCACACGAGGATGCTGCCCCTCGCCATCTCGGCCGGGATCGACTCGGGATGGGTGCCGTACTCGGGGGCGTGGTCGTCGCGGTGGCTGCCGGGGACGACGCGGGTGGCGCCGTTGGCCTCCGTGAAGTCGGTGAGGGCCCACATCGAGTTGCACACGGTGGGGACGTGGGGCCGGGCCAGCGGCATGACNNCATGACCTGGTCGTCGGCGTGGATCGGCTGGGCCGTCTCCCCCGGACCGATGGCGATCGACGAGAGCGTCGACAGCAGGATCTCCCCGCCGAGCACCGCCTCGGCGATCGGCAACACCACGGGGTGCACGGGCACGTCGAGCCACGGTCCCCCGTGGGCGAGCAGGTTGTACACCCGGGTGGTCGAGTGCCCCTCGAACATGTTGTCGCCCGGCATGGTCCCGAGCTCGTGTTCGAGCCGGGCCAGGTCGGCCACGAGCGCATCGAGATGGTCCGGATCGATGGCGTCCTCGATGATCGTGTAGCCGTCGGCCTCGATCCGGGCCAGGTGCTCGTCGACGTCGGCCATCGGGCCAACCTACCCGCGCCACCGGACCCACCCCGGCCTGCGCCTGACCCCGCAGGCGGTGCCAGACTGGATACGTGATCGATCTCCGTAGCGACACCGTCACCCAACCCACCGAGGCCATGCGCAAGGCGATGGCCGACGCCGAGGTGGGCGACGACGTGTTCGGCGACGACCCCACCGTGAACCGACTCGAAGCGGTGGTGGCCGAGCGGCTCGGCAAGGAGGCCGCCGTGTTCGTCACGAGCGGCACCCAGTCCAACCTCTGCGCCCTCATGGCCCACTGCCAGCGGGGCGACGAGTACATCGCCGGCGAGGGGGCCCACACCTACAAGTGCGAGGCGGGCGGCGGGGCGGTGCTGGGCAGCATCCAACCCCAACCGGTGCCGGTGCTCGACGACGGCCTCCCCGACCCGGCGGCCATCGACGCCGCGGTGAAGCCCGACGACACCCACTTCGCCCGGACCCGGCTCCTGTGCCTGGAGAACACCCGCGACGGGATGGTCCAGAGCGTCGACCGGATGCGCGAGGCCACCTCGGTCGGTCGCCGGCACGGGCTGGCCCTGCACCTCGACGGGGCCCGCATGTGGAACGCCGCCGTCGATCTCGGTGTCGACGGTGCCACCCTCACCGCCGACTTCGACACGGTGTCGATGTGCCTGTCGAAGGGGCTCGGCGCACCGGCGGGGTCGGTCCTGTCCGGCCCGGCCGACGTCATCGCGGAGGCCCGGCGCTGGCGCAAGATGCTCGGGGGCGGGATGCGGCAGGCCGGCGTGCTGGCCGCGGCGGGGCTGTACGCCCTCGACCACCACGTCGACCGTCTCGCCGAGGACCACGAGCGGGCGGCCCGGCTGGCGAAGGGCCTGGCCGAGATCGACGGGGTGACGGTGCTGGCCCAGAACACCAACATGATCTTCGCCGAGATCCCCGGCGCCGGCCCGAAACTCAGCGCCGCCCTGGCGACCGACGGCGTGCGGGTCCGGGCCGACTGGCGCGACACCCGGCTCGTCACCCATCTGGGTCTCGACGACGACGACATCGACGCCGCCGTCGAGGCCTTCGCCCGCCACGTGAACTGACGGATCGGGCGCGGGCCGCCGTCGGCCGGCGACGTCAGAGGAGCCCGGCCAGCCGCCAGGCCGACTCGAGATCCTCGTGGTTGGTGTACATCCCCACGAACCGGCGACCGCCCGTGTAGGCGGTACGGCCGTGGAGCAGACGCCAGTTGTCCATCAGCAGCATCCGGCCCGGCTCCCACTCCAGCTCGAGGGCCCGACCCGGCTCCGACGCCAGGCGATGGAACGCGGCGTACGCGTCGATCACGGGGTCGACCCACTCCGGCTCGGGGAGCAGCGGCGCCCGGTCGTAGTTGTTGAACGTCACCTGCCGGAGGACACCCCCGGCGTCGACTCCCAGCACCGGCCGCTCGGCCACGAGGTCGACCCCGGGCTCGACATAGCGGCCCCGGATGTCGAAGCGGGTCAACAGTTCCGCGGCAGCCGGATCGACCCGGCTCAGGTCGCGGGCCACCGCGAACCCGTCGACCAGCACGCTGGCCCCGCCCTCACCGGTCCGCTCCTGCTGGGAGAACACGATCACGCCCGGCGCGTCGTGGCTGTAGGTCCCGTCGGTGTGGACGTCGAGGGCGATCGTGTCGTAGGCGGAGTCGAGATGCTCGTCGGCGCCGGGCCGCATCTCCCAGACGTCGCCGAAGATGGTGCGCCGCGGGTAGCCGATCCGCCCGGCCAGGGCATCGATCGGCTCCCGTCCCCCGGCCACCCCCTCGAGCATGATCCACCCGTCCCTGCGGAAGCGGGCCAACGCCCCGGCCCATGCGGCATCGTCGTCGAGCACCGTCGCCGGAAGCAGCGGCGGTTCCTCCGGGGCCCGGGACCACGGCACCATCCCCCGGTCGATCGTGATCTCCCGCCCGAGCGGGGGACGGGGAGCCCGCCGGTCCGCCACCACCGCTCGGAGCCGGTCGAGGTCGTGGGCGGTGGTCACCCCGTCGGACCAGCGGACCTCGGCCCGCTCCGTGTCGACCGCCACGTCCACCGCCGCCACGTCGGCCGGGATGGCGAACGTGTCGACCAGCCGCTGCCCGGACCGGGGATCGACGCTGCCGGGATCGTCGCCGTGGTCCCGCAACCATCGGGCCGGCAGGGACAGCCCGGCGAGTTCGATGCTCAACCGGGGCCCCGCAGGACGCGGGTCTTGCCGTACATGGACCCGAACAGTAGGCGGCCGTCGTCGTCGACGGTCACCCCGGCCCCGACGGTGTTGAACTTCGATCCGCCCAGCACGAAGTGGAACGCCGACTCCCCGGTGTCCCAGTCGACGGCCTCGATCGTCCACTGACCGTCCCGGGCCCCGCACGTGTAGACGAGCCCCGACTCCTCGGCCACGAACGGCACCGAGTTGGGCGAGCTGACCTCGGTGTTGACCCAGGCCTCCTCGAGCCGCCGGGCCCCGGGGTTCCAGCGGTACTTGTGCAGCCCGTGGGGGGTGTACTCGGGCTGGTTCCCGAGCATGAAGCACAACATGCGCACCCCCTGGGCGGGGAACCCGTCGGGGATCGAGGCCGGCTCGTTGTTGACCACCAGGGCCCCGTAGCCGCTGACGACGACCGACTGCTCGCTCTGGATGGCGGTGCGGTCNNCGTCATGGCGCCGTAGCCGGAGACGGTGATCGACTGCTCGGTCTGGATCGCGGGCAGGTCGGGGTCGCCCATGTCGGCCGGGCCCATCCCCGCGATGCGGCGGTGGGGCGCGCCGGGGAGCTGCGCCCAGTCCTCGGGGATCTCGTCGCGCCACAGCAGGGTGATGTTGACGACCTCGTCGCCGTCGCCGATCACCACGAACCGGTCCTCGTCGGGGCCGAACCCCATGAGCGACGGGGTGGTCCCCGAGCCGTAGCCGCCGGAGTTGGAGTAGGGCACGGTCCAGGCGCCGTCGGCCGCGTCGTCGGAGAGCCGTTCGCCGGTCCAGCGCAGCTTGTGGTGGTGGTCGTTGGAGCTGACGTAGATGCCGTCGTCGTCGTCGACGCAGATCGAGGTGCGCATCCACCCGTATCCGGTGTTGCCCTTCTCCTCGGCCCGCCGGGCGCAGTACTCGGCGGCCTGATCGGCCCCGCCCGCCACCTGGAGGGCGTGGTACTCACCGAAGTCACGGGCCAGCACCACCACCCAACCGTGGTCGGTCGACAGCACCAGCCGGCCGTCGAAGGTCATGTTCATGCCGACGAAGAAGCCCTCGACATGGTCGGGCTTCTCCCACCGCCCCCGCTCGACGATCTCGGAGCCCGGGTCGGCCGGATCGGCCTCGACATAGGCGACGGCGTGGTCCTTGCGGCCGAGGAACAGCGTGTTGTCGCAGTCGACCAGGCCGTAGACCCCGTCGAGACCGGTCATGTACTTCATGGCAAGCTCGATCCCGACCTCGACGGCGGCCCGGCCCTCGCTCTCGTCGAGCCGGCGCAGGTTGTCCTCGAGCTCCGGGACCGGGGTGCGGCCCTCGCCGCCCACGATCTCGTGATCGGCGAGCACCTCCAGCGTCTCGTAGTCGAGCTTGACGATGTTCTGGCGGCCGTTGCTCCAGACGACCCTGCGGCCGTCGGGGTAGGGGCCGGAGATCATGCCGCCGAAGTGGCAGGGGCCGAGCCAGGTGTACTGGACGTCGTCGGGGCCGAGTACGCCGCCGGGACCCTCCGGGCCGCGCCAGGGCACGTTGTCCTGCTGATCGGGACGGCCATGGGCCATGGCGTAGCCCGAGCCGGCCAGGAAGGGGTTGCGGGGGGCGCGGTTCACGCGTCGGCGAACGGCTCGGCGAAGAAGCCCACCCGGTGCACGACCCTGCGCCCCTCGAAGTCGTTGACGGCGTAGTGCTGGGTGCTGCGGTTGTCCCAGACGACCACGTCGCCGTCGCCCCAGGTGTGGCGGTAGGTGAAGTCGGGCCGCTGCACGTGACGCTTCAGGAACGGGAGGATGGCGTCGCTCTCGTCGGGCGGCAGGTTGACGATCCCCCGGGTGAAGATCTCGTTGACGTAGATGCATTTGCGGCCCGACACGGGATGGGGACGGATCACCGGGTGGACGGTGGAGACCTCCTCGGTGATCTGGTGGAGGCCGCGGCGGTTCTCGAGCAGCGCCTTCATGCCGTTGGACAGCTCGTCGTAGGCCGCGGTGGTGCTGGACCAGATGGTGTCACCGCCCGCGGGTGGGCGGATCTGCATCGCCAGCACCGCGCCGGTGACCGGATTCTCGGTGAAGGTCTCGTCGGTGTGCCAGCGGTCGGCCTTGTAGCCGCCGGCGCTGTCGAACACGCACACCAGGTCGTGGTCGGGGTGGCGCGGGTTCTGGGGCTGCGGGGGCTCCGGCGTGCCGAACACCTCGGCCAGTGCGATCTGCTGTTCGGGGGAGGGGGCGGCGCCCCGCAACACGAGCACCTGGTGCTCGACGAGCGCGTCACGCAGCGCCGCCTGGGCCGACTCGTCGGTCAGCAGGAGGTCGAGCGCGGCACCCACCTCGGCGGCGATCCGGCCGGTGAGGGGAGTGAGGTCGAGGTCGGTCATGGTCGTCATGCGGCACTTCCTGTCGGGTCGAGGGCGAGTGGGGGCCCGGCCACGAAGCCGGCGCTGGAGGGCAGTCCGGCCGCCTCCTCGAACGCGACCACGGCGGTGCGGACCGCGTGGTCGAGCCGTTCGAGGTCGAGACCGTGGAGCGTCGCCGCCGTCCGGTCCACGATCGCGTCCAACACCTCGGCCTGGAACCGCCGCCCCTCGGCGGTGAGCGCGACGAGGCGGCCCCGTCCGTCGTTCGGGTCGGGCCGGCGCTCGACGAACGCAGCCGTCTCGAGCCGGCCGAGCGTGGCGGTCAGGCCTCCGGTGGTCTGCACCACGAAGCGGGCGATGTGGCGGGGGCTGGCTGCGCCCGCCGGCTGATGGGCCAGCATCGACAGCACCCTCACCTCGGCCGGGGTGGTGTCGTGGTCGGCACAGACCTGGGTCACCAACGCCTCGTTGAGCCGGCCGAGCCGGCCCAGCAGCAGCGTGAGGGTCGTCGGGTCGGTGCGGTCTGCCATGCGGACCATCCAACTCGACAGAAAGCTTTATGGCAAGCTATTTTCCACCGGCTCCGGTACGGCGAGCCGCAACTCCCGGCCGACCCGGTGGTCGTCGAGGGCCTGGAGAGCGAGTCCGATGGCGGGACTCATCCCGAGCGCGATCACCACCGTCATCGGACCGAAGCTGCCCCCGGCGACGATCCCGCCACCGAGGAAGCCGAGCTCGAGCAGGGTCCGGACGAGCAGCGGCCGGCGCCCCCGCTCTTCCGCGGCGACCATGACCGCCTCGAACGAGCCTCCCGCGGCGCCCTTGCGGACGACGGTGGCCACACCGGAGGCGAGAACGACGGCCCCGCTCGCCGCGAGGCCGACCCTCGTGGCCAGGCCCTCGGGCGCCACCACCAGGGTCGCGGCGATGTCGATCATGAACCCGTTCAGCACGATGAAGCCCACACTGCGGGCCGTGGGCCGGACGCCGAGGGCCATCGCCACGAGGAACAGCACCCCCGACGTGGCCCAGGCGGACTGGCCGAACGACAGCGGGGTGCGTTCGGCCACCGCCGACAGCCANNGCCACACGTCGAAGGGCGACACGCCGAGGTCGGCGACCATCAGGAGGGCGACGCCGGCCCCGATCATGGCCGAGGCGGGAAAGAGCCACAGCACCTGCTGCGACGCCGGGGGGAGGCGGTAGTCCTGCACCCAGCGGGAGGTGGCGATCACTCCCTGACGGGACAGGCCACCGACGCGCTCGAGATGCCGGACCACAGGCCGGACGACGGGCTGGACGGGCAACGGGACCGTTCGCTTCACTTCGCCATTGTCGGCCCTGCGACCGCACCCGCAACCGCTCCGGGGATGCTTCTCGGGGGTCGTTCGTCACACCCCGCACCGGCGCGCGGCGCCGGCTACAGAAGGCTGTTCACCAGGGGCGGGTCGGCCTCGAGCGACAGCAGTTCCCGGAGGCGTCGCAACCTCGGCCGCACCACCGCCTCCAGCACCTCGGCCCGCTCGTCGGGCGGTGCCACCGCGGCCTCGCCCCACAGGGCCCGACCCACCATGAAGCCCGCGGCCCCGGCCACCACCGCGACCTCGAGCGCGTCGGCATAGGCGTCGAAGGAGCCGCCACCGGAGAGCAGCACCCACGGCATCGGGCAGATGTCGGTGATCGCCCCGCAGGCCTTGCGCCACCGCTCGGGATCGGGGTCGTGGGTGGTGTCGAGGGGGAACGGCAGCTTCAGCAGGTCCGGCCCGATCTCGGCGAACCGGGAGGCGGTCAGGAGGACCAGCCCCGGCCGCGCCGCCGGATCCTCCAGCCCGTAGAACAGCGGCTCGAGCACGATCGGGAGGCCGACCCGCCGACACTCCTCCACGACCCGACGGCCGACCTGCTCCTGGGCCCCGGCCAGCGGCCGGTCGGGCCGGTACGGCAGGAGGAGCTTCGCACAGCTCGCCCCGCTCTCCCTGGCCTGCTCGATCGAGTACCCGTCGAGCAGCGTGGTGGGGGCGGCCTCCGGGTCCCCGAGGTAGCCCTGCGCCTCCAGTGCGACGGTGAACCCCACGCCCTCGGGAAGCGCTCCCGCCTCGAGCACCTGAGGAACCGAGTACTCGGGCTCGAGCATGACCCCGGTGGCCTCGGGGGCCAGGGTCCGCACCATCTCGATCTTGAGAGCGACGAGATCCTCGGCGCTGACGGCCGTCGGATCGTCGGGCGCCAGGAAGGCCCGCAGCGAGTCGCGGTGGTCGATGGCGAGGACGCCGAAGCGGCCCCGCCCGTCGGTGAGGTCGGCCAGGGAAGGGGTGCCGGCCGCGCTCACGGCCGCACCCGGGGAAGGTCCCAGCCGAAGGCGTCCCAGTCCTCCTCGATCCACGTGTAGGCCTGATGGAAGCACGGCGGGGTGACGCGCTCGCCGTCGACGAGCTCGCCGGCCAGGTAGTTGAGGAAGAACATGTGGCTCCCCGGTGCCGCGGCCGTCGAATGGTAACCCTTGGTCACGAGCGCGCAGTCACCGTCGCCCGCGGTGAGCACCTCGTCGAAGTCCTCGTCGACCCGCCAGTTGCGGTGCATGGCGAAGCCGTCCGACGGATCGAGGCGGAAGTAGTAGGTCTCCTCCAGATAGGGCGACCCGTCGAAGCCGTCGTGGCAGTGGGGCGGCCACCCCGACCACGAGCCGCGGGGCACGTACACCTCGTAGAGGATCAGCCGCTCGGCGTCGATCGGGGGGGCCAGGACGTGGTTGACCTGGCGGCGGGCCGCGCCGCCGCCCCGGATCTCGCTCTTCATCTGGGCCGGCTCGACGATGCGAGCCGGGTAGATCCCTTCGGCCGGGGCGCTCCCGACGGCGAACTCGAAACGGTCGTCGGCCGTCACCTCGACCGCCGCCCCCGGGGGCGCGTAGGCGATGCGGGGCATCTCCTCGAACACGTCGGTGCGGGCGAGCCGGTCGGTGACATCGCCCACCCGGACCGTGGCCGACCCCCGCAACGGGACGATGGCGGTCTCCTGGTCGTCGAGGCGCTGTTCGTGGCGCTCGCCGGGACCGAGGTCGACGACGGCGAAGCTCAGGTAGGTCCACCCCGCGGTGGCCGGCGTGACCGACAACCGGACCGGTGCCGACGGATCGGGCCGCAGCAGATGGGGGTTGGCGGTGTTCATGCGAGCACTCCTCGTTCGTCCTGGACCCGGAGCCGGGTGAGCTGATCGTCGAGGGACGGCAGCTCGTAGTCGAGCGCTCCCGCGGTGGCCGAGGCGTCGACGGTCGTGTCGTGAGGGATCCGGGCGCCGGGCATCACGTCCCGGTCGGGTGGACCGAACTCCAGCAACGCCGGGTCGAGGCCGAAGACGGCACAGGTCCGCTCGGCCAGCCCCCGACGGGTCACCGCCTCCCCGCCGACGCAGTGGAAGATCCCCGTGAGGTCGCGGTCGGCGATGCGCCACATCATCTCGGCGCTCTCCGAGGCGAGGCTCGTGGTGGCCACCATGTTGATGTCGTCGGCCTCCCACACCCGGAACCGCTCCCCCGCCCGCAGCGCCGACACGATCCAGCCGGCGAAGTACCCGAACCCCGGGTCCTGGGTCCGGGGGGTCTCGTGACGGGCCCAATGGACGCCGTTGACGCCGGCGACCCGGGCCACCGCGCCGTCGTGCGCCCGCTCCTCCACCACGATCTCGCTCGCGAACTTCAACACGCCGTAGATGTTGACCGGATTGGGCGGCGTCGTCTCGTCGGCCCCCACCTGGGTGCCGTCGAACACCCAGTCGGTCGACACGAGGATCACCTTGGCGCCCACCCGGTTGGCGCCGTCGACGACGTTGCGGGTGGCGTCGACGTAGGCGGCCCAGCCGGCCCGGCGGTCGGTGGAGATCCGGGCGAAGTCGTTGAGGATCGCCGAATGGACGATCACCGAGGGTTCGTGTTCCTCGACGAAGCGGATCACCGCATCGCGGTCGACGAGGTCGAGCGGACCGTGCGCGTAGGGGGCGGTGTCGGGGACGAACCGGTTGGTGGGCACCACCACGTCGGCTCCGTGGCGCTCCCCGAACACCTTGACGATGTTCGATCCGACGAAGCCGGTGCCCCCGGTGACCATCGCCCGCATCGATCCGCCCCGGTTCAACCGATCTCCGCGACCCGCACGGGACGGCCCTCGGCCCGGCTCTTCGCCGCGGCCAGCCCGATCACGAGCGGCGCCCTGCCGTCCGCCCCGGTGACCGGCATCGGCGTGTCGTTCTCCAGCGCGGTCACGAACGCGGTCCACTGGTCGAGGTAGCTGGTGGTGTAGCGCTCGAGGAAGAAGTGCTGGAGCGGCGGCCGCCCGAACCCGTCGGCGTTGCCGAGCCTTGCCTGGTGTTCGTGGAAGTTGTCGCTGCGGGCGATCCCGCCGCTGCCGAACGCCTCGACCCTCTGGTCGTACCCGTAGACCGCCCTGCGGCTGTTGTCGATCGTGGTGATGGCGCCGCTCTCGTGGGTGAGGACCACCACGGCGGTGTCGATGTCGCCGGCCTCGCCGATGGCCGGGTCGACCCGCACCGCCCCGGTCGCGTAGACGGTGTCGACGTCGGACCCCGTCACGTAGCGGGCCATGTCGAAGTCGTGGATGGTCATGTCGTTGAAGATCCCGCCCGACACCTCGATGTACCCGATCGGGGGCGGGCCGGGGTCGCGGCTGGTGATGTTGCAGAGGTGCACGTCGCCCACGAACCCCGAGGCCACCGCATCGGCGACCGCCTTGTGGCTCGGGTCGAAGCGCCGGTTGAACCCGATGTGGAGGGGCACGCCCGCCGCCTCGACGGCTGCGAGGCCGCGGTCGACCTCCGCCAGGTCGAGCGAGATCGGCTTCTCGCAGAAGATCGCCCGCCCGGCCGCCGCGGCCGCCACCATCACGTCCACGTGGGTGTCGGTCGAGGTGCAGATGGCGACGGCGTCGGCGTCGAGGGCGAGCGCGTCCTCCAGCGATCCGGCCACCGGGCAGCCCAGCTCGGCGCCGACCGTCGCCGCGGCGTCGCTGATGTCGAACACGCCGGCGAGCTCGGCGCCGCCCACCCGCCGGGCCACGAGCTCCGCGTGCATCGAGCCGATACGGCCGGTTCCGAGCACCACGATGCGAACGGTCACGGGGTCTCCTGACGGTAGAGCGATGGCACGTCGTCGAGGTCGACGG
>JABAOE010000386.1_pt2 | contig 10945 bp, 11 predicted proteins | sample 7062141 | NCBI WGS metagenome assembly JABAOE01 (sample SAMN14538627, study PRJNA623070) | marine sediment metagenome | biome: marine biome [ENVO:00000428]; feature: marine pelagic biome [ENVO:01000023]; material: deep marine sediment [ENVO:00002113] | place: India: Gulf of Khambhat ...
CAGCGGCCGCTCACATCGCCTTGTCGGTAACGACCGTCGTCCAGGCGCCTTCCGGCGCCTTGGTGATCACCGGATCGGAGCCGCCTTTTAGAAGCGTCTGCACGGTGCGCTCGTAATCGGCCTCCACCAGCGAGCCGTCGGAGCCTTCCGTCAGCTTGTTGATCTCGCCCATCATGCGGCGCTGATGCTTTTCGGTCTGGGCGCCGGTGGCGTCGTTTTCCAGCACGACGTCGGCGGCGGCGTCGGGGTTTTCACGCGCCCAGGCCCAGCCCTTCATGGAGGCCTTGACGAAGCGCGCCATCCTGTCGACGAAGGCCGGGTCCTTGAGATTGTCCTCAAGCACGTAAAGCCCGTCTTCCAGCGTCGAGACGCCCTCGTCCTCATATTTGAAAACGACCAGCTCCTCGGCCGGAATGCCGGCATCGATGACCTGCCAGTATTCGTTGTAGGTCATGGTGGAAATGCAATCGGCCTGCTTTTGCAGCAGCGGATCGACGTTGAAGCCCTGTTTGAGGACCGTCACGCCATCCGCCCCGCCGTCGGTCGAAATGCCGAGCTGGCTCATCCACGACAAAAACGGATATTCGTTGCCGAAGAACCACACGCCGAGGGTCTTGCCCTTGAAGTCGGCCGGCGCGGTGATGCCGGTCTCCTTGCGGCAGGTCAGCATCATGCCGGATCGCTTGAACGGCTGGGCGATGTTGACCAGCGGCACGCCCTTTTCGCGCGACGCCAGGGCCGACGGCATCCAGTCGATGATCACGTCGGCGCCGCCGCCGGCAATCACCTGCGGCGGGGCGATGTCCGGCCCGCCCGGCTTGATTTCGACGTCCAGACCGACCTCTTCGTAAAAGCCCTTGTCCTTGGCGACGTAATAGCCGGCGAACTGCGCCTGGGTGACCCATTTGAGCTGCAGCGTCACCTTTTCCTGGGCGACGGCCGGCGCCGTCGCCAGGCCGGCGGTCAGTCCGGCGGCAAGGCCGAGCGATACGATCAGTTTTGTCATCCACCTCTCCCGTGTTGGGCGCCCGCCATGGCTCCTGAGTATCAGCTCCGGTAGGACGGGTGCCAGAATGTCAGGGCCCGCTCAATCACGCTGACCAGGCCGTAAAACAGCGATCCCGCCACGGCGGCGACCGCGATTTCCGCCCACACCATGTCGATGTTCATCCGCCCCACTTCCGTGGAGATGCGGAATCCCATGCCGACGATGGGCGTCCCGAAAAATTCTGCAACGATTGCGCCGATCAGCGCCAGCGTCGAATTGATTTTCAACGCATTGAAGATGAACGGCAAGGCCGCCGGCAATCGCAATTTGACCAGCGACTGCCAGTAGCCGGCGGCGTAGGTGTGCATCAGGTCGCGCTCCACGGCGCCGGCGGCGGCCAGGCCGGCCACCGTATTGACCAGCATCGGGAAGAACGTCATGACGACGACGACAGCCGCCTTCGACGGCCAGTCGAAGCCGAACCACATGACCATGATCGGCGCCACGCCGATGATCGGCAGCGCGCTCACCATATTGCCGACCGGCAGCAGGCCGCGCCGCAAAAACGGCGTCCGGTCGACGGCAACCGCGACAAGAAAGCCGGCGCCGCAGCCCAGTGCGTAGCCGATCAGCACGGCTTTCAAAAATGTCTGTCGGAAATCGGCGGCCAGGATCGGCAGCGACGCGGCGATGCGGGCGCCGATCTGGCTGGGCGCCGGCAGCAGCACCGGCGACACGCCGAAACCGCGCACCACCAGTTCCCACAGCACCAGCAGCCAGACGCCGAACAGCACCGGCACGGCGATGCCGATGGCCCGGCGGCCGCCCGGCGAGGCCGGCGCAAGCGCCGCAAGCCGCTCCGCCAAGAACCAGGCCATCAGCCAGGCCCCGATGGTCAGCGCCCAGAAACCGGCGCCGGCGGCGCCGGCAAGCCGCGCCAGGCTTTCAATCAGGAACCACGCCGCCAGATGCGCCGCGGCCGCCGCGACGAGGACTGCCCGCTCCGGCTGCCATAGGCACAAGAGAGCGCCGCCGGCCAACGCCAGCGCCGCCAGGACGAGCCGCGGCACGGCAACAGCAAGCCCCGCCTCGCCACCGGCCGGCAACACCAGCGCCAGCAAGGCGGCAAGCCCGGCAAGAAGCGGCAGCAGCGGATATTTGCTGGCGAAACCGGTCATGACGGTCGCCCACCCATGCGTTTGAGAACCACCGTGTTGGCGATGCCGACCAAAGTGACCAGGCAGGCGGCCATGACGGCGGCGGCAATCAGCGCCGACCAGATCTGGATGGTCTGGCCGTAGTAGGAGCCGGCCAGAAGCCGCGCCCCGAGACCGGCCACCGCGCCGGTCGGCAATTCGCCGACAATGGCGCCGACCAGCGAAATGGCTACGGCCACCTTCATGGAGGCAAACAGGAACGGCACCGAAGACGGCCAGCGCAGTTTCCAGAATATCTGGGACGGACTGGCATTGTAGGTGCGCAGGAGATCGAGGTTCATCGGATCGGGCGAGCGCAGGCCCTTGACCATGCCGACGGTGACCGGGAAGAAGGACAGATAGGTGGAGATGAAGGCCTTCGGCAAAAGCCCGGATATGCCGATGGCGTTGAGCACGACGATGATCATCGGCGCGATCGCCAGGATGGGGATCGTCTGCGAGGTGATGATCCACGGCATCAGGCTTTTGTCGAGCGTGCGCGAATGGACGATCGCCACGGCCAGCACGATGCCAAGCCCCGTGCCGATGACGAAGCCGAGCAGGGTGGAGGATAATGTCACCCAGGAATGGAAGACGAGACTGCGTTTCGACGTGATCTTCTTTTGCGCCGTCGTCTTCCAGATCTCCACCGCCACCTGGTGCGGCGCCGGCAGCACCGGCCGCTCCTGCGCCCATGTGGCGGCGATCAGCGCGGCCGTCGAATAGTCGGTGCCGGCGCGGGCAAACCTATCGCGCTGGAACGGCGCGTTCATCAGCACCGCGGCGACATACCAGACGGCGACGATGGCCATCACGACGACCAGCACCGGCCCGGTCTTGCCGGCAAACAGGCGGGCGGCGACGCCACCGCCTTGTGGCGGCGCAGTTGCTGCGGTCGCCTCAATCGTCATAGGAATGCCCGGCCCTGAGGCCCTCGCGCACCCGGTGGGCGATGGCCAGGAATTCCGGCGTTTCGCGCGTGTCCAACGTACGTTCGGCCGGCAGGTCGCAGTCGATCACGTCATGGATGCGGCCCGGCCGTGGCGACATGACGACGATCCGCGTCGATAGGAACACCGCCTCGGGGATGGAATGGGTGACGAAGACGACGGTTTTGTGGGTCTTCGCCCACAAGGCAAGCAGCTGCTCGTTGAGATGGTCGCGGACGATCTCGTCGAGCGCCCCGAACGGCTCGTCCATCAAAAGCAGATCCGGCTCCACCGCCAGCGCCCTGGCGATGGAGGCGCGCTGCTGCATGCCGCCGGACAATTGCCAGGGGAACTTGCGCTCAAAGCCGGCGAGATTGACCAGCGCCAGGTTCTTGTCGACGCGTTCGTCGCGCTCCGCCTTTGACAGTCCCATGATCTCCAGCGGCAGGGCGACATTGCGGGCGATCGTGCGCCACGGATAAAGCGCCGGCGCCTGGAAGACATAGCCATAGGCGCGCGCCTGGCGCGCCCGGCGCGGCAAAACGCCATCGACCAGCAGGGCTCCGGCGGTCGGCTGTTCCAGATCGGCGATGACACGCAGCAACGTCGTCTTGCCGCAGCCCGACGGTCCGATGAGGGAAACGAATTCGCCCTTGCCGATTGTCAGATCGATATCGGACAGCGCGTGGACCGGTCCGTCGGCAGTCTGGAAGGTCAGCGACAGATTGTCGATGACGATGACCTGCTCGTCCGCCGCATCACCTGCCGCGCCCTTTGCTGCCGTCAACGCCTCATCCCCGCCTGCCCGCCGTTCCAGCACCGGCCGCTCGCCCTGCCGGGTCAGACGCCGGCCGGAATGCCGGCGCGCTCCACATTTCGCGGCGCCGTCAGCTCCTTCCAGGTCGACAGCGCCCGGTTGACCGGGCCGTTCGGCTCGCGCGCCACGAACTCGCCGTCGCCATTGCCGGCCATCACGTCGCCCTCCTTGTAGGCGATGCGGCCGCGGCTCAGCGTCAGCCGCGGCAGGCCGGCGACCTCAATCCCCTCAAAGACATTGTAGTCGATCGCCGAATACTGGGTGTCGGCACGGATCGTCTTGGAGGCTTGCGGGTCCCAGATGACGAGATCGGCGTCGGCGCCGGGCAGGATGGCGCCCTTTTTCGGATAGATGTTGAGGATGCGGGCAATATTGGTGGAGGTGACGGCGACGAATTCGTTCATCGTCAGCCGGCCGGTGGAAACGCCGCGCGTCCACAGCACCGGCATGCGGTCCTCCAGCCCGCCGGTGCCGTTGGGAATCTTGGTGAAATCGCCGACACCCATGCGTTTCTGCTCCGTGGTGAAGGCGCAATGGTCGGTCGCCACGACCTGTAGCGAGCCGGCCTGCAGGCCGGCCCACAGACCGTCCTGGTGAGCCTTGTCACGGAACGGCGGCGACATCACCCGGCGCGCCGCATAGTCCCAGTCGGCATTGGCATATTCGCTCTCATCCAGCACCAGATGCTGGATCAGCGGCTCGCCATAGACGCGCATGCCCTTCTGCCGGGCCCGGCGGATCGCCTCATGCGCCTGCTCGCACGACACATGCACGATATAGAGCGGCACGCCGGCCTGGTCGGCGATCATCACCGCGCGATTGGCGGCCTCGCCTTCCACCTCCGGCGGCCGCGAATAGGCATGCGCCTCCGGCCCGTTATTGCCGTCGGCCAGCAGCTTTTGCTGCAATTGCGCAACGACATCGCCGTTTTCGGCATGCACCAGCGGCATGGCGCCGATTTCCGCGCAGCGCTGGAAGGAGGCGAACATCTCGTCGTCGTCGACCATCAGCGCGCCCTTATAGGCCATGAAGTGCTTGAAGGTGTTGATGCCGCGATTGACCACTTCCGGCATTTCGTTGAACACCTGCTCACCCCACCAGGTGATCGCCATGTGGAAGGAATAGTCGGTGCGCGCCTTGCCGGCCTTCTGGTGCCATTGCTGCAAGGCGTCGATCAGCCCCTCGCCCGGCGCCGGCAGACAGAAATCGACGATCATCGTGGTGCCGCCCGATAGTGCCGCCGCCGTGCCGGTATCGAAATCGTCGGTGGAATGGGTGCCCATGAAGGGCATTTCCATATGGGTGTGCGGGTCGATGCCGCCGGGCATCACATAGCAGCCCGAGGCGTCGATCACATGGTCGGCGTCGTGGCTCAGATCGGGGCCGACGGCAACGATCTTGTCGTGCTGCACGAACACATCGGCCCTGTAGGTCCGGTCATGGGTGACGACCGTGCCGCCCTTGATGAGTTTGGTCATGACGTGTCTCCCCACAATAGGCTTACTCGACAATCTCCGCCGTCTCCACAACGGCATGGAACAGCACGTTGGCGCCGGCCGTCGCCCAGCCGATCGAGATCTCCTCGTCCTCATTGTGCGACAGGCCGTCGACGCACGGGCACATCACCATCGATGTCGGCGCCGCCCGGTTTATCCAGCAGGCGTCATGGCCGGCGCCCGAAACAAGGTTGCGATGCGAATAGCCCAGCCGCTCGGCGGCATTGCGCACCGCGGTGACGCAGCCCTCGTCGAAGGTCACCGGATCGAAATGGCCGACATTTTCCATCTCGATGCCGAGACCGATCTCCTCAGCGATCTTTTTTGCGCCGTCCTTCAGCGCGCGCTCCATCGCCTCCATCACCGCCTTGTCCGGCGAGCGCTGGTCGACGGTGAACACCACCTTGCCGGGAATGATGTTGCGGGAATTGGGATAGACGTCGCAATGGCCGACCGCGCCGACGGCGTCGGGCGCATGCTTTAAGGCGATCTCGTCGACAAGCTGGGTGATGCGGGCCATACCGAGTCCGGCATTGACGCGCATCGGCATCGGCGTGGAGCCGGTGTGGCTCTCTTTGCCGGTCAGCGTCACCTGCGTCCAGTTGAGTCCCTGGCCATGGGTGACGACGCCGATATCCTTGCCATCCGCCTCCAGAATCGGCCCCTGCTCGATATGCAGCTCGAAGAAGGCATGCATCTTGCGCGCGCCGACCTCCTCCTCGCCCTTCCAGCCGATGCGCTCCAGCTCCTCGCCAACCGTGGCGCCTTCAGCATCCTGGCGCTGATAGGCCCAGTCAAGCGCGTGGACGCCGGCAAAGACGCCGGAGGCGAGCATCGGCGGGGCAAAGCGCGTGCCCTCCTCGTTGGTCCAGTTGACGACGACGATGGGATGCTTCGTCTTGATGTTCATATCGTTGAGGGTGCGGATGATCTCCAGCCCGCCGAGCACGCCGAGCACGCCGTCGTAGCGCCCGCCGGTCGGCTGCGTGTCGAGATGCGAGCCGACATAGACCGGCAGGGCGTCCGGGTCGGTGCCGTCACGACGGGCGAACATGCTGCCCATCTTGTCGACGCCGATCGTCAGCCCGGCATCCTCGCACCACGACCGGAATAGATGGCGGCCCTCGCTGTCCTCGTCGGTCAGCGTCTGGCGGTTGCTGCCGCCGCGCACGCCCGGACCGATCTTGGCCATTTCATGGATAGTCTCCCACAGCCGGTCGCCATTAATCCTCAGATTCGATTCCAGCGCCATCGGGCCACCTCCGGATCCATCGGCCCATGCCGGCAAGAGCCATCGCCCCGCCTTAGGCCGGTTGACGCCGCCCGCCGCGTGCGTCGCAAGCCTTCACTGCGGCATCGGCAGCGATTGCAGGTTTGTTTCGGTGCCGGCCGACCGCATCCGCACCTGATTTGCACCGGGCGGCCGGGAATACGCCGCCACGCGCACCCCCGAGCCGCCCTGGGAGGAAACTTGACTATTTGGTCAAAATGCACGCTAAGGGGAGATGGCCGCCGCGGTCAAGGCGAAATTGCGGTAATCCAGGGGCCGATGACCGGCGCGCCGGCCAATATGTCGGCCGGCGGTCCGGCCAACGATGTGGAGGAGTCTTTGACAGCCAGTCCGCCAGCCGGTGTCAGTCGCCCGAAAACCCGCATCCAGAAGAAGAACCGCCAGATCATCCTTGATGCCGCGCTCGACGTTTTTTCCACCTTCGGCTTCCGCGGCACGACCATCGACCAGATTGCCGAAAAGGCCGGCATGTCGAAGCCCAACCTGATCTATTATTTCGCCAGCAAGGAGGACCTTTACCGCTCCGTTCTGGAAGACACGCTCGACCAGTGGCTGGTACCGCTGGCCGGCCTTGACCCTGATGGCGATCCGATCGCCGAGCTGCGCGGCTACATCTCCGCCAAGATCGCCATGTCGCGCGCTCGCCCGCGCGCCTCGCGGCTGTTCGCCAACGAGATCCTGCACGGCGCCCCGGCCATCGGTGGCTTCCTGCAAGGCCCGCTGAAGGCGCTGGTGGCGGAAAAGGCGGCAATCGTCCGGCGTTGGATTGACGACGGACTGCTGGCTCCCGTTGATCCCGTTCATCTGATCTTCATGATCTGGGCCGTCACCCAGCATTACGCCGACTTCGACGTCCAGGTCCGTGCCGTGCTCGGCCCTGAAAAAACCGATGCCGACCGCCATTTCGATGAGGCCCAAGCAACGGTCCTCACCGTGTTCCTGGAGGGACTGAGGCCTCGGTGAGGCGGTGCTTTCAGCCGGTTACCGCAAACCCCTGCCATGTGCCGTGTGCGATTAGTCAGGATTGAAGGCCCACTGGCTGGTGGGCCTTGCTGTGTAGGTTTAGGCTGATCGTGCGGGACTAACCCCCGGTTGGATCAGCCGCCGATGGGACCACCTGGGCCATCAGGCCCCGGCTGGCTCAGCATATCGTCGGGGGTCGAACTGCTGCCGCCACCGCCGCCGTTGCCTTCGAGGTTCCACTCAGGATCGCCGGAATTTGTCACCGCTTCCCGGCCGAGAGCGGGACCGTCGTCGGTATCCATGATCGAATCGGCTCCATCGCCTGGCTGGGCCGGCTGGGTCAGCATCTCGTAGGGGGTCGAGCCACCGCCGCCACCCCGGCACATCCACGGCGTGTTGTTGCAGATCCAGGCCTGGGCCGCCGCCTCCTCCTGCTTTGATGGATCAACGCCCGGCTGGCTGTCTTCGCCATCGGGAAGGTCTTCATCGTCGAAACTTTCATCGCCGACGAATATATAATCTCCGTTTTCATCGCGCATGAAATGCCGACGAATGCGCTTCTTACTATCGCTGAACGTCTCCTGAAAAGCTGATCCGGAGACGATATTTCCATCCTCATCAGTTTCCTCAGTGTAGAAAATCTCGCTGCCTGGTGTTTTCCACATGTCAATCCAGGTTGTATGACCGTTTTCTCCGGGCTGAACGTCGGTGCCGACATGATCCGCACCATTGTCTGACATCCATTGTTGGTTCGGCAAATCGCCATCGCTCGCCTTGGCGCGCGGATCGCCGAAGGCCTGTGACGGGCTGCTATAACCCTGGCTGCCACCATTGCCGTTAGGATTGCGCGGATCGTCGGCAAAGAAACTCGGAACCTGATCATGGGCATTCGGATCAAATGGCCCGCCTGGCTGGTTGTTGTCCCCCGGATTGAAGTCTGCCAGATCACCGGGACGGTTGTTGCGCGGCGCAAACGGATCGACGGCGTCCGGCGCGTTCTCAAAAGCGCCATCAAGCGCCCCATGGCCAAGGCCATAGAGGATATCAATGGCGTTTTCGCCCCAAAATGCCGGGAAAGCGGCGATCTGCTCTTCATCGAAAGGCTTGTCATCCCGGGAATAACCGGTATCGGGGCCGACGCCCGTATCATTGCCGGCTTCCGCGATTTCGTCATAGGGGCGCGGCCGCGGCAGCGACGGGGTCGCCTGCCGGGCGACGTTCGCCGCAGCCGGGCTTGTCGGCGGCTCCGGCTGCGGGCCGCCTTGGACAATCTCGTTGGCGGCTGGCGTCTTCGCCGCTTTGTTGACAAGCCGCCGGGTGTCGATCCGCAGCTTCACTTGCGGGGCGATCATACGAATCATTGGCTTGTTGAATTGTCCGGCCATTGCCGCATCATTCAGCGCCGGACTGATCGTGATCAGGCTCGACAGCGCGGTCATCGTCAAAAGCGTGCGCTTCAACATTTTACCATCTCCCGTCGTTCGGTTCGTCATCAGGCTTGGAATGACGTTCGTCGCCCCTCAGCGATTGAGACGCGCCGAGCTGCAAGGAGGTTCAATGTCTGGAAAGCGCCAACAGCCTCTTTTGACAAAGAAGCTGGTCGCGGAGCCGACCGGTTGAAAATCGTGAGACTACCGCCCGCCGGCCGGCGCGTCGCGGCCGAGCAGGATCAGCAGCGCCGCAATAATGGCCGCTATGCCCGGCAGCACGCGCGGCGCCGCCCAGCCGTGACCGAGCAGCCCTTCCNNTCCTGGACGAGGACCAGGGCCGGCAGCAGATAGACATAGGCCATGACCTTGCCCGACGGCAGCCGCATTGCCGCAAATTGCAGCAGGAAGAAGGTGCCGGCCGTGGCGAAAACCGCCAGATAGACGATGCCGGCAAATACCACCGGCGGCAGCCCGGCCCAGTCGGTGGCGATGATCGCCGGCCAGCCGTAAGCGCCGACCAGCAGCATGCCGCCGACCAAGGTGCCGAAGGTAAAGAGGATCACCGGCTCGCCGCGATTGAGCTTGGGCACCAGCGGCGTATAGGCGGCGTGGCTGGTGCAGCCTATGAAGAACAGCATCTCGCCGGCCCCGATCTCAAACCGCAGGATCGCTCCGATATCGCCGCGAAAGATGACCCAGATGGCGCCGGCGCCGGCCAGCACCAGGCTGGCCAGCACAAGCGGCGACGAGATTTGTCGCAACAGAAGATAGCCGAAGCCGGCGCTGAGCAAGGGCGTCAGGGTGAACACGGCGCCGGCGCTGACCGGATCGGTCAGGCGCAACGCTTCGAACATCAGCACGAAATATGCGCCCAGCAGGCCGCCCAGCACGGCAAACCGCCAAAGGCTGGCCGGCCGCCAGCATCCGTGTGCCAGGCGCCCCCGCCAGCCGCCGGTCAGGCTAATGACTGAGCCCAGCAGCACCGTGGCGACGACAAAGCGCACCGCATTCAGCGCGGCCGGGTCGATCAGCGGCGCAATGACGCCGCCAAAGGTGAAGGAGCCGCTGATCACAAGGGCAAAGACCAGCATGGCCAGATGCCCGCGCAGCGCCTCGCGCCGGGCGTCGATGGCGGCGGCGGGGGGCTTGTGGGGAGCCCGTTCGTCAGGAGACATCGCCGCTGCCGGGAGCGGCGCTATTCGGCCGCGTCCGCCGCGGCCATCGGATTGTTGGGATGCATCGTCCAGTTGCCGTAATCCGGATCGATCGGCTGTTTGGTGCGCGGATCGACGCCACTGATCTTTTCCATGGTGATGCAGTTTTCCACCGGACAGACGCAAACGCACAGATTGCAGCCAACGCATTCAGCGTCAATAACCTCAAACCGCCGCTGGCCATTGACGCTATGGGTGATCGCCTGATGCGAGGTGTCCTCGCAGACAATATGGCAGCGGCCGCATTTGATACACAGATCCTGGTCGATCCGCGCCTTGGTGACATAATTGAGGTTGAGATACTGCCAGTCGGTGACATTGGGTACCGCCAGGCCGACGAAGTCGTCGATGCCGCGGTAGCCCTTTTCGTCCATCCATGCCGCAAGGCCCTGCACCATTTCGTGGATGATCTTGAAGCCATAGGTCATCACCGCCGTGCACACCTGCACGTTGCCGGCGCCCAGCGCCAGAAACTCCGCCGCATCGCGCCATGTGGTGATGCCGCCGATGCCGGAAACCGGCAGGTCGCGGGTCGCCGGGTCGCGGACGATTTCGGCGACCATATTAAGCGCCACCGGCTTCACCGCCGGGCCGCAATAGCCGCCATGCGAGCCCTTGCCG
>JABAOE010009936.1_pt1 | contig 10940 bp, 12 predicted proteins | sample 7062141 | NCBI WGS metagenome assembly JABAOE01 (sample SAMN14538627, study PRJNA623070) | marine sediment metagenome | biome: marine biome [ENVO:00000428]; feature: marine pelagic biome [ENVO:01000023]; material: deep marine sediment [ENVO:00002113] | place: India: Gulf of Khambhat ...
CTGCATCGCTTCCAGAAGAGCAGATTGTGGATTAGGAGAGGCACGGTTAATCTCATCAGACAGCAGGATGTTGGTAAAGATTGGACCCTTCTGGATCTCAAGGCGGCTCGTTTCACGGTTTAGGACGTACGAGCCCGTGATGTCAGCTGGCAGCAAATCGGGCGTGAATTGAATCCGTCGGAATTCGAGGCCAAGAGCGCTGGCGAAGCTCTTCGCCATGACGGTCTTGCCCAATCCCGGAAAATCCTCAATCAGCACATGACCGCTCACTAGAAAGGAGGCAATGACATGCTTGAGGACTTCGTCCTTCCCAACAATCGCACGCGCGACCTCTTGAATCAAAGTTTCCGCGAGCTTCTGTAGCGATTGAACCTCAGCCTTGGTGTTCAGATTTCACACTCCGTTCGAGATGCGCGATAACCTCCTCGATCGGCGGATCGCCGGCATTCGCTGTCTCGGCCCGCTCGATCGTGCGTCTGCTGCGGCCTTGGCGCAAGTAAGCCTGTACTTCATCTGATATGTCAGCGCTCGATCGAATTCCAATCCACTCATTTAGTTCAGCCAATCGTTGAGCCAGCCTCCAGCTGAAGTACGTTCCCTTATCGCGTTCGTGTAGAAGTTCAAGCCAGGATGCCAGGCTATCCCCGAGGACCTCGGTAATGCTTTGCTGCTCCTGCGAGGGACTGCGCCTGCCAGATAATGTGCGCAATGAGAAGAGAGCAACCAGGCCAATTAAAGTTGCCCACAACCAATCCTGCGGAGCGAGCGCCGTGATCTGGGAGACTACACCATACAGGTGGCCAAGTGGTTCTGAGAAATAAGTCACCACTACGTGGTAAACCAACCCGCCTAAGGTCAGTACAGCGATAGCTCCCCCAGTGAGTGACAGGGCTTTGTGCAGCATCAAGCGCTTTCTCCCACGATTGCTTGCAGCGCCTCAATCGCGCCCTCTTCATCAGAGCTGGATAGTGGCAGTGCGCCATAGCGTGCTTTTTCGAAGAGCCGAGTGAGCCTGGACAGAGCCCACTCCGGCATGTCCGAACGAGCTAGCACGCGTTCATATTCTTTGGGGGTCATTCCTCTCGCTCGGGATATACCGTACCTCGAGGATGATAAAGTGCACAGTCTATGATAAGCACGGAAGATTACGTTCTCCAACTCAACGCCTTCCCCTATGGCATTTAGCGCCCATTGAGCTTCTCCTACTGCGTCAATGGGCCTATCCTTCGCTCGAATTGTTCGGATTATCCAGACGGATAGTGCCAGCAATAGGAGTGTGACCAATGCAGCAACTGCAACAAGCATCCACCCAGGTGCTTCGGAAAGGCCTGGGGTTATTTCGAGTGTCGAAGGGGATGCTTGATAGACCGGCAGCAGAGGGGCCGACGTTTCACCAGCGAATGAGCCTAAGTTGCGTGCTAGCACAAGCAGTGAATAAGAAAACCCGATCAGATAAAGCACCTGTATCAGTACACGTTTTCTAACCTCTGGGGATTTCAAGAAGTAGAAAATTGAAAAGGGGAGCAGTACAAAGACAATAAGGCGCAGAAACCCGGCCAAGAACGAAAGTGCAGATAGCGCTGAGCCGGGCATCAATTGATCGAGAAGCCCCGCGATTTCATGGGCCGCTTGCGTGCCCATCAGGTTGCTGCTGCGGATCTCCAGTGAACCCAGGCCGCTGGCCAGTGCGGTTAAGGCCAAGAGTGTGAGCGCGATCCAAGCCAGAAGACGGCCCCGCTCACCTTGAAAAATGCTGTCACCCATCGAATGCGCTGAAGTATACCCTTGGGGAGGAGGGCCAGTCCGCGCTGGCATCGACTGCGGTTCGATAAAAACAAAACGGCGTTGAAACGAATCAACGCCGAGCGTTCTTGGGGCGAGCGACGGGATTCGAACCCGCGGTCCCTGCATCCACAGTGCAGTGCTTTACCGCTAAGCTACGCTCGCCGCGCGGTGCTTGGAAGTATTCTACAGAGCGCTCAAATCAGCGTCAAGCGGAGCTGTCGCTGATGATGTTCGCCGCAAAGGATGCCGCCTGTTCATGTGGGACGGATTGTTGCTCTCCGGAAGCTAGATCACGAACCGATACGTTGCCCGATTCGAGTTCATCCGGCCCCAGGATAATTGCTACTCGTGCCCCGCTGCGATCTGCATACTTCAGCTGCTTGCTTAGTTTCTCTGCCTCCGGATACCACTCAACATCCAGCCCTGCATTCCGTAGGTCAGCCGACAGCTGCAGCGCAGGCATAAGGGTTTCTTCATCAAAAGTTGTTACCAGTACATCGGCTGGTCTGAACCCTAAGTCAGGGACGGCATCAAATTGCTCTAGGACCAATCGAATGACCATGTCCCCCATCGCGAATCCTGTCCCTGGCACTGGATCTCCCCCCACGACAGACACCAAATCATCGTAGCGGCCGCCGCCAAAAATAGCGCGGAAATTACCCTCTGCATCTCGCGCTTCAAAGACAGTTCCGGTGTAATAATCCAGGCCGCGAATGACTGTAGGGTCATAACTTACGTACTCTGAAATCCCCAGGGACTCCACTGCTTCGAAGAATCGTTTCAGAGAATCTGACTCCTTCCACGCGTCCTGGTCTTCCAATGACCCCTGCAGTTTTTGCAGCTCTTCTTGATTCAAGCCTTCTTCCAATACCCAATCAGACCACTTTTCCAACGGCATTCTGTCCCGTCGGTCAATGAGTCGAAACACAAGATTTCGCCGCTCGTCCCCGATTCCCATTTTGTCAAGCTGTGTTTCTGCTAGCTTGCGATCATTTACCCATATCTTGACTGCTGCGGGGGACAGGCCGATGCTGCGCAGAAATGTTGCACCGGCCGCTACAATCTCCGCGTCTGCCTCTGGCGACTCGACGCCAAGAAGATCGATATTCCACTGAAAGAACTCACGCGACCGTCCCCGTTGAGGTCGCTCATACCGCCAGAATGGACCGAATGACCACCAGCGGATGGGTCTCAGCAGTGCTTTACTTCTCGAGGCGACCATCCTGGCAAGCGACGGTGTAAGTTCCGGCCGAAGTGCGATAATGTCGCCACCGCGATCTTCGAATACGAAAGATTGCTCTTTTACAAGCTCTTCACCTGATTTTGCCGCGTAAAGATCCAGGCGCTCAAGAAACGGTCCATCATATTCTTGATATCCGAACCGCTCAGAAGCTTCCCTTATCTTTGCGTATAGCCATTGACGGAAAGCCATGTCTTCGGGATAAAAGTCTCGAGTTCCCTTTACCGGGCGAATGGGTTCCATCTTGAAGTTCCTCCCAGAGAACAAAAAAAGACGGCGGGGCTCCGCCCTCGCCGTCGACTACAAATGCAGCAGCACGCGGGCTAGGCAGCAGCCTCCACAAACAATGCTAAAGAATGCGAATGAATAAGATGCTTCATCGGGCGGGGATTATAGCACTGGATATCTATCAGCGCCTAGCTCTCGGGGATGCGCAGGACTTGCGCATCAGTACTGAGCTCGGGATCGTCGACGCTGTGACCAGATGCATTGCGGATCACGAGACTCCAGTCTGTAAATGACGGGATCAAACTAATTGGACGGGAAGATGTCAATGATAAAAGCCAGGTCAACAGCTTCCGAATTTGCCACAAGTTGCTCTATCAGGCGTTGCACTTCACGCTGCAACTGCAGATCGGAGTCGAGTCCAAAAGTTGAGATGTCCGATGCAGTATCAACCAACAGGATCTGGCGCATCGTTTCTCTGATTTCTGAGACAAGGTCGAGGGCTTCCNNGAACCTCCCCGGAGCATATCCGCCTGGGCAGCGCCTTCTGAAGCGGCCGAAAGCAGGAGAAGATACGGAACTATTCCGACGTTGTCACCTGGATTCTCTGCAGAGCCATTACCGTCCCAGTCTCGAAATAGCTCACCGCTTATACCTTCCACGATGTTCAGAGCATGTTCTGAGTGCGCTTTGATGTATGCGAGGTCGTTTCTCTCCACACCGTCAAGTGCAAATCCACTGTGGGTGATGAAGTGGCCCACCTGGATGGGCAGCCAGTTGCGCACATTGAGCAGGAGTGCGTCCCCGCGTTTCTCTTCGTCAGCCAGTTGGATCAGGCTCATAGTCGCAGGGTCGATGGTGCCTTCATATATCAAATTGGAAGGCTGCGCCAGGTCACTTCCTTCTTCTTCGAGACTGATCCCAAATCTCGAGTAGTCTGCCAGTAGATTGATCTCGTCCGGATGTTCGTATGCGACAAGGAGTTCGCCTCCAATTGGATCGACGGACCCACCAAGATTTAGTTGCAGTGGTTCTACCTCACCCTCACCCAGGAGCCAGGCCAGGTAGATCATTCCATCCGGAGGAGCAGCAACCTCTGGTATCCGCGCTTCAATCCTATGATCTCGAACAANNGGAGGTTACAGGTACCTCTGTTGCGACAGGAAGGGTAGAGACCGCCTCAACCTCGGCAGGGGTTGGCTCTTCTTGACTTATTGGGGCCTCAGCTTCGGTGGCGATCGCTGCAGCTCCGGGGGAGGTGGGAGCAGGATCAGGGTTTGTATCGCCGATCAGCTGACTCCCAAGAATCACCCCACCAACCAGAACCACGGCGCCAATCAGAATACCGGCGATGAGGGCAACCGAGGACCTGAAACCTTCTTTCTTGGCCGGAACCGGTAAGACATCGCTCGCTGGGGACGGGGCGGTCGCAACAGCGGTAGGGACCGGCTCGAGGGGAGCATCTGGAGTGCTGATGGCTCTCTTCAGATCCGAGGCCATCTGTCCAGCCTGCTGGTACCGCGCCTCTTTGTCTTTAGCAAGCGATGTTTCAACGACTCGCTGAATGGCGGGAGGGACGTCAGGAACATCCGCAGGTTCCTCATGAACGTGCTTATAAAGGATTGAAGCGGGCGTGTCAGACTCCGCATCAAATGGCAGCTTTCCCGCCAGGAGTTCGTAAAGGATGATCCCCAAGGCATAGATATCGGAACGGCGGTCTACGGGTTCGCCACGTACCTGTTCGGGACTCATATATGCAGGTGTTCCCAAGATCGTTCCGGACGCTGTAGCAGTTGATGAGGTAGCTATCCGTGCAACGCCAAAATCGGTGAGGATCGGCTCAACATCCGTAGCCAGCGGCATGTTGAGCAGGATAGGTGTGTCACCTGCGCGCAGAATGATATTTGCCGGTTTGACATCACGGTGGACGATCTGTTGATTGTGGGCATAGTCGAGCGCGCCTGCCAGTGAGGTCATCATGCGGCTGATTGCATCGAGCGGGAGCGTGTGACCCATCCCGTGAAGGCTGCGGAGGTACTCATTGAGCGGCATCCCCTCCAGCAATTCCATGACAATGTAGGGCCGGTCGTCCACCACATCGAAGTCAACAACCTGGACGATATTGGGGTGACGGAGGGCTGCTACAGCTTGTGCTTCGTCGCGGAAGCGCCGCCGGAGATCCGCATTGACCGTCATATGCGAGTGGAGGACTTTGACTGCCATCGGCCGATTGAGCGTAGTGTGACGGCCAACATAGACGTCGGCCATCCCGCCGCGACCAATGAGCTTTTCTATCCGCACCTTCGACAAGACGCGGCCAGTCCAATCATCCATAGAAGACTTCCTTCAAGGAGCCGCGAGTCTCAGGAGTCCGTGCTTGCGGGCAAGTAATCGGACACAACCAACGAGATGCTGGCACCGACATGCAGCTCGCCGCCACGAACGACTTTAGCAAGAACACCGCGCCTGCCCTGGAATTCTGAGCTCAAATTGGGCCTGAGAGCATCTAGCTTTGAGCACGGCTCACACGACCCAGTCACCGCTAATTCGACTTCACCGATAGCCAGCCGATCGTCTGGAGCAAGATCCGCTAAACGAAACTCCTCGAGCGTGATGTTCTCTCTCACATCACCTGGATCCAGCTCAAGTTCACGCAGNNGCGGCCATAGGAAGCGTCTCCCTTCAGCCCCATACCGGAAACAGCGACGGCAGATCGAACATCTTTCATCGGCGCGCCATGTGCCGGCTTAATGAAGATATGTTTTACCTTGCTCATGGGAAAACGCGCCCAAGTATAGCACGCAAGGATTCGGAGGCACTGCGCATGGTATTCTTGGTCAGCCTCGAGAGACTGTCTTGGCACTCCTCCCCAGTTTTACCTTCATCATAGGTGGTTCAATCCTCGCTGCCATAGGCGGGCGCCGGGCAAGGCTGATTCGCCTTTCCAGCGCTGGATTAGCTGTCGCGATTCTGGCGCTGCTGTATCGGCAGCTGCCAGCAACGGTAGAGTTGGCCATCTGNNATTTGGCCAAGGTTTTGTATTTTCAATTGATGCCTCCGCATGGCCATTGCTCCTGCTATCTTGCGGAATCTTAATTGCGGACACGCTGCTTGGAGACAACGAAGCTATCAGTCTCTTCTACGCTGGAGCAGCCCTGACTGCAATCGCAGCAGGAAACCTTCCCACAGTGGCGATGATCTGGACCCTCATGATCGTGTTGGAGGCTGTCTTGCGGGCGCAGGCTGGCCNNGAAATCTTGAAGATGTTTGGCGTACAAGCTGCGGCGGTGGTCATCCTGACAGCAGCGGGTTACGCAGGCAATTATTTTGCGATCTTGGTTTCCGTAGCTGTCTTGTTGAGGGCTGGTGGTGGCTTGAGCGCCGAGAATTCGCTTGGTTTTGCCATCTTTGCACCGCTAGCAGCATTTTCCTTCATGGTACGGGCTGACATGGGTCCGACCAGCTTTGTTTGGATATGGATACCAATTGCGTTGGCAATTTTGATCCACTCAATCATCTTTGAAGCCCGGCAGGTCGGTTTCGTGCTCGCGCTAACTGCTGCAAGCATGACTTCGCCATCTGAGGGGCAGGGTGTAATTTGGATTGCGGCAGCAGGGTCATTGACCCTCGTGCTGGGAGTCCTTCGTGTCGCGGGGTCGCGATATGCCTGGACTGCCGTCGCGTTGTATCCGCTTGCGTTTGTCTCGGGCGGAGCTAGTGGTTTTGAGGTTTGGATCTTAGCCATCCTTTTCACAGCGACTGTGGCTGCTGTAGCTCGACTGCTGCCGGAGTCTGGCGATATTGGGTCGCTCGGGCGGCTGGAAATTGTCGCCCTCGCCTCTATGCTTTTGGCAACAGCAGCTGCAATCTTGGCATTCGGCATCTTTCCAGGTGGCGAATCGTTCCCCATAATGGGATTGGGTCTCTCGGCTGGATATGGGATCGCCCTACTGCATCCCAGACTGCTCGGATATCAACCGTTTGTTTTGAAGCGCATAAGCTCGGCACAAGAATTCCTCTTGGCTTTATTGAGAGCCATGGGATCGGGCATCCGGATAACCGTTAGCGTGCTCGAAGGCGAAAGTGCTGTACTCTGGATTCTCCTTGCGCTCCTGGTCGCCGTAATTGGCCTTCAGGTGATAGCAGCATGAATTGGCTACCAATTCTTTTGACTGGAGCGGCGGCCCTTGCGCTCATCATTGCCGAGCGTCCAGGATTACTCATTGGTTTGCTTGCAGTGCAGTATGGAGCGGTTGCCTGGTTAAGCGCCTTGGCGTTGCCTCCCCAAGTTGCGGTCGTTAAAGTGGTGGCTGGCATGATCACCTGTGGAATATTGGCCCTGACGGCAGCCAATAGCCGCATGGGGGAAGGGCCGCCGGAAGGAATCGCGGGAAAGGCATTCAGGTCGATGGCCGCGATGCTCATCCTGGCTGCGGCTATAGGAATAGGTCGTATCAATTGGATGCGGGTGCCCGACATTCAACCCGAGGCAGCGCTCGCAGCAGCGATCTTGATGTCTCTCGGGCTTCTTCAGCTGGGATTATTCCGGTCAGCTTTGCGGGTTTGCATTGGTCTCATTACCTTGCTGAGCGGTTTTGAAATTGCATATAGCGTGATCGAGCCTGCCTTAGCCATCCTCGCCCTTCTCGCAAGTGTGCATATTGGACTGGCGCTTGTCGTTAGCTACTTGACCTTGATAACCCGCTCACCCGCTGGATTGGAGGAGGGGGAGTGAGCGTTCCGGCGCTAATCTTCGGCTTTGTAGCGCTGGTTGCCGTGGCAACCCTCATTGTTCGACGCCGCACGTACCTGCCATTTGTTATTGGAGGCGTAGCGGCTGCGATCATTGGGGTATTCATTCTTTTCGCACCGCTAGACACTGCAGTTGCACCCCTTGGGATGTCGCTCAGGCTTGATAGCACCTGGCAAGTGCTTGGCCGGCCGCTCAACTTCGATCCACAAGACCGCGCCGCAGTAGGGTATCTGTTTCTTGTAGGCGCCCTTTTTTTTGGGTTCGGGTGGGTGGTAAGACCTGGCCGGTCTTTTGTACCTGTTGGATTTTTGGCCTTGGGGCTGCTAACCGGTGCACTGACAGTGGAGCCCTTCTTATTTGCTGCGATATTCCTTGAGCTAGCGGCGATGGCATGCGTACTCATACTTGTTCCACCTGCCTCGATAAACGAGAGAGGTGTTCTCAATCTTCTGATCATGTACACCATGGCGATGATGGCCATCTTGTTCACCGGGTGGCTATTGGAAAATGTCGGAGTCACGAGCGTCACGCCTGAGCTAGCCTTGCGGGTGATCCTGCTTCTTGGGCTTGGATTCTTAATCCTGCTCTTTGTGCCGCCATTCCATTACTGGCTGCCGAATGTCTCAAATGGAGTCAATCCTTATGCCCTGGCTCTGGTTGCCATCATCCTTCAGATTTCGGGGTTCTTCATCCTGCTTCGGTTTCTTGATACATATTCTTGGATGCGTGAGGATGTCCTCGTCGGTGCTGCGATTCAGGCAGCAGGGATGTTCATGATCGGTTTTGGAGGATTGGTGATCGTGACGCAAACCTCCTTCTTGAAGCTGATGGTCTATGCATTCCTTGCCGATATTGGCGTTTCCCTTCTTGCGATTAGTTCGAATCTGACAATTGGAACAGAAGTAGCCCTTGGGCTAACCAGTGTACGGGTGGTTAGCCTCGGTTTATGGGGCTTGGGAGCTTCGCTAATGGCCTCAAAAGGCTTTACGCCCGGATCAGGGCATCAGGCCCCACTTGCCACTGCGGCAGCGTTGGCTGGATTGATGAGCTTAGCCGGTCTCCCGTTGACAGCAGGATTTCCGTGGCGCTGGTCCGTAATTGCACAAATTCCAGAGGTGCCGTTTGCCGGGGTAGTGCTCATGGTCGGAAGCACACTCGCGATCCTGTGGGTAGTGGTGCGTTGGGCGATTAGCCTCTTCGATCGAGCAACTATCGAAGAGCAGGCGGGTGAAAGCTCCCAGCGCCGGCTGGTACTTGCCCTGGCAGGAGCAATCTGCCTGCTTCTCGGAGTTTTTCCGCAGCTGACACTTCCTTGGGTCCTCCAGGCCTCTGCTGGCCTGGCAAGCATAGCTCCCTAAGCTTCTTTCGAAATCGAGTACCGGCGTGCTGCATGCTATACTCGCAAAGCGCGAAATTCGGAACTGAATACCTCCGAAAAAGTGGGGAGGAGCATTGGAAACAGAGCAGATTGACAAGCGAGTTACCTGGCTCGACGAGCAACGCCGAAAGGATGCTGAAGAGATAACGCGCCTTGAGGAGCGTCTCGAATCGCTTGACCAAGCGATCAATCAGCATGAGCGTCAGCTCCGAGACCTCGCAAGTGAGTTGGCGCGGATTTCGGCACTGGAGGCGAGAATTCGGCAATTTGATGAATCATTGGCCAAGCATCGCTCTGAGATTGTGCAGCAGCTTGGAACCCAGGATGAACGACGGATATCCAGGGAGAAGCAGCTCGAATCAATGCGCACAATCGATCAGAAGAAGGTGGCTGAAGAGATCGATGAGCTGCGGGTCATGCTAAAAGAGATTGGGCCCATAAAAGACGCGCTGGAGATTCGCAAGCAGGAGGAGTTACGAATCAGTCGAGCGGTAGATGGGATTGACAAAAAGGTCGATAAAGTTGCTAGCCAAATTGAGGACGAAAGACGGTTCACTGTGGGTATTCGTGAGGCACGTGATAGCGATAACCAACGGATTGGACAGCTAGAAAGTGGCACCTCTGGTCAGGCTAAGAAGATTGATGAACTCCGAGCTTTGCTCGATTCGTTCGAGGATCAGCTCCGCAAGTTAGCGACCAGAGCTGGAGTGCTTGAAGTCAGTGAAAAGGAATTGCGTCAATCACAAAATGTTTGGACTGAGCAGCAATCCGCTCGTTTAGCTGAGTTTGAACGAGCCTGGAACATGAGAGAGAAACGCTTCGCTGAATTTGAGATACAGTCCACAGAATTACAGGAACGAATGGAAGCCTCCGAGGAGACACATCGGAGCCTCAAATTAATTAAGGACGATCTGAAGGATGTCATTGAGCGGCTTGAGCGCCGTATCGCAGAAGTGAGTGAGATACAGCGCTTGAGCGAAGATCGATTCAAGCAGGAGTGGGCCACCTTCCTGGCCGATGAGCAAAAGCGTTGGAGCAGTTTCAAGCTTAGTTCGGAGGAGCAATGGAAAGAGCACGAGCGCCAGCACAAACCGGTCAAGGAAGACATTCAAGACCTACAGGATCGTTTGCAAAAAGCGCAAGCGGAACATGAGGAACTCGAGCGCACGAGCAAGGGGCGGATCACTGATCTCGTAGATCTGGTGCACGAGTGGGGAGCAGATCTGCGGGAAAGTGAGGAGTAAAGCCTCCCGTAATCCATGCGAGTCATTGGAACTGCCGGGCATGTGGATCACGGTAAATCCACATTGGTGCAAGCCTTAACAGGAATTGATCCTGATAGGCTAAAAGAAGAGAAGGACCGGCAGATGACGATCGACCTCGGCTTTGCCTGGATGACGCTGCCAAGTGGAGAGGGTCTGGGTTTCGTTGATGTCCCCGGCCATCGCGATTTCATCGAAAACATGCTGGCAGGCGTCGGTGGCATCGATGCGGCTCTGTTGGTTATCGCGGCAGATGAGGGAATCATGCCGCAAACACGAGAGCACGTTGCCATCCTT
>JABAOE010016612.1_pt1 | contig 10937 bp, 12 predicted proteins | sample 7062141 | NCBI WGS metagenome assembly JABAOE01 (sample SAMN14538627, study PRJNA623070) | marine sediment metagenome | biome: marine biome [ENVO:00000428]; feature: marine pelagic biome [ENVO:01000023]; material: deep marine sediment [ENVO:00002113] | place: India: Gulf of Khambhat ...
GATGGCCAGGTAGTCGCGCTCGTCCTGGTACCGAAGCTCGTCCCCCAGCACCAGGGAATAGACGAGACCGACCAGGAGTAGAAGCGCTATCCCCAATCTGCAGACCAGCTCGGAACGCTCGTCGAGAAAGCGACCCAACCGCGTGAGAAGCGTTCGCATGCGGTCGCCTACGAGTGACATCACTCTCCGCCGACCGGCCCGGAGGCAACGGAGAATCCCGGGCGAGCCGGCTCGGCGCCACGAAAGCCCAGGCAGGCCCCACCCAAGAAGGCGAGCGCAAGCGCAACCGCGGGAATGCGTGCCGAGAAATCGATTGCGCCGTGAGCGGCAGCCGCCGCGAGCCCGGCGACCAGCGCGGCGGCGATCGTTGCCGTAACGAGGTCGGCCTCTCGCGTTCGAGTCGAGAGGACCCGCCGGGTCGCGGTCACGAGCAAGATCGCGACCGCGATCCAACCGAGGACCCCGCCCTCGGCCATCTGCTGAAGCCAGTCGTTGTGCGCGTGATCCCAACGCGCGGTGACGCTCTCCGGGCGAAACAGCGGGAACACGTCCGCGAAAGTCCCGAACCCCGTTCCGACCACACTGTAATCGGGAACCATCTGCGCCGTGGCTTCCCAGACAGGTAGGCGGGAGTTCAGCGTCGTGAAATCCTCCACATTTGAAACGAACCTTTCTCCCGGCGCGGCGATCTCCTGCCACGACAGGAGGGCCAACGGGATCAGCAAGGTGATCGCGGCGGTTCGGATCCAGCGTGCCTTGCCGGGGCGAAGAAGCAGCAGCGTGGTGACACCCCACACCGCCGCGAAGAGGCCTCCTCGCGAATAGGACAGGAGAATCCCGCAGGCGATCGCCACGCCGGCCGCGCCGACCAGCAAGCGGTAGAGCGTCGAGGGGTCGTTCAGGAACGCCAGGCGACTGCGCCAGCTACGTCGGCGTCTGCGCCCCGTCTCCCGGTCCGAGGCGAGCAGGACGAACGTCAGCGGCAGGACCATCGCCAGGTAGCCCGCAAAATGGTTGCGGTTGATGAACGTTCCCGTGGCCGAGTCCAGGTAGTGTTCCTTGGCATATCCAAAAATATGTTGGTGCCCGCTGAGGTACTCGGCAGCGCCGTAGACGGCCTGGAAGCCCGCGCTTGCCAGCAGAACCGCCGCCGCCAGGCGCACGTCGGCGCCGCTTCGCATGGTCACCGCGGCGGCCAGCCCGACGAACAGGTACGCGCCGAAGCGCAGCAAGGCGTCCACCGTCGCCGGCGGGGCCAGGCTGAGCGGTGCGTAGTCGGCGTAGGCCTCCTCGACGGTCGTGGAGAGCGCATCCCGCGCTACATGCGTGGGGCCGGTGAGCAGTTCCGCCACGGCGTGCGGCACGGGGATCAGCTGAACCAGGCCCACGAGCCCGATCAGCCCGACGGCGACGAGCGCCGCTCGCGGCCACTCGAATTCGGGATCACGAAGGGCGACCCACAACGCCACGGCGCCCAGGCCGAGCGCCCACAGCTCCAGGACGAGAAGCGAGCGGGGACCGACGCTCCCGAACGGCAGCGGCGAAACCACGAGCAACGCCAGGAGGGCGCCGCGGAGGACCTGTCGAGCTCGTTCGAGCCGGGTCACGGATCCGAGCGGGGGCTATCCGGCACGGCGCCACCACCGTTTCCACCGGACCACCAGCGCCCGAGGTTTCGCAGTCTTGCCGACATCGGAAGTTCCGTCTCCGGCGTAGTACAGGTAGCGATCGTAGTAGTCGTACCCGGGCTGCGTCACGGCGTTGAGCAGCGTGCCGAGTGAGCGGGCATGGCCGGCTCGCAAGCGTGCGAGCGTCGAGGAGAGGGACTCACGGGTCGTTCCGCCGGCGCGGACCACGAGGATGGTCGAATCCATCTTGCTGGTCATGATGACGGAGTCGGCCACATGGGTCGCCGGGGGCGCATCGAGGACCACGTGGTCGTAGGCGTCGACGATGTTCGGATCCGTCAGTAATGCCTCCAGCGCGGGTGAGCCGAGCAGCTCGGAGGGGTTGGGAGGGGTGGGGCCGCTCGTGACGACGTCCAGCCCGGGGATCTCGCACTCGCGAATGATCTCGCCGACGGCCGCGTTGCCGCTCAGCAGGCTCGAGAGGCCGATCTTGTTCTCCAGTCCGAGCGCCTTGTGCATCCGTGCGCGGCGCAGGTCCGCGTCGATCAGCAACACGCGGCGGCCCATCTGTGTCAGGACGATCGAGAGGTTGAGGGCCACCGTCGACTTGCCGTCTCCCGGCGCGCACGACGTGATCAGGACTTGACGAGGGGGATGATCCGGCACCGCCAGCAGCAGGGAAGTTCGCAGGTTGCGGAACGCCTCGGCGAAGGACGAGCGGGGCATGCTGTGGCTGGCCAGGTCCGAGGTGTTGCCGTTGTCCACGGCGACCGGCTGTTTGCGCGACCTGCTGAAGCGGTTCGAGTCCGACTCTTCCTCGAAGAAGGGGATCCGTCCCAGCACCGCCGCCCCCCCGCCGTAATGGGCGACCGCCTGCTCGGTCTTGATCGTGTTGTCGGCGTAGTGCGAGAAGAGCACGACGCCGACGCCGAGCATCAGGCCGACGACGACCGAGAGCCCCAGATTGAAAATCTTCCGGGGACGGGCGGGGTCTTCCGGCGTCTTGGCCCGCACGACGACGCGGACGTTGCTCGGCTGAGCCTCCCGAAGCTGTCCCGAGGTCTCGGTCTCGCTAGGAGGCGTTGGGTGTCGATCTGTTTCTTGAGGAGATTCACCTCCGCCACGGCGAGCTCGTAGTCCTTGCGGGACACGTCCCGAACCTGGTCGGCGATCGTCTGCCGCTCGCGCTGGAGGTTGGTCCGGGCCTGCTCGAGACCTTCTTCCAGCTTGGACAGGGCCGGCCATCCCGGCTTGAACTGCTTGCGAAGCTGGCTGTGTTGCCGCTCGAGCTCGGCCACCTCTTCCTTGAGACGATGGATCAGAGGGCTGGAGAGGACCTCGGCCAGTGCGTCGGGGGAGGTGTCGCGGGTCTCCTCGTAACGCGCCTGCGCCGCGGCGAGTCGTGTCTGAGCCGACGTCAGACGCGCGCTGAGGTCGGCGAGCGCCTGCTCGTTGATGTCCTTGGCGCCTCCGTCGATCGCGACGATCGCCTTCTCGTCGCCGTACTCGAGCAATTCCCGTTCGAGTTTGCTCACTTCCGCCCGGACCCTGGCGACCTCTTTCGTCAGGAACTCGCTCGCCTGGTCCGTCGTCGTGAAGCGCGCCTCGAGGTTGAACTGCTGGTACGCGTCGCCGACGGCGTTGGCGACGTCCCGGGCCAGCTCGGGGTCCCGATCCATGAAGGAGATCTGAACGAGGAAGCTGTTGCGCACCAGCTGAACGTTCAGATTTTCCTGAATGAACTCCACCGCCGGTCGGTTGGGGTCGACCGCCGAGGTATCCGCGTCACTTGCGGCCACCAACGACCACATCCACCCCACGGCTCGCGACAGGGGCGAGGCTTTTCGGGTCACGAACTCCGGCCGGTTTGCCAGGTCCAGCCGCTCCGCGGCGATCTCGGCAACCGTTTCACTTTGCAGGATCTTGAACTGGGTCTCGTAGAAATCCCGGTATCCCGCGGGGTCGTATCCCAGAACGTCCTGGAAGGTGAGGATCTCGGGTCCCTGGCGGCCGATCTGTAGCGTCGTGGCCGCCAGGTATTGGGGCGTCGACAGCAACGTCACCAGCATGGCCGTCAACACGGTGAAGACCAGGCAAATCAGCACGACGTTGCGCCGGTGAACGAGGATTCGCCAGTACTCGCGGAACCCGATCTCTCCGGGCTCGCCGCGCCAGCTCTCTTGGTCGGTTCCGTTCGGCAACGATGCGTTCATCAAAGTGGGACTTTACCAGCGAGACTCCAGGCGTTCGGTGGCCTCGTTCCGACTCGAGCCAAGCTGGATGCTACAGGGCGAAGGGGCTGACGATGAGTCTGTCGGTGTCGTCCAACTCCGAGATGAAGTAGCCGAAAAGAATCGAGGAACCGACCACGACGAGGGTGGCGAACAGCGGGTTGTTCATGATCCCCATCTCGTCGTCGTCTTCGGCGGCCGTCTCCGGATCGTCGGCACTGGCATCCGGACGAAGACCGAGGTGGATGTCCCGTGCCTGGCCCGGTTCCAGCGGCACCGTCGTGCCCACCAGGTACAACCCCTCGTCGGTCTCCACCGCGAGCTGGTACGCCGCCGGTGGGAGATCGCCCAGGGAGAACGCCCCGTCACTGTCGGAAACCGGCGAGGAATAGAGCTCGCCGGTACGGACGTTCCCGGCGTGCAGCACGGCGCCTTCGACCGGCGTCTTGTCCTCGAGCACGAAGATCGTCCCCTCCAGCGACGCGCCGGCGCCCGCTGCGGCCGCCGGCGCCAGGGCCAGCGGGGTGACGACCACGAGTAGACCTGCCAAGACTTTCCGGAACGGTCCGTGTGGGCTCATCGGGATGGCCTCCTCCCTTGCGCGGCGCCACACGGTAACGCATAGTGGCGACCGAAGATGACGCGCGAAGAATTCTCCGGCAAACTGAACCCAATCAAGCCAAAAAACGCGGGTAGCATACCAGATATAGAGAACTGGAAGATCGAAATGATGCAGACCGACCGGGAACGCTTGCTGGCGCTGCTCAAAGAGCACTCGTTGATGTTCGGCGAGTTCACTCTGGCGTCGGGAAAGAAGAGCAACTTCTACTTCGACTCGAAGAAGACGACGCTGCGTCCGGACGGGGCCTACCTCGTTGCAGCAGAAATGTTGCAGGCGTTGGCGGACCGGGGGATCCGTGCGGATGCCGTCGGGGGGCTGACGCTCGGCGCGGATCCGATCGTCTGCCCGATGGCCGCCCTGAGCCACACCACCGAAACGCCGCTCCGCGCCTTCATCGTGCGCAAGGAGGTCAAGCAGCACGGGACGACCCGTCAGATCGAGGGCGACCTGGAACCGGCCAGCAGGGTCGTCGTGGTCGACGACGTGATCACGACCGGCGGCTCGACGCTGAAGGCGATCGAGGCGGCGGAGGCGGCCGGCCACGAGGTGGTCGCCGTGCTGTGCATCGTGGATCGCGAACAGGGCGGCGCGGAGGCGCTCTCCAAATGGCCCTTCTTTCCACTGTTCAGGCGATCGGAGATCTTTGAGGATCGCTGAAACCGGAATCGACGTATAAGATGCCCGGCGAAATCCGATTGGCGGAGGTACCCGATGAAGTCCGTGTCCGTTCTCTCCATCTTGGCGTTGCTCGTGGCTTCGATGCCTCCCGCGCTCGCCGCCCCCGACGACGCTCGGCTCGAAGGCCTGGTCCTGGACCTCGACGGCCGGCCCGCCGCCGGGTACCACGTGCACCTGATCGACGATTCGGGCGCCGAGCGGGGCCACGCGGCCGTCGACGAGGGTGGCACCTACACGCTCGACGGCATCTCTCCGGGGAGCTACGCCCTGGCGCTCCAGACGCCGGACGGTCGCTTCGCGGCCGTCGATGCGCCGCCGCTCCGGGTTCGTGAGGGGCATCTCGTCCGTCGAGACTTCAAGTTGATCGAGCGCGACCCGGCCGACCCGGCGAACCCGGCGCAGCCGGCCTACGGTTTCGGGACCTGGTGGGCCGGCCTACCCGTCACCGGCAAGGTCTGGACCGTGGTCGCGGTCGTCGTCTTCCTCGGGTTCACGGTCGAGGCGTTCTCCAGCGACGAAGCCGTTGCCAGTGAGTTCCTGACCAACTGATCAGCGGTAGAAGGCGTCGATCGCATCGACGACACGCCGCTGCTGCCCTTCCTCGAGCTCGGGATAAACCGGCAGCGCCAGCACCTCGCGGCAAGCCTGCTCGGCGTGCGGGAACTGGCCTTCCCGGCCGCCCAGATCGGCGAAGCACTCCTGCAGATGCAGGGGCACCGGGTAATACACCGAGTGACCGATCCCCATCTCGTTCAGGTGCTCGCGTAACCGCTCGCGGTCGCGGACACGCACCGTGTACTGGTTGAAGATGTGGGTCGCGTTCTCCGCCCGCGCCGGGGGCTTGACACAATCGCGTTCGACCAGCCCGCACTCGACGAACCAGCGGTCGTAGCGCTCCGCGTTCGCGGCGCGGCCCGCGGACCAGCCATCCAGCCTGGGCAGCTTGAGGTTGAGGACCGCCGCCTGGAGCGCGTCGAGCCGGCTGTTCCAGCCGACCCAGCGGTGGTGGTACATCTGTTGCCCGCCGTGGACACGAAGTTGGCGGAGCTTCTCCGCGATCTTCGGGTCGCGGCAGACCAGCGCGCCGCCGTCCCCGAAGCCGCCGAGGTTCTTGGTCGGGAAGAACGAGTAGCAACCGACCTCCCCGAGCGTGCCCGCGTGCACGTCCTCACCCGCCGCGCCGCGGTATCGTGCACCGAGCGCCTGTGCGGCGTCCTCGATCACGATGCCGTCGCGCCGGCGGGCGATCTCGAGCAACGGGTCGAGGTCCGCGCATTGGCCGAACAGATGAACCGGGAGCAGCGCGCGGACGTTGTCCGTCCAGGCTTCGTCCACCAGCGCCGGATCGAGGTTGAACGTCTGCGGATCGATGTCGCAGAAAACCGGGCGAGCGCCGACGCGGTAAGCGCACGAGGCCGTTGAAAAGAACGAGAACGGCGTGGTCAACACGGCATCCCCGGCACCGATGTCGTACGCCGCGAGCGCCAGGATCAGGGCATCGGTGCCCGAGGCGCAACCGATCGCATGGGCGGCCCCCGTGTAGGCCGCGAGCGCGTTCTCGAAAGCCTCCACTCGAGGCCCCAGGACGAATTGCTGGGACGCCATCACCGCACGCACCTCCGCCTCGATCGCCTCTTTCAACGGGGCGTACTGTGCCTTGAGATCGAGCAGGGGAACGGGCTTCACGGCTTCTCCTCGACGGGGCCACGAGATTGTCGGAATGCCGGATTGTATTACCATGCGCTGCTGCCGCACTAGCGGCCTCGACGGTGCACGTGAATCTCACGCTCAAGGGCTCGGTACTCCTCTACGTCTTTCTCGTGCTGGGAGTGTTCCTCGCGGTCGCACCGTGGACACCGGTCTGGTACGAGGCGACCGTGCTGCTCCTCCCCACCCGCTTCGGCGCGCCGGCCCAGCAGGGCTGGGTGCGCGGCCTGGTCAGCGCGGTCGGGGTGCTGGACCTGGTCGCCGCCGTCTCGGCGGCGCTGGACTTGTTCCGGACCGAGCCGGAAGAGGATTGAAAAAAAGAAACGGCGGCCGGATGGCCGCCGTTCCACGGGACGCGATCCGATCGGGGTCAAATCACGTCCCACAAACGAGGAGGAAAAAAGCGTCTAACGTGGGTGCGGCGCCGGGCGCGACCATGCGGAGCGGACCCGGGAGAAGAGGCCGCCTCGAGACTGCGCCGCGGATCTCGAAGCGCTTCCCCTGCGCGCGCTTCCCTGAACCAGCTGCGCGGCTTCACTGAGCAACACCGTGTGCTCGGGATCCAGGTCGAGGCCGGTCTGGAAGGCGTCGTACGCGAGTCGTTTTTGCTTCGCCAGGAGATAGACCCGACCGAGATTCAGGAACATCTCGGGGTCCCGGTTCCGGACCCGCGCCGCGCGCTTACAGGCGTGCAGCCCTTCCTGGATCTTGTCGTGTGCCGCCGCGCGACACATCCCATAGTAGGATAGGTAGCGCATGTCGGGGTTCAGGATGCGACGCTGATGCTCGATATCCATCGCCCGGCGAAATCGGATGGCCGCCTCAACGTAGTTTCGGTCGACCAAGTACTCGAGTCCCTTCTTGAACTGGTTTTCGGCTGAAACGATAGGCATGTTGCATAACCCTCATATGTGCTGCTGACCGCTCTGATACGCATCCATACCCACTGGTGCTACAAGTTTTTTGTGTTAAATATTCAAGTTTTTCATTATCCATATGCATAGAGATAAAATAGCTTTAATGAGAAGCATTTTCGCGAAATCCCTTTTGGGAATCGTCTTGATTTTTTTGGGGTGCTCGGACACGAAGACGGAAAAGATTGCCGCGATCTACGAGCTCAAGATGAATCCGTCGCCCGAGAATATCGCCACCCTGCGCGAGCTTCTCGAGGAACAGGACCGGGACTTGCGAGTCACGGCGCTCAATTCGCTCGTGACACTCGGCGTCGAGGACGCGGCGGAGCTGGCTGTCGCCGCGTTGAAAGATGAGGACCCCTTCGTGCGGGCGACCGCCGCGAAGCTCGTCGGCGACCAGGAGGACCCGGCCCTCACCGGGTTCCTGACACGAGCTCTCCGGGCCGATCCCGATCCTCTCGTGCGGCGGCGAGCGTGCCAGGCGCTCGCGCGAGTCGCGGGAGACGATGCGGGCCCGGCTCTGATCGCCGCGTTGCGTGACCCGGATTCGCAGGTTCGGCTCGAGGCGATCAAGGGCGCCAAGGCCATCGCCCCGGGTCAGGGCAGCGAGAGGCTGGCGGAACTGCTCGGCGAGGATCCGAGCTGGGAGGTCCGCGTCCGCGCGGCGAGCGCGCTGGGTCTGTGTGGCGATCCGGCCGCCGGCGAGGCGCTCCGGGCCGCGCTCGACGACCCGGTCGAGTTCGTCCGGGCTGCCGCCGCCAAGGCGCTGGAGCAGTACCGTCCGGATCCCACGCCGCCCCCCACGGCCGCCGACGCGTCGGCCGCCGACGCGGAGGCCAGGAATTGACTCCGCACGGATCCGATGCCACCCTGGGTGGGTCTGCCACGGGATTTCCCTCGTGGCGACTCCGTCCCGGGCCGGACGGGGGCTTCATCCTCGACGGGCCCGAACGTGCCGAAGCGCGCGCCGACGCATCCGGTCTCGCGATCCACGGAGACCGATTCGAGCCGGGCGTCAAGCTTTTGCCGGACGGGACCGGGCGGGGAATCGTCCTCACCGACGGAACGGGGAACGCGCGCGACACGGTCTCGACACTGACCGGAGGATCGATCGCCGAGGACCCGCCGTCGGTCGTTCTGTCGGATGGCCGGGTGTTCCGAGTGGTCTGCGCACCGACGGGATACGCGATGCTGGGATGGGATCATCCCGGCTCTTACCTGGAAGTGGTGGCCGAAGGTTCGGGCTGGCGGCTGGACGTCACGCCCGCAGGAAACGGAATGGACGGGCTTCATCGTTTGCTCGTTCTGCTCGCGAGCGTGATCGTCAAGGATCAGGCGTCGCCGGGGATGGAAGGCATGGATCGATGAGCGAGCAACGCGGCGGCGGGTCGCAGGGACGCCGTCGGCGAGGACGGCGCCGACGCGGGGCGCGCCGCGGGCGCGGCCAGGGTGGCGGCGGGCGGCCTTCGCAACGCGTGGTCCGGAATATCCCCGAGGGAGAGCCCACCGAAGAGGCCAACGGCGTGTTGCAGATCGCCGAGGCCGGTCACGGTTACCTCCGCTCCGCGCAGTTCAGTTACAACCCCGAACCGACCGACGTGGTCGTCCCGCGCGAGCTCGTTCAGAACGCCGGCCTGGAAACGGGGTTGGAGATCGACGGTCTCGCCGTTCCGGCAGAACGTCCCGGAGCGGCCGCCTGTCTCGCGCGCATCACGAAGATCAACGGAGACGAGCGCGAGACCTGGGGCGGTCACACGCCGTTCAAGAGCCTGGTCGCCGAGGACCCGATCGAACGGATCCGGCTCGAGGTTTCCGGCGACGAGATCTCGACCCGCGTCGTGGACATCATCGCGCCCATCGGCAAGGGCCAGCGCTGCCTGATCGTCGCCCCGCCCAAGGCCGGCAAGACCGTGCTGCTGCAGAAGATCGCCCACTCGATCACCGACAACCATCCGGAGATCCACCTGATCGTCCTGCTCGTCGACGAGCGTCCCGAGGAGGTCACCGACTTGCGGCGCAACGTGCGCGGCGAGGTCGTCGCCTCGTCCTCCGACGAGATGACCAAGCAGCATGTGCAGGTCTCCGAGATCGTCCTCGAACGGGCCAAGCGGCTCGTCGAGTCCGGCCGCGACGTGGTCGTCCTGCTGGACTCGATCACGCGGCTGTCTCGCGCCTACAACTCGCAACAGCGCGGCTCGGGCCGCGTTCTCAGTGGCGGGATCGACGCACGCACGATGGAGAAGCCGCGGCGGTTCTTCGGCGCGGCGCGCAAGGTCGAGGACGGCGGATCGCTGACGGTGATCGGCACGGCGCTCGTCGACACCGGATCGCGGATGGACGAGGTGATCTTCCAGGAGTTCAAGGGCACCGGCAACACCGAGATCGTGATGGACCGCGGCCTGTTCGAGCGACGCATCTTCCCCGCGATCGACATCTCGACCACGGGCACGCGTAAAGAAGAAAAGCTCTTCACCGACGAGGAGTACAACAAAGTAACCCTGTTGCGGCGCGCGCTGGCGCCGCTCAAGGCCGCGGAAGCCATGCAGCTGTTGACCGAACGGTTGGGTCGCTACACCGACAACGAGACGTTCCTGCGCGATCTGACCAAGTAGCGCGGTTGACCCGGCGCGATCCGGACGCGACATTGAGTCGTATGGATCGCCACCGCGAAGACTGGGAACGCTGGCTCGAAAGACAGGCCGGCGCACGACCGACCCTCCCCGCGACCGTTCTCGAGATCGAGCGCTGGCTGCGTCGCCTCCCGGCGCCGGCGAGCAAGACGGTCGCCGACCTGGGCTGCGGTCTGGGCGCGCGCCTCGCCGCTCTGCGCTCGAAGTTTGCTACGGTGATCGCGCTCGATCACCTCGGCGACCTCGAGCCTCTCCGTGGGCGCCTGGACGTCGCGATCGCGCTGGGCTCGATCACCGCGTCGCGCCTGACCGACTTCGACCGCATCCTGAAACAGGTCCGCCGCTGCCTCGTCGAGGGCGGCCTGCTGCTGGCGACCTTCCCGGCGGCGCCCAAGAGCACCATCGCTCGCGCGATGCTGCTCGATGGCGGCGAGGCGACCCCGACGCCCACCGAGTTCCACGAGATCGAGCTCCAGTACCGCCTGCAACGGGCCGGTCTCCGCGGCGCCGCGATGCGCCGCGTCGCC
>JABAOE010001469.1_pt1 | contig 10935 bp, 12 predicted proteins | sample 7062141 | NCBI WGS metagenome assembly JABAOE01 (sample SAMN14538627, study PRJNA623070) | marine sediment metagenome | biome: marine biome [ENVO:00000428]; feature: marine pelagic biome [ENVO:01000023]; material: deep marine sediment [ENVO:00002113] | place: India: Gulf of Khambhat ...
GCAAGGCCGGCCAATCCACCGGCAAGTAGCATGAAGGTGCCCGGAATGGGAACCGAACCAGAAGCCCCATCGGTACTCCCGGTCGTTCCTCCTGTATCCTCTGTCCCACCTGTATCTCCGGTGCAGAGCCACGGCTGGTTCCAACATGAGGCCCACGCCGCAGGCTGGGGCATAAATGAACCCAGAGCCATGGTAAGGAGACAGAAACAAGCGAACCGTTTTAAGTAATGCATAGTGGCTTCCTCCTCCTGTTAAAGAACCATGAAATTAAACTATATTGCCCCCCCAAATAGCTGCCAGCCGCAAGAACCGGCCCCTTGCATTCTGTATGTGTAGTTCTACGCAGGAAGCGGAGGCCTGCAGGAACTTGGGTATCCTCTTTTATCAAGGTAACCGCGGCGTGCCTGTGTTGGCGTGCGACCCTGGGTGGCCTACTTCTGACGAGCCAACCGGGTTGCAGAGACCACATGCTCCTACCGGATTAGCTGCCAGCCGGTGCGACGATGGTATTCGCAGCAGTGTTGAGGGCCGTGGTGATGTTGGTCCCCAACAAGGTCACTGCACCCACGATGCCGAGGGTGATTAACGCGACCAACAGAGCGTACTCGCCAGCCGCCGCTCCTTCATCATCTTTCATAAACTGCCACATGGCATTCAACATGAGACCCTCCTTTAAGATTTGTAATGGTTGCTATCAGGAGGGGGTTCCAGCCCCTTCCCGATCTACCCCGACTCGGACTTCCCTCAGGAGCCAGTTCCTCCAAGGCAATTCCCTCAGCTGCGTGACCCTCGACGGCATCTCTTCCCAGCCGGAGAAGCTGGTTGAGGATCGTCCGCGACAATAGTGTGCAAGAGAGTTGCCCGTGTGGAGACTTTCAGAACTCTCAGAGAATCTTGATTATTTCATGGAGTAATTTCTCTCGCTGCGGTGGGCAGGCCTCGGTTTTTCGGTCCTTCTTAGGAGAACACTTGCGGTACTGCTGCCTCAGGTTGAGACACAACCGCCTTTCACCCTCTTTGAACCTAAGCTGAAACAAAGATGTGTGTGGATACATATCCAGAGAACGACTAAGTGTGAAAGTCTTCGAACAACTAGTGGCTCCTGACTTCTGAGCCTACGCAGATTTACCCATGAACTCAGCAGCAACAGGCACGTTCATCAATAGACCATCGTGCGGCAACAGCTAGTCCGTCATTAGAAATGGTTGTGATCACACACATCCTTTGCCGGTCGTGTGCCAAGACGATCCTTCTGCACAGCGAGTGGCTTACTTAAGAAATTCCCCCTCTTCTCACACAGCACACGCTGTGAAAACCCTGCGCAGAGCTCTGACAGTCCGTGGTCGGTCAGATTCTTTTTATCACGACTCCTGATTAAAGTACTGCTTCCGGGGGGAGGTCTCCCCCATTCCTGGTATGGCATGGGCGGTTATTGCTGTTGTAGCGTTGTCCCATGATGGAACGCGATCTTTCAGATGCCAGTGCCGCAGATGGGTTGAGAGTTAGCGGGCAAGAGATTTTGGTTGACAACCTCTCCTCTCTATGGAAGGCCGTCCTCCTTATCTTGCAGATGCTCCTCGACGACCTAGTGGATGATTGGTTGAACTCTGACGTAAATTCATGCGCAAACCAGGGCTTTTCCTTTAAGGACGGGACAAAGGACGACTGGGGCATGGACCATGGTTGGGAAGCTAGCCCGTTCCGAAACAAGTATCGCCCGACCGAATGGGAGTAACAGACCGTTGGTGTAGACGCTGTGTCGTGTCTGTCTTCGTGCTGACCTAGCCTCTTTAACTAGTCTCCTTGACGTAGTCCAGATCTCTGCTCAAGTTCAATAAAAGAATGACCATATTCTTCCTCGTTTTCACCAGACTTCAATCTGTTTACGGATCGCCCCTAGTCTTGTCGTAGTCAATATTAAGAATCCCGTCTTGAGGCGCTGCTGCAGCTTGGAATAGCCTGAAACTAACAGGAGGTGCGGCTTGATACCCTTGCTCGCGAGCCTCTTTGTTTTCCTTCCTCTCTCCGTCCATGCTCAATATTCTGGTGATCCCAGCGGCGAAGCCATGCAGCGATTTGATAGCCGGATGCATGCTTCGCCGTTGATGTGTTTTCCTGACCTAGTGCGAAGATATTTCTTGCCATCGATCGGCTATTTCACAGCTCCAACTACAGTGGTCTTGGAGATCCAGATGCAAATTCCTGAGTTGAAACGACCGCCGGCGCCGGAATCAGCTCCACTTGCTCCTGCAAAATTCTGGACGGCACGGTGTGGAGTCTTCGTTGAGCTTGACATTAGTCCGATATGAACCTGATGGAAGAGGAAAAGAAATCCTGTTGACCTGCCCCCTTAAACCGATTCAGATCTTCTCTTAGGGTCTGGCGGAAAGGAGGGTTGTATGCCGCGCATTAAGTAACGCCGACAAACGCACCGCTATNNAAACGCACCTCTATCACACTGCATGAGGCATCGGTCAGCCATGCAAATCAGTCGAAGTCTCGATATCACCGAACATGCGAGAATGGGTTTACCGCAGGTTTCAACTGACAGCTATACGATAAACTATTGGATCTGTAATTGTTTGATTGGGTTGTGGATAGTGCAGGTTTAGGTGGAATGCTTTCGACGAATCTCCAACCAGAGAACCTAGCCTGGCTCGTCACATGTGAATCACATTGAGGATGGTATAATTAGACGACGCAGCTCAATACGGTGGAGCAGTATCAAAATCTCCGCTGCACACTCCTCCCTTCCCATCCAGGGCACGCCCGCTTCATCGACCTCGGTTCTATGCTGACGCGCAAGTTTACTCTCAACGAGCAATGACTCCCAGGCTGCATGGGAGATGACCCTACAAGGGTAACCCTTTGAGCAATGGATTCCAGACAGGGCCTTGTACCCGAAATAGGCCAGCTTGATAGATGATAGCTCAGTACACGGAATGTCTACGCGAGTGACGAGTTATGAAAACGAGGGGAGTTCCGCAGGAAGGTTGTCTACCCACCCAAAGTGATCCAGAAACTCATTTAGAGTCGGACACAATTGAACGGTGCTGGCTTTAGCCCCCTGTTTGTTTATTCTTGTCAGCGGTTGATTTCATCCGTTGCGGCTTCTCTATACGGAAAGGCAGAACAGGGAGATCGAACGACTATGAAAAACCAAACTATGAAGGAGGTCGTTGTTCAAGAAGTCTGTCGATCATCGCTTGAAATTCAGCCAATGGTTGAGCACCTACAAGTGGACGGCCGTTGATGAAGAACGTCGGGGTGCTGGCAATACCGAGCGTGAGGCCATCGTACAGGTCTTTGGCCACTTCATCGCGATAGCGCCGTGTATTCAGACAGGTCGCAAAGGTGTCTAGCTCAAGTCCTAGTTCCTTCGCCAAAGCAGGAAAATCCCATCCCTTTCCCGGCGTTTGCCGATCAAACAGGATGTCGTGATACTCCCAAAACTTGTTTTGCTCTCCCGCGCATTGTGCGGCTTCGGCAGCCTGAGGCGCATGGGGGTGATTGGGAGCGGGATAATCCCGATAGACCAGGCGGATCTGCTCCCTGTAGAGACGCCGAAGTTCTTTCAGAACAGTTACGCTTTTTTGGCAGGCAGGGCATTGAAAGTCTGAAAACTCCACAATGGTCACGGGCGCATCGGTGGGTCCAATCGAGGGATCGCCGTCAACACTGACAGGAAGGATTGGCGGATCTGGGGGTGAAAGGGCTATGCGAATATCAGCTTTGCGACGTAGGGAAACCAACAGAGCCTGTCTCACCCGTGCCTGCTCCCGTGGGTCAATCGCTCTGCCGTGACTTGAGCTATCCGGTGTCCTGCTGGAGCTTAGCTGCTTGATCGGAGCTGGGATATTGGCAAGCTGGGCGACAGATTCCGATTGTGAAGCGTTTTCTAGGAGCTGGGAAACAGTAATGCCTTTTCGTGATGCCTCCTCCGCTAAGAGGGTCTCATCGATAATCCGTTGGAGTGCTTGGAGCAGCAGTTGGTTACGTTGTCGGTCAGCTTGGTAGAGGGGAAGAGCTGCAACCTGCTCAACTTTTTGCAAAGTGATCGGGCGTTTTCCTACGTGGGCAATTACGGTCTGTTCAAGTTGTGTCGGGTCAAGTTCATGCCCTCGAAAGTCTAAAAAGGTGTTCGTGAGAACGACAAACAGAATGAGAAAACCAAATATGGTCAGAATGCGGGAGTGCGACATGACCACCATCACATCAACGCATTGTGATGTCCTCTAAAGTAGCTAGCTAGAAAGTACCATAGTCAACAGATCCTCAAAAATCCATGATTTATTGATAATCCATATCGACCATACCGGTGTGGCTTCTTTGTACAAACACCTGCTCGACACAATCGCGTGCGGTCTACCGACCCTACCAATGAAATAATACTTTGAGAGTAGCCCATTTGTTGTAGGTCGACCCCATCTTCCTAGGTATATGCAGAAACCGGGTTCCATCATAGCCTTGAGGCATAGATGCCTCTGCGGCGCAATGATCTCAGGGGACTAAGTCACATGAATGATCACAGGCTAGCAAGAAACAATATTCCCCAGGCCGCAGTGAGGAGACAGCACTTGATGGTCTTTGCGAAACACCGGAAGACAGTTGGCGTTGCGAATAGGCCGATTGGATGGCAGGGCGGAAACAGCGGAATTAAAGGAAGCACGAACCATGACATGGTTTAACCACTTTTACAGCACTTCCGTAGCTGTGCCCATTTCGCTCTGTCTTCTACTGGTGATTACGCTACTCAGTTGGCGGAAAAAGGGCCATCAGGTCATTTTGGCCCTAACCATCTTTCTGTATGCGCGGTACCTGTTGTGGCGAGGGCTCTATACGCTGAATATGGGGGATTGGGCCACTTTCCTGTTGAGTTGGACGGTCTATGGGGCAGAAATATTTGCCTTCGTGCAGATCCTTCTCTTCGCCTATCATGCTTGGTCTTCAGTCGAGCGCCAACCGGTACCGATTCGCCGAAACCCGTATCCTACGGTTGACATTTTCGTGACCGTGGTGAATGAGCCGTTGAGCATTCTTCGCCGCACACTGGTGGGTTGTATCCACCAAGACTATCCCAAAGACCGTTATCAGGTGTATGTGCTCGACGACGGGTCGCGCGACGAGGTTCAGACACTAGCCGCATCGTTGCACTGTGGCTACATCCGCCGAGCAGATCGACAACACGCAAAAGCTGGAAATGTGAATCATGCCCTATTACAGACTTCGGGAGAAATTATAGCCATCTTCGATGTCGATCATGTTCCCACCAGCGGTTTCTTGAAAGATACGATTGGCTTCTTTGAAGACGAACGCGTGGCATTTGTGCAAACCCCACATCACTTCTATAACCCCGATGTGTTTCAGAAGAATCTGCAGCTCGAGGGAGTTCTCAAAAACGAGCAAGCTTTGTTCTATCGNNTATCGCGTACTTCAAGCTGGTCGCGACCACCACAATAGCGCGTTCTTTGCGGGGAGCTGCGGGCTCTTCCGACGTCGTGTCTTGGTGGAAGTCGGCGGATTTCGTACCGAAACCGTAACTGAAGATATCCACACGAGTATGGTGATTCATGCCAAAGGCTATCGGTCGTGCTATCTGAACAAGGTTCTCGCTGCTGGCCTGATGCCCGAAACATTTGAAAGTTCCATGAAGCAGCGTATACGATGGGCTACGGGCCATGTCCAAATCCTATTCCAAACAAATCCCTTCACTATGCGGGGGCTCACGATACCCCAACGACTTGGATACTTTGCCTCCATTTTCTATTTTCTTCATGGTATTCCCAGGATTATCTGTCTCGTAGCCCCACTGTTTGCTCTCTTACTAGGTATTATTCCTGTCATGGCGGATGTCCCATCTCTGGTAAACTTTTTCGGGTCCTACTATCTGGCGACGTTGGTGATGTTGAGAACCGTTAGCCGGGGTACACGTAATGCGTTTTGGTCCGACATTTATGAAACGGCTGACAGCGTGGCGATGAGTTGGGCAACACTTAAGACAGCACTGAAACCTTGGAAGAAACGGCCGTTCATCATCACCCCGAAAGGAGTGACTCGAGAGCAAAGGGGGTTCTCACGGTTTTCCTATGTCTTGCCACACCTCGTGATTATGGGACTTCTTATTGCGGGAATTGTAACTGGAATACGTCTCTGGCTATCTGCAGTCCCAGTCCCCGGACTGGAGGTGAGTCTCTTTTGGGCTGCAGTCAATCTTCTTCTCATTGGTGTAGCGATTCTGGCCGCAGCAGAACTGACGGAATGGAGAAACGTTTTTCGCATCAAGAGCCGAATGCCCTGTGAATTGATTAGGGGCAGGGAACGACTCCGCGGCAGGGTTGAAGACATCAACGAAACAGGAGTGCTCATTCAGACAAGTAGACGACTCTTGGGAGGAAAAGACTCAGTACTCCTCAGTATCAACACTCCTCAGGGCGACCAGTTAGTAGTCCGAGGACAAATCTGTCGTCAGCACCGAGTATCCTCGGGGGTCGTAGACATTGGGCTAAAATTCCTCAACGTGGACGACAAGACCGTTAACGCATTACTCGCCGCGACGTTTTCCAACCCTCGAATATGGAACAAGCCTGATCTCGAACCAGGAATATTCCGTAGCTTATGGTCGATCCTTCGGGTATTCAGTATGGTCTTTACCACGTCGAGAGCCTCGCACCGGCGCGATATTCGTATCCTGCACCAACAAGAGTGCCGCCTGGTCTCTCGAGACCGTATCTTGATTGGAAATGTCGGCCAAATTTCAAAGACAGGGATTTCGTTGAACGTTCCTGGAACGGTCGATCTTGTCGCTGAGAAGGGAACCCTGTATCTAAACTCGTTCGTGTTCAAAGTTCGCAAGAGATGGGCAATGCAATGCAAGGACGTTGTGCGGGCTGGCTTCACAATTGAACAGGTCGACGAGGGAGCAGAACAATGGCAAAAGCTCACGTCTCTTGCAGCATAGTGTTGGCTACGGTTCTGTTGTGGCCGGCCCTCGTCGAAGGTGGCGAGGTCTTTACTGGGTTTCAAAGCGATGATGAGGGCCAGTACTACTCGTTCTTGGGTGTCCGGACGCCTCTCACATCCGACGAGTCCACGCTGCAACCATTCCTACAGGTAATGGGAGCCGGACTAGGTTACACGTTCAAAGACAAGGGAAAAGAGCGCGATGTCAATGTCCAGTTTGTGACACCCTCTTTAGGACTCAAGTATAAAGTAAACAGTTGGAGCTTTATTGGCTTTGCTGGGCCCCAGGTGCGCTGGAAGCAGGAGGATCGTCTCACGGGAGGTCGAACGAGAGAACAGACTGTTGGAGTGTATGTTCAGGCAGAGGCGTTTCATTGGCAGGAGCAGGGAATCTTCCATGCCATCGTGTCATACACGGATTTGGACGATTTTGTTTGGAGCAGGCTGCGCGCCACCAGACTAGTTTATCAAAGCCAGCAGATATGCTGTCCCGTGTACCTTGGCTGGGATCTTGCGGGGATGGGGAATAAGGATTTCTACGCCGTCCAAACAGGGCCACTCGTCCAGGTACCAATCAATCAATTCTACTTCACGCTCAAGGGAGGCTACCAGTATTCAGAAACGTTTCGAAACGGAGCATATGGGGGTGTGGAACTCTATTTCCCGTTCTAAGAGAACCGGGCCAGTGCTGTCAGGCACACACGCTCTCGATAGATTACGTAGAACGTATCAATTGCATACGCCGGCTATGAAAGGGTGCCTATGATGTATGTGGTTGCATTGGCAAATCATCTTCGTGTGGGGCAAATCTTCCAATGTGGAGGAGCTCCCCGGAAGTGTACGTACCCGAAGCACGCCATATGGCCAAGAGCCTTAGGAATAGACCGGTTCTGCCGATTTCAATGACACCTGATTTGAAGGAAGGAAGACATGTCAAACTGGGACAAAATGTTGATCGGGACGAGTCAGTGCTTTCTCAAGGTGACGGAGGTGATCCCGCAGTTGTCGAGATCGAAGGCGACTGTCTTAATCTCTGGGGAAACTGGGACGGGCAAAGAACTCTTCGCTCGTGCCATCCATTACTATAGCGAACGACAGGGCAAGCCGTTCGTGCCATTGAGCTGTGCGGCCTTGCCGGATCATTTGATCGAAAACGAGCTCTTTGGCCATACGAAAGGCGCATTTACGGGAGCATTACTCGAAAAGCATGGTCTGTTTCATGAGGCCCATGGGGGAACGTTGTTTCTCGACGAAATCAATTCGCTTAGCTTGGCGGTGCAGAGCAAGTTGTTGCGGGTTTTGCAAGATCAGGAGTTCAGACCGCTCGGTTCGACCAAAAGTCAAAGCGTCGATGTGAAGATCATTGCCGCAAGCAATGCAGACCTCCGCCACCTGATCGAGGCGCGTCAATTTCGAGAAGATTTATTCTACCGGTTGAATATCTTGTCTATAATACTGCCTCCTTTGCGCGATCGGAAAGAGGACATCTTGCTTCTTGCAAACCATTTTATGAAGATATACGCGAAGGAATTTGGCAGGAGTCACATCACGATGGAGTCTTCTGCTAAAGCGAAGCTGATGGGCTATGCTTGGCCTGGGAATGTAAGAGAGCTACAGAGTGTAGTTCAGCGAGCCATCGCCATGGGATCGGGCGATACAATCGATGCCCATCATTTCGATCTACCGGAGAGCGAGAATCCGGAACTGATCTTGGCCAGCGAGACATCTGCCCCCGATGCGATTGTCCCTGACCATAGTTTACAGAGCATGAAACGAAAGTTGGTCAATGAATTTGAGCGGGAGTACCTCAGTGGTCTGCTTATCACGTGTAACGGCAATATTTCAAAAGCCGCGCGTACCGCAGGAAAGGAGCGCCGGACATTTCAGCGGTTGTTGAAGAAGTATGGGCTCGAGCGCCGCACTTTTGTTGATGCTGCCGAGGCTAGTTCTCCACAAAAGTGAGGTTTAAGAGCCGCACCAAGCAAGTTGCTGACGTGTTGAATTGCTGAATTTTCTGAACCTCGGCAGGTGGAACAGTCCGGTACTGAAATTGCTCTGGAAGGCCAGCAATGCACCGGCCAGAGCATATACAGCACAGCACTGCCATCGCTTGGCTGATTCTCGGCTACCTCGCTGCCCATCCAGATGCAAAAGACACCGCTGAGGGCGTGACAAAGTGGTGGCTACATGGTGATGGGGGCAACGATGAAGTAAATATCGTTCGCGCTTCTCTTCAGTACCTGCTACGATTGGGATGGCTGACGCCTTCAAGAAGCGCTAACGGCAGCGTCCTCTACGGGCTCGACCATGCCTGTAAAAGCTCGCTCAAGGGGTTTCTGTATTCCCGGTTACGGTTCCACTAAAGTTATGGGCAAGAAACTGGGGCGGTGAGGTTAGAGGCCACAGCGCCGTTTGCGGTACTGCCAAGTGCTTTGCGAGCCTGCCGAAGATTTTCCGAAGCCTTCTCATAATACTGTGGGTTCTCCTCAATAGCTCTCTCGAAACAGGCAGCAGCTAATTGAGCATTCCCCATGCCCAAAAGAATAACACCCAGATTGTTATAGGCGCGCGGCTCATCCGTGGCTTTCTTAAAGGATTCCAGCGCGTCCGCATACCGTTGTCGATGTGCGTAGGCCACTCCTAAGTTGTTGTATATCTTTGGGGAGGCGGCCCCGGTCGTAGTGGCCTGTTCGTAGGCTTGAATGGCAGCCTCATGATCTCCGTGGAGCGCATAGGCGAGGCCGAGATTATTGAGTATGCCCGGTTCACGTGGCTGAATTGCCAGAGCTGCTTTGTAAGCAGCGATCGCATCGGCGTGACGCTGCTCTCGATCGTATACAAGTCCCAGTAGATCGTGTGAAACCCAGCTTGCTGAGTCGAGCTCAATTGCTTGCTTGAGTACTTCTTCGGCTTCTCGCAGTTTCCCTTGTAACAAGTAGATATGCCCAATACCTTGGTGGGCTAGCGCCGAGCGAGGGTCTCGTTTCCGGACGTCCTGAAATTGTGCAAGAGCTGGTTCAAACAACCCTTGCTGGAGAAAAAGGTTTCCCAGCTTCACGCGCACGCTGTTGCGAGAAGGGTCAGCCTTCAGTGCCTTCCTGTAGTGAACCCCAGCCAAGGGCAAGTTGTTACGCTGTGCTTCAGAATCTCCTGTGCGTTCATGCTCTTCTGCCGTCATTGCTTCGACTGGGACCTCTGGTCCCTCTAGAGCAGCCTGGACACCCTTCTGATGTTCCAGCATTTTTCGATATTCCGCCATGTTAAAGGACGGAGCCGTGGAGTCTTTGGAGCCGGCACAGGCGGTCAGCACACATGCTCCAAGAAGACAACTGGTGCCATGCAGAAATCTTGATCGGTTCCAGCGTCCCATCTCCATCCTTTCTGCGGTAAGTCTTGCCCTGATGCTCACGCACTTCAGCATTACGTGAAGCGCCCTGGATAATCAAACAAATCTGTTTTTTCAGCTTGTGATCAATGGAGCCTGGTGGCAGTCGGGTCTCAACGTGCGGCTGGAGTACCCTAATGGGCCCGCTCGCCAAGGCGTGCGCGCCGCATCTACAGAAGTCGCTCCCCGAAAACCGCTGGAGTTTTGGGCAGTTCGGCAGGTCCTACAGTGGCAGATGCCTTGCAAAGTCCTTGGCATTCTATTGAACCGACTGCCGGTGCATGCGTCGGTAGCTAGCAAGGTCGAGGAGGTGAGGAAATTCCATTGCTGTAGCTTCCTTGGACTGGGAGTCGGAAACGAATCGGAACAGAAAGGGTACAAAACCTTTTCCTCTATCGAGTCACAACAATAAGCCTAAGGAGAACTCTATGTTGAATACCATTTGGCAATTTATGAAAGACGATGAAGGAGCGGCGGCTGGCGAGTATGCCCTGTTGGTCGCGTTAATCACTCTCGGGATCGTGGGTGCGGTGACCCTGCTGGGCACCAACATCACCACAGCCCTCAACACTGCGGCGAATACCATCGTC
>JABAOE010006486.1_pt2 | contig 10932 bp, 8 predicted proteins | sample 7062141 | NCBI WGS metagenome assembly JABAOE01 (sample SAMN14538627, study PRJNA623070) | marine sediment metagenome | biome: marine biome [ENVO:00000428]; feature: marine pelagic biome [ENVO:01000023]; material: deep marine sediment [ENVO:00002113] | place: India: Gulf of Khambhat ...
GGAAAGTCGGCACCCAACTGCCACGCTGTCATTGAATACGCTCGGCCCCGGCATAGATATTGAATCGATTGCCACGGACAAAACCGAGGAGGGTCATGTTGAAGCTCTGGGCCAACTCCACGGCGAGACTCGAGGGAGCACTGACGGCTGCCACCACCGGGATTCCCCCCATGAGCGCTTTTTGCATAATCTCGAAACTCGCCCTGCCGCTCACCATGAGGATGCAGTTCTTTAGAGGAAACTTTCGCTTTAGCAACCGGTCCCCCAGCACCTTATCCACGGCGTTGTGCCTGCCCACATCTTCAAAGAGACTGAGCAGCTTACCGGAATCATCAAACAGACCCGCTGCGTGAAGACCGCCGGTTAGGTGGAATATCTCCTGCTCGGGCTGGAGGCGCTCGGCCACCAATTCGATGGTTCGGCTGGAAATCTTCTCTCCATTGGTGGAAAGAGCGCTTCGGTTCCTGATACGTAGGGCTTCCAGGGTCGCCTTACCGCACACGCCGCAACTGGAAGTGGTGTAGAAGTGTCGCTCAAGAAGCTCCGGTTGGAACGATACCTCGGAGGCTAAACGAACGCTGACCGTATTGCATTGCCCCAACTGACTTTTGGGTCCCGAATACCGGACATCTACAATATCGGCTGCCGATTGAACGATTCCTTCTGTGTATAAGAAGCCTGCGGCCAGCTCAAAATCATGTCCCGGTGTTCGCATCGTCACCGAGATGCTTTTCTCTGTCTGTTGCTCCTCCTGACCGAAAATCAGACGGATTTCCAGGGGCTCCTCAACCGCCAGGACATCTTCCCCGCTCTCCCCCCTGGCGTCGATGACCTTTTGAACCCTGAGGTGCTTCGTGCTCTTTGCTTCCGGCCTGTCCATGGGCGTTGAACTACAATCTATTCCCTTCAGCGGTGCCGTACAAGGGAACGATTTTAACCAGCGCGTTGTAGTCTGGAATACCGCAGAGAGGATCCCGTTTTCCGCGCGGTAACAAGACGTTCCCTTCCGGCCAAAAGGTCTGGACGTTCCGCGGCTGGATGGGCATCAACTAACTTGACTCGCCCCTCAAACTCCCCTGCATCCGATTTGAGCAACACCCGGCTGCCATCCAGAAGATTCAAGAGACGGGCATCTTCGGGGTTAAGAAAGACATCGTCCCGTTTTGCGCCGGTTAGGGGATCATAGGTTGACTGCACCATGCTGTTGAACTGTTTGCCCCGGCGTGTGCTCAAAGCGAACCATCCCTCGGGGATCCCAGCCTGGGGTGGTTTGAGAGGGGTAAGAAGGGCTTTGCCGGTGACCGTATTAAAGCGGCCGTCCCGGCAGAGTATGGGCCCACCCCACTGCACCGCATCCCCTTTTTCTTTTAGCTGCTGGATTCCATCGTAAGCGGGAACGGCCTTGGCAATGTCATCTCGAATGGTCTGGGCGTCATCGAAATGAATCCCTTGGCGTCTGTCCGGATAGACCCGCTCCGCAAGCGCCATCAGGATTTCCCATTCCGCCATGCTCTCACCAATCCGACGGCCTGAGATCTCCGGGCTGTAGAGAATATACCTCTCCGTAGAGGTTTCCGTCCCGCCTCCTCTTTGCTCGTAACGGGTTTGCGCGGGAAGCAGGATAACCTGGTCGGCGGGATCCACAAACATTTGAGGCGACAGGACGATGTCCTGGTGGACGCGGAGCGGAACATTGCTCAAAGCCTCATGTACATACTCCGGCTCCGGCAGGGTCTCCAAAAAATTTCCGCCTACGGAATAGAGAAGATGGAGGTCGCCTTCATGGGCCGCATCGATCATCTCCACCGCGGACAAGCCCTTCGACGTCGGCACCTCGAATCCCCACAAGGATGAAAACCTATCCGCCGACACCGAGTCCACTGGATCCCCTCCTGGAAAATTGGTCGGAACACAGCCGACTTCGGCTCCTCCCTGTACTCCGCTATGCCCGCGTATGGGCATCAAGCCGCACCCCTGACGCCCAACCATTCCCCTTGATAGGGCTAAATTGACAATGGCCCTTACGTTCTCCACACCGAAGGTGTGCTGGGTAATGCCCATGCTCCAAATAAAGACCGCCGATTTCGCTTTGGCGTACATCTCGGCGAACCGCTTCATGTCCGCCCTAGACGCCCCGGAATACTGCTCCAGTAATTCCCAGGTTTCTCCCTCCAGCTCGTCCTGGAGTTGTTCAAACCCGATGGTGTGTTCATCCAAGAAGACCCGATCGATTCCATTCATTTCTAAGAGTGACTTGATGACTCCATTGATGAAAGCAATGTCACCTCCCGTGTGAATGGAAAAAAACTCATCCGTGAGCTTGGTGCCAAACAGGGCGCTCTCCAGGACCGACGGAACCCAGTAACGCTCCAATCCCGGTTCCCGATAAGGATTGATCACGGCAATCTTGGCGCCGTTTTTCTTCGCGTAGTAGAGGTATTTGGTAGTGACGGGTTGATTGTTGGGAACATCGCTACCGAGAAAGACCAGAAGATCGCTCCCAAGCCAGTCCTTATAGGAACAGGTTGAAGCCGCGACCCCAAGGGTCTGCTTCAATGCAACGGTGCTGGGTGCGTGACAGATACGCGACGAATTGTCCACGTTGTTGGTGCCCAGGAATCGGGCGACTTTCTGGGCGACATAATAGGTTTCGTTGGTGATCCCGCGGGAGGTTAAATAAAAAGCAAGCTTGTCTGGCGTGGTATTCCTGATGCCACTCGCAATGGTCTCGAAAGCCTCCTCCCAGGTGATGCGACGGAATCCCCCATCCCCCTTTTTACGAATCATGGGGAAAGGCAACCTTCCGAGCTGTCTCAACTCGGAGGAGTTTTTCTCTTTTAGCGCTTCGAAGTTCTCTAGCACCCCCGGGTCCAGGGCAGGCATTGTATTGAGACGCAGCAGATTCAACCGCACACTGCAGAGGTGTACCCCCTGCATCGTGAAATCCCGAATACCGGTGGTCCCGAGTGCACAGCCGTCGCAAACACCCTTGTTCAGGATGCGCCATGCGAAGGGAAGCTCATCGCGGTTTTGCCAGATGGTTTTTACAATTTCGAAATAGTGATTGGGCTTTACCTGGCCAAGACCGTTGGGCATGTAGCCGGCCCAGGTGAGCGGATTCCAAAGATGGGGCAACCTACGTTCTCCTTTTTGGCATTTTAGATTTTTGATTTTGGAATTTAGATTGAGAGAAACAAGTAAGTCCAATTTTCGGGAAAACAATTCTTCTCGCAGAGGCGCTCAGAAGGCCAAGTTCGGACAAAGACACCTCGCGCAAACACGCACAGGGTGCCAAGTTTTCAAAAATCAAATAATGCATCTTCTTTGCGCCCTTTCTCACCTTCGCGTCTTGGCGAGAAAATCTTCGTTAATTCGGGAATAGATTCCTCTCGCACCCTTCGGCGGGCTCAGGGTCCCGAGCACAGTCGAGGGAAAGGCGCCAAGTAAGCCAAGTATCGTGAAAGAAAAAATGTTTCTTTGCGATCTTTGCCATCTTAGCGGCTTGGCGAGAAAAAACTTATTTTAAACCTCAACTATCGAAAATCGTTGTTCCAGTTGCCTTCCAGGCGGGTCATAGCGTCGCCCGAGAATCCCCCGGCACCTGAGCAGGACACCGCCTGCTCCACGTGGTCCAGTTCGGAAAATCCAACCAAAACCGTTGACACCTCGGGCTTGGCCAATGCAAATCGAATGGCCGCCTGGGGAAAGGTTTTGATGTCACCGGAAATAAGCCATTTTAGCTTTTTCGCTCTTTGGATATCCGCTTCGTAATCAGAACCCGGGGACAGGGTGTTTTCTTTGCCGGTTGGTGTTGGAGGGGTGTCGGTTATCGCGCCCTTGGCCAGCACCCGAATAATAACTACTCCCATATCCATCGCAGCCGCTTTGTCGATTAGCCGGTCATAGTCCAGTGCAGTGAACTGTTTGGGCACGGAGTACGCCGCGCTTGGATTGAGCAAGTTATAGTAGACCATGATGGTGTCAAACTCGCCGCTCTCCACCAGCCGGATCAAAGATTGTGGGTGCCCGAGGGCGGGCGCGCCAAAATATCGTATCTTGCCCTGCTCCCGGAGCGTTTTGAATCCTTCTAAGACACCCTTTGGCCCCAGAACGTCCTCCGGAGTCAGGGCAAACCCGTTGTCTCTGTTTGGCGCCACCCGGCCATGGAGTTGAATCACGTCCACGGACGATCTACCAAGCCGCTTTAGACTCTGGTTCGCCGAAGCGATGGTGGCTTCTCGCAGGTCGCTCAAGTCCTCGGGATTGATACGTACCTTTGTCGCCAGGGTGATATCGGCTGCCGTCTGCTTCAAGACCTCTCCCAGGTTGGTTTCTGACGTTCCACTCCCATAGGAAGCCGCTGTGTCAAAATAATTGATCCCGTGTTTTAAGGCCAAGCGGACAACGGCAAGTTGCTTTTCCAACTGGTCTCGGGTCAGCAAACCAGCAGTGGCCCCGCAGCCAAAACCAATTTCAGATATTTTCAAACCCGTCCGACCGAGAATTCTGTACTTCATTTATTCCGCCAATGGGAAATCAATGCATAATTACAGAACGGATGCTTTTTCCTTCGTGCAAGAGGCCAAAGGCGCGATTAATGTCCTTGAGGAACATGGTGTGAGTGATCATCTCATCGACTTTAATTTCATTCTTCAGATATCGTTCCACGTAGCCCGGGAGTTGGGTGCGGCCTTTGACCCCGCCGAACGCCGTTCCTCTCCAGACCCTGCCGGTAACCAGTTGGAATGGACGGGTGCTGATCTCTTCGCCCGCCCCGGCAACACCAATAATAGTGGACTGGCCCCAACCCTTATGACAGCACTCCAGGGCGGCGCGCATGGTGCTGACGTTGCCAATGCATTCGAAAGAATAATCCACCCCCCCATCCGTCAGTTCAATGATAACGTCCTGTACCTTGGAATCGTGATCTTTGGGATTCAAAGTGTCGGTGGCGCCCAGCTGCTTGGCCATTTCAAATTTTGACGGATTAGTATCCACGGCAATAATACGCGACGCTTTGGCGAGCACCGAGCCCTGAACGGCACTCAAGCCCACCGCCCCTAGGCCAAAAACGGCAACCGTCGAGCCGGGTTCTACCTTGGCGGTATTCAGCACCGCACCAATACCCGTGGTTATACCGCAGGCCAGCAAGCAGACCTTGTCCAGGGGAGCCTTAGGGTCGATCTTGGCCACCGCGATCTCCGGCAGCACGGTATACTGTGAAAAAGTTGAAGTTCCCATGTAATGGTAGACGGTCTTTCCTTTGTAAGAGAACCGACTGGTCCCGTCGGGCATCAATCCCTGTCCCTGAGTCGTGCGTATGGCGCCGCAGAGATTGGTCTTCCCTGATTTGCAAAACTTGCACTGCCCGCATTCGGGTGTGTAGAGGGGGATCACATGATCGCCAGGCTTTAAAGCCGTCACTCCACCTCCGACCTCTTCCACGACGGCGCCCCCTTCGTGACCGAGAATCGCGGGGAATACCCCTTCGGAGTCCATACCTGAAAGAGTATACGCGTCCGTATGACAGACACCTGTAGCCACCAAACGTAGCAACACTTCCCCTTTTTTGGGGCCTGCCAATTCAACTTCTTCGATTTCCAAAGGCTTGCCCGGCTCCCAGGCGACAGCTGCGCGTGATTTCATAACACCTCCTTAAGGCGCTTTGCGCCTTTGTACAATAGAAAATAGAAGAATAGACCAATGGAGGCAGAACAAAGATTGCATTCCGTTGATCTTCTATTGCTCCAATTTCTACTGCGCAATTGATCGGAACGCGAAGCGTCCCTGGGGCTTATGCCCTCGCCCATTCAGGCTTCCCCCTCGATCCGCAGTCCGTTGAATCCGTTCCAATTCGTATGGATCCTTTGAGCTAAACATTGAGTTCCACAATTTCGGGATGAATGGAAGAGCCGTCGATCTGTAATCGGGCCACGGCTACGGGAAGCTTGAAACGACGGGGACCGGCGCTTCCGGGGTTGACAAAAAGAATGCCGTTGTGGTTGGTGATCCAGGGTTGATGGGAATGACCGCTGATGACGACCTGAAATCTCGAAACAGCTGGATCCAAGTCCAGGGTCTTGAGATCGTGGAGCACATAAAACATCAATGGGTCCACCTCCACCACTTCTGTATCGTGGAACTCATCCGCCCACTCACCCTGATCGACGTTACCGCGGATGGCCACCACCGGAGCGATGGTTCTGAGGGTCTCGATGACCTCAACCTTTCCTATATCACCCGCGTGTATCACCAGTTCAGCTCCGGCCAGCGCGCGGAGGGCCTCCGGCCTTACCAGGCCGTGGGTGTCTGAAATTAGACCGATAAATCGCTTTTTCTTTTGCTTCGGCATATAACAACAAAAACAATCGTAGCCCAGAGAATTCAATCAGACGTTGAAAGGGATTCAAGGTATTGTCTGAGGGCGCTTAGATTCGGCGCGATGGGTTTGAGTTCTTCGCTGGGATCCAACACCGCCGAGGGTTGCTTGAGCCCATGCCCCGTGATGTTGCACACTACGACCTCGTCCTGCCCGATGGTCCCCGCTCCCCGGAGTCGGCGAGCGGCCGCCACGGAAATGGCTCCGCTAGGTTCCGCGAAGACGCCGGCCAGCCGACCCAGAAGCGTTTGCGCCTCCAGGATCTCCTCGTCACTAAACGATAGGGCCGTGCCTTTCGAACCACGGACGGCCTCCAGGGCCCGCCACCCCATGGAATTTGGGTTCCCGACCTTGATGCTTTCCGCAACGGTGTCTTGCACGGGCACCGGTGTGATCTCTGCCTCGCCCTTGTCAAACGCGGCGGCGATGGGCGCCGCCCCCTGGCTTTGAGCAGCCACAAGCCTTGGCATGCGATGAGCCCAGCCGAGTTCGTTCAGCTCTCTAAATCCTTTCCACATGGCGTAGATCCCCGTGCCTCCGGCGCTGGGATGAATGACCCAGTTGGGCACATGTTCATCCAGTTGATCAAACATCTCGAAGGCGTAGGATTTTTTGCCCTCGTTACGGTAGGGGTTTGAGGACAAACAGTCATACCATCCAAAGCGCTCGATGGCCGCGCTGTAAAGCTTTGCGCCTTCATTGTCCAGATCACCGTCCAGGGAAACGACAATCGCACCATAGGCGCGTGCCTGGGCAATCTTGGCCGTAGATATGCCATGGGGCACCATGACCACGCAGTTGAGACCCGCGGCAGCCGCATACGCTGCTACGGAAGCGGCTGCATTTCCGGTGGAAATGGCAACCGCCGTCTCGAACCCTAACTCTTTTGCCTTGGACATGCCCACCGAGTTGCTTCGATCTTTAAGGGAACCAGTAGGCAACACCGTATCGTTTTTAAGATACAATCGTCTGAGCCCCAGTTCCTCGGACAGCCGTTTTGGCTTCAACAAGGGTGTGTAGCCTTCTCCCAGAGAGACAACCTGCGTGCGATTTTCCACAGGAAAAAAATCAAACCACCGCCAGATGGTATGGTCCGTGCTCCTTCGCAGGTCGATCAAGTGGGATCGGGTTAAATGGGAAAAATTCACCGAGACTTCAAGAACGGATGCGCATGAAGGACAGGCAAAAGTCGTCTTTGATTTCACCTCTTCCGAACACTTCGGACAACGTAATTTTTTAATTAGACCCATGGTTCTCTATCCTCAACTCAGTTCGGAAATTTAAGTATTAACCGTTCGTGTAAAAACTGTAAATTGGAAACCGAAGTGAATGTAAAATTCCAAATCCCAAATTAGAAATTTCAAATCATCAATCTAAAATCACCCGGCTTTCTGCCCGGAAAGGCTTTCCCAAAAGAGCTCTACCGGATGCTTTGCGCTACGACCCGTCAGTTGATGGATTTGCTGGCGACAGGAGATACCGGATGCGACGATTTCGACATCGTTGCCGGCGGAGCGTACCGCAGGGCCGAGCCTGCGGTTGCCTATGGCGAGGGAAAGGTCGTAGTGCTCCTTTTCAAAGCCGAAGGAGCCAGCCATTCCACAACAACCGGAGTCCACTTCGTGGACATTATATCCAGCCCAACGGAGCATGGCAACCGTTGTCTCTGTGCCTGCCAGAGCCTTCTGGTGGCAGTGACCGTGCAGGAGCGCCTTCCCAGGCTTCAACTGAAATTCCATTGATAGGCGGCCCGCGTCCTTCTCCCGGATAAGGAACTCTTCCAGGAGCAAGCTTTGGTTCGCCACGTGCCTGGAAGCATCATTGCGTAGAAGGTCCGGATATTCATCTCGCAAGGTGAGCAGGCAAGACGGTTCCAAGCCAACGATTGGGACCTGTTTCTCGGCATAAGACGCCAGTCGTCGCACATTGATCGCGGCTAGTCTTTTTGCATCATCCAACATTCCTTTGGATATCGAGGGTCGCCCACAACACTGTTTCTCCGGCAACACCACCCGGTATCCGGCCCGCTCTAGAATGCCTACGGCTGCCATAGCCACTTGTGGAGAGTTGAAATTATTGAACGTGTCATGGAACAAAACGACTTCACCATTGGATCGGGCTCCTTCAGGCGATCTGTTCCGGAACCACGCCTCAAAGCTCTGGTTTGCAAAAGTCGGCAACGGACGCCTCCGATCGATGCCAATAATGCGCTCCAGAAACCAACGATGGAGGCGGTTATTGACCATGAGGTTGGCCAGAGGAGCCAACCGTACGCCCCAGCGGTTTAGGGTTTCGATGCGGCCGAACATGCGATTGCGCAGGGGTAGTCCATGGATCTTGTGATGGTGGGATAAGACCTCATATTTCAATTTGGCCATGTCCACATTGGAAGGACATTCCGCCTTGCATGCTTTGCACTCGAGGCACAGATCAAGGGTTTCGTAAAGTCTTTTTCCACTAAACTCTTCCTTAGGCAAATTCCCCGTCAAGACGGCTCTCAGGGCATTGGCCCGTCCCCGGGTGGAATGCTCTTCCTCCTTGGTTGCCATGTAGGAGGGGCACATGGCTCCGGCCAAAGTCTTCCGGCATACTCCCATGCCACTGCACATCTCCACCGCCGCCGCAAAGCCTCCCTGATTACTAAAGTCGAAAGTCGTCTCTGGTTCCCATATCTCAGTAGACGGGTTGACGCGAAGAGACTCCGACATGGGTGGCGCATCAACGATCTTGCCGGGATTCATCAACCCTGTAGGATCAAATGCTCCTTTAACTCGGCGAAACGCATTATAGAGATCGGGGCCAAACAGTTTCTCATTGAGATGGCTGCGCGCAAGACCGTCGCCGTGCTCTCCTGAAAGGGCCCCGCCGGACGCCAAAACGAGGTCAGAAATCTCACTCGCGATGGAGGTCATCTTATCAATTTGGCCGGGGGCTCTGAGATTGATGAAGGGGCGAATATGGAGACATCCTACCGAACAGTGACCGTAGTAACCTGCGTTGACCCCATGGTTGGTGAGAATCTCGCGAAATCCCTTTACGAATTCAGGTAACTTGACGGGATCCACTGCCGTATCCTCAACAAAGGCAATGGGTTTTCTCTCTCCCTTCATTCCCAGCAGAAACCCGAGGCCATCCTTTCGGACGCTCCAAATTCTTTGGATTTCATCCACTGAAAAGGCTTGAACGGATTCGTAACCGATACCCTGGCGCCTTCGAAGAGATTCCAGTTGTTCGATTTTACTGCGTACCTCACCTTCCGAAGACCCATCGTACTCTACTATTAGGATTGCATTTGGGTTGCCCCGAATGAACTCCATGCGCTTAGACTGAATTAGGTTGTTCCTGGCAAGATCAAGGACGTGCTTGTCCAGCAGCTCCACCGCATAGGGTTCTGTCTCCACGATGGCCGGTGAAACCTCCAAAGCCTCCCAAACCTCGTGGAATTGAATCACGTCTAGCGCGGTATACTTGGGTTTTCGGACAAGCCTCATTTTAGCTTCAACGACACATGCCAGGGTTCCCTCGGAGCCTACGATGATGCGTCCCAGGTTTATGGGCTGAGGCTTCACGAACTCGTCGAGATTGTAACCAGAGACTCGGCGCAAGATCTTGGGATACCGAGCCAGGATCTCTTGTCGGTGACTTTTGGTGATGTCCGTGATCTCTTTGTAAATACGGCCTTCCGAACCTTTGGACGAGCACTTGAGCTCGAGTTCCTCTAGAGTCAAGTCTTTCACGAGCACCTCACTGCCATCCGCCAGAAACGCAGTGAGCTCGAGGACATGGTCCAGTGTCTTGCCGTAGGCAATGGAATGCATTCCGGCGGAGTTGTTGCCGATCATGCCTCCGATGGTGGCGCGGTTGGAAGTCGAGGTGTCCGGACCGAAGAGAAGCTCCATGGGCCTCACGTGATGGTTCAGTTCGTCCTGCACCAGACCCGGCTGTACAAGGCAACTGAGGCCATCCTGATCCACCTCGAGAACCCGATTCATGTATTTGGAAAAATCCAGAACGATCGCATGGCCGACGGTCTGTCCCGCCAGCGACGTGCCGGCCCCCCGGGGAAGGATGGGCGCCTTGAATTTGTTCGCCACCTCGATGACGGCTTGGACGTCGCCTTTGTGGCGCGGTATGACGACGCCGATGGGCTCGATCTCGTACATGGAGGCGTCGGTGGAGTAGAGGGTTCGTGAGGTAGCATCGAACCGCACCTCTCCTTCCACCCTTTTGGTCAGTTCCTGGGCGATCTCACGATAGTTTTCAGGCACCGTCGAGGGCATAAACGCTACCCTTATATCACGTTTCAGGACGCTTTGCTCAAGGTTAGACGTGAGTTGACATGATTCGGTGGTTATCGGATACTTTTTCCCCTCCAGGGAGAGGTTTGCTGCTCTAACACAGGGAACAATTTGAACCTGTCAGGGGGCAAACGCATGAGGCCTCCACGGGCTTACGCCCGTGGTATCCTTCATTTCTTCGGCGGAATCTGCCGAAGCACCCTCCTTCGCTCTTCGAGCTTCGGAGGATTCGACGGTCGCATTCATCCATGGGCT